>ERZ888423.625-NODE-625-length-35463-cov-7.318713_pt1 | contig 35463 bp, 33 predicted proteins | sample MGYA00520523_ERZ888423 | MGnify/ENA primary metagenome ERZ888423 (study PRJEB32303, sample SAMEA104408611) | aquatic metagenome | biome: Brackish water; feature: Pelagic; material: water | place: Baltic Sea | collected 2014-06-08T10:24:00 | depth 30,27 m ... | reverse complement strand
CCCGGCCCCATCGAAGGAACCCCTCGACCGACCGAATCCATCCGCTGACCTGACCGAGCCGTGGCTGAGCAGTGTGCCTGCCGTCTTGACCGGTCGCTTTGCGATCACTGATGTGTCACCGACGGTGGAGTCGGGTCGGCGCCCCGCCAAGGCTGTCGTCCACGAGCAGGTCCCGATCCGCGCCACCGCCTTCCGCGAGGGCCACGACGCACTGGGTGTGACCCTCGTCCTGCACGACCCGACGGGTGAGGAGCGTGCGCGCCACCGCATGACCCCCCTGAGCAGCGGCGTCGATGTGTGGGGCACGCACGTCCGTCCGGACGGCGAGGGGATGTGGAGTTTCACCATTGAGGCCTGGGATGACCGCTGGGGCACCTGGGCACACCGCGCGGGCATCAAGGTGCCCGCCGGATTGGATATCGCGTTGGAGTTGGAGGAGGGAGCACTCCTCCTGGATGAGATCGCAGCGGTCCGTCCCAGCGCCCGCATGCTGGAAATATCCCGCACCGTCCGAGACACTGCTTTATCTCCCGAAGCGCGATTGGCTGCTGCGTTTGATCCCGACGTCGAGGCCGCCTTGACCACAGACCCGCTGCGGGTGGACGTGACCTCCTGTGGCCCATGGCCACTCCTGGTTGAGCGGCGTCGAGCACTCGTCGGGTCTTGGTATGAGTTCTTCCCGCGCAGTGAGGGCGCCCAGGGCCGCCCGTTGCGGTCGGGCACGTTCGCGACAGCAGCACAAAGACTCCCGGCTATCGCAGCCATGGGCTTCGATGTTGTCTACCTGCCACCCATTCATCCCATAGGTGCCGCCCATCGCAAGGGCCGCAACGATTCGCTGGAGCCGCTCGCGGGGGATCCGGGATCGCCATGGGCTATCGGCTCGGCGGATGGAGGCCACGATGCCATCCATCCCGAACTCGGCAGCCAAGCCGACTTCGTCGCTTTCATCGCCCGCACCCGGGAGTTGGGCATGGAGATCGCACTCGATCTGGCGCTCCAGGCATCTCCGGATCATCCCTGGGTCAGCGCACATCCCGACTGGTTCACCCGACGTGCAGACGGATCTATCGCCTACGCGGAGAATCCACCGAAGAAGTACCAGGACATCTATCCACTCAACTTCGAAAACGATCCCGAGGGCCTGTACGCCGAGGTCCTTCGCGTCGTTCGTCACTGGATATCCCTGGGTGTTCGGATCTTTCGCGTCGACAATCCGCACACCAAGCCACTGTGGGTTTGGGAACGGCTCATCTCGGATGTTTCCACCGAGGAGTCGGGCATCATTTTCCTTGCGGAGGCATTCACTCGACCGCCGATGATGCGGGCCCTGGCCGAGGTGGGATTCCAGCAGAGTTATACCTACTTCACCTGGCGCAATGACAAGGAGGGCCTGCAGGACTACTTCACTGAACTCGCCACCTCGGCTGCGGCGTACATGCGACCCAATGTCTTCGTCAACACACCGGACATCCTCTCGGCGTACCTTCAGCACGGTGGACCACCGGCGTTCGCCATCCGAGCGACTCTTGCCGCGACGCTATCCCCCACCTGGGGCGTCTACTCAGGCTTCGAACTCTATGAGGGCACTGCTGTTCGCGAGGGCAGCGAGGACTACCTGGACTCGGAGAAGTATCAACTGCGCCCCCGGGACTGGCAGGCGGCGGAGGAGGCCGGGCTCAGCCTGGCGCCCTTCATCAGCATGCTGAACGCGGCGCGATCCCATCTCCCCCCGCTCCAGGACCTGCGGAGCCTGCTCTTCCATCGCACGGAGGACGACGCTGTCATCGCCTACTCCAAAAGAGTCGGGGACGACATCACCCTCGTGGTCTGCACACTCGATCCCCACCGCGTACGCGAGACGATGGTGTGGTGGGACATGCCCGCCCTGGGGATGCAGCGCGAGGACCGACTCGACGGTTATGACCACGTGACATCGCAGTCCTTCACCTGGGGTCAAAGCACCTACGTCCGACTGGACCCCGCCTTCACCGTCGCCCACATCTTTGAGGTGACGCGCGCATGAGTTGTGACGTGCCTCGATCATGAGCCCGAAGGCGCAGGGCAAGTCCTCCAAATCCACCAGGGCGATCAAGCCGGTCAAGGTTGCCTCCGCAGATCTTGATGACCTCGTCGACGGCTCCCACCCCGATCCCCACACCATCCTTGGTCCCCACCTCGGCGCATCGGGTGTGACCATCCGGGTCCTGCGGCCACACGCGGACGACGTCACGGTCATCACCGACACGGTGACCCTTCCCCTGACCCACGAGCACCGGGGGGTGTGGGTCGGCGTCCTCGCCGCGGACGCGGTACCCGACTACCGGCTGGATGTGACCTACACCGGTGAGGTCATCCCCGGGGACGACCCCTATCGCTTCCTCCCCACCCTGGGCGAACTTGATTTGCATCTCATCAGCGAGGGACGCCATGAGGAACTGTGGCGGGTGCTGGGCGCGCATGTGCACACGTACCCCAGTCCCTTCGGCGACGTCACGGGGGTGTCCTTTGCCGTGTGGGCACCCAGCGCCCTCGGTGCGCGGGTCACGGGCAGCTTCAATCACTGGGATGGGCGTGCGCATCCCATGCGGAGCCTGGGCCGCACGGGGGTCTGGGAACTCTTCGTTCCCGACATAGGCGATGGGACGGTCTATAAGTTCGCCATCCTCGGATGCGACGGCGTGTGGAGAGACAAGGCAGATCCTGTGGCATTCGCAACCGAGGTGCCCCCCTCCACCGGCTCGGTTGTCTACACCAGCACCTACGACTGGGACGATGGCGCATGGATGGCCGACCGGGAGGCCACCGATCCGCTGCGACGCCCCATGTCCATCTACGAGGTCCACCTCGGCTCCTGGCGCCCCGGCCTGGACTATCGCCAGTTGGCGGAACAACTGACGGCGTACGCCGTGGACCAGGGCTTCACCCACGTGGAGTTCCTCCCCGTCGCGGAGCATCCCTTCGGTGGCTCGTGGGGCTACCAGGTCACCTCATACTTTGCTCCAACGAGCCGCTTTGGCTCACCCGATGACCTGCGCTACCTCATCGATCACCTCCACCGTGCCGGCATCGGCGTGCTCGTCGATTGGGTCCCGGCCCACTTCCCCAAAGACGCCTGGGCACTGGCCCGGTTTGACGGCACCCCGCTGTACGAACATGCCGACCCCCAGCGCGGAGAGCATCCCGACTGGGGGACGTACATCTTTGACTTCGGACGGATCGAGGTGCGCAACTTCCTCGTCTCCAACGCTGTGTACTGGTGCGAGGAGTTCCACGTCGATGGGTTGAGAGTGGACGCGGTCGCCTCAATGCTGTACCTCGACTACTCACGGGAACAGGGCCAGTGGACCCCCAACGCTTTTGGCGGCCGAGAGAATCTGGACGCGGTCGCCTTCCTCCAGGAAATGAACGCCACCGTCTATAAGCGCGTACCCGGAGTCGTCACCATCGCGGAGGAATCCACCTCGTGGCCGGGTGTCACCCGTCCCACCTATCTCGGTGGCCTTGGCTTCGGACTGAAGTGGAACATGGGCTGGATGCATGACTCCCTCGGATACATGCAGCGCGAAGCGATTTATCGTCAGTACCATCACAACGACATGACGTTCGCCATGGCGTACGCCTATAGCGAGCACTTCGTCCTGCCCATCTCCCACGACGAGGTTGTGCACGGCAAGGGATCGCTGGTGGCCCGCATGCCGGGTGACCGCTGGCAGCAACTTGCCAATCTTCGTGCCTACTTTGGCTACATGTGGGCGCACCCTGGTCGCAAGGTGCTCTTCATGGGGTCTGAATTCGCGCAGTCGACCGAGTGGTCGGCGGATGAGGGCCTGGACTGGTGGCTACTCCAGTTCGATGAGCACCTGGGCGTTCAGCGGGCGCTGCAGCAGATGAATCGCGTCTACCGCGCAACCCCCGCACTGTGGCAGCGTGATGATGACCCGGGTGGATTTGAGTGGATTGACGCCAACGATGCCGGTGCCAACGTGTTCAGTTGGATCCGTTGGGATGATCGCGATCGACCCGCGGTGAGCGTGTCCAACATGTCCCCACTGGCCCGCACCGGCTACCGACTCGGACTGCCAGCCGGTGGGCACTGGGACGAGATTCTCAACACGGATGCGACGGAGTTCGGCGGGAGTGGAGTGGGCAATCTCGGCGCGGTGACAGCGCATCCCTCTCCCTGCCACGGACATCCCTTCAGCGCCGAGGTGACGCTCCCCCCCCTGGCCACCCTGTGGCTGCGTCATGAGGGGACCGGCGCGTGAGCTCGATGGGCGCAATCGACCACGCCTAAAAGAGCGCGTTGGCGAGCGCCAGGCGGGCCGGTGGCACCGCGGGATCATCACCCGCGAGTGCGAAGAGTGCGATGAGGCGCTCGCGCGCTTGATCCCGCTCATCTCCGGTGGATGATGACACCAGTGCCACGAGCGTACGGAAGGCCACCTCGTAGTCCCCCGCCGCAGCCGCCACGTCCGCATCGCGCAATGGGCCGGATTCCCCTCCGGACTCCAAGCGGACCTGCATGTCGCACAGCGCGGCACCCGCCTGGGCGTCCGCATCGGACGGAGATGACTGGAGCACCGTTGTGTAGGCGAGCGCTGCCGCCGCCCAGTCGCCGGCCTCAATGGCATCAAAGGCGGCCGCGAAGCGCGGGTCCTCCGGCTCTTCGACGGGCTCCTCAACCGGCGACTCCGGCTCAGTCGCGACGGTGCCCGTAACGCCGTTTTCTGCTGCCACGCGCAGCAGCTCATCGATGTAGGCGCGCACCTGCGGCTCAGGAAGGGCCCCCTGGAACAACGGCACGGGCTGACCGCCGAGTACGGCGAAAACACTCGGGATGGACTGGACCTGGAACGCCTGCGCGACACGCTGCTCGGCATCGACATCGACCTTGGCGAGCACGAACCGTCCGCCGTACTCCGCAGCCAGTGCCTCCAGAATCGGTGACAGCGTCTTGCAGGGTCCGCACCACGTCGCCCACAGATCAAGGACCACCGGCACCGTCATGCTCTGCTCGATGACAGCCTGCGGGAACGTCGCCTCCGTGACATCGATGACAATGCCGGCAGGAGCGGTCGCCATGGCACTCTCGCGACGCTGTTCTGCCTCGCGCTGACTTGCCAGGGCACCGAGGTCGACGGCACCGCGGAGGGGCATGGAGGGCTGACTCACGCGCTCATCCTGCCATCCGTCATCAGTCGCCAGAGAGGAGGCCGTCGGCCGCGTCGAACGGACTCACACGTCCCTCGGCCACCCCATCGATGACCTCGGGGTCCAGTCGCGCCTTCCATCGTTCCCGGGCCCTCCCCTGTGCGAGGGCGAGAATCTCAGCGGTTGCCCGTTCACGCCGGCGCGCCCGCAGGTGATCGGCCTCGCTGAGCCACTCGTGACGTAGATCCAGGGCGTCCACGAGGTCATGAATGTCGCCCTTGGCGGCCACTGAGGTCACCACAGGAGGGGACCAACCCTCCCGGAGGGCTCCCAGCCGCAGCATCTGGCGGATCTCCCGTGCGGTCGACTCCGCCCCGTCGCGATCAGCCTTGTTGACGCACACGATGTCGGCAACCTCCAGGATCCCCGCCTTGGCGGCCTGGATGCCATCCCCCATTCCCGGGGCAAGGATCACGACGGTGGCATCCGCCGTGGCAGCGACATCAACCTCGGATTGGCCCACGCCCACGGTTTCGATGAGGACGATGTCGCATCCAGCGGCCTCCAGCACCCGCACCGCCTGGGGCGTTGAGGCTGCCATGCCTCCCAGGTGGCCGCGTGACGCCATCGATCGGATGAAGACACCCTCGTCCGTCGCGTGGTCCTGCATGCGAATGCGGTCGCCCAGGAGTGCGCCGCCGGAAAAGGGGGAGCTCGGATCCACCGCAAGCACACCCACGCGCTGATGTCGGGCGCGATAGGCGGACACGAGCGCGGAGGTCATGGTGGACTTACCGACCCCGGGCGATCCCGTCAGCCCGATGACAAACACCTGCCCGCGCGAGGGAAGTCGGGCCAGGACCTCCGGCAGCAGGCGCGAGCCATCCTCGACCCAGGAGATCAGGCGAGCCACCGCTCGCGGCTCACCACGACGAGCCCGTGCGACGAGGTCGTCGACCTCTGTCACCTCCCGGTCGTTCACCGTCCCGGCACGCGCAGGATGAGTGCGTCTCCCTGGCCACCACCACCGCATAGTGCGGCCGCGCCCACTCCACCCCCGCGTCGGCGCAATTCGTGGGCCAGATGCAAGACCAGCCGCGCGCCCGACATGCCGATGGGATGGCCCAGGGCGATGGCACCCCCGTTGACATTGACGATCTCGTCGGACACGTCCAGTATCCGGGTGGACACGATCCCCACCGCGGCGAACGCCTCATTGATCTCGATCAGGTCGAGGTCGGCTACGTCGATGCCCTCCTTGTCGCAGGCACGCAGGATGGCGCGTGCCGGCTGTTCGTGCAGGGATGCATCCGGGCCTGCCACGACTCCATGCGCACCGATCTCGGCCAGCCAGGTCAGACCCAATTCCTCGGCCTTATCACGACTCATGACGACGACAGCCGCAGCACCATCAGAAATCTGCGAGGCTGTGCCCGCTGTGATCGTGCCATCCTTGGCAAAGGCTGGGCGCAGGCCAGCGAGCGACGCCACCGTGGTGTCCGGACGGATGCCCTCATCCGCAGAAAAGACGATCGGATCTCCCTTGCGCTGCGGGATGTCCACGGGCACGATCTCATCCGCGAACACGCCCTGGGCCTGGGCCGCGGCGGCTCGCTGGTGGGAGCGCGCGGCAAAGGCGTCCTGCTCCTCACGGGTGAGGCCGTATCGCACGTTGTACGACTCGGTGGATTCACCCATGGCGCAGGTGTCAAATGCGCAGGTCAACCCGTCGAAGGCCATGGAGTCCACCACGGTCCAATCCCCATACTTCACACCCTCACGCGATCCCATGAGCAGGTGCGGAGCATTGGTCATCGATTCCATTCCGCCCGCGACCACGACATCGAACTCACCCGCGCGGATGAGTTGGTCCGCCAACGCGATTGCGTCCAGACCGGATAGGCACACCTTGTTGATGGTGAGAGCAGGTACATCCATGCCAATCCCCGCCTGGACAGCAGCCTGGCGCGCAGTGATCTGCCCGGTGCCCGCCTGAAGAACCTGACCCATGATGACGTAGTCGACGAGAGCGGGGGACACTCCGGCACGCTCCAGCGCCCCCCGGATGGCCGCTCCCCCGAGATCAGCTGCAGACAGGCTCTTCAACGACCCCAGAAGGCGCCCCATAGGGGTGCGAGCACCGGCGACAATCACAGACATGGGCACCTCCGAGGGCGTGGCACGGTCGGGCTTGCAACGATGGTGTCACCCTAGCGAGGCAGCCATCCCCGCACGACTGAGCCCGATGCCCACCATTCTGAGGAGGATCCATGGCCCCGATCACATCGGCCATCCACGATCAGGCCCTCGCGCCGGTCATCACGCACATTGATCATGTGGGGATCGCCGTCCCCGACCTCGATCAGGCAGTGGACTTCTATCGGCGTACCTTCGGCGTCCAGGTGGTGCACGAAGAGATCAACGAGGAGCAGGGCGTGCGCGAAGCCATGCTTGCCGTGGGCGATGGCTTCATTCAACTCCTCGCACCCCTGAGGGCGGATTCACCGATCGGCCGATTCCTCGAGCGCCAGGGTCCTGGGATTCAACAGGTGGCCTTCGGCGTCGACGATGTGCAGGACGCTGCTCGACGCCTGCGCGCGGCAGGTGTGCGGATGCTGTACGAGGAGGCCAAGACGGGCACCGCGGGTTCCCTCGTGAATTTCGCCCATCCGAAGGACTGCGGTGGCGTCCTCATCGAGCTCGTCCAGGCGGGTGGAGGGCACTGAAACTTCCCCATACCCCGCGGTAGGAACGGGTTTCACCGGACACCACCACGTACGATGACTAGGGCTCGCGGCACGGCGGCGCCCTGGCGTAGTGGAAAGGGGCGACGGTGGCTACCAGTCATATCACCGACCGTCAGCCCTGGAATCTCGATCGAGGTCGGCGTTCCGGTGAGATGGGCTACCTGCCCGGCCTGGATGGAGTTCGAGCCCTCGCCGTTCTCGGAGTTCTCCTCTACCACGGTGATCTCACCTGGATGCGCGGCGGATATCTCGGGGTGGACGTCTTCTTCGTTTTGTCCGGATTCCTCATCACCACATTGATCACCGAGGAATTCAGTCGTTCCGGGCGCATCGACTTCAAGCGCTTCTACCTGGCACGAGCACGCCGACTCCTACCCGCCCTCCTGCTCATGCTCGTCGTGGTGGGAATGCTCGCTGCCTTCGTCTACCGCGATTCCGCGGCAGCATTCCGCGCCGATGCTGTCGCTTCCCTGTTGTACGTCACGAACTGGTGGTACGTCATCTCCGATGCTTCGTACTTCGAGGCGATCGGTCGACCTCCGTTCCTCCAACACCTGTGGTCCCTCGCGGTCGAGGAGCAGTTCTATCTCATCTGGCCGCTTCTCGCCCTTCTCCTGTTGCGCTGGAAGGGACGCCGAGCCGTCTTCTACGTGGCCGTCGGGGGCGCACTCGCCTCGACCCTGTGGATGGCCTTTCTCGCCATCACCAACGGCTACCCCACTGAGGCTGATCCCAGCCGTGCCTACTTCGGCGCGGACAGTCACATCATGGGGCTCCTGCTCGGTGCGGCACTGGCCATGGTGTGGCGCCCCGGGCGACTCTCCAGGCAGCTGACGGGTGGAGCGCAAGCTGTGATCACCCTCGTGGGCGTCATCGCTTTGCTCACGGTCGTGTGGTTCTTCTGGCAGGTCGGTGAATACTCCAACTTCATCTACCGAGGCGGCTTCCTCGTACTGTCCGCCGTGGTCTGTGTGCTCATCGCTGCGGCGAGCCATCCCGGGGCACCCTTCGGACGGATTCTCGGCTCCCAGCCGTGGCGGTATATCGGTCAGCGCTCCTACGGCCTTTATCTGTGGCACTGGCCGATCTTCGTCATCACGCGCCCCAACCTCGATATCCCCCTCGACGGCCCCGCACTCTTCGTCCTCAGATTCGGACTCACTTTCCTGGTCGCCGAACTCTCCTACCGGTACGTCGAGATTCCGATTCGCCGCGGCGCCATCGGTGCCTTCATCACCCGCTGGCGCGAGTCTGATCCCGACGAGCGTACGTATCTTCGGCGCCGTGTCCTCGCGAGTAGCGGTGTTGCCATAGCCGCCCTGGGGCTCATCGGAGCGGGCCTGGCCACGGCCAAGCCCCCCGACCAGGCTGTCCCCGCCGATGTAGCCGCTGCCCTCGGCATTGATGACGGGGGACCCACCGAAATCCTCATCGACGAGCCCACCGCCTCCGCTGCGCCGTCCCCCGGGCCATCCGAGGGGTCATCCGGGGGGACAACCGAGCCGACCCCATCGAAGGATGGGATACCCACGAACGCCAACGGTGCCGTCACAGCCATCGGTGACTCGGTCATGCTCGGTATTGCAGGCCAACTCATGGAGAAGATCGATCTCGCCAAGGTGGATGCGGAGGTGAGCCGCCAGGCCTCCGGGGTGCTGGAACGTGTCGAGCGGCTGTCACAGAAGGGGCTCCTGGCTCCCACGGTCATCATTCACACCGGTACCAACGGCGTTCTCACCGAAGACCAACTCCGCTCCATGCTCGACATCCTGAGTGACCGTGAGCGAGTGGTCGTGGTCAACACCAACGTTCCGCGTCCGTGGATGCGGCCCAACAACGAACTCATCGCCTCCATCGTTCCGGACTATCCCAACGCCGTCATTGCCGATTGGTACGCCGTCTCTGAGGACAATCCGGAGTACTTTGTCAGCGACGGGACCCACCCGCAGTGGCCGTCGGGCATCAAAGCCTTCGTCCGCGAAATCTTGCGAGCAGCCGGAGTGCCCCAGTCCTGACCGTGACCGCGGTCGCGGGACGTTCCGTTTAGGGCATCACTGACAATCCGCCGTCGATGATGAGCGCCTGTCCCGTCATGAAGGATGACGCATCACTCGCCAGGAAGACGGCGGGCTCCGCAATCTCCTCTGCACGGCCCCACCGCTGCATCGGCACGCGCGCGAGCGTGCCTCGTTCGGCTTCGTCACTGGACCGGAGAAAATCCGTGAGATCGGTGTCGATCCATCCGGGCACGAGCGCATTCACCCGAATACCCATCCAGGCTGTCTCGAGGGCGAGGGACTGGGTGAAGGACAGGAGAGCTGCCTTGGCGGCACCGTAGTGCGCCATGGTCGGCGCCCCTCTGAGCCCGGCAACGGAGGAGACATTGATGATGGCGCCACCTCCCTCACCAAGAGCAGGAAGACATTCCTGGGTGATGTGGACGATGGAATCCAGGTTGAGGCGCATTGTCTTCTCCCAGCCACTCATGCGCATATGACTCACCGGGGAAGAAAAGGAATTGCCACCCGCATTGTTCACCAGGATGTCGAGCCCACCCAGCGCATCGACTGCGGCGGACACAGCCGAACGTGTCGCATCGGTGTCCAAGACATCGGCCGTGACAACGACCGCCCGGCCACCGAGTGCCTCCATCTCCACGGCCACCTCCGAGAGGAGTTCGGCGTTGCGCGCCAGCACGGCAACATCCGCGCCCTCGCGCGCGTACGCCAGAGCAATGGCTCGGCCAATGCCACGGGAAGCTCCCGTGACCACAGCGCGACGTCCCGTCAGGTCGAGGCTCATAGGTCCGACCACCTTTCCATTGGGCCCTCACGGAGGGCTCTGTCTGCAGGCCAGATCCCCGGCACGGGGGCCCGGTCGGGGGCTAACCGCTCAACGACGGCATCGAGCACCATCCTGGCGTACACCTCTCCCACCCACAGGTGTCCGGCTCCAAAACCAACATCAATGTGGGCGCGTGGGACCACGGCGAACCTCTCCCGAGCCTCGGCGGGCCGCAGGACATCATCGAGTTCTGGGATCAGGCAGACGAGCGGGCAGGTGAGATCGTTCCATCGGCGTAACTCCTCCGGTGAGGTGTAGCGCAGAGGTGGTGAGACCAGGATCACCCCGGCAGGGTTGAGGTCCACCCCGTGGCGAAGGACGACGTCACTGCCGAAGGACCAGCCCAGCAACCACGGATCGGGTAGCCCTGCGTCCCGGACCCAGGCAACGGCTGATGCGAGATCCTTGCCTTCGCCATCACTGGCATCGAAGGAGCCATCACTCACTCCCGCTGCTGATGCTGTCCCTCGCGTGTTGAAGCGCAGGACGGCGATGTCTGCCAGTGCAGGCAATCGCCAAGCGGCCTTACGCAGCAGGTGGCTATCCATCATCCCGCCGTGCGTCGGAAGTGGGTGAACGCACACCAGGGTCGCCACGGCCGGGCGGCCAACCGGTACCGCGATCTCGCCGACGAGATTCAGCCCATCCGAGGTTGTCACCGTGATGGGTCGGCGAAGGGCGGGCAGGACGCTCCCCGAGCGAATGGCCTCGTCGGCACGCACCTGGTCACTCATCGGGCCGGCCCACGGCGATCCCGAGCGCGCCAGCAGGGGGCATGCCAGTGGCGCCTCTCATCAGCACCCCTATCCGCCCGCCAGGCGACAATGTGCGGCGTGGCCGGAGGAATCTCCTGGTCACACCCGGGGCAGCGATAGGGCTTCGTCGATGCCGATCCCGTGATCGGGCGCACAAACCAGTCGCCGTCCGGGTGCTCCTCGAGCACATCCGGGCGTGGGGCGGCCGGCTTGCGCGCCGGTCTGCGACGTCCCACCCGCTAGCCGTAGGTGCGGAATCCGCGGCCGGACTTGCGTCCGAGATACCCCGCCGTCACCAGATGCTCCAGCCGGGGAGCAGGGGCGAATCCGGGCTCGCGGAATTCCCTGTACAGGGTCTGCTGAATAGCCAGGGACACGTCCAGTCCCACCACATCCAGCAATTCAAAGGGACCCATCGGATAACCGCAGCCCTTCTTCATCGCGATGTCGATGTCCTCCGCTAACGCATAGTTGGCCTCCAGCATGCGAATCGCATCATTGAGGTAGGGGAAGAGCAGCGCATTGACGATGAAACCGGCCCGATCCCCGCACACGACAGGATGCTTACCCGCCCGAAGGGATATCTCGACCGCTGTAGCCAGAACATCTGGAGCAGTTGAGACCGTCGTGACTACCTCGACCAGGCGCATGACCGCTGCCGGGTTAAAAAAGTGAAGGCCGACCACATCCTGCGGACGATTCGTCACGGCTGCGAGTTCAATGACGGGGAGACTGGACGTGGTCGTCGCAAGGATCGCCCCCGGACGGCAGATCTGGTCGAGAGTGACGAAGAGGGCGGTCTTGACATTGATGTCCTCAACAACCGCTTCAACGACAAGATCAACGTCCGCGAGATCCTCCAGTGCGGTTGATCCACTGATCCGTCCTCGGATCAGGTCTCGATCTGCGGACTCGATTTTGCCGCGCTCCACGGCCTTGCCGAGGGACGTGTCAATCCCTCGGAGCGCGCGATCGACACTGGACTCCGACCGGGCGACCAGGACGACCTCACATCCTCCCTTGGCGAGGACCTCCGCGATTCCCGTCGCCATGGTGCCCGATCCGATGACGCCGACGCGCTGCACCGGCCGAGGATCCACCCGCGACTCGTCCACCTGTGGACCGTCTGGGACCACCTGCGGGGAGTGGGGAGCGGCGTAGGAATAAAACCCCTGACCGGTCTTGCGGCCCTTGAGACCCGCGGTCACCATCTGCTTGAGGATCGGAGCCGGCGCATGAAGTCGATCACGGCCCTGCTTGTACATCGTGTCGAGGATCTCGTAGGCGGTGTCAAGACCGATCAGGTCGAGGAGGGCTAGGGGTCCCATGGGATAGCCGCAGCCCAACTTCATCGCAGCATCGATGTCTTCACGAGTTGCGTAATGGGCTTCGTACATGGACACCGCGTGATTGAGATAGCCAAAGAGCAGCGCATTGGCGATGAATCCTGCGCGGTCACCGACGACCACGGGCTCCTTGCCCAGATGCCGCGCCACCTCGACCATACGGTCAACAACCTCCTGGGAGGTGACGACCGTTCGGACGATTTCGACAAATGCTTGCACGGGTGCCGGATTGAAAAAGTGCATCCCGATGACCTGCGCGGGTCGCTGCGTCGCCACGGCAATCTCCGTCACGGATAGCGACGAGGTGTTCGTCGCCAGGATGGCGTGCGCGGACACGATCCCATCCAAAGCGGCGAACAATGCGCGTTTGCGATCAAGATCTTCGGGAATAGCCTCGATGACGAGGTCCACCTGGGCCAGTGCATCCAGGCTCCCCGCAAACGTGATGCGCCCGAGGACCTCATCGCGCTCACTCTCAGAAATCTTCCCTCGAGCCACGGCCCTGTCCGTCGATCCGTGGATGGCCCCGCGGCCACGTTCGAGCGTCTCGGGCGAGGCCTCCACCGCCACCACCGTGAAGCCGTTGCGTGCGAACACCTCCGCGATTCCGGCGCCCATCGTGCCGAGCCCGACGACACCGACCCGACTCATCTGTGCTGACATCGCAACCTCCCTATCCGCCGCAGTCTCGCACCGCGGCTAGAAGAGCCGCGAGGTGGTGTCATCGGTGCCACGCAGCGCGTCATAGTCCAGCACGACGCAGCGGATACCGCGATCCTCCGCGAGGGTGCGGGCCTGTGGCTTGATCTCCTGTGCGGCAAGGATTCCCCCGACCGGTGCGAGCAGCGGATCTCGATTGAGAAGTTCGAGATAGCGGGTCAACTGCTCGACTCCGTCGATCTCACCACGTCGTTTGATCTCCACGGCGACTGCCGCGCCATCATCATCACGGCAGAGGAGGTCCACCGGGCCGATGGCTGTCGGGAACTCCCTCCGGACGAGCGTCCAGCCCCGGCCCAGGGTCTCAACATGCTCAGCGAGGAGGGCCTGGAGATGGGCCTCGACTCCGTCCTTCACAAGTCCGGGATCAATGCCCAAATCGTGCTCGGACTCATGGAGGACCTCATGGAGACGGATGGTCAAGGTCTCCCCTGCCCGATTCGTGACACTCCACATCATCGTGCCCCCGTCATCAGCCGTGGTGAGCCAGCACGGGGGGCTCATCCAATTGAGCGGCTTGTATGAACCACCGTCGGCGTGGACCAGCACGGAACCGTCCGCCTTGACCATGAGCACCCTGACCGCTTCAGGTAGATGGGCTGTCAGGCGCCCCGCGTAGTCGACGGAGCAACGCGCAATGACGATCTTCATCCCGCTACCGGGGATGAGCGGGGCAAGCCGCGCACCTCACGTATCTCATCCACGATGGTCCGCATGATGGCGGTGGCGTCGTAATCCTTGGGGGTGAAGACAGCAGCGACACCGTGTTCCTGCAAAAACTGAGCATCGACATCCGAGATGATCCCGCCCGCCACGACGACCGTCTCTGACATGCCGGCCGCGCGGATCCCATCGACGATCGCAGGAATCAATTCCCGATGCGAACCGGAGAGGATAGAGATCCCCACGACGTCCACGTCCTCCGCCACGGCGGCCGCCACAATCTGCTCTGGCGACAGTCGGATGCCCTGATAAATCACTTCAAAACCAACATCCCGGGCTCGAACGGCAATCTGCTCAGCGCCATTCGAGTGGCCGTCAAGGCCCGGCTTGGCGACCAGGAAGCGCATCCGGGATCCCAGGTCCCGCTCTGTGGCCTGGACCAGATCACGCACCGCCCGCACATCCTCGGCAGGCTCGCCCACCGAGAGGGACGCGCTGACTCCCGTGGGGGCACGGAACTCACCGAACACCGAGCGCAGGGCATTGGCCCACTCTCCGGTCGTCACTCCCGCACGAACACACGCCAGCGTCGCAGGCACGAGGTTGACACCCTCGGAGGCGGCATCCCGCAAAGCGGTTAGGGCCGCCGCCACAGAGGGACCATCGCGCTGTGCGCGCCAGGCTTCGATCCCCTCCAATGCCTGCTGAGCGACACCGGGATCGACCAATTGCACAGCCGAACCAAGGTCGGCCAGCATCGGATTGGGCTCGGTCTCGACATGACGATTGACACCGACGACGATCTGTTCGCCCGACTCGACCCGAGCCCGACGCTGCGAGTGCGCCTGGACGAGTTGAGATTTCATGTATCCGCTTTCGACGGCTGCCACCGCTCCACCCGCGTCAAGGATTCGAGCCATCTCATCGCGGGCCTCGGTCACCATGGAGTCCACGAGTCGAGTAACAACCAGCGATCCTTCAAAAATATCGTCGTACTCCAGAAGGTCCGTTTCCTCCGCCAAGACCTGCTGCACCCGCAGGGACCATTGCTGATCCCAGGGACGGGGCAGGCCGAGCGCCTCATTCCACGCGGGCAATTGGATGGCTCTGGCCCGCGCGTCCTTGGACAGCGTGACCGCCAGCATCTCCAGGACAATACGCTGCACGTTGTTCTCGGGTTGCGCCTCGGTGAGCCCAAGTGAATTCACCTGAACGCCGTATCGGAAACGGCGCTGGATCGGATCGGTGACTCCGTAGCGCTCTCGCGTGATCTCCTCCCACAGGGCAACGAAGGTGCGCATCTTGGCCATCTCCTCGATGAAGCGCACGCCTGCGTTGACGAAAAAAGACATCCTCGCCACAACGTCTCCGAATCGATCCGGTGGCACCCGTCCGGAGTCCCGTACGGCATCGAGGACGGCAATGGCCGTGCAGAGTGAGAAGGCGACCTCCTGCACGGGGGTCGCGCCCGCCTCTTGGAGGTGGTAGCTGCAGATGTTCATGGGATTCCACTGCGGTGCATGCTCGACGGTGTGCTCGATCATGTCCGTGATGAGTCGCAGTGACGGCCTCGGCGGGTAGATGTACGTCCCCCGAGAGAGGTACTCCTTGATGATGTCGTTCTGCGTTGTCCCCTGAAGATCATGCTCAGCGACACCCTGCTCCTCCGCTGCCACGACGTAGAGCGCATAGAGCCACATGGCCGTGGCATTGACGGTCATGGAGGTGTTCATGGAGTCCAGCGGAATGTCATCGAACAGGCGGCGCATGTCACCAAGGTGCGCGATGGGCACACCCACCTTGCCGACCTCGCCGGCGGCCATCGGACTGTCAGGGTCGTATCCGGTCTGGGTGGGCAGGTCAAAGGCCACGGACAAACCCGTTTGGCCCTTGGCGAGATTGCGCTTGTACAGCGCGTTGGACTCCGCCGGGGAGGAGTGCCCGGCGTACGTCCGCATGATCCAGGGGCGATCCTTGGCACGTCCCACCCTGAGAGACTACCGGGGGGTCCCCACGAGTGGCGCGTGTATCTGCCGTGCAGCACGATAAGGGGCGTGGGAACGTCCTTCTCCTATGCCGTGGGTCCGCTGATGGCCTTTGGCGGCCTCGGCCTGCTCATCCTGCTGCTGCGCTGGACCTTCCGACGGGGCGTGTCCGTCGTGGCCGCCCCGCCCCGCCAGGGTTCCACCGACGACTACGGCATGCTCATCCCGGTCGCCACGCCACCCTCGTATGTTGAAGGGGAAATCTGGCGCCGCGAGTTAGAGGATGCGGGTATTCGTGCCACGCTGGCCCAAACCCTCGATGGCCCTCGCGTCATGGTGTGGCCGGCGGATGCCTCCCGGGCTCGCGCCCAGCTAGGGCCTCGCGCCTAGGTTGGGGCGCCGGTCCTGCGCACATCAGCACCCAAACGCTTCAGATCCTCGACGAACCCGGCATAACCACGGTCGATGTGGTGCACCTCGTGGACCGTCGTCTCTCCCTCTGCCACGAGCCCTGCAAGGACCAGACCCGCACCGGCACGAATATCGGTCGCCTCGACAGGCGCACCGCTCAGCGTGGTGCGGCCGCGGACCAGCGCGTGATGGCCTTCAGTCTGCACGTCGGCGCCCAGCCGGACCAACTCGTGGACGAAGCGGAATCGGGCCTCAAACAGGTTCTCCGTCACGAGCGCGGCGCCCTCGGCAATCGCGTTGAGGGCGATGAACTGCGGCTGCAGATCCGTGGGGAATCCTGGATAGGGAAGGGTCACGATGTCCACCGCCGTGGGCCTGGCATCCATCGTCACGCGGAAGCCATCCTCAACCATGGTCACCTGCGCGCCGGCTGTCACGAGTTTGTCCAGGGCGATATCCAGGTGCTCCGGTCGCGCTCCTCGCACGGTGATATCCCCACGCGTCATGACTGCCGCCACCGCCCATGTGCCGGCGACAATGCGATCGGGCACGGTGGCATGCTCAACAGGACGCAACACCTCGACCCCGTTGATCTCCAGGGTGGATGACCCAGCCCCAGAAATATCCGCACCCATCTCCGTCAACATGGAGCAGATATCGACAATCTCGGGTTCGCGCGCAGCATTGTCAATCACCGTGCGACCCTGCGCCAGGCTTGCCGCCATCAAGAGCGTTTCCGTCGCTCCCACGCTGGGGAAGTCCAGCCAAATGGAGGCTCCCCTGAGCCCTGCTTCCGCGTGGGCGATCAGGTAGCCGTGCTCGCTGGTCACGCTGGCGCCCAATCGCTGCAGTCCGGCTATGTGCATGTCGAGACCGCGTGACCCAATGTTGTCGCCGCCGGGAAGAGCCACATCAACGACACCGCATCGCGCGAGCAGTGGCCCGAGGACGGTGATGGAGGCACGCATTCGTCGGACGAGGTCGTAGTCAGCGCGATGTTCCAATCGCTCGGGCACGTCAATCGCGACGGTGGCCCCGCCGGAGTCGTGGCTGACGTCACACCCGAGCCGCCGGAGCAACTCAGCCATGATCTCCACATCGAGGATATGAGGCACATCCGTGAGCACGGTGCGCCCCGGAGCGAGCAGGGCAGCGGCCATCAACTTGAGCACACTGTTTTTGGCTCCGGTGACCGTGACTTCTCCCCGGAGCCGTGCTCCGCCCATGACACGAAGCACCTCCACAGCGACATGCTAGGCCCCGGCGCCGCAGGCCCCGATGCGGTGCCGCGCCATCGCGCGAGGCTCCCTCGCGTCCCCTAGGGTCTTTCCATGGTCAACCTCACACGGATCTACACCCGCACCGGCGACGACGGCACCACCTCCCTCGGCGACATGTCCCGCACGAGCAAGACCGACCTGCGCCTCGAGGCCTACGCCGATGTCGACGAGGCCAACTCCAGCCTGGGCGTGGCCCTCGCGTCAGGTGGCCTCGGCGATGATGTCGTCGAGCTCCTCACCGCAGTGCAGAACGACCTCTTCGATGTCGGTGCCGACCTGTGCACGCCCATCGTCCCCAACCCCCAGTACCCCCCGCTGCGCATCACTGCGGACTACGTCGACCGCCTGGAGCACGCCTGCGACACCTACAACGCGCGCCTGGAGCCGCTCCGGTCGTTCATCCTCCCGGGCGGGAGCCTGGGCGCGGCTCAGCTCCACGTGGCGCGCACCGTCGCGCGACGGGCTGAGCGCGCCACCTGGCGCGCCATTGAGGAGTACGGCGACTCGATCAACCCGCTGACAGCGCTCTACCTCAACCGCCTGTCGGACCTGCTCTTCATCCTCGCCCGCTGTGCCAACGTGGACGGTGCCGGCGATGTGCTCTGGCAGCCCGGCGGCCGCTCCTCCGACTAGCCGGCATCTCTGCCCCGCCCCTCCCACCCCTCCCCTCCGCGCGCCGAGTGCTGGATCGTGCAGCTCGACTACGCCGTGTCGCGCTGCACGATCCAGCACTCAACGGGAAAGGTGATGTCGGGCGGCGATGGCACTTGTCACCTTGTGCACCAGCAGATGAGGTTGGCGCACGTCTTCGGGAACGACCGTGACTATGAGCCATCCATCGTTGCCCAGTAACCCACGTCGTCGCGCATCGTGCGCCTGCGCCTGCCTCGTCAAGTGGTGTGCTCCGTCGTACTCGATCACCACCTTGAGGTCCGGGTAGACCAGGTCGCCCCGAGCGAGAAAACGGCCATACCGATCAAAGATCTCCACCTGAGGCGTGGGGGCAGGCAAGCCGGCCTCGATGATGATCGCCCGAACGATCGACTCCCTCGGTGACTCAGCACGCGGGTCCAGCAAATCCCGGGCCCTTCGTGCTGCGCGGACGCCGCGTTGCCCATCCGACCGCCTCAGCACCTCGTCGATATCGGCACGCTCGAGCAGCCGGCGCCTCAGGAGATCATCGCCCACGGCCACCAGGCGGGGGACATCCATGAGGGGCGCCACATCCACGAAGGTGCGCTGGGGCGTGGTCACCGGCAATCCGTTCACTCTTGTCACATCGTCTGATCCCAGCGAACGACGTCGGCAGCGCACATCCGCCCTCTGGACCTGAACCCCTCCAGAGTCCACCGTTATTTCGATTGGTCCAGGGCGAACCTCTACGCCATCCCACGCCTCCAGAGCTGTCATCCCCGTGAAGACACCGCGACCTCCGATGGCCAGGAGCAGCGCCAGGCAGCGAGCCTTGAGGTCGCGACGATCGTCGGGCACTCGCGTGCCCCACGTTGGAGACCAGTACCCGCTGCGGAACCGGTGCCGTGTCGCTGCCGTGACGATGTGGACATCGTCTTGAAGGGCGACACTGTCGACGTCAGGCTGAATCATCCCGCCAGACTTGGCTCAGCCCGTCGACCTGACAAGACGCTGGTATGCACCTGTGGACGACAGAAGTCCCTCAGACCGCATCACATCGCCCGCCGAGTGCTGCGATGTGTACGCCGACACGCCGGCCAGGCAACGCACAAGCCAGCACTCGCCGACGGGGGTGGAGGGAGCCGGCGGGGTGGAGGGAGCCGGCGGGGGTGGAGGGAGCCGGCGGGGTGGAGGGAGCCGGCGGGGGTGGAGGGAGACGGTGGGGGTGGAGGTGGCCGGCGGGGTGGAGGGACTAGCGGGAGCCGACGGCAACGGCAAGCCGCGTCTCGGCGCGCTTCGCCGCGGCGACGGCAGGATCATCCTCGGCACTGGCGGATCGGGCCCGATCTAGTGCAGCCTTCGCTCGGACGACATCGATCTCCTCTGCGAGTTCGGCAGTCTCGGCGATCACATTGACGGTGTCGGAGTCCACAGAAAAGAATCCGCCGTGGACTGCAGCGAGCACCTTGGTGCCCTCTGTCGTTTCGATACGTAGGGGAGCGTCCAGGAGCAGAGCGAGCACCGGGGAATGCCCCGGCAGGATGCCGATCTCCCCGTCGGGAGTCTTGGCGACGACACTCTTGGCTTGACCACGCCAGATTGCTCGCTCCGCGGACACAATCGAGACATTCAATTCGGCCACGATCAGGACTCCTTGGCGAGCGCAGCTGCCTTGGCCTCAACGTCTTCGATGCCACCGCACATGAAGAAGGCTTGCTCGGGAATGTGGTCGTAGTCTCCATCGCACAGCGCTCGGAAGGAGGTGATGGTCTCCTCCACCGGCACAAACGATCCGGGTTGACCGGTGAAGGCCTCCGCGACGAACATGTTCTGCGACAGGAAGCGCTGGATCCGGCGAGCCCGGTTGACGATGATCTTGTCTTCCTCGGACAACTCATCCATTCCGAGAATGGCGATGATGTCCTGCAGATCCTTGTAGCGCTGCAAGATTTCCTTGACACGGGCGGCGACCGCGTAGTGCTCCTCGCCGACGTAGCGTGGATCGAGGATGCGCGAGGTCGAGTCAAGCGGGTCCACGGCGGGGTAGATGCCGAGCTCGGAGATCGGACGCGAGAGCACCGTCGTCGCGTCAAGGTGCGCGAAGGTGGTGGCCGGCGCCGGGTCGGTGAGGTCGTCCGCGGGGACGTAGATCGCCTGCAGCGAGGTGATCGAGTGGCCACGCGTCGAGGTGATGCGCTCCTGGAGCATGCCCATCTCATCAGCGAGTGTGGGCTGGTATCCCACGGCGGAAGGCATGCGGCCGAGCAGCGTCGACACTTCAGATCCCGCCTGGGTGAAGCGGAAGATGTTGTCGATAAAGAGGAGCACATCCTGCTTCTCCACGTCGCGGAAGTACTCCGCCATCGTCAGTGCGGTGAGCGCCACCCGCAAACGCGTGCCGGGGGGCTCATCCATCTGACCAAAGACCAGCGCGGTCTTGTCGATGACACCGGACTCGGTCATCTCCAAGAAAAGATCGTTGCCCTCGCGGGTGCGCTCCCCCACGCCAGCGAAGACCGACACCCCACCGAAGTTCTCCGCGACCCGATAGATCATCTCCTGGATCAGCACGGTCTTGCCGACCCCGGCACCTCCGAAGAGGCCGATTTTGCCACCCTTGACATAGGGGGTGAGCAGGTCGATGACCTTGATACCGGTGGAGAAGACCTCGGTCTTGGACTCCAACTGGTCGAAGGGCGGTGCTGAGCGGTGGATACCCCAGCGCTCCTTGATGTCCAGCGTCGACTTATCGACGTCAAGCGGCTCCCCCAGGGTGTTCCACACATGACCCTTGGTGATCTCGCCTACCGGGACGGTGATGGGGCCCCCTGTGTCGCGCACATCTGCGCCGCGGACGAGTCCGTCAGTGGGCTGCATCGAGATGGTGCGCACCATGTTGTCACCAATGTGCTGCTCCACCTCGAGGGTGAGCATGCGAGCACCCCCACCCTCCTCCCCCGCGTCGAAGGACACATCGACGGTGAGCGCATTGAAGAGCTCCGGCATGGCCTCGACGGGAAACTCCACGTCGACGACAGGGCCGGTGACGCGGGCAACGCGTCCGATCCCGGGGCTCTTCGCGGCCGGCGTGGTCGGCGAGTCTGTCGCGGCGGTCATGGTGACTCCTTCGTCTGCTTCTGTGCGTTGTCGGGTCTAGGCGGAGGCCAGCGCGTCGGCTCCACCGACGATTTCGCTGATTTCCTGGGTGATCTCGGCCTGTCGAGCCTGGTTGGCCTGACGTGTGAGGGAACGAATGAGGTCCTCCGCGTTGTCTGTGGCGGACTTCATCGCTCGGCGTCGTGCAGCATGCTCGGACGCTGCAGACATGAGCAGTGCCGTGTAGACGGCATGGTCGATGTAACGCGGGAGGAGCGCATCGAGCACCAGGTCAGCCCCAGGCTCGAATTCATACAGGGGGAAGGGCAGGCCGTCTCCCGCAGAGGAGTCCACGACCTCGTCGACAACCTCGAGGGGGAGGGCGCGACGTACACGCACCTGTTGGACCGCCATGTTGGTGAAGTGGGTGTACACCAGGTGAATCTCGTCGATCCCGCCCTCAGACTCGGGCGTGAGGAATGCTTCCAACAGGTCATCACCGATACGTCGAGCATCCGCGTAGGTGGGCTGATCGGTGAAACCGGTGTATTCACCACCCATCGTGACCCCACGGAAGCGGAACCACGCCACGCCCTTGCGCCCCACCACATAGGGCGTGACGGTCACACCCTGCTCGTTGAGCAGCCGCGTGAGCCCAGCCGCCTCGCGGATGGCATTGGCCGAGTAGGCGCCAGCCAAGCCGCGGTCCGCGGTAATGACGAGCACAGCGGCCCGATCTCGGACCTCCGGATCACGCACCAGCGGGTGGTTGGCGATGTCGCTCGCGTGGCTGGCAGCGGCGGAGATGGCCTGGGTGAGCTGCTGGAGATAGGGACCGGAGGCCTCAAGGCGCTGCTGTGCCTTCACGATGCGCGAGGACGCGATCAGCTCCATCGCCTTGGTGATCTTCTTTGTTGCCTGGACCGACTTGATCCGGCGACGAAAAACCCTCAGCTGTGCACCCATGATTGCTCTCCCTGACCGTCGCTCGCCTAGGCCCGACGTGACCGGGTGATCTGAGTGGGATCAATCTCATCCTCGGAAATCGCCGCGACCGGCTCGTCCTTGATGAGCATCTCACCCGTGTGCGTCGTGAACTGCCGCTTGAACTCCTGGATTGCCGATGTCAACAGCGTCACCGTGTCATCCGACAGATCCGAGGTCTGTCGGATCGTCTCCAGGATGGCGGGCTGCTCACGTTGGATGTAGTCGAGGAATCCGGAATCAAAGCGACGAATGTCCTCCACCGGAACATCGTCCAATTGGCCTGTCGTCCCAGACCACACCGTGACAACCTCACGCTCCATGGATTGCGGCTGGTACTGCGGCTGCTTCAGCAGTTCCACCAGTCGGGTGCCTCGAGCCAATTGAGCCTTGGAGGCGGAGTCCAAGTCGGATCCAAAAGCCGCAAAAGCTTCGAGTTCGCGGAACTGCGCGAGATTCAAGCGCAGGCTGCCGGCGACCTTCTTCATCGCCTTAGGCTGGGCTGAGCCGCCCACACGGGAGACAGAGATTCCGACGTTGATGGCGGGACGCACGCCTGAGTTGAAGAGGTCCGACTCCAGGAAGCACTGACCATCGGTGATGGAGATGACGTTCGTGGGAATGTACGCCGACACGTCATTGGCCTTGGTCTCGATGATGGGAAGCCCGGTCATGGAGCCCGCCCCCAACTCATCACTGAGCTTCGCGCAGCGCTCCAACAGGCGGGAGTGTAGGTAGAAAACGTCTCCCGGGTAGGCCTCACGACCCGGTGGGCGGCGGAGCAGCAGCGACACGGCGCGGTAGGCCTCAGCCTGCTTGGAAAGATCGTCAAAGACGATCAGCACATGCTTGCCGGCGTACATCCAGTGCTGGCCGATCGCCGATCCGGTGAAGGGAGCAAGGAACTTGAAGCCGGCCGGATCGGATGCGGGCGCAGCCACGATCGTGGTGTACTCCATCGCGCCGTATTCCTCTAGTGCACCCCGGACCGAAGCGATCGTGGTGCCCTTCTGCCCGATAGCAACGTAGATGCAGCGCACCTGCTTCTTGGGATCACCGGACTCCCAGTTGGCGCGCTGGTTGATGATCGTGTCGAGACATACGGCTGTCTTGCCGGTCTGTCGGTCACCGATGATCAGTTGTCGCTGCCCCCGGCCGATGGCCGTCATCGCGTCAATGGCCTTGATGCCGGTCTGCATGGGTTCCTTGACCGGCTGGCGCTGGACGACGGAAGGTGCCTGGACCTCGAGCGCGCGCCGGGCCTCAGCGACGATCGGACCCAAGCCGTCGATGGGGTTGCCCAGGGGGTCCACCACGCGACCGAGGTATCCGTCACCGACCGGGACGGAGAGGACCTCGCCGGTGCGGCGGACCGGCTGGCCCTCCTCGATCCGAGACCCGTCGCCGAGGAGCACGACACCGATCTCCCGGATATCCAGGTTGAGTGCCACTCCCAGCAGTCCGCCCTCAAACTCGAGGAGCTCGTTGGTCATCGCCGAGTGCAAACCTTCGACGCGAGCGATGCCGTCACCCGTCTCGACCACGCGACCGACCTCTTCACGGGCCGTCGTGGGTGAGTACGACTGGACGTTCCGCTCGATCGCGCTCCGGATCTCTTCCGGTCGGATCGTCAGCTCCGTCATGGTGCCTGCTCTCCTTCTACGGTCGCCTCGGGCGACGTGGTTCATGGTCTGTACTGTGTTAACTGAGCATCGTGCGTCGTGCTTGCTCCAGGCGGGAAGAAACGGTGCCGTCAATGACCTCGTCACCGACGGTAACGAGGACCCCTCCGAGCACCTCGGGGTCGATGGCAACGTTGAGACGGACGCGGCGACCCTTGAGCGCGCTGAGCGCATCTGTGAGGCGACGCTCCTGCTCAGCATCCAGTGGTTGGGCGACTCGGACCTCAGCAACGATTCGTTGGCGCTGACGAGCCGCCGCATAAGCAAGATCATCGACCACGGCATCGATTCGGCGTCCATGTAAATGCCCCACGGCATATCCGAGAACCTCACGGGTGGCCGGGGTCGTGCGGTCGCGCAGGAGGTCTTCGACGATGGCGGACTTGGCCTGGGCGGACAGGGCTGGGTCCGTGAGTGCCATTTGCAGATCGGGCGAGGAGTCGATCGCTCGCCCGAAGCGGAAGATCTCATTCTCCGTGGCATCGAGATATCCCTGCGAGTCGGCGACCATGAACGCCGCCTGATCCGCGATGTACTCCAGGGCAAAAACGAGATCGTCACTGGATGACCAGCGCCGCCCCACGGCCTCCTGCATCGCCTGGAGGGCCAGCGGACTGATGCGATCACTGAGCAGGGATGCGGCGAGAGCGGAACGCGATTCGGCCGATTGACCAGAGTCGGCGAGAGCGGTGCGCAGGGACTTCTCGCGACCAAGCAAATCAGCCACCGAAAAAATCTCTGCGGACAGGCCATCGAGGCCCGTCACGCCACGCTGCCCATCGAGCCAGTCGGAAAGACCCGACAGGCTGCCTCGACTCGCACCCCACATCAGGCCTTCGCCTCCCGTGAGGAGACCTGGGACTCCAGGTCCGCCAAGAAATCGTTGACCGTCGACGTCACTCTGGCGTCATCGGTCAATGTTTGCCCCACGATCTTGCCCGCCAGTGCCACGGCTACCTCGCCCACCTGACGGGTGAGTTGAGCCGTTGCCTGGGCACGCTCCGCGGCCAGCTGCGCCTCCGCCTGTGCGGTGACCACAGCGGCTGCCGCGCGTGCCTCCTCGCGTGCCTCATCGACGATGGCTGCCCGCTCCGACTGGGCCTGGGCACGGATGCCGGCCGCCTCTTCGCGGGCTGAGGCGAGTGCTGCACGGTATTCAGCGAGGGCCTGTTGAGCCTCCGCCTGGGCCTCTTCCGCCTTGCGAATTCCGCCCTCGATGGCGTCCGAACGCTCGGCCAGAGTCTTCTTGATTTTGGGCAGCGCCACCTTGGCGAGGACGCCGAAGACGATGAAGAACGCCAGCAGACCCACGACGATTTCGTCGATGGGGACCGCCAGCACGCTCGGCATCGGCTCAATGCCCTCGCCTGCTGCGACGAGGCTGCCCAAGAGGTTGGTCGACACGATCGGACCGATCAGGTGCCGTAGACGAATGGGACGACGAAGCCGATCAGCGCCAGTGCCTCGGCCAGGGCGAAGCCCAGCAGCATGTTCTGGCGGATGACGCCGTAGGCCTCAGGCTGGCGGGCGATGGCCTGTACGCCCTGACCAAAGATGATGCCGATGCCGATGCCGGGGCCGATTGCGGCGAGGCCGTAACCGACGGAGCCGATGGAGCCGGAGAGCTCAGCGAGTAATGACATGTCGTTTCCTTTACGTTCCGGGCCAGCAGTCTGGTCTGCCGGTCAGGGGCGGTATTCGATTGTGTTGTCGAGCTGTTGGGGCATCCGTGCGTGGTGCTCAGTGCTCTGCGTGTAGCGCTCCGCTGATGTAGACAGCCGTCAGCAGGGTGAAGATGTAGGCCTGAAGCGCCTGGATGAGGAGCTCGAAGGCCGTCAAGGCCACGGCCATGGTGAATGAGGCCGCGGAACCGATGATGCCGATCAACGTGAAGGTCAGCAGGTAGTACGCAGCAATGCTGAAAGTCGCAAGCAGCAGGTGCCCGGCAAACATGTTGGCAAAGAGACGCACCGCGTGGGTGAAGGGCCGCACGATGATGTTGGAGATGAACTCAATGGGAGCCAGGAGCAGGTACATCGGCTTGGGAACACCCGGTGGAAAGAGCATGCCCTTGAAGAAACCCGCAAAACCCTGGCGGTAGATGCCTAGCGGGACCCACGTGAAGTAGACGATCAGGGCGAACGCCACGGGGATAGCGAAGACACTCGTGATGGGGAACTGCACGAACGGGAGAATGCCGAAGAAATTGAACGTCCAAATCAGGAAGAAGAAGGAAAACAGGAAGGGAACGAACTTATCCCCTTCCTTGCCGATGACATCGCGGGCAATCCCGTCGCGAATGAAGAGATAGCCCGTCTCGCCCACGTTCTGGGCACCGCGCGGAACGATCTGTGGCTTGCGGAAGGCGTAGAGGAAGAAGCCCAGGACGAGGACAACCGCAAAAACGACCAGCAGCGTGACCTTGTTGATGCCGACGGTGGTGCCAAAAATTTCCCAACTGGCCAGGTCATCGAAGAAGAAGATGCCCGACCCGGGCGCGGGGAAGCCGCAGGGAAGGTCGGCATTCTCGAATTTGCAATTGATCCCACCGGCGGCACTGAGACTCATACGCCCCCACCTTGACGATGGCTACGCAGGATGCGGGTCGCGCGATCTGGCACGGCCTGGTCCTTCCCGCGGGTGGTCGCCTCGAGGCGTCGGTGAATGAGATAAAGCGAGAGGAACATACCGAGAAGGGCGCCGACGCCGATCAGGAGGGGGGTTGTTCCCAGCCACAGAGTCAGGAGGGCACCGATCCCCGCATAGAGCAAAATTCCCGTGATGAGGTGACTCACGATGATCCACGCGGTATTAGCCGTATCCCATCCGTCGCGGTGACTGGTCACATCAATCACTCGCGTGCCAAACCACCTCGTGCGAATGCGATTCGTTTGGAGCGGGCTCATGTCGGACGTCTCACTCACTGGGGTGGCCCTCCCTGCGGGTCGACGTAGAGCACCTTGGTGCGAGAAAAGACCCACACCTCCGCGACGGTCCAGGCCAGCGTGCAAACGAGGACTGTCAGGGCAAAGACCTTCGTGTCAAAGGCAGTCGTGCCCTGGAAGAGAATAATGAAGATGAAGAGCGCGCCGATCTTGAGCAGGTAGACCATCAGGGCCACCGTCATGGCCATGTCCGGATTGGTCCTGAGCACACCCCCGACCACGAGTTGGCCCACGGTGAAGAACGTAATGACGATCACGGTGCCGATGGCCGAGCCCAGCAGCGCCTTATCCGGGTCGCTGGCGACCAGGGCGCCGATCACCGCTGAGAGGATGCCGACGGCCAGGGTCACCGGAATGGCGACGCGCAGGACCAGTCGGTCGACGGACGGCATGCTCACTCCCGGGGATCGGCTTCCTTCACGCTACCGACCCCCCATCCGGCCCCACTCGGGGGGCCGGAGTCTGCGCCTGAGAATTGTGATTCAGCCGCCGGTGGATTCACGACTCGGCGATGATCTGGGGGCCTGGCCATCCGACGAAGGGGACATCTCATGCCGAAGCAGTGGTTCTTCACAGATGTGGGATTCGAGTTCGCGACACTGCAGGTGTTGGGCTCAACGGCATACCGAATGGCAGAGATGGGCGAGGTTCTGGCCACCGCGCAGCGCATCACCGACGGTGATGCTGACTCCTGGTTTGACGAATGGATGGCGACGGCCAAACGGGTCCACGCGATCGCAACAGATGCCCACAGGTCTGGTCATCTCGACTCAGCACGCGACGCCTACCTCAGAGCTGCCGTGTACTCCGGCGCAGCCTTCTTCTATGTCCTCGCGACCCAGGATCCCGGTCGCGAACATGCAACCTGGCGCTGGCACCGTGCCGCCTTCGACGGGGCCATGCACCTGTGGCCGAACCCCGTCGAGAAGGTCGTGGTGCCGTACGAGGGAACCCACCTCCACGGGTACTTCTGGTCGAGTGGACACGAGCGTCGTCCGGTCGTCATTCTCGTCAACGGCTCTGATGGACCGGTGAGCGACATGCTGGCGGCTGGAGCCGTCGATGCCGTGGCTCGCGGCTATCACGCCATCACGGTGGACGGGCCTGGTCAAGGGTACGCACTCTATGAACAGCAGCTGTTTTTTCGCAGGGACTGGGAGGCTGTCATCACGCCCATCGTTGACTTCCTGCTCAAGCGCCCCGACGTTGATCCCGATGGGATCGTCATGTCAGGGCTCAGCCAAGCGGGATACTGGGTGCCTCGAGCGGTGGCCTATGAGCATCGCATCGCAGCCGCGGTGGCCGATCCCGGCGTCGTGCGTGTGGGTGACTCCTGGACGGCACACTTCCCACCTCAGATGCTGCAGATGCTGGACGCGGGTCAGCATGAGGAGTTCGACACACTCATGGGCGACATCGCCCAGCAGAGCCCACAGATCCGCCTCACCCTCGCCAAGCGCCTGGAACCGTACGGAACCACATCCATGGCGGCCGCGCTGACGGAGTTGAGGTCGTGGGACATCACCGCCGACGCTCCACTCATCACGTGTCCCCTCCTCATCACCGCGCCCGAGGATGAGCAGTTTTGGCCGGGACAATCCGAGGAGCTCTTCCAGCTGGTGACCGCTCCCGGCAAAGCCTTGATGCCCTTCACCGCCGAAGAGGGCGCCAACTGGCACTGCGAGCCCATGGCACCGCAGGTCCGAGGGCAGCGCATCTTTGACTGGCTTGACACTGTGGTGCAGGCGCGGCACAGGGACTAGGCGTCTGTGCCCGTCTTGGCTGGGCCGCCACGACGCAGGAGGGCTGAACCTCCCGATGCTCCGGGCCGCAGAGCGACGTAGGCAACCGCGAGTAGGCCGATGATCAAAATCAACAGGGCATACGCCACGGGTACGAAGGCCAAGGCAACAGCGGTGCCGGCAACGACCGCGGTCCAGGCGTACATCAAGGTGACGGTGCGCCGCTGGGAATGACCCATCTCGAGCAACCGGTGATGCAGGTGCAGCTTGTCCGGTGCGAAGGGGGACCTGCCCTTGCGCGTGCGACGTAGGACGGCAAGTCCCAGGTCGAGAAGGGGAAGCACGAGGACGGCCAGGGGCAGCAGGATGGGCAGCAGCGCGGGCAGGAGCGTGCCGCCTTCAATAGCCGCTGGATCGACCTGTCCGGAGAGGGTAATGATGCTGGCGGCGAGCAGGAAGCCCAGCAGCATCGAGCCCGTGTCCCCCATGAATATGCGGGCGGGGAAGACGTTGTAGGGAAGGAAACCCACACACATCCCGACCAGCAACGCCGAGACGAGCGTCGCCATGGTGGCCCGTTCGAAGCCCACCTCGACCGACAGCAGATAGGAATAGGAGAAGAAGGCGAGGGCCGCGACGGCGACGATCCCTGCTGCGAGCCCGTCGAGACCATCAACCATGTTGATGGCGTTGATGCACACGAGCACCACCAGAACGGTGAGTAGGACGCTGGTGACCGGATCGAGGACGAGGGTGCCACCGAAGGGCAGCCAGATGATGGAAATTCCCTGGAGAGCCATGACCGCTGCCGCCAGCACCTGACCGGCAAGTTTGGTGGGCGCCGCCAAGCCCCACCGGTCATCGATCAAACCCAGCACCACAATGATCGCTGCGCCGCTGAGCAGAGCGACCGTCGGGTTGTCGCCCACCGAAAACACCGAACTCATCTGCGGAAGTTTGCTCGCCAGCAGGAGCCCGGCACACAGCCCCGCGAGCATCGCGAGACCGCCCAGGCGCGGAGTGGGTGCATCGTGGACATCGCGGTCACGCACCTCCGCCATCGCACCCCACCTCACGGCTATGGCACGCGCCAGGGGGGTCACCAGATAGGTGACCGCCGCCGCGGCGGCGAGGCATAGGAGGTATTCGCGCACGCGTGCCTAGACGCTGACCGGCGACTCGGCGTAGGCGGGGAAGCGATGTACCAGTTGGGAAACCTCAACCCCGACGTCAACCGCCTGGGCCGGATCCGTGACGGCACGGGCGATGAGACGGCCAATCTCCGCCATGTCGGACTCCCCCATGCCCTGTGTCGTGACGGAGGGGGTGCCGACCCGGATCCCCGAGGCAACGGACGGGGGCTGGGGGTCGTACGGGATCGCGTTCTTGTTGAGGGTGATGCGCGCCGCATCGCAGCGCGCCTCGGCCTCGGCTCCCGTGACACCGACCCCGCGCACATCAAAGAGCGCGAGGTGGGTGTCCGTGCCGCCACTGACAGGTCTCATGCCCTCCTCGGCCAGGCAGGCACTGAGAGCCTGAGCGTTGCGGATGACCTGGGTTGCATATGTCTGATAATCCGAGGTCATGGCCTCCTTGAGCGCCACGGCCTTGGCTGCTACCGCATGCATGAGTGGCCCTCCCTGCATCATCGGGAAGACGGCCTTGTCGATGGCCGCTGCATGCTCGGCCTTGGCCAAGATCATGCCGCCACGTGGCCCACGCAGGACCTTGTGCGTGGTGAACGTGACGACATCCGCGTAGGGCACGGGACTCGGGATGGCCTTGCCTGCCACGAGGCCGATGAAGTGCGCCGCATCCACCATGAGGATGGCGCCCACCTCGTCGGCGATCTGTCGGAAAGCGGCAAAATCAATGAGACGCGGGTACGCCGTGGCCCCGCAGATAATCAGCCGTGGCTGATGTTTGTGGGCAAGGCTGCGGACCTCGTCATAGTCGATGGTTTCCGTGTTCTCACGCACGCCGTAGGACACGACGTCGAACCACTTGCCGGAGAAGTTGACCTTCGAACCGTGGGTGAGATGTCCACCGTGCGGCAGGCTCATGGCGAGGACCGTCTCACCCGGCTTCACGAATGCGCCGTAGGCGGCGAGGTTGGCACTCGCGCCACTGTGCGGCTGAAGGTTGGCGTGATCGGCACCGAAGAGCTGCTTGGCGCGCTCGATCCCGATGAGTTCCGCTTTGTCGACCTCCGAGCAGCCGCCGTAATAGCGCTTGCCCGGATATCCCTCGGCGTACTTATTGCTCAGTGTGGAACCCAGGGCAGCAAGCACGGCAGGCGAGGTGAAATTCTCACTCGCAATCAGTTGCAGGCCATCTCGAGCTCGGTCCAACTCCGACAGCAAGATCCCGGCGATGTCGGGATCCTCACGCTGCAACTGGCCGAAGTCAGGCCCCCAGAACTGATCGGTGCTCATCGTGGACTCCCTCCCACGGCCCGCCCGGCGGCTGGCCCGCGCCGCCTCCCAGCGGTGGTGTGAGTGTACGGGGCGCCCGCGGATCACGCTCGCAGCCGCGGCACACCTCATCCAGCGTCGGGAGCCACCAGGTCAGGGCAGAGTTCCCGCAGGGAATCGAGGGAGAAGGCTCCCTCGCGCAGAAGAACGGGGGGATCCACCGTGAGATCGATGATGCTGCTCGGTGCCTCTGCCTGCGTGGGACCGGCATCCAAATAGAGAGCCACTCCATCGCCGAGGTGGGACTCCGCCTCGGCGCACGTGCGCGGAGGAGCGCCGCCGGCGCGGTGCGCCGACGTGACGGCTAGCGGCCCTGTGGCTGCGAGCACAGCGAGGGCCACCGGATGGACGGGCATGCGCAGGGATACCGCGCCGCTGATGCCGGTGATGTTCCAGGCGAGGGTGGGCTGTTCACGTACGACGAGGGTGAGGGGTCCGGGCCAGAAGGCTTCAATGAGGGCGCGGCCTTCCGCCGTGATGCCACTCGCCAGTCCATCCACGGTGCGAGTACCACCGACAAGAACCCCGACGGGGAGGCCCTCCCCGCGGCCCTTGGCCTCACGCAGCGCTTCCATGGCACGAGGGGAGAAGGGATCCGCCGCCAGGCCGTAGACCGACTCGGTCGGCAAGACGATGAGTTCACCGCGCCGTACCGCCGCTGCAGCAGCGGTCACGCCCCGCTCACGGGTCGATCCGGGGCGCACCCCGACGTCAATCGTGAGACTCACGGCGCCCCTCCGCTCAGGCCCCGCCTGGCCGTGGTGAAGCGCGGCTTGCGCGCGAGGTCACGATGGTCGCTGATCTCCACCCACCTGCCATCAGCGGCAAGCAGGACGGGTACCCCCTCTTCGGCCTCATCCCCCTGCTCATCGGCATGCTCGATGACCACGAGACCTCCGGGCCGCAGCAGGTGCGCGGCCGAGTCGATCCCGCCCCGGATGACATCCATGCCATCGGGTCCGCCGTAGAGAGCGATGGCCGGATCAAAGTCCCGCACTTCGGGGTCCCGGACACGTGCACCCTCGGGGACGTAGGGCGGATTCATCGTTACCACCGCGATGTCAGCGACCAGTCCCGCGAGCGGGCTCCCCTCTCGCGCGCACGTGCGGGCATCCGCCTCCACGACCTCCACATGACTTCCCACCTCGGACAGGGACGATGACTGCTCCGCCACATTCCGGCGCGCCCAGGTGAGAGCCTCCGGGTCGACTTCTACCGCCCACACCGTGGCGGGAGCGGCTTCGGTCGCCAGTGCCAGAGCGACAGCACCCGAGCCGGTGCACAAGTCCACCGCGCGACGTTCCTCAACCGGCAAGGACCGCAGCACATCAATCGCTGCCTGCGCCACCAACTCGGTCTCCGGACGCGGGATAAAGACTCCGGGCCCGACGAGTACCTCCAGGTTGCGGAAGGGCGCAACCCCGAGGAGGTGCTGCAGGGGTACGCGCACAATGCGCCGGGTCAGCAATCGCTCGTACGCCGTGCGCTGCTCAGACTCGAGCCGGTCGTGCAGCATGAGCCGTCCCCGGGGCACACCCATCACGTGGGCGGCGAGCAGGAGTGCATCCGTCTCCGGTGACGGCACGCCCGCGGCTTCGAGACGTCGCTGCGCATCCGCGATGGCATCGCGCAGGGAGACCCATCCGCCCATGACTCGCGGTGACGGTCCCGAACCCGGTGTGGTCACACGCCCTCCGCCAGCGCAGCGGTATCAGAGGCCTCCAGGCAGGCTTGGATGACGGCGTCGAGATCGCCCCCGAGCACCTGGTCAAGATTGTGGGCCTTGTAGCCCACCCGATGGTCGCTGATGCGATTCTCCGGGAAGTTGTAGGTGCGGATGCGCTCACTGCGGTCGACGGTGCGCACCTGCGCCCGCCGGGAGTCTGAGGCCTCCTGAGCCGCCTGCTCCTGGGCTGCCGCGAGGAGTCGGGCGCGAAGGATTCGCATGGCCTGCTCCCGATTTTGCAATTGGCTCTTCTCGTTTTGGCATGACACGACCGTGCCGGTGGGCACATGGGTGATGCGCACGGCTGAATCCGTCGTGTTGACGCTTTGGCCGCCCGGGCCGGAAGAGCGGAATACATCAATACGCAGGTCGTTGGGGTCAATGCTGACGTCGACATCCTCCGCCTCGGGCAGGACCAGGACCCCCGCCGCCGACGTGTGAATGCGTCCCTGTGATTCCGTGACCGGCACACGCTGGACTCGGTGCACGCCGCCCTCGAACTTCAACCGCGCGTACGGCGCCTCACCCGGCTCGGGCACGCCTCGTGCTTTCACCGCCACGGCAACGTCGCGGTAGCCGCCGAGATCGGACTCCTCAGCCTCAATGAGCTCCGTGCTCCAGCCGCGTTGGTCGGCGTAACGCAGGTACATGCGCAGGAGATCGCCGGCAAAGAGTGCCGACTCCTCTCCCCCTTCCCCCGCCTTGATCTCGAGGATGACGTCCTTGCCGTCCAACGGATCCCGGGGCACCATGAGCATGCGCAGTCGCTCGCTCACGAGCACCCGTTGCTCATTCAGGGCCGACGCCTCATCCGCAAATGCATGATCGGTCTCGGCCAATTCGCGTGCCGCCTCAGCATCGTCACCGAGGACAATCCACTCGCGATAGGCCTCGATGATGGGGCGCAATTCGGCATGCCGACGCGACAGGCGTCTCGCCTCTGCTGGATTAGCGTGGACTCCTGGCTGGGCCAGCCGCTCCTCGATGGCCATGAATTCGGCCATCATCTCGACGCAGGCGTCGAACATGAGGGGGTGACCTACCTATCGATGCAGGGCGTTACTCAGCGGCGGGTTCGGAACCCTTGCCACCGAAGCGCTTCTCGAACTTGGCCACCCGACCGCCGGCGTCAAGGATCTTCTGACGTCCGGTGTAGAACGGATGGCACTGCGAGCAGACATCGGCGTGGATGACGCCGTTCTTTGCAGTGCTACGCGTGGTGAATGACGATCCGCAGGTGCAGGTGACCTGAGTTTCGACGTACTCGGGGTGGATACCCGACTTCATGGGAGCTCCTCGTCTCGGGGGTGCCGGGTCCGCCTGAGCGGTGAACCGGACTCGTGAAGGGTACGCCATCAGCGCGGCTGAGGCTCCAGCGGCCGCTAGTCGGAGTTATCGGAGCCCGAGACCGCCGGGGTGGTCTTTTGGACCTGGAGGAGAAACTCCAGGTTGCTCTTGGTGTCACGCAACTTCGTGAGCAGGAGTTCGATGGCCTGCTGCTGATCCAGCGCGTGGAGCACCCGGCGCAATTTCCACACCGTCTTCAGCTCATCAGGAGCCATGAGCAACTCTTCCTTACGGGTGCCGGAGGCATCCACGTCCACACTCGGGAAGACGCGCTTGTCAGCCAACTTGCGGTCCAACTTCAGCTCCATGTTGCCGGTGCCCTTGAACTCCTCGAAGATCACCTCATCCATGCGGGACCCGGTCTCGACCAGTGCCGTGGCCAAGATGGTCAGCGAGCCGCCGTTCTCGATATTGCGGGCGGCACCGAAGAAGCGCTTGGGTGGGTAGAGAGCGGTGGAGTCCACACCACCGGAAAGGATGCGTCCGGATGCGGGGGCAGCCAGGTTGTATGCCCGACCGAGTCGCGTCATGGAGTCCAGCAACACCACGACATCATGACCCAGCTCCACCAAGCGCTTGGCGCGCTCAATGGCGAGTTCAGCAACGATGGTGTGATCCTCTGCCGGCCGATCGAAGGTCGAGGCAATCACCTCACCCTTGACCGAGCGTTGCATGTCCGTAACCTCCTCGGGCCGCTCGTCAACGAGAACAACCATGAGATGGCATTCCGGGTTGTTCTCCGCGATGGCATTAGCGATCGACTGCAGCACCATCGTCTTGCCCGCCTTGGGTGGCGACACGATAAGACCGCGCTGACCCTTGCCGATAGGAGCCACCAGGTCGATAACGCGGGTCGTGAGGTTGCCGGGCTCGGTCTCCAGGCGCAGCCGCTCCTGGGGATACAGCGGCGTGAGCTTTGAGAAGTCTGG
>ERZ888423.624-NODE-624-length-35470-cov-10.771340_pt1 | contig 35470 bp, 31 predicted proteins | sample MGYA00520523_ERZ888423 | MGnify/ENA primary metagenome ERZ888423 (study PRJEB32303, sample SAMEA104408611) | aquatic metagenome | biome: Brackish water; feature: Pelagic; material: water | place: Baltic Sea | collected 2014-06-08T10:24:00 | depth 30,27 m ... | reverse complement strand
CTCAATTGAAGAAAAAAATAACTGACATTCAAACCAATAAAGTTGCAGATCCTTATGGATGGAGAGTTATAGTATAGCTTTCAGCCATTAGCTGTTAGCATTTGGCTTTTAGCATAAATTAAATTTAAAATAGCATTAACCAAAAGTTGGTGCTTTTTTTGTTGGTGAAAAATGAGTATCTTTAATGGAATAAAACATAAATTTCATGAAAACGTATCCTAAAGAAGACATAAAGATTGGTTGGGAATCTGAAAAATGTTCCCATTCTGCTAATTGCGTAAAAGGTCTTTCTGCCGTTTTTAAACCCACTAAAAAATATTGGATTCAATAAGAAAAAGCTACAAAACAAGAAATTATTGATCAAGTTGCAAAATGCACTTCAGGAGCTTTGAGAATTGTTCGATAATTTGATTAGAATACAAAATTTATTGACTATTTTTTTCTAACAACAAATATAAAAGTGAATCGTTTGCTACATTTTAAACCGTTTTTTTCTTAAAAAACACCATTTAATCACTCAATGATAATTTCAAATTTTAAATCATTCTCTATCTTTTTTTTAAGTATTTTATCACTAAATTTTCAAGCCCAAACAAGAAAAGTAATTACATTAAAAGAAAACTGGAAATTTCAAAAAGGAACTATTGAAAATGCACAAAATATCACTTTTGATGATGCAAAATGGCAAAAAGTTTCTGTGCCTCATGATTGGGCAATTTATGGTCCTTTTGACAAAGAAATTGACAAACAAAACGTGGCAATTACTCAAAATGGAGAAAAAATTCCAACAGAAAAAACAGGCAGAACAGGCTCCTTGCCTCACATAGGAACAGCTTGGTATCGCAATGAATTCAGTCTTTCTACAATTGAAACTTCAAAAAAAATCATGTTGCTTTTTGAGGGAGCAATGAGTGAACCTGAAGTTTTTATCAATGGTAAAAAAGTAGGTGAATGGAAATATGGCTACAGTTATTTTTATTTTGACATTTCAGAAAATATCATAAAAGGGAAAAATACAATCGCTGTAAAACTGACCAATAAAGAATTTGCTTCAAGATGGTATCCAGGAGCTGGTTTGTATAGAAATGTTCGTTTGATTATCAAAAACCAAGAGAGTATTGCTCAATGGGGAACTTTTATCACAACACCTTTTGTGACAGATTCTCTCGCCAAAATCAATATAAAAACAAGGATAAATTCAGATAAAGGATTTGTAAAAACAACCATTTTTGATGCTGAGGGAAAAGCACTAATTTCTCAAGAATCAGGTACGGTTTTTGGAAATGAATTTGAACAAAATATTCCACTAGAAAATCCAACATTATGGAGTCCTGAAACACCTTATTTATACACAGCAAAAACGGAATATTTTATCAATAACAAACTTTCTGATGAAATAACCACGCGTTTTGGTGTTCGGAAAATTGAATTTACTCGCGAAAAAGGATTTGTTTTAAATGGAGAAATCACCAAATTCAAGGGCGTTTGTTTGCATCATGATTTAGGTCCTTTAGGAACCGCTATCAATAAAGCTGCTTTAAAAAGACAGATGATTATTCTTAAAGATATGGGTGTAAATGCCATCAGAAGTTCGCACAATATGCCTTCTTTTGAGCAATTAGAATTGGCAGACGAAATGGGTTTTTTATTTTTAGCAGAATCATTTGACGAATGGAAAAAACCCAAAGTCGAAAATGGTTACAATCGTTTTTTTGATGAATATGCAGAAAAAGACATCGTAAATTTAGTTCAAGCTACCAGAAATCATCCATCAATAGTTATGTGGAGTTCAGGAAATGAAGTGCCTGATCAATGGGGAACTGAAGGCGTAAAACGTGCCAAATGGTTGCAAGATATTTTTCATAGAGAAGACCCAACAAGACCAGTAACTGTTGGAATGGATCAAGTAAAAGCAGTGATGGAATCTGGTTTTGGTGCCATAATGGACATTCCTGGGCTAAATTATCGGGTACATTTGTATGAAGAAGCGTTCGAAAAATTTCCACAAGGATTTATTTTGGGTTCTGAAACTGCATCCACTGTAAGTTCAAGAGGTATTTATAAATTTCCTTTAGAAAAAGGGTCTATGAAACAATATGACGATTTTCAAAGTTCGTCTTATGATTTGGAATATTGCAGTTGGTCTAATTTGCCTGAAGACGATTTTATATTGCAAGATGACAAACCTTGGGTTATTGGTGAATTTGTTTGGACAGGTTTTGATTATTTGGGCGAACCAACTCCTTATGACGAAAAATGGCCTTCAAGAAGTTCGTATTTTGGCATGATTGATTTGGCTGGAATTCCAAAAGATCGCTATTTTTTATACAGAAGTAGATGGAATACCAAAGCCGAAACTTTACACATTTTGCCACATTGGAATTGGGAAGGACGTCAAGGAGAAAAAACACCTGTTTTTGTGTATACCAATTATGAAAGTGCTGAACTTTTTGTGAACGGAAAAAGCCAAGGAATTCAAAAAAAAATCAAAAATGGAAATCCACAAGAGCGATATCGTTTACTATGGAATGATGTCATTTACGAGCCAGGAATTTTAAAAGTAGTTGCTTTCGACAAAAACGGAAAAGCTATTGCTGAAAAAGAAGTGAAAACTGCTGGAAAACCTCATAAAATAATCTTAGAAACGGATAGAAAAACCATCAAATCTAATGGAGAAGATTTGAGTTTTGTAACGGTTTCTGTAGTGGATAAAAACGGAATTCCTTGTCCAACAGCCACCAACCAATTGCAATTTGAAGTAACTGGAAAAGGCACTTTCAGAGCTGCTTGTAATGGTGATGCAACTTCATTAGAATTGTTTCATTTGCCAACGATGAAATTATTTAGTGGGAAATTGGTTGTTTTGGTAAAATCCACAAAAGAAGCTGGAAAAATTGAATTGAAAGTTTCAGGAAAAGGACTGAAAAAGGGAATTATTGAATTGGAAGCTGTTTTAAATGATTGATTTTAAAATTAAAGTAATTATTAAAAATTCTCTTATCATTTTTCTACTCTTTTTTTCATTCTCGACTTTTAGTCAAGATAAAAAAAACGAAGTAGGTTTGATAAAAACCACCATTGAAAATTATTACAATGGATACATGAACAGAGATTTTTTACTGTTAGAAAAAGCATTTGATCCTCAAAATGGAACAATGAAGGTTCCCATTTTAAAAGATGAAAAAATCATAGGTTTCCAAAATCATTTCTTTAAAGATTTAATTCAAAAATGGAGTTCTAGAGAGAAATTATCAGATGATGTTTTAAAAAATTGTGCTTTGACTATTTTGAATATAGATATTGTTGAGCAAAAAATGGCGAGTGCAAAAATCAATATGAAATTGGATACAATTACGTATATTGATATTTTATCTCTTCAAAAAATTGCTGGTGATTGGAAGATTACTAATAAGATTTTTGTTATTGAAGAGTAATCATTCCTTCTCCAAAATCGCTCCAATATCAGGTTTAAAATAATTTGGTCCTTTCAACACTTTGCCATCTTCTCTATAAATTGGTTTTCCATCTTCACCCAATTTGCTCATATTACTGCGTTGAATTTCATTGAAAACTTCCTCAATTTTATCCTGCATTCCATGCTCAATAATAGTACCACAAAGAATGTATAACATGTCTCCTAAAGCATCTGCAACTTCCACCAAATCATTGTTATTTGCAGCTTCTAAATATTCTTCGTTTTCTTCACGCATCAATTTATAGCGCAATAATTTTCGGTCTTCGCCAATGTCAACAGTGGGTTTGTGATTGATTCCTAATTTAAATGCTTCATGAAAATCGGTTACTGCTTGTATTTTATCTTTCATTTTTTAGATGGATTTTAGACTATTTTTAACAATTGAAAAATAGTATTCTTTCTTGATTTAATTCGTAATTTTGCATTCGAAAAATACAGAAACTTTTTTAAAATAAGGTCTGATTTTTTTTAAAATCAATTAAGAATTATAGCTATGTTTTTAAGTGCCTTTTTTTCTACTGGAAGAATAATTTTTATCCTCTTTTTTGTAATTGCTTTTACTTCAGTTTTAGTTTGGAGTTATAAAAAAGACATCAAAAATCACGAGCATTATTATAAAAATGCGGGTAAAAAAGTAGCTATTTATGGTGGAATTATCATCGCTATTTTTGTGGCTCTGAGAATTATTTTTGGAAACTAATTTTCAATAATTAGGGTTTTTATCAACATTTTACTTGCATGAGTCATGAAATTTAAAGCAATTTCTTGTATGATCATTGACCATTCCAACTGCCTGCATAAAAGCATACATGACTGTTGAGCCCACAAATTTGAATCCGCGTTTTTTCAAATCTTTAGAAATTTTATCAGAAATTATAGTTTTTGCAGGAACTTCTTCTCTTTGATGACAACAATTTACAATTGGTTTTCCATCAACATAACTCCAAATAAAGCTAGAAAAAGAAACAAATTCTGCCTGAATTTCCATAAATGATTGTGCATTTGTGATGGCACTTTGAATCTTCAAACGATTTCTGATAATTCCCTCATTTTGCAATAATTCTTGGTACTTAGATTCAGAATATGTGGCGATTTTTTGGTAATCAAAATCATCAAAAGCTTTTCTGAAATTTTCTCTTTTATTTAAAATTGTCAACCAATTCAATCCTGCTTGAAAGGTTTCCAACAATAAAAACTCGAATAAAATGGCATCATCAAAAACAGGAACTCCCCATTCATTGTCATGATATTCTTGATAGATTTTACTATCTGTGACCCAAAAACAACGATTTTTCATATTATTTTGCTTTGATTGGTTTGATTGCTGTTTGGCGTTCATTTACATATTCAAAAAAATCATCTCCAAAAAATCCAGCTTCCTCCAACATAATTCTGATGTCTTTGTTCCATTCTTTGATAAAAACTGTGGTATTTAATTCAATAGCATACGCTGTATTTTTTCGCAAAGCGTAATCACCTGTATAAGGCACACCATTTTGTGAATCCCACATGCCAATTGTGGTTCCTGCGCTATGTCCAAAAGTACCTAAAGGATGTGTGTAAATTGACGGTCTTAATCCTTCATTTTTTCCATCAGATAAAGATTTTGACAAAATTTCATTCCCAGTTTTTCCAGATTTCATGTTGGATGTAAGCAAGTCTTGTACACGATTTCCTTTTTGAAAAGCTTCTTTCAAAAAAGAAGGAACTTCATTTTCATCTGATTTTAAAACATACGCATGCTGTTGACAATCAGTATTTAAACCTATATAACTAATTCCAAAATCACAATGCAATAAATCGCCTTCTAAAATAATTTCTTCTTCTTTTTGTTTAGAAAAAGATTCGATATGCGATTTCAAAGGGTCGTTTTTTCTTTGGACATCAATGGTGGGATGAAACCAAGTTTCTAAACCTAAATCAGTCACTTTTTGACGTAAAAACCAAACCACATCTTCAGTAGTTGTGATGCCATGTTTGATAATTTTTTCAGAAAAAGCCTCATCAATAATATCATGCGTGATTTTCACTAAATCTTTAAAAAGCAACATTTCTTTTGCTGTTCTAGTTTCTATCCAAGCAATTGCCAAATTTTCGGCAGACACAATTTTTGAATGAAATGCTGTTGGTAAATTCTCTAAAAATTCCTCATAATCTGTTTTTACCAAACCATCAGCCAAAGCAAAATGTTCTGAGAAATTAACTCCAATTTTTGACGGATTTTTCTCTTCGATAATCGCTGTTAAAGCTTTCCATTGATCAGGTTGTTGTTCTTTATTCCAAGCCGACTTAATACTTTTCCCAATATCATATCTTGCAACTGCCAAACGTTCTAAAGTATTTTTCTCTTTGTCTCTATAAAAAACAATGATGGTTCTTCTGCGTGCATTAATCCAAGTTGCAGGTAACATAGTTTTCAAAACAGGATCTTCATTATATTCTCTTGAAATCAACAACCACATGTCAATATGAGCCACATCCATTAATTTTGGTAAAAGATTTAAAAAACGATCTTCCAAAAGTTCGTCTTTCAAAATAGCACGTTCTTTTTCAGATAAAATAGTAAATTTTGGAATTTCATTGTTGTTTTTTTTACAGGAAAAAGACACTAAAATTATATAAATGCAAAGAATTTTTTTGAGCATAAAATTGATTTTAAAGATTTTAAAAATACTGTTAAAAGGGATGAAAACCAATCAAAATTGAATTATTTTTTGCAAATTTACACTACTCAACTCATTTTTATGATGAAAATCCTAAATCCACTTTTGCTATTTTCTTTAATTTCTCTTGTTTTGTGGAATTGTAGTTCAGTGCCAATTTCAAAAAAAAAGATTGAAAAAGAGAAACCTGTTGTGATTGCAAATGATAGTTTAGAGTATGAAATTATCATAATTGACATTGGATTTAACTATTTTTTAAATGCTATTGCACAACCTGTTGGCTATTATTCACAAAATTATATGGAAGTTAGAAACAGAGTTTGGGTAACAAGTTGGAATATGAGAGCCCAAAATCCCTTGCAATACAATCCAAATATTTACGAAAATACTATTGATTATCAGTCATCTATTGATTATGGCTATGAAGTGAATTATAAATTATTTAATTACTTTTTATTTGCACAACAGAAATATAAAATGACTTTAGATGGAGGATTTAATTCTATCAGAATTAATTAGCTTTTTTTATATATTTTATGAAACTATAATCAAACTTATTTTTTTCATCTGCTTTAAAATCGTTTCTTTTTACTTCTTCCCAAATTTCTAAATCAATTTCAGGAAAGTAAACATCTGCATCAAATTCATGATGAACAAGTGTAATATCGAGCGAATCAACCAAATTATTTTCAATTGCGTATTTATAAATTTGTGCGCCTCCAACAATAAAAACTTCTTCATTTGGAGGTGATATTTTAATAGCATCTTCTAAATTATTGGCAGTAAAACAATCTTCTTTTAGATAGTTTTTATTTGCACTTACAATTATTGTTGTTCTATTTAGCAAAGTTTTCCCAATAGATTCATAGGTTTTTCTTCCCATTATAATGTGATGGCTAGTTGTCAACTCTTTAAATCTTTTCAAATCTGCAGGTAAATGCCAAATCAAATCATTATTTTTCCCTAAAGCATTGTTGTTGGCAATGGCAGCAATTATTGTAATCATAAAATTATTTAATTATTTTAATATCTTGAAACTTTCCTAAGATAGGCAACATAATTTCAACATTTACCTCTTTTCCTTGAAGCTTTGCTGGAGTTTTGATTTCAATAGACTCAGCTATTTTTTTTAATTCTTCAAGCATAATTTTATCGTTAATTATTGCGTTTTTTAGATTTTTTTTCCCTTATCAGAAATATCAATTTTAAAAAAATAATTGGTTTCATTTTCTAATAATTTTAAAACTTTCGAATTTATTTTGGTAATGAGGTATTGTTGCATTTTTGCTTGCAATAAAGTTTCATTATTCCCTTTTATTTTATTAAAAAATTCTTCTTCAAAAACCGGAAAACTATCAACTTCTAAAAAAGAAACCGTTTTTTTATCCACTTGAGATAAAATCGCATTATAAAATAGTAAGAAAAAAATTAAAAAAAATTATGCATATCTCAAAAATAACTTAAAAGTGCGTTGATTTGAAGTTTTTTGTAAATTTTTATCAAAAAAAAATAAATTACGAAACCTTTTTTCTCGCAAAAATACTAAAAATCAGGCAAAAGAAATTATCTAAAATTTTAAAAATGCGACAAATTAAGTTTCTTTTTTTTTGAGTAATGCTATTTTTGAGTTGACATTTTAAAAAACTCACAATTCTTTCAGTTTATTTTTAAATATTGTTTAATGTTCTAAACCTCTAATCTAAATTTAACAAATAATTAAAATAAATAATTATAGCAATTAAAAAACAATTTTTTCAGAGTAAACCAATTTGTAAAGTAACTTTTTCTATTAAAGCTGAAGAAGCTGAAAATGTTCCAGCTTTAGGAAGTTTTTATAATTGGAGTGAAACAGCAACACCGCTAAAAAATTAAAAAATGAGACATTAAAAGAAATATTGGACTTAGAAAGAGAAATTTTTTATGAATTAAGATACTTGATTGATGAAAAATAAGAAAATGATGGAGAAGCTGACAACTATGTTTGGAGAGATTTTGCTGGGGGTGGATAATAGCGTATTAAGTTTGTAAAACTTTAAGAAGAGCTTTCTCCCGAAATTTAGGGATTGAAAGCTCTTTTTTTATTGTTTTTAAACGGCAACAATTCCTTTTATATGAGGATGAGGATTATAGTTTATCAGTTCAAAATCTTCAAAAGTAAAATCTTCAATACTTTTTACTTTCGGATTTATTTTCATAGTTGGCAATGGTCTTATTTCTCTTGATAATTGAAGTTCAAGCTGCTCAATATGATTGTTGTAAATATGCGCATCACCAAAAGTGTGAATAAATTCGCCAGCCTCAAATCCACAGACTTGTGCAACCATCATCATAAATAATGCGTAAGAAGCAATATTAAAAGGGACTCCTAAAAAAATATCTGCACTTCTTTGGTATAATTGACAAGATAGTTTATTGTCAGCAACATAAAACTGAAAAAATGCGTGACAAGGAGGCAATGCTACTTTTCCATTGGCAATATTTTCGGAAAATGACATGGAAGTATCTGGCAAAACTGAAGGATTCCAGGCAGAAATTAACATTCTTCTCGAATTTGGATTTTCTTTTAACGTTTCAATCACTTCTTTGAGTTGATCAATTTCATCACTGTTCCAATTGCGCCATTGATGTCCATAAACTGGACCTAAATCGCCACTTTCATTTGCCCATTCATTCCAAATACGTACACCATTTTCTTGTAAATAATTGATATTTGTATCTCCTTTTATGAACCATAATAATTCATAAATAATTGATTTTAAATGCAATTTTTTAGTCGTTACCATAGGAAAACCTTCATTTAAATCAAAACGCATTTGATAACCAAAAACACTTTTTGTTCCTGTTCCTGTTCTGTCTCCTTTTTCATTTCCGTTTTCTAAAACGTGTTTTATTAAATCATGGTATTGTTTCATATTTATTTCAATATTTCCGTAAAATTAAAAAAGCATCAATAAAAATTCTTGATGCTTTAAAAAAATTCTTAATAAGTTATTAACCAATAATCATTCCTGCAATTGCTGCTGACATTAAGGAAGCAATTGTTCCTCCAATTAATGCTTTTATTCCAAATTCTGATAAAGTTTTTCGCTGTTTTGGAGCTAATGAACCAATTCCTCCAATTTGTATTCCGATAGAAGCAAAATTTGCAAAACCACACAACATATAAGTTGCCATGATTACTGATTTATTAAAATTTAAATGAATATCACTTGCTATATTCTTTAATTCAGCCAATTGGATGTAAGCAATAAATTCACTTGCTGCCAATTTGATTCCCAATAATTGTCCCATCAAAGCCATGTCTTCTTTGGCAACACCAATCAACCACATTAATGGCGCAAAAATATATCCTAAAATTGCTTCAATTGAAAAAGCTGCATAAGAAGTATTTTTTGCCATCCAAATATTTAAATTTGTGATATCTCCAAACCAACCTAAAATTCCATTTAACATGGCAATTACAGCCACAAAAACTAATAACATTGCACCAACATTTACTGCCAAACGCAATCCTTCAGAAGTTCCGTTTGCAATTGCATCCAAAATATTTGAACCTATTTTTTCTTGTGAAACAGTCACATCAGTATTTACTTTTTCGGTTTGAGGGTATAACATTTTGGAAATTACAATTGCGCCAGGAGCAGCCATGACTGAAGCTGCCAATAAATGTTTTGCAAAAACCAATTCTAATTCTTTGTCTCCTCCTCCTAAAAATCCGATATAAGCAGCCAAAACAGCGCCAGCAACTGTAGCCATTCCACCAATCATTACCAACAACATTTCAGATCTGTTCATTTTTTCTAAATATGCTTTTATCAATAGTGGTGCTTCAGTTTGCCCAAGAAAAATATTTCCTGCAACAGACAAACTTTCCATTCCTGAAATCCCAAGAAATTTAGACAATACAATTGCCAAAATTTTCACCACCCATTGAATAATCCCTAAGTAAAAAAGTAAAGAAGTTAAGGCTGAAAAGAAAATAATTGTTGGCAACACTTGAAATGCAAAAATATATCCAAAAGTGTTCATATCTCCAACCATTCCTGCAAATAAAAATTGACTTCCGGCTCTGGTATATCCAAGGATTGAGATGAAAATTCCGCCAATAAATTCGAAAATACTTTGAATAAATGGCACTTTCAAAACACCAATTGCAATAGTTAGTTGTAATAATAATCCAATCCCTACTTTTTTCCAATCAATCGCTTTTTTGTTATTACTGAATAAAAAAGTAATGACAATCAATACAAACATTCCCAAAACACCTCTCCAAAGACTATTTACAGAAAATCCTTGACTTGGTTTTATCTCATTTAAAGGAATTTTTTCTGCAATAACTTTTTTATTTTTTAAAGTATCTTTTGAATTTAAAGAAAATATAATGTCATTTTCAGATAACACCATATTAGCTTCATCCAAAGAAATAATATTGAAATATCTGACAGTATCTTTTGGAATTTTGAAATTGAAAATTAACAAATTTTGTTGACGAATGAAATTTCCTGAAGCGGATAAAAGATTATTTTCCTTTAATTGAATAGTAAATTTGCCATCTTTTAAATGAAAAAAATCTGTAGAATCAATTTTTATAATTTTGATTTCGTCTTGGTTTTTAACTGAGGAAAATTGCCAATTTTGTTCTAACTGTTGTCCAAAAGAAATTGATGAAATAATGAATAAGATGAGTAAAATAAGTTTTTTCATATGATAATTTTAAGAGTGTTTGCTTATTTCATCTCTTATTTTTGCTGCCAATTCATAATTTTCATTCACAACAGCTTGATGCAATTGTTCTTGTAATTGAGTTAAACTTAACTTTGAAAAACTCGTTTTCTCTTTGCTTTTTGATTCGTCAAAATCCACTGGATTTTTTTTCAATTCACTTTTACCTTCAAGCGCCATTTCTTCTTCTGCTTTCAGATAAATTCCTGCTTTATCCAAAATATTTTCATAGGTATAAATTGGTGCATTGAAACGAACTGCAATTGCAATTGCGTCCGAGGTTCTCGCATCAATCATCTCTTCTTTTTCGTTTTTTTCACACACCAAACTCGAAAAGAAAACGCCATCCACCAATTTATGAATAATTACTTCTTTTATTTTAATACCAAAAGTATCAGAAAATGTCTTGAACAAATCGTGTGTTAATGGTCTTGGTGGTCTAATTTCAGTTTCTAATGCAATCGCAATTGATTGTGCTTCAAAAGCCCCAATAATTATTGGCAAAGTTCGAGTACCCTCTATTTCACTCAAAACCAATGCATACGCTCCACTTTGAGTTTGACTGTATGAAATTCCTTTGATGGTTAGTTGTATTAAACTCATAATTCTCTATGCAAAAATCTAAAAAACAATTGAAAAATAAGTAATCATAGGCATTCTAGAATTGTGGCACAATTTAATAAAAATATGCAGTGTAAATAGAAATTTTGATAGTTTTTATAAAAGTAAAACCCAAAAGTTTTTAAACTAATGGGTTTTTACAGATAAAGTGTTCAAAAAGAAATTACTGCGCTTCTTTAAATGCTTTTAATTTTTTTATCAATTCTGGAACTACTTGAAAAGCATCACCTATAATTCCGTAGTCAGCTGCTTTAAAAAAAGGCGCTTCAGGATCAGAATTGATGACAACTTTTACTTTTGATGCGTTCACGCCAGCCAAATGTTGAATAGCACCAGAAATTCCGATGGCAATATATAAATTAGAGGCAACTGGTTTTCCTGTTTGCCCAACATGTTCTCCATGAGGACGCCATCCCAAATCAGAAACTGGTTTTGAACACGCAGTTGCTGCTCCTAAAACAGCGGCTAATTCTTCAATCATTCCCCAATTTTCAGGGCCTTTCATACCTCTTCCTGCTGAAACTACTACATCTGCATCAGCAATTGTCACTTTCCCAGAAGCTTTTTCAACTTTTTCTGATTTTACTCCAAAATCTGAATCAGGTAATGAAACACTCATTTCTTTTACAGTTCCTGAAACTGGATTTTCATGAATTCCGAAAGAATTTTTTGCAACTCCAATAATTTTTTTCTCAGTTGAAATCACGGTATTTGCATATCCTTTGTTAGAAAAAACTTTTCTTTTGATGGTAAAAGGACTTATTGACGATGGCAAAGCAATTACATTTGACACATAACCTGCATCCAAAAAAACTGCTACCAAAGGTGCAATATGCAAAGTATCAATGCTTGAATCTAACACAATTACAGTTGCATTTTCTGATTCAGCAAATTTATTGATGATAGATGAGTAGGCTTTTGCGTTGAATGAAGTTAATTTACTTTCAGAAACTGAAATCACTTTTTCTGCTCCATAATAAAACAATTCTTCATTTACAGAGACATTTACAGTTACCGCAACTAGATTTGTATTCAACTGTTCGGCTACTTTTTTTCCGTAAGAAACTACTTCAAAAGCACTTTTTTTAAATTTGCCATTTATGGCATCTGCAAAAACTAAAACTGACATATTTTTTATATTTTTAAATACTGAACTTAATTCAGATTCCTATTTTTAAATTAAATTACCTTGGCTTCGTTGTGTAATAAATTGATTAATCCATCAATATTATCCGCATTCACCAATTTAACAGCACCTTTTGGTAAAGGTTTTTGATACGATTGCACTTCTGTTGCATTTTTAGAAGTGATCGGTTCAACAACTTGTAATGGTTTTTGACGCGCCATCATAATGCCACGCATATTTGGAATCCTTAAATCTTTTTCTTCTACAATTCCTTTTTGGCCGGCAACAACCATTGGTAAAGTTGAACTTAAAGTTTCGTTTCCGCCATCAATTTCTCTTACTAACTTTACTGAATTTCCTTCAACTTCAATATCAACACAACCATTTACAAAATGATAATCAACCAAAGAAGCAACCATTCCAGGGACCATTCCCCCATTATAATCAATTGATTCTCTTCCTGCTAAAACCAAATCATAATTTCCATTTTTTACGATTGCTGCAATTTCTTTTGCTACTGACAAACCATCTTTTGGCTCTAAATTTACTCGAATTGCATCGTCAGCACCAATTGCCAAAGCTTTTCGCAAAGTAGACTCAGTAGTTGTATTTCCAACATTTAAAACAGTAATGGTTGCTCCCTGTTTTTCTTTAAACCACATGGCTCTTGTTAAACAAAATTCATCGTAAGGATTGATGACAAACTGAATGCCATTCATATCAAATTTTGTATCGTTTTCAACAAAATTTATCTTAGAAGTTGTATCTGGAACGTGACTTATACATACCAATATTTTCATAATCTCTCTATGTTATCATTTAATTACGGAACGAAATTACAGCTTTTTTTTAAAAAATACTATGCACGCATAATAAATTTTCAAGATTTTAACATTTACCGAAAAAGATTGAGTCTTTTGAAAGAATAATTATGAAATAGTTTATAAAAATCAATCCTAAAAAATGATAATTAATTCCTTATTTTTGCAATATATAAATTAACCAAAAGAAATAAATTTTAAATGAAAACAGTACAATTCAGAGAAGCAATTTGTGAGGCCATGAGCGAAGAAATGCGCAGAGATGAAAGCATTTATTTGATTGGTGAAGAAGTTGCAGAATATAATGGTGCATACAAAGCAAGTAAAGGAATGTTGGACGAGTTTGGCCCAAAAAGAGTGATTGATACTCCTATTGCTGAGCTTGGTTTTGCAGGAATTGCAATCGGTTCAGCAATGAATGGCAACAGACCAATTGTTGAATACATGACGTTTAACTTTTCATTGGTTGGAATTGATCAAATCATCAATAACGCAGCAAAAATTAGACAAATGTCAGGAGGTCAATTTAATTGTCCAATCGTTTTTAGAGGACCAACAGCTTCTGCAGGACAATTAGGAGCAACACATTCTCAAGCATTTGAGAGTTGGTTTGCAAATACACCTGGTCTAAAAGTGATTGTTCCATCAAATCCTTATGATGCAAAAGGCTTATTAAAATCTGCCATTCGCGATGATGATCCAGTTATTTTTATGGAATCTGAACAAATGTATGGTGATAAAATGGAAATTCCTGAAGGTGAATATTTGATTCCAATTGGCGTTGCAGAAATCAAAAGAGAAGGCACAGATGTTACGTTGGTTTCTTTCGGAAAAATCATCAAAGAAGCCTATAAAGCTGCTGATGAATTGGCAAAAGAAAATATTTCTGTTGAAATTATCGATCTAAGAACAGTGCGTCCAATGGATCATGCTGCGATTATAAAATCTGTAAAAAAGACGAACAGATTAGTTGTTTTAGAGGAAGCTTGGCCTTTTGGAAGTATAGCAACTGAAATTACTTACAGAATTCAAAGTGAAGCTTTTGACTTTTTAGATGCGCCAATCAAAAGAATTACCACTCCTGATACCCCAGCTCCTTATTCATCAGCATTATTTGAAAAATGGATTCCAAATTCAAATGATGTAATTAAAGCTGTGAAAGAAGTTTTGTATAAATGAATTTTACTGTGTGTATTTTTATAAGCCTTTCTGAAATTGAAAGGCTTTTTTGTTAAAAATATGGAAAAACTTTGCGTAAATCAATACAATAATTCAAAAACTTAATCAGATATTTGACTAATTTTGAAAGCAGTAAACCAACTAAAAAAAATGAATATTGTTTTTGAAATATTAATTAAAATTACTGAAGGAATTAGAAAGAAATAAGACTACGATTTTAAATTGAATAAAATTCGTTTTGACAGAAAACTATTTTATTCAATGACGTATCCTGCAGATTATGTTTTTATTATTGAAACATTGGCTTTGGTTTGAGATCCATTAGAGGTTTTGATTTTAGGATACAAACCTAGTTTCCCAATGTGTGTGATATAAATAAAACCAATTGGGGTTTTCACATGACAGATGAAATAAGGTAAAGATGATAAAATAATTTATGTTCCGTTTCATAAAATATTTGTAACGATAAAAAAGATATTTTTGATTTAAACCATAAAAATTAAAAAAAATTGAATATTTTTTCAAGTTTATAAAGATTTAGAGAAGAAAAAAGTACCAGTTGGTGGTTGGGAAGATGCTTCTAAATCTAAAAAAATATGCTAAGATTATATTGAAAGATATAATAATAGCGAATACAAAAAGACTAATTATTTTTCAATTTAATAAAATTCAACTTCAAAAAAATACAAACCTCAAAAAATTAAACCTTTTTGAGGTTTTTTATTTCATAATGATTTTATTACTTTTACCGCCATTTTAAACTAAACAAATTAACTATAATTTATGAAATTAATGATTTATGTGCCAATTGTAATGGCAATCATTGGCTTACTTTTTATGTATGCTAAAAGAGCTTGGGTATTAAAACAAGATGCTGGAGATGGAAAAATGAAAGAAATTTCAGATTATATTTATGAAGGTGCCCTTGCATTTTTAAAAGCAGAATATAGATTATTAACTTTTTTTGTTATTGGTGCTAGTATTGTATTAGCCTTAGTTTCTCAATTTGTTGAAACTACTAGTATTCTCATTGTAGTTGCTTTTGTTTTCGGAGCTTTCTTTTCAGCTTTGGCTGGAAATATGGGAATGAAAATCGCTACTAAAACAAATGTTAGAACAACACAAGCGGCTCGTTCGAGTTTGCCACAAGCTTTAAAAGTTTCTTTTGGTGGCGGAACTGTAATGGGATTAGGTGTTGCCGGTCTGGCAGTGCTTGGTTTGACAGCTTTCTTTATTTTCTTTTATCAATATTTTATGGGGGGCGTTTGGACATCCAATGAACAAATGACCATCGTTTTAGAAACTTTGGCTGGATTTTCTTTAGGTGCCGAATCTATTGCATTATTTGCTAGAGTTGGAGGTGGCATTTATACAAAAGCAGCTGATGTTGGCGCAGATTTGGTTGGAAAAGTAGAAGCTGGAATCCCAGAGGATGATCCAAGAAATCCTGCAACAATTGCAGATAATGTGGGTGATAATGTTGGTGACGTTGCTGGTATGGGAGCAGATTTATTTGGTTCTTATGTAGCTACAGTCTTGGCTGCAATGGTTTTAGGTAATTATGTGATTAAAGATATGGGAGGAAGTATCAATGACGCTTTTGGCGGAATTGGTCCAATTTTATTGCCAATGGCAATCGCAGGTTTTGGGATTTTATTCTCAATAATCGGAACAATATTAGTGAAAATTTCAAGCGACAATGCCAAAGAAAAGCAAGTTCAAGCTGCATTAAATAAAGGAAATTGGGTTTCAATTGTATTAACTTTAATTTCTTGTTATTTCTTGGTAGATTTTATGTTGCCCGAAGTAATGACTATGGATTTTTACGGCGAAGGATCAAAAGAAATTTCTTCAATGCGTGTTTTCTATGCAACAATTGTCGGTTTAGTTGTTGGTGGAGTTATATCTTCAGTAACAGAATATTATACAGGTTTAGGTACAAAACCAGTTTTGGCAATCGTACAAAAATCTTCAACAGGAGCAGGAACAAACGTAATTGCTGGTTTGGCAACTGGAATGATTTCTACATTTCCAACAGTATTATTATTTGCAGCTGCAATTTGGTCCTCTTATGCTTTTGCAGGTTTTTATGGAGTTGCATTAGCAGCCTCAGCAATGATGGCAACAACAGCGATGCAATTGGCTATTGACGCTTTCGGACCAATTTCTGATAATGCAGGTGGAATTGCTGAAATGAGTGAATTACCAAAAGAAGTTCGTACAAGAACTGATATTTTAGACTCAGTGGGTAACACAACTGCTGCCACTGGAAAAGGTTTTGCAATTGCTTCCGCTGCATTAACTTCTTTAGCTTTATTTGCTGCATATGTAACTTTTACTGGAATTGACGGAATCAATATTTTCAAAGCACCAGTTTTAGCAATGTTATTTGTTGGAGGCATGATTCCTGTAGTTTTCTCAGCTTTGGCAATGAATTCTGTTGGAAAAGCTGCGATGGATATGGTGTATGAAGTTCGCCGTCAATTCAAAGAAATTCCAGGAATTATGGAAGGAACTGGAAAACCTGAATATGGTAAATGTGTTGAAATTTCTACAAAAGCTGCTTTACGTGAAATGATGTTACCTGGAGTTTTGACCATTGGTTTTCCAATTGCGATTGTACTTTTGGGCAAATTAGTGTATGGTGACAATAACCAATTAATTGCTGAAATGTTAGGTGGTTATATGGCTGGAGTTACTGTTTCTGGTGTACTTTGGGCAGTTTTCCAAAATAATGCTGGTGGTGCTTGGGACAATGCAAAAAAATCTTTTGAAGCTGGAGTGATGATCAATGGCGAAATGACATACAAAGGTTCTGATGCTCACAAAGCTGCTGTAACTGGTGATACTGTTGGAGATCCTTTTAAAGACACTTCTGGCCCTTCAATGAATATATTAATCAAATTAACTTGTTTGATTGGATTAGTGATTGCGCCTATTTTAGGAGGCCATACAGCTGAAATTTCTGAATCTAATGAATACATTAATAAAGAAATAAAAGTAACTGTTAATCCAGAAAACAAACAATTAGCTTCTGCAATCATCGTTACAACGAAAACTGTAAACGGAAAAACGTTTACAGAAACTGAAACAATTTCAGGAACGTTGGAAGAAATTGAAAAAAGAGCTAAAGAAATTGGCGATATTGAATCAGTTGATATAAAAGAAAATAAAGTAACTAAGAATAGTGATATTACTATTAAATTAAAATAGTTGCTGAAAAATATTTATATTAAAAATCGCTTAGATTCGTTTCTAAGCGATTTTTTTATAATTTCAAGATTGAAAACACAAAAGTATCTCCAGTTATTTTTTGAGAAAAAATATTGATACTTTTTTCAGTCAATTGCAATATTCTAGGATAACCACCTGTTACTTGACAATCACGCATCAAAACAATCAATTTTCCTGAAGGCGTAAGTTGAACAGTTCCTGGCAAAACTGCGGATGTTAAAATTTGTGATAAATTATTTTCTAAAATTTCCACCAAATGAAAACCTGTCCTATTCATATCCTTTGAAATTGTAAACTTATTTTTTAATAATAAGTTTTGTTGATTTTTAGTCAATAAATCAAATTCTGGTCCTTTAAAACATTTTATTTTAGTTTTTTTAAAATATGATTTTTTAGTTTTTACAGATGCATGGGAACTCTTAAAATCATGAAATTCTAAAAAAGGCAATAAATTTTCTTTTCTAATCATAAAGTCATCTGTTATATTTTGAAAAAAACTGCGACTATTAAATTTAATTTCGGTCAAAAAACCACCTTTAACAGCCAGATAACAAAACGCTCCAAAATGTCTTGTCCCAAAAGATAAAACATCATTATTATGAACAAAAATTCTTGTGTTTAGAGGAATTTTCATTTGATTGACTGTTGGAGAAAAATCAGCTCCTGAAATACAAATCATTGTATTTTTAATAAATTGCAATGAACAACCTCCAAAAGTAATTTCTAAAAGTGCAGTATCTAGAGAATTATTTAGGATATGATTCGCTAAATCCGCTGAATACGAATCCATTACACCAGAAATTGGAATACCAAATTTTGCAAAACCTACTCTTCCCTTATCTTGAATTGTTGTAAAAAACCCAGCATTTAAAACTCTAATCATTTGATTGCTTTTTTATCATATGATATGAACGATTTGCAACACTCTCCTGAATTTCATAAAATTCTTTTATATTTATTGGAATAAATTTTATCTGATCTTTTGTGGTTGCAAAACAAGGAATTTCATTTTCAGAATCAAAAAAAAGTAAAGGTGTTTTTCCAATAATATTCCATCCGCCAGGAGAATTTAAGGGATAAATTCCTGTTTGTTTTCCTCCTATTCCAACTGAACCTTTGTCAATTTTCAAACGTGGATTGGGTTTTCTATCCATAAATAATTGTGGATTTAAACCTGCTAAATATAGAAATCCAGGTAAAAAGCCAATAAAAAAAACAGTATAAATTGTCTCTGAATGAATTGTAACAATTTTATCAATTGACAAGTGATTTTTTATAGAAATCTCCTTTAAATCCAATCCAAATTCGGCATCATAACAAACAGGTATTTCCCAAAAATAATTTGATTTATTTGGAATTTGAAAATCAGATTTGTAAATATTTTTTAAAATTTCAACTTCATTTTCATAATTCACAATTTTTTGAGAATACAAAATCGTGAGTGAATTATATCCAATAATCGTCTCTAAAAAAGGGTAATTATTAGTAACTATTTTTGATTGGAAATCCAAAATACCATTTAAAACTGACATCGAAATTTCAGGAAACCATTCTATTAAAATTGCTTTTTCTCCAAAAAGTTTAAATTGAAGTTGATGCATTATTTTTTGAATTTTTTTGATAAATATTTTATAATTTCAACTGCATTTTCAGTATCAGAATGTACACAAAAAGTAGCTGCTTTTATTTCTTTTTGAATTCCTGATATTGTTTTCACTTTCCCTTCAAAAACAATTTTTGAAACATGTTGAAACACCTTTTTCTTATCTGTTATAGTCGCATTTGAATAGGTTCTATTTACCAATGTCAAATCATCATTATAATTTCTATCAGCAAAAGCTTCATATATAATTTTTATATTATTCTTAATAGCAACTTTTTCTATTTCAGATTTATAAGGGACGTATAAAAAACTATTTCTACTATATTTTAAAATTGAATTTACGAAAATTTTTGCTATATTTTCGTCTTTAGCAATAGCATTATACAACGCTCCATGAGGTTTTATATGATGCAAAGTTGCCTTGTTAAGAAACATTCTTTCCATAAATAAATCCATTTGATATTGTATACTTTCAGAAAGATTTTCGTTTGTAATTTGTATCCATTTTCTTCCAAAATTTTCTTTGTCAGAAAAAGAAGGATGAGCACCAATCAAAACATTATTTTTCAATGCACATTGTATGGTTTCATCAATCGAATTTTCATCACCGAAATGGCCTCCACAAGCAATATTACAAGAAGTTATATGTGGCATTAATAAATGTTCGTTTGCAATTCCTTCACCAACATCACAATTAAAATCTACCATTTTTTAAAATAAATTAACAGCTTTTAATATTGTTTTTATACCCAAAAAAACAGTTATAAAAAAAATAAAAAATCCAAAAATATTTTGAATTTTTGAGTTTGTAAAACTCCCTAAAACCGATTTTTTATTCATTATCCATAATAGAATTGCGGTAATTATTGGCAATAAAAGTCCATTTGCTATTTGCGCAAATTTGATAATTTCTATAGGTTTTATGCCAATTGATGAAAAAATGACACCCAAAATTAATATAGTCATCCAAACTGCTCTAAAAGATTTTGATTTTAAATTTGCTTGCCAACCAAAACATTCTTTTACAACATAAGCAGCAGCCAAAGGCGCAGTAATTGCTGAAGTGATTCCCGCAGAAAATAGTCCAATTGCCAAAAAATATTTCGCAAAATTACCATACAAAGGAACCAACCCTAATGCCAAATCTGCAGCATTTGAAATCTCTTTCAAAGAAATTGTGGCTGCAGAAATAATAATAGAAATAGAAACTAGACCTCCAATCAAAATGGCTATAATAGTATCTTTTTTTGCGAATTTTATATCTTCATTCTTTTTCCATTTTTCTCTCACTAAAGATGCGTGCAAAAACAAATTATAAGGAACAACTGTAGTACCAATCAAACCAATAACTGTCAACAAACTTTGTTCAGGAAGTGAAGGAATAAACAATCCGTGAATAATTTCAAGTAAGTTAGGCTTGGTGATAATTGCGGTAATCAAAAAGGAAAAACTCATCAATAAAACAAATGAAATTAATACTTTTTCAAGGAATTTATAATTACCAATATACAACAAAATAAAAGCAATAAATCCTACTAAAATACTCATCAGATTTATTGAAAATGATCCTAATTTTAAAATCGATTGACCAAAAATAGTCTCCAAACCCAAAATTCCACCACTGATATTTCCAGCTTCATACGAAGCATTTCCAATAACAATTGCTGATAAAATCAAGCCTATAATAATTTTATTTAAAAAAGAATTTTTAATTTCTTGTTTAATAACCTCTGACAAACCTTTTTGAGAGATAATTCCCAATCTTGCAGACATTTCTTGTAATATTATAGTTGCAAAAATAGAAAGTAACATTGCCCACAAAAGATCAAATCCAAAGTTTACTCCTGCAATTGTGCAAAGTGTAACAGTTCCTGGGCCTATAAATGCAGCTGCAATTAAAGTTGCTGGACCCCTATTTTTAAAACAATTTTTCATCAATCAAGGCTGAATTAAAACCCTAAAGATACTTTTTTTTAACAAAAAACACCTCAAAATGAGGTGTTTCATCTAAACAAAAAAAATTACTAATATTTAAAAAGCATAACGTTGAGGGCCTCCTCTTTGGATTTCTTCACTCGCAAACTCTTCATATTGTTTGAAATTTTTTCTGAAAGCATTTGCTAACGCAAAAGCTGTTTCATAGTAAGCTTTGTCATCATTCCAAGTTGTTCTTGGACTCAATAATTCTGTTGGAACTCCCGGACAAGTTCTTGGTTGTGCAACTCCAAAAACTGAATGAATACGAAAGTTTTCATACTTATAATCACTTAAAGTTCCATTCAAAACTGCAGTTATCATTGCTCGAGTATATTTTAATGGCATTCGTTTTCCAATACCATATTTTCCTCCAGACCAACCTGTATTTACCAACCACACATTAACACCTGCGTCTTTCATTTTTTTACTCAACATATCAGCATATCTTGTTGGATGTAAAGGCATAAAAGGTGCTCCAAAACAAGCCGAAAAACTTGGAACAGGTTCTGTAACACCAGCCTCAGTTCCTGCAACTTTAGCTGTATAACCAGAAATAAAATGATACGCAGCCTGAGCTGGCGTTAATTTTGAAATTGGAGGCAATACACCAAAAGCATCCGCAGTTAAGAAAAATATGTTCTTTGGATTTTTTCCAATAGAGGGATTTTGAATGTTATCAATATGATACAAAGGATAACTTACTCTTGTATTTTCGGTAATTGAAATGTCAGAAAAATCAATCACACCATTATCGTTCAAAACTACATTTTCTAAAATCGCTCCTTTTTTGATGGCTGCATAAATTTCTGGTTCATTTTCTTGTGACAAATTAATCACTTTTGCATAACAACCTCCTTCAAAATTAAAAATCGTATTTTCTGAAGTCCAACCATGTTCGTCATCACCAATCAAACTGCGATTTGGATCTGTAGATAACGTTGTTTTTCCAGTTCCAGATAATCCAAAGAAAATGGCTGTATCTCCATCTTTTCCAACATTTGCAGAACAATGCATTGGCAAGGTATTTTTATAAACTGGCAATATAAAATTCAATGCTGAAAAAATCCCTTTTTTGATTTCGCCAGTATAACCTGTTCCTCCAATTAAAGCAATCCTTTTGGTAAAATTCAGAATGGCAAAATTGTGTTGTCTTGTGCTATCTTGATTTGCATCAGCCATAAAACCTGGTGCACTTATCACAGTCCATTCAGGAGAAAAATCATGCAATTCCTCTTCAGCAGGGCGTAAAAACATGTTGTATGCAAACATATTGCTCCAAGGATATTCATTGATAACTCTGATACTTAATTTATACTTTTCGTCCGCACAGGCATAACAATCTCTAACAAATAACTCCTTTTCAGATAAATAGCTTACAACTTTTTGATATAGTTTATCGAATTTTTCCTCTTCAAAAGGCAAATTGATGTTGCTCCACCAAACTTCGTACTTTGTTGCAGCATCTTTTACAATAAAACGATCTAATGGAGATCTTCCAGTAAATTTGCCAGTGTTCACTACAATTGCTCCTAAAGAAGAAACTGTTCCTTGTCTTTTTTGAATTGTTTCGTCATGTAACTCATTGGAAGTTAATTGATAGCGAATTTTAGCATTTTTAATTCCTAGATGATTCAACGAAATCGATTTCGTATTTGTACCAAACATATCAATAATTTTATATATAATATGAATGTAAAATTATAAAAAAATTACAAAACGAGTACTTTCTCTCTTAAATTTATGAGATTAATATAGATTTTTAATTTTCTTTAAGAATAATACAATCATAGTCAACCATCCTCCTATCAAAAATAACCCTCCTAAAGGGGTTCTAAACCAGATTGATTTTGCGGAAATTGATAAAAATTGAATCAAATAAATTGACCTTGAAAAAGCATAATTCCTGCATAAAATAATCCGTTGATGAATTATTATTGCTTTATAGAAAATCCTTCAAAAATGGCGACAAAAAGCAATACAATTGGATGATGCATTTGATAACGAACAACAGTTTCAAAACTCAATAATTGCTCTGAAGTCAGCATTTCTTTTAATGCATGTGATCCAAATGCCCCTAAAATCAATGCTGAAAGCCCAAATAAACTAACAAAAAATAGATTTAAACATTTATAGCTGTTTTTGTTAAATTTTAAACAATAATAGTATCTTCGTATTTTCACAAAAATATAGCTTTCTTTATGAAAAATATCTTAATTATTGGCGCAGGAAAATCAAGTTCTTCATTAATTACCTATTTGCTTGACAACTCTTTTCAGGAGGATTTACAAATTACAATTGCTGATATTTTAATTGAGAACGCGCTGAAACTTATCAATCATCATTCAAGAGGACAAGCTATTGTATTAGATATTTTCGACGAAAAAAAACGTCAAGAAGAAATTGAAAAAACAGATTTGGTCATTTCAATGCTTCCTCCAAATTTACATTTTGAAATTGCAAAAGATTGTATTCTTTTAAAAAAACATCTAGTAACAGCTTCCTATATTTCAGAAGAGATGAAAACATTAAACGAAGATGCTATTAAAAATGGATTGGTTTTCATGAACGAAATAGGTTTAGACCCAGGAATTGATCACATGAGCGCTATGAAAGTAATTGACAGAATTAAAAATAATGGCGGAAAAATCCTGCTTTTCGAATCGTTTTGTGGTGGTTTAGTTGCGCCTGAAAGTGACACGAATTTGTGGAATTATAAATTTACTTGGAATCCAAGAAACGTGGTTTTGGCAGGTCAAGGTGGAGCAGCAATGTTTATTCAAGAAGGAACTTATAAATACATTCCTTATCATAAATTATTTAAAAGAACCGAATTTTTGACTATTAACGAATATGGGAAATTTGAAGCTTATGCAAATAGAAATTCCTTGAAATATAGAAGTGCTTATGGTTTAGAAAATATTCCTACAATGTATCGGGGAACCATCAGAAAAATTGGCTTTTCAAGAGCTTGGAACATTTTTGTTCAATTGGGAATGACTGATGATTCGTATACTATCGAAAATTCTGAACATATGAGTTACAGAGATTTTGTAAATCTTTTTTTAGCCTATTCACCCTCGGATTCTGTAGAGTTAAAATTACGCTCCTATTTAAAAATAGATCAAGATGATTTGATATGGGAAAAATTAGTGGAATTAGACCTATTTCATCCTACCAAAAAAATTGGTTTAAAAAACGCAACTCCCGCTCAAATGTTGCAAAAAATTCTAGAAAATTCATGGACTTTGCAGGAAAATGACAAAGACATGATTGTGATGCAACATCTTTTTGGTTATGAATTGAATGGAAAAAAACATCAAATTGAAAGCAGTTTGGTTGTAGTAGGAGAAAATCAAACCTATACAGCTATGGCAAAAACAGTGGGTTTACCAGTTGCAATTGCAGCAATTAAAATATTGAAAAAAGAAATTAAAACACCAGGTGTTCAAATTCCAATTTCAAAAGAAGTGTATGAACCAATTTTGACAGAATTAGAAAAATGTGGTATTGAATTTATTGAAAAAGAAGTTCCTTATTTAGGCTATAATCCTAATAATGTGATTGGATAATTACATTTTTAAATAAAAATCTTTTGTCAAATTGATATACTCTTTCGTGTATTGATGACGCTCAGTTTCGATAATTAAATAAGATTCTTGAATCGCTGATTTTTGGAAAGAAAAAGACAATAAACTTCGCTTTATTTCTGAAGTAGGATTTCCTTGAACTCTACAAACTTCATTCAAAAACAATTGATTTTCATTTGCAATTTTTACAAAATTTTCTTCTTCTTTAAAGGGAATTATTACCGAAAAAAATCCGCTTTCAGATAAAATTTTTGAAACACCAAGCAACAAATCTTCAAATGATAACGAACTCGTAAAACGTGCTTTGTTTCTACTTTCATTTTCGGTTTCAGAATCATCGTTATAAAATGGCGGATTTGATACAATCAAATCATACGTTTCTTCCTCATCAGATATCTCATTAACAAAATCTTGCAATGAACAGTAATAACAATACAAACGATCAGCCCAAACAGATTGTTCAAAATTTTCAACAGACTGTTCATACGCATTTTCATCAATCTCAATAGCATCAACAGTTTCAGCATCAGAACGTTGCGCTAACATCAAAGAAATAATTCCTGTTCCTGAACCGATATCTAGAATTTTATCCGGAAAATGAGAAATTGAACACCAAGCACCCAACAAAACAGCATCCGTTCCAATTTTCATAGCTGATTTTTCTTGTTTAATTGAAAATTGTTTGAATTGAAATCGTTTTATTGACATATTTTTCAAATTAAAAATGATTATTATTTTGCTGATTTCTTTAAATTTTTTTAATAATTTACAAATTTAAATGAAAAAAATAGCGTTTCTTTTTTTAGTCTTTTGATTTGTTTCATGCTCTACAAATTCAGATAATTATAATACCTCAATATCTTATTCTCTTTAATCTATGCTGCTCCCCAAAAATCAGACAAGATTTTCACATAATTTAAGATAGGGAAAATTAACATAAATTAGCAAAATTATGTCAAAAAGCAGAAGAGTATTTAGTAAAGAATTTAAGTCAAAAGTTGTTTTAGAAGCCTTGAAAGAAAAAAACACCATTGAGGTTTTAGCCAAGAAATATGAGCTTTTACCCAATCAAATTTCGATGTGGAAATCTGAAGCCATAAAGAATATTTCGGCAGTTTTTAGTGTCGAAAAGCCAAAAGGGAAGAGTAACGAAATTTCCTCGGAGAAGCTTTATGCTCAAATCGGAGAATTAACACTGGAGAACGATTTTCTAAAAAAAAAGCTGTTCTAATTTGTAAAAACCAAAGAAGGGAAATGGTGGATTTTAAGGAAAAAATGTCTGATTTTTATTAAAAAAAGATGTTGAAATAGCATTATAGAGCCTGATGTATTCTATTTTGGGTTTTGAATTTTGGATTAAAATCAGTGTCCTGCATTAATTTTTTTGTCAAAATCGATACCTTGATTTGTTAAAATTAGGCTTACTTTCCTCGCATAAAAAGCCAAATAAGCAAAACATAAAACACCAACAATGTAACTGTTTTGGATTCCAATGCTGTCTGAAACAAATCCCTGTAACCAGCTTATGATTCCTCCACCCATAATCATCATAATCAATAAATTGCTACCTTGACTAGTGTGCTTCCCTAATCCGCTTACTGCCAAAGTAAAAATACAAGGCCAAAGTGTGCTAAAAAAATAATCCAACACTGGTAATGGCATATACACTCAACATTCCTGTGGTTGCCATTCCAATAAATAATGCCATCGCACCTAGAACAGAAAATATAAGTACCATTTTGGCTGGATTTCCCTTACTGGCCATATCAGCAGCAATAAGAACCAAAATGATTAATCCATAGATATAGAATGGTGTCAAATCGTGTTTAGCAATGGCATTAACAAACAAGAAAACACCAAATGCCAAATAGGGAGCCAAGAAAGATAATGTTTTTTGGGTTGATATATTATCGGTAAAAGCTTCAACAGCTCCAGTCCAACGACCAATCATCAAACTCGCCCAATACAAGGAAATATAAGGAGCGATATCGCCAATTGCAAAACCTAATTCGGTTTCCATATAGGCTGGTAAATTACTAGCTGTAGAAACTTCGACACCCACATAAAGGAAAATGGCTATCATCCCCATTACTAATTGAGGATATTGTAAGGCTGAACTTTTTGAAGACGTTGCGTCTTCTAATGATTCTTCTATTGTTTCAGGATGCTCGGGTAATAATGAGAATTTTAGTAGAACAGCCACTAATAGAAATGCCAATCCTAATATTAAATATGGAATTTTAACGCTTTCGATACTCATATCAGTATTTCCAGTTACTGTTGCACCAAATATGGCAAAACTCACAATTAGCGGTCCAATGGTTGTCCCAAAATTGTTAATTCCTCCCGCCAAATTTAATCGCTGAGATCCGGTTTTTATTGGCCCCAAGGCAATTGCCAATGGATTGGCAACTGTTTGTTGCAACGAAAATCCTAAACCTACTGTAAACAAACCAGCCAACATTAGTGTGTAGGATCCTGCATTTGCCGCAGGATAAAACAACAATGTTCCAAGTGCAGAAATTACCAATCCCAATGCCAGTCCATTTTTATAGCCAATTTTGTTTACCAAATCTTTTCCTAATAATAAAGAAACCCCCATATACATCAAGGAGCCCACAGTGTATGAAATGTAAAAAGCAATGGATACAAATTGGCTTTGACCTTGGGTCAAATCAAATGCTTTTTTAAATACAGGGATTAAAATATCGTTGCTGGCAGCAACAAATCCCCAAAAGAAGAATACAGTAACTAGTGGGATAAATTGGCCCCATTTGGTTTGTGAATTTTTAGAATTTATAATTATAAATAAGTTATTGAATTGAAGATTAAATATTGAAAAAAAGCACTATAATTAATTCCTGATATGGATTTAAAAGAGGCGGAAATTAAATATAACTATAAAATTATTGGGTCAATTAATTCACTATGGGAACTTAAAAAAAACAAGATATGTTTAAATTATAAACACCGTGAATTGTTTTTTACTTTCATCTATTAAAGAAAAGCTATAATAATTTTGACTATTTATTAATAATTGCACTAATAATCAAAACACTTAAAAGCTTCGATGGCTTCGTATTCGGCAAGTCCTAAATCATCGTATAGTTTTGCAGTGTTTTTGTTTCTATCCTCGGCTCTCACCCAGAATTCTCTTGGGTCATTGCCTTGGAACATTACTCGGTCTTTTTGAGATTGGTGGAGCAGAATAGCGTGTCTTTTAAGGGTCACTTCATCCGGACTCAAGGGAACAGCCATGTCAATTTCGTGAAGGTCCCATTCGTGCCAAGCACCTCGGTACAACCACAACCAACAATCGTCCATGTACGGTTTCAATTTGAGTTTTTTCAAAGCTGCAAAAATGGCATTTAAACAAACTTCGTGCGTACCGTGTGGATCTGCTAGGTCTCCAGCTGCAAAAATTTGGTGTGGCTTAATTTTAGCAATAATATCCGCCACAAGCTTGATGTCTTCTTCTCCAATTGGGTTTTTCTTTACTTGACCTGTTTCATAAAAAGGCATATCAAGGAAATGAATATGTCCGTCATTCAATCCAATGTAACGAACAGCAGCATAGGATTCTCTTCTTCGGATAAGTCCTTTGAGTTTACGAGCTTCGACTGAATCGATTTGATTTTCGCTTTTGTTTTTCAAGAAATCAATTACCGCTTGGAAGTTAATTTTACTGGCATCTTCTCCCACAAAATCATTGCATACTTCTGCAAATTTCAATGCTTCATCATCGGTTACAGCTATGTTTCCGGAAGTTTGATATACAACGTGAACCTCGTGACCTTGCTTGATTAATTTGGAAAAAGTTCCTCCCATAGAAATCACATCATCATCTGGATGTGGACTAAAAAGAATTACTCTTTTTTTTGCTGGATTGGCTCTTTCGGGTCTGTGACTATCATCGGTATTGGGTTTTCCGCCTGGCCAACCCGTTATGGTATGTTGCAAGACATTAAACATATTGATGTTTAAATCATAAGCTGAACCACCTGATGCCAGAAGGTCTGACATACCGTTATTGTTGTAATCTCTATCGGTTAGTTTTAAAATCGACTGATTCGTTTTTTGGCAAAGCCAAACAATCGCTTTGCTTTTTAATTCAGGTGTCCAAATGCATTCTCCAACTAACCAAGGGGTTTTGTATCGTGTTAATTGAGAGGCAGCAGATTGATCTAAAACAAAGGTTGTATTTTCGTGATTTTGCAAGAAGGTAGCTGGAACTTCAGAGCTAATTTCACCTTGAATGGTTCTCTTGATGACGTCGGCTTTATTTTGCCCCCAAGCCATTAGTACAATTCTTTTGGAACACAGAATATTAGAAACACCCATAGTTACGGCTCTCTTTGGCACAAAATCAATTCCATTGAAATCGAAAGAAGCATCGACTCTGGTGATTTGATCCAAAGTGATAATACGAGTACCTGAATTGATATGAGAACCTGGCTCGTTGAAACCTACGTGACCTGTTCGGCCGATTCCTAATAATTGGAAATCGAGTCCGCCAGTATTTTTTATTTTCATTTCATAATCAATACAATATTGAGTCAATTCTTCGAAAGGAACTGTGCCATCAGGAATGTTCACATTTTCAGGATCGATATCGATGTGATTGAATAGGTGTTGATGCATAAAGTAAAAGTAGCTTTGGTGGCTTTCTTTCGACATTGGATAATATTCGTCCAAATTGAAAGAAATCACATTGCTAAAACTTAATCCTTCTTCTTTGTGCATTCGAACTAATTCTTCATACACTTTGATTGGTGAAGAACCTGTTGCTAATCCCAAAACGCAAGATTTATTTTTGGCTTGTTTGGATCGAATTAAATCAGATATTTCTTGGGCCACTAGCAAAGAACCTTCGGCTGAATTTTTGAAAATTTCATTGTGAATTTTCTCAAATCGAGTTTCTTCAAATTTACCAGGGCTTTTATAGCTAATGCCTTTTGGGATTTCTAAAGCAGTTTTCATTCTTTTATTATTATTTAGATTTAACTATTATTGTAAATGAGGTTATAATTTTCCTAATAAAAACTATATTCTACCTCTAGTGAAGTGTCATTCCATTTTAATTTTTGATAATCTTGAACCATCGTTGAATTATATTTAAACTCAATAGGTAAACCAAATGTTACGCCAACAGTTTGGGCAACCCAGGCTCCTTTTAACTTGTCCTTAAAAGTTTCCTGGTCATTGAAACCTCATTCCCTTCTTCAATTGAACTGGGTGCAATTTTAGGTTTATCTGCACATCCAATGCTAAACATTAAACAAGAAAATAATCCGATAAATAATAATTTTTTCATGGTTTGATATATTTTATAATTTCAAGTTTAAATCTACATCGTCAGTGTAGCTTCAAAGCATAGTAAATTAATTTTATTTATATGCTCCCCATCCCTCTGCGGGACTACCCGTTTGCAGATTATAGTCACTATTTTCAAAATCTAGAAATAATGGGTTAGCAATAATTTCTCCTGGTCCCAATGACTGACCAAGATCAACCTCACTGCCCTCAATATTCCAGTAACAGTTATTTACGTGATTTACATCATTGACTGCGCCATCAAAACCCTGTATAAATATAGCTTCAGTAAGGTTATCATTAACGACCACAATATTTTTATTAAGTTCAATATCTCCTGGAGGTGCATCAAGGATAAATACAGCACTCCAAGGACCCTCAACCATATTATTGATCCGTATGATAGTATTGTTTTTAACAATACTATTTGTGGTCGGTGCCCACCAAAGTAGGAAGCTCATATAGTCACGACTTACATTATATTCAATAACAATGTTTTTAGAAGACATATATTCAATGTCATCCCAATAACTAATTTCAATAAAACCCATGTTGTTGGATGTTCTATTGTTATGAATGTAGATGTTCTCTTTATGATTTCGACCATCATCTATTTCTATCGCTCCGCCATCAGCGCCAAATTCTCCGCCTGAAGCGTACATATTTTCAATAGTATTATGTGAAACTTCTTTATTTCCAATACCTAACTGTATACCTATAGGGCCCCACCATGGTTCTGATAAAAAGCCATTTTGGCGTTTAATGTTTGCATCATGTATATAGTTTTTGGCGATTAGGCTATATTGACTATAAGACTGAATGGCTTTTGGGATGTTAGCAAATTCATTGTTTCTAACGATTACATAATCACTTCCTAAACTAATATGTAGGGCCCCAGTAGACCACACTGTTTCAAATGATACATTCCCACTTGGAGCTGGCGCTGTATTATGAAAATATAAGTTTTCGACTATGTGGTAATCTCCTCTTATTCGCATTGCATTGCCATTGCATGTGCTAAAATGAGGGTTTGTGAATTTCGGAGCATCACCTGTTCCATATGCACCAACTAAAATTGGATCTTTGGCGGTTCCGTTGCCATTTATGGTTACGCAGCCAGAATAGCTCGTACCTCTTTTAAAATATATGTTATCACCTGGTAGAAAATTTTCATTTGATACTCTATTTAATGTCTTCCAAGGATTGCTTTGGGTACCGTCATTAATATCATTACCATTAATGGCATCTACGTAGAATATAGATTGGCTATTACGCAATGAAAGAGTCTGATCATCAACGCATCCAACAAAACAAAATAGAATTAGTAGTATTTTAAAAAACGGTTTCATAAAATATATTTTTAAGTATTATGTCTGGTGCTTAAATGTATCAAGACTATTTTTTACAAATGTTTCTAATAATTACTTTAGTTATTTAAATATTCTTTAAGAAATATGTATTCATTCATGAATAGTAATTTGTTTTGATATTGAAGATGACATGCCAGAAGTTGATTCAACGGTTAAAGTAATTACATAATTTCCTGATTTATCATAAGAATGATTAACATTGCTACTATTACTTATGTTTCCATCTCCAAAACCCCACATATATTTTGAAATGGATTGATTTAACTCAGCCGAGCTATTTTTAGCATCTAGTTCAACAGTTGCATTTTCTTTATAAAAATCAATTCGTGCAACGAGCGCTGAATATTTAGATTCAAATGCACCAATATCCGGTGCATTCCCTTGTGCCACTTGACTTCTTTGCACATCCATAGGATAGCGAGATAAAAGTGCTTTATCGATAGCAGGGCTTCCAGGGGCTAAGTTCAAATTGCGTTTTTTATAATTAACAAAGCCCGGTTCAGAGATTATTTCTCCAGGACCAAGAGCATATCCTTTCGGGTTTTTCAAACTTTGATCTATTGAATAGTAAATGTTATTACTAGCGGCTTCGCCTGGATCTTCCCATTCAAATGCTTTCACACCATTTGCCAATACAAAAATATTGTTACGGATAAAACCATCAGGAATGACATCATGTAGACTAATACCCCAATTAAATTTGGTATTAGCAGGCAATACTCTTAAAACTGTATTGTTCTCGATAATAGGATTATTTCCAATAGGTCCATCTGTAAACCATTGGTAGTCGTCACTAAAGTTATACGATATTTCTATGTTACTCCAGGTACAGTCTTGGCATTCTGAGTCGTCATAGGTTTCAAGGAAGCCTTGGTTTCCAAGAGTGATATTATGATGAATTTTCCAATTCGTATGATTTCCCTCATCATCGATTTCAATCGCCCCTCCATCAAATCCATAGTTATTCGGAGCCAAAAATCCTTCAATTGTATTGAACGATATATCGCCATTATAACCAGCAACAACAATACCCATTGGTCCCCACCATTCATTGATGCCTCCACCTGGGCTATGCATGTAGTTATTGGTAATTAGTACATCGTGAGCATATAATCTTACACCTACACGGCATCCACTGAACTCACTATTTTGAATTGTAATGTGATGATCATTTCGATTGAATGAAGCAACACCTGCAACAGTACGAGGTTTGCTCAATCCACAATCATGAATGTAAAAGTCATCTATCAAGATGTGACTGGCTGATATGCGAATAGCATTACCATCATTAGCGTTTGAATCAGGATTACTAATGGCTGGTCTGTCTCCCTCTCCATACGATGTAAAAACAATAGGTGCATGAGTAGAACCAGATGCCGTGATTTCAAATGTACCAATCCACTTAGAACCTTTTTCAAAAAACACAGAGTCACCTGGTGAAAAAGCATAACCATCTAAATCATCTAATGTATCCCAAGGCTTATCAATACTTCCAACGCCATTTGGCTTTCCACTGATGGCAGATATATAGTATTTGTTAGTTGTTGGTTTTGATCCTATTGTCCAACTATTATTGTCTGTATTGCCATTCATCCGTTCGATTACGACTTTATCTATCAACACTAGTAATCTATCCGCCATTGCTGAAAATGTATCTATCTCCTCATCACCTGTATCTTTGATGCCATTCCGAATAGCTTCTATGTTGTGTGTTCCCATTCCCATTGGGTGCATCACAGTGGCGATGATCTCTCCTTCAGAAGCAATATTCTGATCACTCTCGAAAACTTCTAACTCTGAAACACTTATAAACTGATCTTTGCCTCCTCCGTCTCCTATGACTCTTATCCCTGTTCCTTTTTCCTTGATGGTAAAAGTATAAGTTGAAAATTCTTTACCAAAAGTTGACAGCTCGTTACCATTTGGATATTCTGGACTCATCTGAAATTTGACGTCCTTCCATTTTCCTTTCTTTAATATTTGTAACTTTAGCGTGTTGTTAGCAAACCACCCACCATAATTGGCATGACGTCCTTCTTGAAACACTACTTTGGAAAATGACCGCTGTTTGTTAAATGTATATCCCAGGTACTCTTCGGCGCTTTCAGATCCTTCATCGTAGGTCACGAATGAATCACCTCCGCCAAAGTTTATACGCGTACGATTAATATCATACTTTTCAGAAAAATCATATCTATCAAAGTGCTTTTGCAGTCCATCAAAACCATACATAAAACCGAGTAAACCTCCCCAAGTCGCCGTTGGGTTGTCAGAGTCTTGACCAGAAAGCGCACCGATTTGTACTGTCCTTTTGAAATCCCCTTCACCAAAAAGCAAACTCACAATGCTAAATCCAAAATTACTTCCGCAATCATAAAATTCTGTATAAGTATAATCGTCGGCACCTCCTTCTATGTAATAATCATGAAAACCATCTCTCACCAACTCCCAGTCATCTTTGTTGGTTGAATTTATGTATTCGTTTCTTACCCAATCGTACATTTTAGCTATATAGGATGACTCTGGAATGTAAGTTCGAGCCGAGTCTGCCAACCATAAAACCTGATCCCTACGAGACAATTCTTCATCTACACTATTGGCCAGGGCATGCATGATTACGTAAAACTGAGCAGCATACATCGAATGTGAATAGGCGGTAGTCCTGATCGGTAAATAAGATAATTCAAGAGCAAGTTTAGGATTTGTAGGTGCCAGTAAACCAAAAATTTCCGTGGTCAGCTGAGCATCAATCATTTCCCAATTCTGATTATTATGAGGCAACGAAGTAGCTGGTGGAATCATGTTTTGTTCTCTCATGAGATTAAATGCTGATTCATTAGACACCCAAAGAAAATTTTCTTCATCAGCTGAAATGTGTTCTAACCATTGCGCTCTTATTTGCTCTCCGGTAAGCAGGTAAGTATTGTAAGTCTCCATCGCATGCTGATAGATGTACTCAATGTCTGTATCATCATCAGCGCCCCATATTTCCTTATCCAACACAAAATCAATATAGGCGCCATGCCACTCATTGCCCTGATTAGTATTCCAATCCTCATCGGTAAAATAGGGCTTTTTATTTCGTGCCGCTTCTGTTTTAAGACCCGTCCAATTGGCAATACAGCTACCCAACCAAAATCCCTTTACCTTTTCTTTGTATTCAGTTTTGCTTATTGTTTGTGCATCCACAAAATGAACATTAACCAATGCAATCAATATGAATATTCTAATTATTCTCTTCATATTCCTATTCTTCTTAAATAACTAAATAGCCGGTCTACTTCGTTGTATTCACAAGTTCATAATTTTCCATCGTGCGATAGAAATCTTTCATTATTTCAACCTTATCAAAATTCTCCCAGATTGTAATCTTTCGGATATTTTCAGGTCTGTCCTTCCATTCACCAGCAACAAGTTCCGGACTCGAAATTTGAGAAGGTACCGCCCAATTCGGGTTTTTCACGATTGCAACTGCTGCCATATCAAAAAGTGCTCGTGCCTGATTATACCCTTCGTCATACCCATCATCGAATTCTTCAATATTCTTAAATAAGCTTACTGAGTAATCACCAAAATTTGAAAATTCATTGCCATGTCTTCCAATGACAGGACTTGAAATGCTGGGTCCTTTATTAGGCATAATCTTTTTGATATCCGCCAAGAAAGCTTTGACCGCATCAGTGCCGGTTGGTTTATCATAGCGTACAAGCACTATTTCAAAATGCACATCGGCATCAAGGATATATTGTAGGGCAGAACGATCATCTTCCTGATTGTAC
>ERZ888423.623-NODE-623-length-35489-cov-56.159254_pt1 | contig 35489 bp, 32 predicted proteins | sample MGYA00520523_ERZ888423 | MGnify/ENA primary metagenome ERZ888423 (study PRJEB32303, sample SAMEA104408611) | aquatic metagenome | biome: Brackish water; feature: Pelagic; material: water | place: Baltic Sea | collected 2014-06-08T10:24:00 | depth 30,27 m ... | reverse complement strand
AGCGATTTCATCTTCTGAGGCGTCAGCGTTCCGCCAAAATCCGCTGATAGATCCGATGCAGATCGTCGACCTGCGCTGCTGCGGATCGCAAGCGGGGACGAAGCGCCGGGGGCTGGCCGAACCGCTCGGGCGCGGCATCGATCTGGCCAAGGCACGCCGCAAGGGCGCGGTGATCGCTCACGTCCACCACAAAACCGTTCTGTCCTTCGACCACGTCCTGGCCGACAGCACCCCGATCCGAGGCCACGACCCAAAGCCCTGCGGCCAGCGCCTCACGCGTGACCAGACCGTAGCTTTCGGGCCAGACCGAGGGCGCCAGCAGCACGTCGAGCGACCCGTAAAGCGCGCCCACCCGGCCCGGCGGCACACGCGGCACAAAGGTGACGGGCGTGCCGTTCCAGACCGCATGCCGGGTGCGGCCTGCGGGCAGGGCATGATCGACCACCACAAGATCAAGGTTTTCGAACCGCCGATCATGCAGGGCCGCCCGCAGCAATGTGTAGCCCTTGTGCCGGGCCGCACCCCCGACATGGCCAAGCCGCACCCGCCCCGGCAACCCGGCGACCCGCTCGGGCTGCGGCAGGTCAGAGACCCCGTTTTCGACCGTTTCGACCCGGTCTATCCCGGCCTTTCGGTGCAGACCCGCAAAGGCATCCGAGACCGCCAGAACCGCCGCCGCATCCGACAAGGCGCGATGCGCGATGCGCCCGCGTTCAGGCAGCGCATCCGCGCCAGCAGACGTGAAATCATAGAGCACTGGCCCGCCTTCGGGCGACAAGATGAACTGATGGGGCGAGACCCACCACCCGTCATGCAAGGTCACGACATAGGGCACCCCACGCCGGCGCAGCGCATCGACCAGCGACGCGGTCAAACGCTGGATGCAATGCAGATGCACCAGATCGGGCCCGATCTGTCCGATCAGCCGGTCCATCACATCGGCCATGCGATGATCGCTGATGGCCATGGTGTCGATGCCATGTCGCGCGGTCACGGTCCAGATGCGGGCCCCGTCCCGGCCATGGCACGCCACCTCATAAGGGCGATCGCCACCTTCCAGCGTGGCCAGAACATCGATCTCGTACTGGTCGCCATGGCGGCGGATCAGATCGGTCACATTGTCCTGCACCACACGGGTTGCCCCGCCGATATCTTGCGGCGGATAGTAGACATTCACGATCAGAAGCCGCTTTTTGGGGCGGGCCAGCGCGGGGCGCAGGGCGACAAACATGGCATCAAGGCGCGCGCCCATCGCGGGCAGGCCGTAATCGGCCAAAACCCTGTCGCGCGCGGCCGCACCAACGCGGCCACGCAGATCGGCATCATCGATCAGCCGGAGCAGCGCCGCCACGAACCCTGCGCTGTCCTGCGCCAGAAAGCCCGTCTCGCCATCCGCGATCACCGCGCGATGGGTGGCGGTTGGGCTGACGATGGAGGGGATGGCGAACATCGCCGCCTCCATCCATTTGATCTCGCTTTTCGCATCGGTCAGGATCGAGGGCTCCAGCACCGACAGGTTGATATCGGCACCTGCCAGCTCGGCGCAGAAGGTCTCGAAATCCCAGATGGGCGCGATCACCCGAACATCGGGATGGCTCGGGTCGAGATGCCGGAACGCGGGGAAATCACCGATGATGCGGATCTCGACCCGACCGGGCCGGGCGGCCAGAACCGCGGCCAAGGCGGGTTCCAGCACCTCGGAAAAGACAGCTTTGTGGGCCTTGGTGCCCGAACCGTAGAAAAGGACCAGTTTGCCATTCTCGCGCTTGGGCATGCGCGCCATGGCGGCCAGATGTGGGGCGCCCAACGCATTGGGATGAACAAAGGCCTGCCCGCTGCGCACCACGTCCTTCATCGCCTCGGCGATGGTCGGCGTCGAGGCGATACCATGAGAACACAGGCGCATCGCATGACGAAAAAGCGGCACGCCACAGGCGATGGCGGCGTGTTCGGCCCGGGTGATCCGGCCCGCATAGCTGGCCAGAGGCGGCGGAAACAGGGCGGGGTCAAAGATCAGGTCGTCACAATCGTAAAAGGTGGCCAACCCCTGCTGCGCGGCAGCAGCGATCAAATCGATGACCGGCGGAAAAGCCGGCACGCGCATGAAGATCACCGCGTCGAACAAATCCAGCCGCGCCTGAAGCCGTTCCACATCAATGGCTTGCACGAAAAGCTCGGCCTGATAGCCAGCCGCGCGCAACTGGTCGATCTTTTGGTCGGCGCGGTAGAGCTTGCATTGATAGAGATCATCATTGGCCAGCACCGCCACCCGCCGGATCGGCGCGCTGCGCTGCGGGGCGCGGAAGGGCGGGGTGTATAGCGCCAAGGCATCAGCCAGCATGGCCTGAAGATCGGCGATCGGGGTCGTCCCGATGCGCTTTTCCAGATCGGACCAGATCGCGTCAAAGATGGAAGCTCCGATCGCGCGGCGCCGACGGCTGAGCGCCACATCCCCGAACACGGTTTCGGGCAGATCGGCACAAAGCGCGAGCGCGTCCTGCAACCGACCTTGCACCACCAACCGCTCGGCCAGGGTGATCTGGTTTGCGCCAACCTCAAATTCTGGGGGCACGGCGCGGCGCAGCTGGATTTCCGTGGCGATCCGGTTCTGGGGGTGGATCAGATCGGCCAAATCAAGGCTGGCGCGCGGCTGGCCGGGCGCATGATCAAGCACGCGCGACAGCAGCCATTCGGCCGTCGGCAGGTCGCCGATGTGGCGCTTGTAGCGGGCCAGATCAATCAGGAAGCCCTCGACCCCCGGTGCAGCGGGATCAAGGGCCGCGGCGCCGGGCATGGGAACATCGGCCAGATGGGCCAGCGTCATGGCCAGACCGGCATCTTGCGCCAGATCGGCGGAAGCGGCGCGAAAGGCGGGCAAGCCATCCAACACCGCTGGCGGCAGATCAACCGCCGTACGCATCGCGAACCACACCACCGGGTTGGCATGCGCCCCGGCCCTGACACCGATACGCGCCCAATGCGCCCGCAGCGCGACATCATCGCCTGCAGCGGGCGCATCAACCCCGGCCAAGGCCAGCGCGTCCCGATAGAACAGGGGATCAAAGACATGATCGGGGTGCGGCGGGATGCCCTTTTCCAGACCAATATCACAGAAGTGCCCGATTGCGGCCAGCCGACCCCGTGCAGGCACGGCATGGCCCAGACGGTCCGCCGCAGCGGCGTAGAATTCATCATCGAAGATCCGGGCAAAGACCGCGCCATGAAGCCCGCGCGTGGCCCATAGATCGGCCTCGGTCAACAGCACGGCCTCGGCCCCAAGCCCGGATCGTCGAAGCATCACGTTTGCTTCAACCGGACCCAGCGTCTCGGGCAGGCTTAGCCCATGCATCATGCGGACAAAGGAGGGGCTCCAGACATCGGGGTGGGCATGGCGGCCTTCGGCATGCCCATATTCGAGGAAGTGAAACACCGCTTCCCCCGCTGAGGCGACGACATCGGCTACATCGGAATTGCGTGCAAGATAGGCACCGACGCTGAATTCGTGATCCAGCAGCGATGCCTTCTGATGGCCCTCCAGCACCGAAGCCACACCGCGCTGGCGCACAGCATGGCGAAAACGCGCCTTCCAATCATGAGCCGCACCGACATCACGGCCAGCCAGCCGGGCAAGCCGCCCGCTCAGCCGACGCAAACCGCGCGCGGTTCCCAAATCGATCATCTCGCCTATATGCCTGTTCATCTGCTCCAAAGTTCAGCATAGCGCGCGAAAAGTCCGATGTCATCCGCCACGCGGGGGGTGGGCGTGCTTGCACCCGGCCTGCACACTGCTAGAACCCCCGCAAAGGAGGCAGCGCCCCATGCCAGACACACGCACGCCAAGACCCGTGGTGCTTTGCATTCTTGATGGTTGGGGCATCGGCCCGACACCGGCCGACAATGCGCCGCATCAGGCACATACGCCCAACATGGACCGGCTGATGCAAGCCTGCCCCAATGCCCGGCTGGTCACCCATGGGCGGGCGGTGGGCCTGCCCGAGGGGCAGATGGGCAATTCCGAGGTGGGCCACACCACCATCGGCGCCGGGCGCGTCGTGCCAATGGATCTGGTGCGCATCGATGCGGCGGTGGACAGCGGCAGCCTTGCCACGGAACCCGCGCTGACGGGCTTCATCGCGGCGCTGCGGGCCAGCGGCGGGGCGGCGCATCTGATCGGACTGGCCTCCGATGGCGGGGTGCATTCCCAGCACCGCCATCTGATGGCCGCCGCCCGGATCATCGCCGCTGCCGGGGTGCCCGTGCGGATCCACGCCATCGCCGATGGCCGCGATGTGGCGCCGCATTCGGCCAAACGCTATCTCGACGACATGGTGGCCATGATGCCGCAAGGCGCGCAGATCGCCACCCTGATCGGGCGCTATTTCGCGCTGGACCGCGACAACCGCTGGGACCGTGTCGCGCGCGCCTATCGCGCCATGACGCAAGCGCTGGGCGATGTCAGCGCCGCCACCGTCCAGGCCGCGCTGGCCGCCGCCTATGACCGGGGCGAAACCGACGAATTCATCTTGCCCACGATTGTCGGCGATTATGCGGGCATGCGCGATGGCGACGGGATTTTCTGTCTGAATTTCCGCTCCGACCGCGCGCGCGAAATCCTGAGCGCGCTGGCAGAACCGGGTTTTGACGCCTTTGACACCGGGGCCCGGCCAAAGCTGGCCGCGGTGCTCGGGATGGTCAGCTATTCCAAGGCTCACGACCGTTTCATGACGACGGTCTATCCCAAGGGTGACATCGTGAACACGCTGGCCGATTGGGTGGCCCAACACGGTTTGCGCCAATTCCACATCGCCGAGACCGAGAAATACCCCCATGTCACCTTTTTCCTGAACGGCGGCCGCGAACCCCCCGTGCCGGGCGAAGACCGCTACATGGCGCAATCGCCCAAGGTGGCCACCTATGATCTGCAACCCGAAATGTCGGCCCCCGAGGTGACCGAGCATCTGGTGGCAGCCATCGGGGCGGGTTATGATCTGATCGTGGTCAATTACGCCAACCCCGACATGGTGGGCCACACCGGTGATCTGCAGGCGGCCATCCGCGCCTGTGAGGCGGTGGATCAAGGGCTGGGGCAGGTGGTGAAAGCGGTCGAGAAAGCCGGGGGCGCGATGATCGTCACGGCCGATCACGGCAATTGCGAAACCATGCGCGATCCGGCCACGGGCGGCCCGCACACCGCGCATACGACCAACCCGGTCCCGGTGATCCTTGTGGGCGGCCCGCCCGGTGCCCGTTTGCGCGATGGAAGCCTTGCCGATCTGGCCCCAAGCCTGCTGCAATTGCTGGGCCTGCCGCAGCCAGCCCAGATGACGGGGCGGTCCTTGATCACATGAGACTGCGTGTCGCCCTTTGTGCTGCCTTGCTGCTCGCCGGCCCGGCGCGGGCGGAACTGAACGCTGCCCAGACAGCCACACAGGCTGCCGAAATGCTGCAACAGGCGGGCTTTGCGCTGCTTGAAGCCGAAGACGCGCGCGATCGGGTCGCGGCCCTGACCCAGACCGTGCGCGCCTATGAGGAAGGGCTGCTGGCGCTGCGCGAGGGCATCCGCCAAGCCGCGCTGCGCGAACAAACGATCTTGCTGATGTTCGAGGCTGAAAGAGATCGGCTTTCGCGTCTGCTTGGTGTGTTGCAGACTGTCGAGGCTGCCCCTGCGCCTGTTGTTTTGCTGCATCCAGCGGGCCCGATGGGCACCGCGCGGTCGGGGATGATCTTGTCCGCGATGACACCCGCCGTCGCCGCCGAGGCCCGGGCCCTGCGGCTGCAATTGGAAGAGCTGGCCGCCCTGCGCGCTGTGCAAGATGACGCGCTGGGCCAACTCAACACGGCGCTGGCACGCGCACAGGATGCGCGCACGCTTCTGAGCCAAGCGATTGCAGAGCGGCGGGCGCTGCCCGAAAACTTCCTGAGCGATGACATCGCCATGACCCAACTGATCGCCAGTGTCAGTTCGCTGGATGATCTGTCGGCGCTGCTGGCGCGCGATCCACCCGCCGCGGCGCGTGAGCTGCCGGATTTCGCGGCGGCCCGCGGCACGCTTGCGCCGCCCGTTCTTGGATCGCGGTTGCGGTCCTTTGGCGAACCCGATGCGGCAGGCGTGGCGCGACCGGGGCTTGTGCTTGCCACGCGCCCCGGCGCGCTTGTCACGGCACCTTGGCCGGCCTCGGTGCGCTATGCGGGGCCGCTTCTCGATTACGGAAATGTCATTATCCTTGAACCCGAAGGCGGCTATCTGCTGATCCTGGCGGGGATTGAAACGCTCTATGTGGGAACGGACGCGCTGGTATCAGGCACAGCACCCTTGGGTCTCATGCCGGGCCAGCCGGAAAGCGGCACCGAAGAATTGATCGTCGCCACCCCGCAAGGTGGTGGCGTTGCCCTGACGGAAACGCTTTATATGGAATTGCGGGAAAACGGCGCGCCCGTCGACCCGGCGAATTGGTTCACCGATCTGGGGCGCGACTGAGACGAAGGATGGATGCCATGAATAAGCTGATCATCGCCGCCCTTGGCGGCATTGCAGGCGGGGTCTTGCTGAGCACTCAGGTGGCCGGGCCGCTTATTGCTCAGGAAGCGCGCGCCAACAGTTCGGTCTATGAACAGCTCGACCTGTTTGGCGACATCTTCGAACGCATCCGCGCCAACTATGTCGAAGAGGTGGATGAGGCCGCGCTGATCGAAGCCGCGATCAACGGCATGCTCACATCGCTCGACCCGCATTCCGGATATCTGCCCCCCAGTGATTTCGACGACATGCAGGTGCAGACGCGCGGCGAATTCGGCGGTCTTGGCATCGAAGTGACGCAAGAAGACGGGTTCGTGCGCGTGATCACGCCAATGGATGACACCCCCGCGATGGCCGCGGGCGTGGAAGCGGGCGATTTCATCACCCATGTCGATGGCGAGGCGCTTTTGGGCCTGACGCTGGAACAGGCGGTGGACCTGATGCGCGGCCCGGTCGGGTCCGAAATCACGATCACGGTGGTGCGCGAAACCCGCGATCAACCCTTTGACATCACCATCGTGCGCGACCGTATCCGGCTGACCGCCGTGCGGGCGCGGCTCGAGGGCAACACGGCCATTGTGCGCGTCTCGACCTTCAACGATCAGACCTACCCCAATCTTCAGGAAGGGTTGCGCGATTTGATTGCGGAACTGGGCGGGCTCGACAATCTCAATGGCGTGGTTCTGGATTTGCGCAACAATCCCGGCGGGCTGCTCAATCAGGCGATCCGCGTCAGCGACGCGTTTCTCGAACAAGGTGAGATCGTGTCAACCCGTGGCCGCCGCCCCGAGGATGGCGACCGCTACAACGCCACCCCCGGCGATCTGATCGATGGGCGGCCATTGGTCGTGCTGGTCAACGGCGGTTCGGCCTCGGCTTCGGAAATCGTGGCGGGCGCGCTTCAAGATCACCGCCGCGCCGTGATCGTGGGCACCAACAGTTTTGGCAAGGGATCGGTCCAGTCGATCATGCCTTTGGCGGGCGAAGGCGCGATGCGGTTGACCACCTCGCTCTATTATACCCCGTCGGGGCGGTCCATTCAGGCGCTGGGAATTGCGCCCGATATTCTGGTCGAACAGCGCCCTGCGGTCGAGACACCCGAGGATGAGGACCAAGCCCGGGGCGGCCGCAACGAGGCCAGCCTGCGCGGCGCGATCCAGAACTCGACCCTGTCGGAGGATGAATTGCGCCAACTCGAAGAAGAACAAGCCATTGCCGAGGCGACCGCGCGGTTGCGCAACGAGGATTATCAACTGGCCTATGCCATCGACATCCTGACCGGGCTGAACGCGCTTGGCCCGCGGGGCAATTGACCCCGTGACGCCCCAAGAGATCGCGCGCCTGCCCTATCGGCCCTGTGTCGGTGTGGTGTTGACCCATGCCGATGGCCGCGTGTTTGCCGGCCAGCGCGCCGACATGGACAGCCCCGCATGGCAAATGCCACAGGGCGGCATCGACCAGGGCGAAACCCCGCTGGAGGCCGCCTATCGCGAATTGCAGGAAGAAACCGGGGTGGGCCGCGATGCGGTGCGGCTGGTGGCGCAAACCGCAGATTGGCACCACTACGACCTGCCCGCCGAGGTCGTGCCTGGCCGCTGGAAGGGCCGCTATCGCGGACAGGCGCAGAAATGGGTGCGCTTTGAACTGACCGCACCCGACGACGTGATCGACCTGACCCACAAGGATGTGGAGTTTTCCGACTGGCGCTGGATGGGCGGGGCCGAATTGCTGGGGCTGATCGTGCCCTTCAAGCGGCCGATCTACGCGGCGGTTCTGGCAGAGTTCGGCTTGGCATGACCCCTCTCCCCAAAAGAACAAAACGTGAATATACTCTCACCCCATGGGATTCGCGGAACTCTCCATCACCTCCAACTTCACCTTCCTGACGGGTGGCTCCCACCCCGAGGAATATGCGCGGCGTGCGGCGCTTCTGGGGATTTCGGCCATCGCGATTGCGGATGTGAATTCCGTCTCGGGCGTGGTGCGCGCGTGGTCCGAACTGCGTAGGATCGAACAAGATATCGTCGATGCCAAGGCGGCCCGTACCGACCCCATCGGCCCGCCCAAGCCCGCGCATCTGCCCCCAGCCCCGCGTGCGCCCATCGACCATCTGCCCCGGCTGTTGCCTGCCGCCTGTCTGGTGTTGGCCGATGGTGTGACGCTGACCGCGCTGCCGCGCGACCGAACGGGTTGGGGCAACCTGTGCCGCATCCTGTCGACGGGGCGGCAGCGCGCGAAAAAAGGCGCGTGCGAGCTGACGGTCGACGATGTGCTGACGTTTCCCCAAGGTCTGGCACTGTTGCTGCATGCCCCCGACACCCCCGCGCCGGGATGGCAGCGCGCCGCCGGGCGGCTGGTGGCAAGCCTGCGGCCTGCGATGCATCTGCTCATGGCGCCCGCCTATGACGGGCAAGATGGCGCGCGTTTTGCCGCCGCCCGCGTGCTGGCCGAAAGCCTTGGCCTGCCCCCCGTTGCCTCGGCCCGACCGATCATGCATCACGGCAGTCGTCGGCGGCTGACCGACATCCTGACCTGCATCCGCGAAGGATTGCGCGTCGAGGATCTGGGCACCGCAGCGCAAGCCAATGCCGAACAGCGCCTGCGCGGCGAGGGTGACGTGCGGCGCATCTTTCGCGGGCATGAGGATGCGGTGGACCGCGCCGGCGACATCGCCGCCGGGCTCAGCTTTGACATCCGGTCCTTGCGCTACGAATACCCCTCGGAAATCACCGGGGGCGAATCCGCCGCTGACCGCTTGCGGCGGCTGGCCCAAGCCGGGCTGAACTGGCGCTACCCCCAAGGCATCCCGGACCGCGCGCAAACCCAGCTTGCTCATGAGCTGCGCCTGATCGCCAAACTGGGGTATGAGCCCTATTTCCTGACCGTCCATGACATCGTGGGCTTTGCCCGGTCGCGCGGCATCTTGTGCCAGGGGCGCGGATCGGCAGCCAATTCCATCACCTGCTACGCGCTGGGCGTGACCAGCGTATCACCCGAAATCGGTACCATGGTGTTCGAGCGATTCGTGTCCGAGGCACGCGGCGAGCCGCCCGATATCGATGTCGATTTCGAACATGAACGCCGCGAAGAGGTGATCCAGCACATCTACGACCGCTATGGCCGCCACCGCGCAGGGCTATGCGCCACCGTGATCCATTATCGCGGCAAGCGCGCCGTGCGCGAAGTGGGCCGCGCCATGGGTCTGTCCGAGGATGTGCTGTCGGCGCTGTCGTCACAGATCTGGGGATCATGGTCGAAAACCGGGCCCGAAGTGGCGCGGATGCGCGAGATCGGCCTGGACCCCGACAGCCCGCGCCTGAAACAGACCATCGCGCTGATCGAAGAGATCATCGGCTTTCCCCGCCATCTGTCTCAGCATGTCGGCGGCTTTGTCATCACCGAAGGGCGGCTTGATGAGCTGGTCCCGATCGAGAATGCCAGCATGGCGGAGCGCACCGTCATCGCATGGGACAAGGATGACATCGATGCCTTGGGCATCCTAAAGGTCGATATCCTTGCCCTTGGGATGCTTTCTTGTATAAGAAAAGCCTTTGGATTGCTGCGCCTGCATCATCAAGCCGACTACACGCTGGCAACCCTGCCGCCCGAAGACCCGGCCGTCTATGACATGCTGTGCCGATCCGACAGCCTGGGCGTGTTTCAGGTCGAAAGCCGCGCCCAGATGAATTTCCTGCCCCGCCTGCGGCCGCGCTGTTTCTACGATCTGGTGATACAAGTGGCGATCATCCGCCCGGGCCCCATTCAGGGTGACATGGTCCACCCCTTCATCCGGCGGCGCAACGGCGAGGAAGCGGTCAGTTTCCCCTCGGATGATCTGGGGCGCGTCTTGGGCAAGACGCTGGGGGTGCCCTTGTTTCAGGAACAGGCGATGCAGATCGCCATCACCGGCGCAGGCTTTACCGCCGAAGAAGCCGACGGGCTGCGCCGGGCGCTGGCCACTTTCAAGAAACACGGGTCCGTCACCGAATTCCGCACCCGATTTCTGCGCGGCATGCGCAACAACGGCTATGACGCCGATTTCGCCGAACGCTGCTTTTCCCAGATCGAAGGCTTCGGCAGCTACGGATTTCCCGAAAGCCATGCGGCCAGTTTCGCGCTTTTGGTCTATGCCTCGGCGTGGCTGAAACGGCACCATCCGGGCATCTTTGCCTGTGCGCTGCTGAATTCCCAACCGATGGGCTTTTACGCGCCTGCCCAGATCGTGCGCGACGCGCGTGAACATGGGGTCGAGGTGCGGCCGGTCTGCATCAACCGCTCGCATTGGGACAATGTGATGGAACGCACCGAAACCGGCGCGCTGGCGCTACGGCTGGGGTTCCGCCAGATCAAGGCGATGCACGAGGATGAAGCCGATTGGCTGACAGCGGCGCGCGGCAATGGCTATCGGGCGGTGGACGATGTCTGGCGCCGCGCCGGGCTGGGGGCAAAAACGCTGACCATCCTGGCCGAAGCCGATGCCTTTGCCAGCCTTGGGATCACCCGACGCGACGCGCTGTGGGCCGCCCGCGCGCTTGTGCCGAAACAGGAACTGCCGCTGTTTTCAGGCGATCTGGACGGGGAAGGCATTGTGGAACCCTTGGCCCATCTGCCCAGGATGACCGAGGGCGAAGCAGTGGTAGAGGATTACGTCGCCATGCGCCTGACGCTGCGATCACATCCCGTGGCGCTGATCCGCGACCGGCTGAGCCCGGGGATCGATCGGCGGCTTCTGGGCGCGCATGTCCCTTTGAAGGGACATGCAAGCGCCTTGCAAGGCGCTTGATCCGCGGCTTGCGCCGCGGTCACGGGCTTTCGAAAGCCCGTGCGCCCCTCACAATCCGAACTTTTCGCGTTTTTCGGCCAGCTGTCCCATGACCCGCACCAATTCCTGACTGATACCGGGTTCCGACAGCGCATGGCCCGCCGCCTTGATCATGTGCAAGCGCCCCGACGGCCAGCCACCGACCAGACGATGCGCCGACAGCGGCGGACAGATCATGTCATAGCGCCCCTGAACAATGGTGCCGGGGATATGGGCAATGCGATGCAGATCGCGCAAGATCTGGCCATCGACCTCCAGAAAGCCCTTGTTCGCAAAATAGTGATTTTCCAACCGGGCAAAGGCACGGGCGTAATCGGCGGGGCTTTCACCACCGCCGCCATCGCTTTCCATCGAAGCCAGCGCATTTTCCCACGCGGCCCAGGCGCGGGCATAGCGCGTTTCCACCAACAGATCGCCAGAAAAAAGCCGCCGGTTATAGGCCGCGATCAGGTCTCCGCGTTCTTCCTCGGGGATCATCGCGCAAAAGCGGGCCCATTGATCGGGCCAGAATTGCCCGGCGCCGCCGCCATAAAACCAATCCAGCTCGCGCTGCATCGACAAGAAGACACCGCGCAGCGCCAGATAGGCCACCCGATCGGGATGGGTCTGTGCATAGATAAGGCCCAGCGTCGCGCCCCAGCTTCCGCCAAAGACCGCCCACCGCGCGATGCCCAGCGTGTTGCGGATGCGCTCGATATCGGCGACCAGATGCCAGGTCGTGTTGGACCGCACGCTGGCATGCGGGCGCGACCGACCACAGCCGCGTTGATCGAACAAGATGATCCGCCATTGCGCGGGGTCGAAATAGCGCCGCATCGCCGGGCTGCAGCCACCCCCCGGCCCGCCATGTAACACCACCACCGGCGCGCCATCGGGATTGCCGCACTGTTCCATGTAGATGTGATGGCCATCGCCTACATCCAACATGCGCTGATCGAACGGATCAATCAGCGGATAAAGATGCGCGGCTGCGCGCTTTTGGCCGGAGACCTTGTCCATGCCGCTCCTATATAGGCCGGATGAAGCGGCCTGCATGGTCACAGAATGACAGAACACGAGGGGATATTCCATGGCACAGGTCAACCTTACCGTCGACGCCGCCGAAATCGCCAAGTTCGAGGCGATGGCCGCAGAATGGTGGGATCCCAATGGCAAGTTCAAGCCGCTGCACATGCTCAACCCCACCAGGCTCGATTACATCACCCGCCAGATCGCAGCGGAATTCGGGCGCGATCTGACGGTGCGGCATCCGTTTGCGGGTCTGCGCATTCTCGATATCGGGTGCGGCGGGGGGCTTTTGTCGGAACCCATGGCGCGGCTGGGGGCCGCTGTGGTGGGGGCCGACGCGGCCCCACGCAACATCCCGGTGGCACAGATCCATGCCCAACAATCGGGCCTGACGATCGATTACCGCCACACCACCGCCGAAGCGCTGGCCGCAGCGGGCGAACAATTCGACGTCGTGCTGAACATGGAGGTGGTCGAGCATGTGTCCGACCCATTGGCCTATCTGACTGCCTGTCGGCAACTGCTGAAACCGGGTGGGCTGATGATCTGTTCCACCCTCAACCGCAATCCCAAAAGCTTTCTGATGGCGATCATTGGGGCGGAATATGTCATGCGCTGGCTGCCCAAGGGCACGCATGAGTGGTCGAAATTCATCACCCCGGATGAGCTTTACGACCTGATCCGGCAAGCCGGGCTCGACCCGGTGGACCGCAAGGGTTTCGTGTTCAACAAGCTGACATGGGTCTGGTCGATATCAGAGCGCGACCTGTCGGTGAATTACGTGACCGCATCGGTCAAGCACGGCGAAGGATGACACCAGGCGGGGGGACGCGCTTTCGAAAGCGCGTCGCACGGGCCTTGCAAGGCCCGTACCCGCGCGCCGTTTCAAGGCTGTGCAAGGGCCAAGAGGGGCCGCACCCTAATCCCCGCTTTCCAGCCTGAGCCGCATGTCGCGGATCACGGGAATGGCTTGGCGCACACGGTCCGCGCCGATTTCGCGCACGGTCTCTGACAAGATCGGCGCGATCACGCTCAGCGCTGATTCGCGCGCCCGCCGACCCGCCGGGCTGATCGACACGCGCTTGCGGCGGGCATCGTCCCAATCGGGGCGAATATGCACATAGCCCGCCCATTCCAGCCGGTTGAGCGTGTTGGTCATCGCCCCCCGCGTCACATGAAACAGGCGCGCAAGCTGGGCGGGGGTCTTTTCCTCACTGGCCGAGGCAAGATGGTTCAGCACCGAAAAATGGCTCAGCTCCATCCCTTTGGGCAGCGCACGGCTGAGCCGGTTGCGTGCCAGCTGGTCGGCCATGAACATCTCACTGAAGAGAGCCACGGAAAGGGGGTCATCGGGGGCTGCCATGGGACACACTAGCCATCGCTTGCCCGGTCAAGGCAAGAGGCGAAGGGTCGCAAGTGCCTCAGTTCGCGGACAAAAGCGCGTCAAGCTTTCCCGCGCGATCCAGCGCGGCCATATCGTCGAAGCCGCCGACATGTGTGGCGCCGATAAAGATCTGTGGCACAGTGTGGCGACCATGGGCGCGGCCCAGCATTTCCTGGCGCTTGCTGGGGTCGCGGGCCACATCATATTCCACATAGACCACACCCTTTTCCGCCAGAAGCCGCTTGGCCGCATGGCAATAGCCGCACAGAGGTGAGGTGAAGATTTCGACGGTCGGCATGGGACGGATTCCTGTGGTGGCGTCGCATTCGGAGCGTTTCTAGCCCTCACGCGCGACGCGCGCCAGCGCGATCACATCGACCGCCACCGCACCGGCCCCCAGACAAGCCTGTGTCGCCGCCGAAAAGGTCGCCCCCGACGTCATCACATCATCGACCAGCAGGACGCGCCGTCCGGCCAAGCGTGCCGCCCGACGGGGATGCGCGCGGATCGCGGCGTCGAGATTGGCGAAACGCCCCTCGCGGTTGCGCCCGTCTTGTGTCGCCGTGTGGCGCGGCCGGATCAGCGCATCGGGCAGCCAGTCGCGGCCTGATGCCCCGGCCACGGATTTTGCCAAAAGCGCCGCCTGATTGAACCGCCGCTTGGCCAATCGCCGCCAATGCAGCGGGATCGGCACGATCAGGGGATCATCCGCCAAAAGATCGGCCCCCGCACGCGCCAGCCATGGCCCGGCGGCACGCGCCACTTCGGCCCGGTCGGCATGTTTCAAGCCCAGAACCAGCTTTCGCCCGTTGTCGGCATAATGCAAAACCGCCCGGCCGCGATCCCATGGCCGTGCGACGGCATGGCAATCTTCGCAGACCAGCACCTCGCCCAATGCGCTTTGCCCCGGCAAGCCGACGCCGCACCGATCGCACGCCGCCCCAAAGATAAAGGGCGTGTCAGGCCAGCATGCCCCGCACAGCGCAAAGTCACGGTCCACCCGTGCACCGCAACACAGGCATTCGGGCGGAAAGACCGCATGGAGCAGCGTTTGCAATCTCATCTCATTCCCCTAAGTAGCACCCGGTCACACCACAGGATCCCACGCGCCTTGCCCCAGCCCAGCCCACAGACCCCTCTGGTGGATCCCGCGCGACTTGCGGCCGCGCGCGCGCGCGCGCGGCTGGACCGTGCGGGCTTTGTGCAAGACGAGGCCAAGGCCGAGATCAAGGAAAGACTCATCGACGTTAACAGAAGGTTTACGTCCCCCGCCGTGGTCACGGCTTTTCCAGGCTTCTGGTCCGATGTGGTCCCCGGCGCGCGGCTTGTCGCCCCCGACGACAGGCTGGATCTGGACCCCGGCGCACATGATCTGGTGATCCATGCCATGGCGCTGCATTGGGCGGATGATCCGGTTGGCCAGATCGTGCAATGCCGCCGGGCGCTCTGCCCCGACGGGTTGTTCTTATCGGTGGCCTTTGGCGGCGAAACGCTGGTGGAATTGCGTGCCGCGCTGGCCCAGGCCGAAACCGAGGTGATGGGCGGGCTCAGCCCCCGCGTGGCGCCGATGGCCGAGATCCGGGACATGGGCGGGTTGTTGCAGCGCGCGGGGCTGGCCCTTGCGGTGGCTGACCGCCTGCCGCGCACCGTCACCTATGCCGATGCCTATGGGCTGATGGCCGATCTGCGCGCGATGGGCGAGACAAATGCGCTGGCCGCGCGCCACCGCACCCCTGCCCCGCGCGCGCTTTTCGCCCGCATGGCCCAGATCTATGCCAGCCGCTTTCCCGCCCAAGATACGCCCAACCGCATCCGCGCCAGCTTCGAGCTGATCTTTCTTTCGGGTTGGGCGCCCCATGACAGCCAGCAAAAACCGCTCCGCCCCGGCGCCGCACAGGCGCGTCTTGCCGACGCGCTTGGCACATCGGAGTTTGACGAAACTGCCCGGCGGGTCCTAAACCCGTCCGACGAGTGAGGCCTGCAAGAATGAACATGATGTCCCAGACACAAGCCGCCAAACCCGCCAACGATCTGCCCCATGCCCCCGCCGATCACCCGCGGGTGAGCTTTGGCAAGGTTGGCATCTTGCTGGCCAATCTCGGCACGCCCGATCACTACAGCTATTGGCCGATGCGCCGCTATCTGAACGAATTTCTGTCGGATCGCCGGGTGATCGATTACAGCCCCTGGATCTGGCAGCCGCTTTTGCAGCTCATCATCCTGACCAAGCGGCCGTTTTCGTCGGGCGCCAACTACAAGTCGATCTGGAACGAAGAGCTGAACGAAAGCCCGCTGATGACCATCACCAAGGCGCAGACCGCGCTGATGGCAGACCGGATGGCGGCGCGCTATGGCGACCGGGTCGTGGTCGATTTCTGCATGCGCTATGGCAACCCCTCGACCAAATCCAAGGTCGATGCGCTGGTGGCTCAAGGCTGCACCAAGATCCTGTTTTTCCCGCTTTATCCGCAATATGCGGGGGCGACATCGGCCACCGCCTGCGATCAGTTTTTCCGCAGCCTGGAAAACATCAAATGGCAACCCCTCGTGCGGACGGTCGAACCCTATTACGAAGATACCCGCTATATCGAGGCCCTCGCCCAATCGGTCGAGCGCGCCTATGCCGGTCTTGAGAACCGCCCTGATGTGCTGGTGTGCAGCTATCACGGCGTGCCCAAGCGCTACCTGATGGAGGGCGACCCCTATCATTGCCAGTGCCAGAAAACCACGCGCCTGCTGCGCGAGCGGCTGGGCTGGGACAAGACCGAGATCGTGACCACTTTTCAAAGCCGGTTCGGCCCCGAGGAATGGCTCAAGCCCTACACGGTCGAGGAAGTGGCGCGGCTGGCCGAGCAGGGCAAGAAACGCATCGCGGTCATCGCTCCCGCGTTTTCGGCCGATTGCATCGAAACGCTTGAAGAGATCAACGAAGAGATCAAGGAAAGCTTTGAGCATGCAGGCGGTGAGCAATTCACCTATATTCCCTGCCTCAATGATGATGCCGCGCATATCGATGCGCTGGCAGGCGTCGTCGAACAGAATTTGAAGGGCTGGATGGACTGACGCTCAGGCTAGCGTGGCGGCATTTGCGGGGCGTCCGGTGAACAGCCGGTCGCCCACACGAACCGTGACCATACCATTTTCGAGACGCTGTTCAAATGTGCCCTGAATAAAGACACAGCTTCCAAGAACGATTGTGACCAGCACAGCCTACGCCCCCCAGCGAATGGTCGATGGTCTCACAATAACCGCAATCGAGAATGATTTCCCCTTGAATTCATTATCTTAAGTTTGTTCCGCAGCAATCTTTCGGGCCGTCACAGCCAGTCGCGCAGGATCGGGATGAGCGGGATGTCGGCGGGCGGCATCGGATAGTCGCGCAACTCACCCGCGCGCGCCCAGGCCAGCGCCTGTCCCTCCTTGCCTTGGGGGATGCCCTGCCATTTGCGACAGGCAAAGAGCGGCATCAACAGATGGAACTCCGCATAGCTGTGGCTGGCAAAGGTCAGCGGCGCCAGACAAGATGCCCAGGTGTCGATCCCAAGCTCTTCTTGCAATTCCCGGATCAGCGCCGCTTCGGGTGTTTCGCCCACCTCTACCTTGCCGCCGGGAAATTCCCAAAGCCCCGCCATGGATTTGCCAGCCGGTCGTTGTGCCAAAAGGACCCGGCCGTCGCGATCGATCAGCGCGACGGCCGCAACCAGTATCGTTTTCACGAACGGTAATCCGCGTTGATGTCGATATAGGCATGCGTCAGGTCACAGGTCCAAACCGTGTCCCTGCCGCGCCCAAGCCCCAGATCGACCGCGATCAGCAATTCCTGACCCTTCATGTAGGCCGCCACGGCTTCTTCGGAATAGCTTTCGGCACGCCAGCCCTTTTCGGCCACCAGATGCTCGCCAAAGCGGATGGTCAGAAGATCGCGATCCGCCAAGGCCCCGGATTTGCCGACTGCCATCACGATGCGGCCCCAATTGGGATCCTGGCCCGCGATGGCGGTCTTGACCAAGGGCGAATTGGCAATGGACCGCGCGACACGGGTTGCATCGCGGGCCGATTTCGCACCGGTCACGCACACCTCGACCAGCTTGGTGGCCCCCTCGCCGTCGCGCACGATCTGCAGCGCCAGATCTTTCAGCACCGCCTCGAATGCGCCCGCAAAGGCGCGCGCCGCCGCGCCACGCCTGCTGGTGATGGGCGCGTTACCGGCCTTGCCTGTGGCCGCGACCAAGACCGCATCCGAGGTAGAGGTGTCGCTGTCGACCGTCACCGCGTTGAAGCTGTGCCTGGTGGCCACCGACAGCATCGCCTGAAGCGCGTCTTGCGTGATGGCCGCATCGGTAAAGACGTAGCCCAGCATCGTCGCCATGTCGGGCGCGATCATGCCCGAACCCTTGGCGAAACCCGCGATCCGCACAGGGGTCGCGCCGATCATCACCTCGGTCGTGGCACCTTTGGGAAAGGTGTCGGTCGTCATGATCGCGCGGGCCGCAATGGCGGATTTGCCTGCATCCAGCCCATCGGCCAGCACCGGCAGGATATCGGTGATCTTTTCCGCCGGAAGCGGTTCGCCGATCACACCCGTCGAACAGGTAAAGACATGCGCCGCCGGAATCTTCAGCGCCTTGGCCGCCGCGTCGGAAATCAGCGCCACATCACTGGCACCGCGCTGGCCGGTGAATGTGTTGGCATTGCCGGAATTCACCACGATGCCAAAGCCCTTTTTCGGCGCGGGCCCCAGCGCGGCGAGCTTGGCCTGACAATCCAGCACCGCCGCGGAACGGGTGGCCGAACGGGTAAAAACCCCCGCCACCGCCGATCCGGCGGCAATTTCGACCAGCATCACATCGGTGCGGTTGGCATACCGCACCCCGGCCTCGCCGGCGGCATAGCGCACGCCCGCGATGACCGGCAGATCGGGAAAGGATGCCGGCGCCAAGGGCGATACCTTGAGCGGCGCTTTTCCGGCGGGCTTGGCCGGTTTGACCTTCTTTTCGGGCTTGTCCTTTGACTTGCCCTTTTTGTTCTTGTCGACTTTCGCCATCGCCATCGTCCCCTGATGTGCGCCGTTACTCTGCCAGAAGATCCAAATCACGGATTACGGACGGGTCAATCTGAATCTCGGGGCGCGCGATCGTTGCGGCCGCGGTCAGATCTTGCAGCATGGCCTCGACACGCGCGCGGCGAAGACCTTCTTCCAGCTCGGCCCGGACATCATCTAACGTCGGCGGCACTTGTTCGCGGGCGTCGTTCAACACAATCACATGCCAGCCGAACTGGGTTTCCACGGGCGACGACACCTCGCCAAGGTCAAGGGCAAACACCGCTTCTTCGAAGCTTGGCACCATCATCCCGGCGGTGAACCAGCCCAGATCACCGCCATTTGGCCCTGACGGCCCGATCGAGCGTTCTTGCGCCACTTGTGCGAAATCGGCGCCCTCGGCCAAAGCGGCAATCACCGCATCGGCATCGGCTTGTGTTTCCACAAGAATATGGCTGGCATTGTATTCCTTGACCGGTCCAGCGCTGGCGAACTGCGCGTCGAATTCCGCTTGCAGCTCTTCGTCGGAAACTGGGGCGCTGCCGATCCGGTCCACATAGGTCGCGGCCAAAAAGGCGCGGCGCTCATTTTCCAGCCCAAGCTGTTCGGTGCGGCCCAGTTCGCCCTCGGCCACCGAAGCCAGCACTTGCTGCTGCACCAGCTGTTCCAGAAGCCCGTCGAACAACACATTGTCCGGCAGCCCCTGATATTCGGCCGGCAGCAGGCGCACCATGCTGATGACATGGCCCAAAGTGATCTCGGTGCCATTGACCGTGGCAAGCACCGTGTCGGCGCTGACGCTGTCTTGTGCCGATACCGGCAGGGCAAAAAGCGCCGACAGAGCGACACTGGCAATGAATTTCTTCATGAAACGGGTTCCTTTGCTTTGTCGCAGGCTGGTCCACCCGCGTTGACACCTATGTGACGGGCCCTTATGTCGCTTGACGAATTGGATCGGGGCCGCGACCTGTTGGCGCTGTAGATAGACTGGCGCAGTGGGCCGAACAACCCGGATGCTCCAAACGATCATATGAGTTTTTCCGGCCTGCGCGACAGCCCGCGCACGAGGCCATGGCACAAAAAGGCGCGTCAAATGCTCGGATTGGGTTCGCTGGCGAAAATGGTCTTTGGGTCGTCGAACGACCGCAAGGTCAAGGCGGTCCGCCCGCTGGTGGCCCGGATCAACGCGCTGGAGGCCGATTATCGCGCCAAGACCGACAGCGAGATCATCGCCAAAACCGACGATCTGCGCATGCGGGCACTGGGCGGCGAAAGCCTTGATGCGCTTTTGCCCGAAGCCTTCGCCAATTGCCGCGAGGCCGCGCGCCGCGCGCTTGGTCTGCGCGCGCATGATGTGCAGCTGATCGGTGGCATTTTCCTGCATCAGGGCAACATCGCCGAAATGAAGACCGGCGAAGGCAAGACACTGGTCGCCACCTTTCCGGCCTATCTGAACGCGCTGACCGGCAAGGGGGTGCATATCGTCACCGTCAACGACTATCTGGCGCGCCGCGACGCCGACTGGATGGGCAAGGTCTATGCCGCGCTGGGGCTGAGCACGGGCGTGGTCTATCCGCGCCAGCCTGACGGCGAAAAGCGCACGGCCTATGGTGCCGACATCACCTATGCCACCAACAACGAGCTTGGGTTTGACTACCTGCGCGACAACATGCGCGCCAGCCTTGAGGATATGGCCCAGCGCGGCCATAATTTCGCCATCGTGGACGAGGTCGACAGCATCCTGATCGACGAGGCGCGCACGCCGCTGATCATTTCAGGCCCGACGCAAGACCGCTCGGATCTGTATCTGTCGATCGACAAGATCATCCCGCAGGTGCAGGAGGATCACTTCACCCTCGACGAAAAACAGCGCAGCGCCACCTTCAGCGACGCGGGCAATGATTTTCTTGAGGATCATCTGCATCAGATCGGCCTCTTGCCCGAGGGGCAAAGCCTGTATGATCCCGAAAGCACCACGATCGTGCATCACCTGACCAATGCGCTGCGCGCCCACAAGCTGTTCCACAAGGATCAGCAATACATCGTCCGTTCGGGCGAAGTGGTGTTGGTCGATGAATTCACCGGCCGCATGATGCCGGGCCGGCGCCTGTCGGACGGGCTGCATCAGGCGATCGAGGCCAAGGAGGGCTGTCAGATTCAGCCCGAAAACGTCACCCTGGCCAGCGTCACCTTTCAGAACTATTTTCGTCTCTATGACAAGCTGTCGGGCATGACCGGCACCGCCGCCACCGAGGCCGAGGAATTCATGGCCATCTATGGGCTGGGCGTGGTCGAGATTCCGACCAACCTGCCGGTCGCGCGCATCGATGATGATGACGCGGTCTATCGCACCGCGCGCGAGAAATACGAGGCCATCGTCGATGCCATCCGCGAGGCGCAGGGCAAGGGCCAGCCGGTTCTTGTCGGAACGACCTCGATCGAGAAATCGGAAATGCTGGGCAAGTTGCTGGAAAACGCCGGGCTGCCCCACAACATCCTGAACGCCCGCCAGCATGAGCAAGAGGCGCAGATCGTCGCCGATGCGGGCAAGCTGGGCGCCATCACCATCGCCACCAACATGGCGGGCCGCGGCACCGACATCAAGCTGGGCGGCAATGTCGAATTCAAGATCATGCAAGCCATCGCCGCCGACCCGACGGGCGATCACGCCGCGATCCGTGCCCGGATCGAAGACGAACACAAGGGCGACGAGGAAAAGGTCAAGGCCGCGGGCGGTCTTTATGTTCTGGCCACGGAACGCCATGAATCGCGCCGGATCGACAACCAGTTGCGCGGCCGCTCGGGCCGTCAGGGCGATCCGGGGCGGTCGTCGTTCTTTCTGTCTCTGGACGATGACCTGATGCGCATATTCGGGTCCGAAAAGCTCGACAAGATGCTGTCGACGCTGGGCATGAAAGAGGGCGAGGCGATCGTTCACCCTTGGGTCAACAAATCGCTTGAACGCGCACAAGCCAAGGTCGAAGGCCGCAACTTCGACATCCGCAAGCAATTGCTGAAATTCGATGATGTGATGAACGATCAGCGCAAGGTCATCTTTGACCAGCGCCGCGAGGTGATGGGCGCCGACGACATCGCCGAGGTGGCCCGTGACATGCGCCATCAGGTGATCGAGGATCTGGTGGATACCCACATGCCGCCCAAATCCTACGCCGATCAGTGGGACATCGACGCGATGGACCGCGCGCTGCGCGAAACGCTGGGCATCGCGGTGCCCTTGACCGATTGGGCCGCCGAAGACGGCGTCGATCAGGATGTGATCCGCGCGCGGCTGGAAACGGCCGCCGATGAATACATGGCGTCCAAGGCCGTGGCCTTTGGCCCCGTACAGATGCGCGCGATCGAAAAGCAGGTGCTGCTCCAGACCATCGACGCCAAATGGCGCGACCATCTGCTGACACTTGAACATCTGCGCTCAGTCGTGGGCTTTCGTGGCTACGCCCAGCGCGACCCGCTGAACGAATACAAGACCGAAGGCTTTCAGCTGTTCGAATCGATGCTCGACGGCCTGCGTGTGGATGTGACAGGCAAGCTTGCGCGCATCCAGCCCCTGACGCCCGAACAGCAAGAGCAACTCATCCGCCAGCTTCAGGCCCAGCAACAGGCCACCCAACGCCAGCTTGAAAGCGCCATGGCCAGCCCCGATGCGACGCCCCCCGCAGGCCCCGCGCGCGACGGCTTTGTCGAAAGCGACCGAGGCACCTGGGGCAACCCGGCCCGCAACGACCCCTGCCCCTGTGGATCGGGCAAAAAGTTCAAGCACTGCCATGGGCGGCTGGCCTGAACAATCCTGCCAAACCCTTGGGAAAGCAGGGTCACGGCAAAAGCATCAAACGCTGTGACGCCCATAGACCCCTTCGCGCGGCAGGAACCGCGCGCGCAGGGGCGGTAGCCAAGCATGGACCAAGGTCTTGGGAAAAGTCCCGGTCATGCGATGCGCAAAGCCGCCGCGGCATGGAACAGCGTGACGACCGGCTCGGTCCAAGCTTTTGCAGCAGAGCCTTACTTCAGATTACCCCGCCCGACGATTGGCACATAGACGCCATTATCCATCAAGGTTTCACAACGGCCATCCGCATACACGCGAAACCCGTATCGGTTGTTTATGTTCTGTCCCGAAGCCGAACGATCCTGACTGTTTGTGACGAAGGTCGTGAACCGGGGCGTCTGGCGTGAGGTCACCATCACCCAATCCGTCGTGCCACGGGGCGAAAGACCCTCAGGCGGCTTGCGCTTTCGTCGACTTCAAACCCCAGCCCGACCCAGGACTGTGAAATATCAAGCTGCGGGCTGCCGCTCCAGCTTGTGAAATCGCAGCGTTTGGTATTTGCGTCAGCGGACGACGCGAACGTCTTGAGGGCGCCGATCACGGCCATGCCCAAGGTGTTTCGTTTGAAGCCCATTGAAAAAATCCTTCTACCATTCATGCACCGTTTTTTCGGATATCAGGCAAGATAACAGGCTGACAGGCCTGGCAATCTATCCCGCCTTGCAAAGATGGATCTGGAGCATGCGGCCCTTGGCTGGGTTCGGCATGAACACCGCGTCGGGCGCCGCGATCGTGACGCGTTCTGAAAGGCGATGGGGTCAAGCCGGGTCCCAAAAAAGGCCAGGATCATCGGCAAAGCGCGGGTCGGCCAGACCGAAACGCGTGGCTCACAGATATCCTTCGCTTCGGAAACTCAATTCACGCGCCTTGCCGATGATCAGATGGTCATGGATCACCAGCCCCAGCACCTGTGCGGCATCACGGATCGCATAGGTCATCTCGATATCCGCCTGACTGGGCGAAGGGTCGCCCGAGGGGTGGTTGTGCACGAGGATCAAGGCCGAGGCGTTCAATTCCAGCGCACGCTTGACCACCTCGCGCGGGTAGACCGGCACATGATCAACCGTGCCATCGGCCTGTGCCTCATCGGCGATCAGCACATTCTTGCGGTCCAGATAAAGCACGCGAAACTGTTCCAGATCCCGATGCGCCATGGCTGTCTGACAATAGCGCAGCAGCGCATCCCATGACGCAAGGATCGGCTTGCCGATCACCTGCGCGCGCGCCATGCGGTGGCCCACCGCCTCCATCAGCTTCAGCTCGAACACCACACGGTCGCCAACGCCCTCCACCTCCTTCAGGCGGGCGGGGGGGGCCGCCATGACGTGATTGAGATCGCCGAACCGCTGCAACAGCCGCTTGGCCAAGGGCTTGGTATCGCCGCGCGGCAGGGCGCGATAGAGAACCATTTCCAGCAATTCGTAATCGGGCACCGCATCGGCCCCGCCTTGCGTGAAGCGTGCGCGCAACCGGTCGCGATGCGCGTGGCGATGCGCCTCGGCGCCCTTGGACGGGCCGCCCGCCACGGGCCCCACGACCCGCTTGCGCACGGCAGCCCCCGCCATGAACCGGGGCGAGGCTTCGTCAAAGGAAAAGGCGGGCTGATCGGACATGCCGCCAGCTTGCGAAAAAATGGTTAACGATGGGTTACTGCCGCCGCGTCAGCCCCAGGTCGGGTGGAATTTTCCCCCGGGCGACAAGGTGAAAATCTCGTAGCCTGTCGCTGTCACGCCGATGGAATGTTCGAATTGCGCCGAAAGCGATTTGTCGCGCGTCACGGCTGTCCAGTCATCGGCCAGAACCTTGGTTTCGGGACGGCCCAGATTGACCATCGGCTCGATGGTGAAAAACATGCCTTCCTCCAGCACAGGGCCGGTTCCGGGGCGGCCGTAGTGCAGCACATTGGGCGGGGCATGAAACACCTGACCCAGCCCATGACCGCAGAAATCGCGCACCACCGACATGCGGGCGGCTTCGACATGGCTTTGGATGGCGTGGCCGATGTCGCCAAAACGGTTGCCGGGGCGCACCGCCTCGATCCCCTTGAACAGCGCATCATGGGTAACCTCGATCAGGCGCGCGGCCTTGCGGCCCAGTTGGCCAGCCACATACATCCGGCTGCTATCGCCGAACCAGCCATCAACGATCACCGTCACATCGATGTTGAGGATATCGCCATCCTTGATCGTCTTGGGCCCCGGAATACCGTGACAGACCACATGGTTCACGCTGATGCAGCTTGCGTGCTGATAGCCGCGATAGCCGATGGTGGCCGAAGTGGCGCCTGCGTCTTCGACCATGCGTTGAATGACGGCATCGATCGCTTCGGTCGTCTGGCCCGGAAAGACCAGCGGCGCCATGGCATCCAGAATGCCGGCCGCAACCTGACCGGCGCGGTGCATGCCGGCGAAATCGCTGGCGTCATGTATGCGGATGCCGTCCTTTGTCAGGCGTCCCTTGAAATCGTCCAAACCCCGGCCCCTCCAGCCTACTGCGCGTCTAACCTAATCGCAGTGTGTGACTATTTCCAGCAACTCGCCCGTTACACGGCTGTGCAACAGGCGTCCACAGGGTGGCGGCTTTTGGGCGCACAAAGGTCGGGGCTTGGAAAGCGCGGGCGCCCGGGCCTATACCGATCCAACAGACAAACACGCGAGGCGCCCATGCACACCCCCACCGCCGCGATGCTGGTGATCGGAGACGAAATCCTGTCGGGGCGCACCCGCGACAGCAACACGAATTTTCTGGCCCGCGCGCTGACCGATCACGGCATCCGCCTGATGGAGGCGCGCGTTGTCGCCGATGAACATGACCGCATCAAGGCCGCGGTTCAGGCGCTGTCGTCGGCCTATACACATGTTTTCACATCCGGTGGGATCGGTCCCACACATGACGACATCACCGCCGATGCCGTGGCCGATGCGATGGGGGCGGCGATCGACATCCGGGCTGATGCCCGCGCCCTTCTTCAGGCGCATTATGACGCGCGGGGCATGGAATTGAACGCGGCCCGGCTGCGCATGGCACGCATTCCCGATGGGGCGCGGCTGATCGACAACCCGATTTCGACGGCCCCGGGGTTCAGCATCGGCAATGTGCATGTCATGGCCGGCGTGCCCACGATCTTCGAGGCGATGGTGGCCAGTGTGCTGCCCGGCCTGACGGGGGGGCCACCCATGCTGTCGCAATCGCTGCGGCTGATGCGGGGCGAGGGCGATATCGCCGCCGGTCTGGGACAGTTGGCCGCCGATCACCCCGAGGTCAGCATCGGTTCCTACCCGTTCCACCAGAACGGCGTGCATGGCACCAATATCGTGGTCCGAAGCCAGGATGGGGCCGCCATCGACCGGGTGATGGGTGCCTTGTCGCATCTGTTCCCCGCCGAGGGGTGAGGGCGGCCGGATGCGTCTTGTCGATCTGGCCCCGGTGATCGCCGCGACATGGCCCGCCGTGTCGACACGCATCGCCGGGCCCTTTGCCTTGCCCGAGGGCGCGGGCGGTGGCCAAAGGGTCAGCGCCGCAAGGCTGGCCAACCCCAATGACACCGATGCCACCGAGGCCCAGATCGATGCCGCGCTGGCCGGTCTTGACCAGATGGGCCAGCCGGGGCTGTTCATGGTGCTGGATCATCAGACAGCGCTTGACGCGCGGCTGGCCGCCCGTGGCTTTGGCCCGCGCGACGCGACGCTGGCGCTGACGATCCCCTGTGCCCGGATCGCTGCCCCGCCGCCACCGGTCAGCTGTTTTTCCATCTGGCCCCCCCTGGCGATCCAGACCGAAATCTGGGCCGCCGGCGGGATCGGTCCCGACAGGCTTGCCGTGATGGATCGCGCCATCGACCCAAAGATGTCCTTTCTGGGCCGATCGCAAGATCGCCCCGCGGGCTGCGCCTTTGTGGCCGTGCATGACGGCGTCGCCATGTTGCACGCCCTTGAGGTTTTGCCGATGTCGCGGCGGCGGGGGCTGGCGCTTTTGATGATGCGCGCCGCCGCCGATTGGGCGCTGGGGCACGGCGCGCAGACGCTGAGCGTGCTGGTGACCGGCGAAAACCAGCCCGCACGCGGGCTTTACGCTTCCCTCGGTTTCACCTCTGTGGGACAGTATCACTATCGATCCTTGACCGCATGACGGGCCAATGATGCATTTCGGCCGCGTGCCGCGTTTTTGTCTGGCCTTTCTGGCCCTTGCCTGTGCGCTGCCTGCTGCGGCGCTGGAACTGGCGTGGCCCTTGGGTGCGGAACGGGTCTTGAGCCGCACCGAACCGGTGTCGGGATTTCGCATCGCGACCGGGGTGTTTGACGGGCGCGATGTGCCCAACCGCTTGGTCGATGGCACCCTGACCGAAGACATCTGGCGCCTGTCAGGCGAAGACCGCGATACGGCCCGGCTGGTGCCGCTGATGCGCGACCAGTTGCGGGCGCAGGGCTATGAGATGGGGTTTTCCTGCACCGACCGGGATTGCGGCGGCTTTGATTTCCGCTTTGCGCTGCCCATCGCCGAGGCCCCCGAAATGCATGTCGATCTGGGCGCCTTTCATTATCTGACCGCGCGGTTGCAAACCGCCGACGGACCCCAGGATGTGGCGATCACCCTCTCGCAAGGCGGACAGGCGGGCTATGTCCACATCGCCCGGATCGGGGCGCACACCGCGAATACGGCGCCCCTTATGCCCACCATGGACACGACGGACCCGGCCAGCGCCGGTGATCTGATCACCCGGTTGCTGAGCGATGGCCGGGCCGTGATGGACGACCTGACCTTTGGCAGTGGCGCCTCGGCGCTGTCGGGCAATCGGTATCAAAGCCTTGTGGCGCTGGCCGCGTGGCTTGCCGAAGACCAGGGGCGCCGCGTGGCGCTTGTCGGGCACACCGATGCATCCGGATCACAAACTGCCAACGCAGCCCTGAGCCAAGCCCGCGCCGAGGCTGTGCGCCGCGCCCTTGTCACCGATCACGGAACCGTCGCCGAACAGGTGACAGCGGCAGGCGTGGGGTATCTTGTACCCCGCGCCACCAACAGCACGCCCGATGGCCGCGAGGTGAACCGCCGTGTCGAAGTGGTGCTGTTGCCGAATTGAAGCCGGCAAAACCCGCATCCCGCGGATATCGTCAGGCCGATTCCCCAGCAAACAGGCGGGGATCGTTCAGGGTTTCGCGCCACGCCGCGCCAAAACGACAAGCCGATACTCATGTTCTTGGGCAAAGGATGCGGCCCGCCCCGTGCGCCGCCCCAGCTTGTCGAGCGTGCGGCCCAAAAGCTTTTCCATCACAAAGGCACGCCACGGATAGGCGCGTTTCAATTCGGCCCGGAACCGCCGCACAAAGGGCGCCACCTTGTCGTTCTTGAGGTATTCATGGATCACGAAGGTGGGCGTGATTGCCGCTGTCATGTCCTCATCCGACACGATGTCAAACACGCCCTGCCGGGCCACCGCCGCAACAAAGGCGGCATGGGTGCCGCGCGTGCCATCCCCATGGGCAAAGCCCTGGCGCCGGAAATAATCAAAGATCACGACACCCTTGTCGGCCAGCAGCGCCGTCTTGGCCAATGCGGCCTCAAGATCGATGTAGTGAAAGCTTTCGGCAAACAGGCACAGATCATGGCGTTCGGGGCGGTCAAAATCCTCGAACATGGCATCGACGACGACCGTGCCCTGAGGCAGCTTGGCGCGCGCCATCTCGTTCATCTGCCGCGAGGGCGACACGCAGGCCACATCAAAGCCGCGCTCGATCAGCACCCGGGCATTGGCCCCCGTGCCCGACCCGACATCAAGAATGCGCGTGACACCACCCGGAACGGTCCCGATCGCTTCGACCAGCTTTTCGAAATAGGCCATCTGCGCCGCGCCAAGGGATTGGGCCGACAGCACGGGGGGAATGCCGTTGGGGAAATACCCGTAATGGGCAAAGCCATGGCCGAACATCACCTCGGACATCAGGGCGGCGGCTTCAAGTTCGACGAATTTGAGTTTCATGAGATCTGCCATAGCCGAGCTTTCGCGCCCAGCCAAGCACCGAGGCGATACGCCGGGCCGGGCCGGCGCGCCCATGCAACACCCGCGAAAGGGGGGCCATGGTTTTCCTGCCTGTCCGGCGCTAAGCTGCACCCCCAACGCAAACCGACCGAGGCAGGGTTGACCCGCAAATCCGACAGCCAGAGCGTGCTGGAGCCCCCCAGCCCACCGCACCGCCCGCGCCGGTCTGCGCGCAAGGCCGCGCCACCCCCCTCGCGGCTGCGGTGGGGGATCGGGCTGTTGCGGCGCTGGCTGCTACGGGGCGGCGTGGCGGTGATCGTGCTGATCTTGGGATGGGTGTTGGCCTATGGCTTTGTGCCTGTGCCCACCACCGCGCATATCCTGGGCGAAAGCCGCCGCTTGGGCGGGGTAGACCATGACTGGGTCCCGATCGAGGATGTTTCGATCCATCTGCAACGTGCCGTGGTCGCCGCAGAGGATGCGAATTTCTGCCTGCATTGGGGCTTTGACATGGTGGCGATCCGCGATGCCATCGCCGATGGTGGCACGCGGGGTGCCTCGACCATCAGCCAGCAGACGGTCAAGAACACCTTTCTCTGGCATGGCCGGAGCTGGCTGCGCAAAGCGCTCGAGGCGATGATCACCCCGGTGATGGAATTGGTCTGGTCCAAGCGGCGCGTGCTGGAGGTGTATCTGAACGTGGCAGAATTTGGCGAAGGCGTCTTTGGCGCCGAAGCGGCCGCGCGCCATCATTTCGGTGTGACCGCCGCCGATCTGACAGGGCGACAGGCCGCGCTTTTGGCGGCCGTCCTGCCCAATCCGCGCGAACGCGACCCTTCCGCGCCCTCGGGCTTTGTTGATCGTCGGGCGAACGCCATCACCGATGGCGCCGCCACCATTGCCGCAGATGGGCGTGACGGCTGCTTTGCGAATTGAAATCCGCCGGGGTTTTACCCCATAGAGAGCCAACCCAAGACAGATCGAGCATATCCATGGCGCGTCTCTATCATTTCGCCCTATCCCCTTTCTGCCGCAAGGTGCGGCTGGTGCTGGCCGAAAAGCGGATCGAGGTGGAGCTGATCGAGGAACGATACTGGGAGCCCACGACCGAATTCCTGCGTCGCAACCCGGCAGGCAAGGTGCCGGTGCTGAAGATCGACGGGATACACCTGACCGAATCGAGTGCAATCTGCGAGTATCTGGAAGAAACCCGCCCAGAGCCGCCGCTGTTTCCCGCCGAGCCCAAGGCACGCGCCGAGGTGCGCCGTCTGGTCAGCTGGTTTGACGACAAGTTCCACCATGAGGTGACAGCCAACCTTGTCTATGAGCGGGTCAACAAGAAGATCATGCGCGCGGGCTATCCCGATGGCAAAGCGGTCAAGACCGGCGCACAGCAGATCAAGTATCATCTCGACTATATGGCGTGGCTTTTGGACCATCGCCGCTGGCTGGCGGGTGATGCGATGACGATGGCCGATTTTACCGCCGCCGCGCATCTGTCGTGTCTCGACTATATTTCGGACGTGGATTGGAACCGCTCCGAGGTGGTCAAGGAATGGTATGCCAAGGTGAAATCACGCCCGGCCTTTCGGTCGATCCTTGCCGATCAGATCCCCGGCTTCATCCAGCCGCCCCATTACGCGAATCTCGACTTTTGAGCGATCTCAAACACGCCCTGTCGACCGAGGCCCGCATGGCGGGGTTCGCCAAGATGGGCATCTGTCGCCCCGATGCGATCCCGCAGGCAGCAGACCGTCTGGCCGAATTCGTGGCCGATGGGCGGCACGGCCAGATGGGCTGGATGGCCGAGCGCATGCCGTGGCGCGGCGATCCGGCGGCGCTGTGGCCCGAGGCGAAATCGGTCATCATGCTGGCCGAGGTCTATACACCCGATGATGATCCGCTGGCAGCGCTTGAACGCCATGACCGGGCCACGATCAGCGTCTATGCCCGCAACCGCGATTATCACGATCTGGTCAAAAAACGCCTCAAGCGGCTGGGCCGCTGGCTGCTCGATCAGGCGCCGGGCCACGCGATCAAGGTGTTCGTCGATACCGCGCCGGTGATGGAAAAGCCCTTGGCACAGGCCGCTGGCCTTGGCTGGCAGGGCAAGCACACCAACCTGCTTGCGCGCGATCTGGGCAACTGGTTCTTTCTGGGCGCGATCTTTACCACCATCGACCTGCCGCCCGATCCGCCCGAGGCCGAACATTGCGGCAGCTGCACCGCCTGTCTGGATATCTGCCCGACCAAGGCATTCCCTGCGCCCTTTCAACTGGATGCGCGGCGCTGCATTTCCTATCTGACGATCGAACACACAGGCCCCGTTGCCCCGGACCTGCGCCCGCTCTTGGGCAACCGCATCTATGGCTGCGACGATTGTCTGGCCATCTGTCCATGGAACAAGTTCGCCACCGCCGCGACCGAGCTGCGCTATGGCGCCCGCCCCGATCTGATCAGCCCAAGACTGGAGCATCTGGTGACCCTTGATGATGCGGGCTTTCGTGAAAGATTCGCTGGCAGCCCGATCAAACGCATCGGGCGTGACCGTTTCGTGCGCAATGTGCTGTATGCCATCGGCAATTCGGGCGAGAAACGGCTGGCCGACGTGGCACAAACCCTTGTGACCGACCCCGATGAGGCAGTGGCAGATGCCGCGGCTTGGGCTTGGGAGAGATTGCAATGAAGCTCTTGATCTTTGGCTATGGCTACAGCGCCCGCTTTTTGCTGGACCAGATGCAGCCCGCGCAGGGTTGCGTGCGCGTAACCACTCGAAGCCCCGAAAAGGCCGCAAAACTGGCCGCAGAAGGGCTGACCGCGCGCGTCTTTCCCGGCACCGACATGGCTGAGGATATCGCCTGGGCCAGCCACATCTTGATCACGGCCGGACCCGAAGACGGCACAGACCCCGTGCTGACCCATGCCCGCGATGCCATTGCCGCGCATGCAAAGCGGCTCGATTGGGTGGGCTATCTGTCGACCACCGGGGTCTATGGCGATCATGGTGGGGCTTGGGTGGATGAAACCACACCGCTGGCCCCGTCGGGCGAACGGGGCCGGGCACGGGTGACGGCCGAGGCGGCATGGATGGCGCTTGGCCGCGACCACGGCCTGCGGGTGCACATCTTTCGGCTGGCGGGCATCTATGGGCCGGGGCGGGCGCCATTCGAAAAGCTTCGCGACGGGACAGCCCACAGGATCATCAAGCCCGGTCAGGTGTTTTCCCGCATCCATGTAGACGATATCGCACAGGTTCTGATCGCCTCGATGAACCGGCCCGATCCGGGTGCGATCTACAATGTCTGCGATGACGACCCGGCCCCTCCGCAAGATGTGATCGCGCATGCCGCCATGCTTTTGCGCGTGCCACAGCCGCCGGACATTCCCTTTCATCAGGCCAAGCTAAGCCCGATGGCGGCCAGCTTTTATGCCGAGTCGAAACGCGTCGACAACCAACGCATCAAGCGGGATCTGGGGGTGCGGCTGCGCTATCCCGACTACCGCGCCGGGCTTGCGGCGATCCTGGCGGGCGAGAGTCAGAAATAGCACTAAACAGGGATTTCGATTTGATCTAGAAGGGCAAAAAAACGACAAGAGCAGGCACATGGGCATCCTTCATTCACGGCGGTCAACGCTTTTTCTCTTGCTTGGCGCGGGCGTCGCGGCGGGATGTGAACAGCCGAAATTCGTTGATTATTCCGGCCCCGAGGTCACCCGAATCGAGGTGCACAAATCCACCCGGCGGATGTATCTGTTGCACCATGATCAGGTCTTGAAGGGCTACCACATCGAACTTGGGTTCGCCCCTGTTGGCCACAAGACCCAAGAAGGCGACGGTCGCACACCCGAAGGGCGCTATTACATCGACTGGCGCAATCCCAACAGCGCCTTTTATCTGTCGGTCGGCATCAGCTATCCCAACGCGGCCGACCGCGCACAGGCGGCGGCCCGTGGTGTCAGCCCCGGTGGCGACATCTTCATCCACGGCACCCCGCGCGCGTTTCGCAGAAAGCATGACTGGACGGCGGGCTGCATCGCTGTGACCGACCGCGAAATGCGCGAGATTTATGCGATGGTCGGCATGCGCACGGTGATCGACATCTTTGCCTGACTTTGGTCAGCGGGCCGGCCCATCATCGGCGCCACGGATTTGGCCATCGCCGACCACAAGGGTCCACCAGATCTTGCCGGATGGGTCTTGATGAAACGCCACGCCCAGATCGCGGGCTTGGGGGTCGATGATCACATCACGGGTGTCGGCCCGGCCCATCCATGTCGCGATGGTCGCAAGCTCGGGCTCATAGGTTTCTGCGACTGCCTCACCGAGGGCGGTTCCGCGATAACCCGCCCTGCGGGCCCGGTCGGTGGGTAGGGATCCGTCCGTGCCGTGATGCGACGGGCTGTCTTGCGCGGCCATGTCGCGCGCATGGGTCGCGGCGGCGGCGGTCAATTGCGGGCTGAACGCCAAGGGCCGCACCCCCGCGCTGGCGCGGAGCGCATTCACGCGGTCCAGCACGCGAAACTCGATCCGTGCCTGTTGGGCGGGATCGATCCGATAGAGCACCGGCAAGGGCCGCCCATCGGGGCCCAGCGCCAAGTGCGGCGCGGGCGGCGCGCAGCCGGCCATGGCCAGCGCCAAACCCACGACCGAAACAATGTTGAACCAATTGCGCATCATCATAAGTCGGACGATTTAAAGCAAAACTGTTGTGAATTCGTTTACAGCAGGCGCATAGCTGCCGAATAACGACCGGCTGGATGGCGGCATGCGTCACATCAGCGATGCGGCCAGAGCGCGACAACCTTGCCGAACCCGTGATGCGACAGCGCCCCCCCGATTGCGGCGGCTTGTTCACAAGGCGCGAGCAAGGCGTTAGGAACACACATATTTCGCCCAAATTTTGACGATTTTCCTTGCCTGCTGTCCTGGCCAGTGGCTCAGGATCAAAGCGTGCGCCCTTGACCGAAGCAGGGCCTGTGGGCGTGCCACATAGACCAATCATGGGTGCCCAGACGATTCGGTGCACCAGTGTTGCTATTTTGACGACATGCCGACAATCCTATGGCCCAGAAGGGTTTACGCAGATTGCATTTGCGCGTTTTTGCTGCGTATACCACCCTCACGAGGTACAGTCTTGGATGCCCTAACCTTCAGCATGTCGCGTGAAAAGGGCATATCTTGGAGGATACGATGAAGAAACTCGCTCTCGCTGCTGCTCTTTCGCTCGTTGCCACCGGTGCTTTCGCTGGCGGCGTTGTAACGACCGTCGCGCCTATCGAAGTCGTAGAAGACACGACTTCTTCTGCTAGCGGCATTCTGGTTCCGCTTCTGGCGCTCATCTTGATCGCAGCTGCAGTTGCTGCCAACGACTGATTCGACGCAAGTCGACAGTTAGGAAAGGGCGGTCCGGGTTCGGGCCGCCTTTTTCTTTTCAGGCTGGTCGTCCGTGACCAAGCCCCGCATCGGCGGCGATCTGGGCCCGGGATTTGCGCGCGCGTTCGGTGGCCGATTTCAACTGCCCACAGGCAGCCATGATATCTTCGCCGCGCGGGGTTCGGATCGGGCTGGCATAGCCCGCCTTGTAGACGATATCGGCAAAACGCTCGATCTGGTCCCAATCCGACCGCTGATAGGGGGCGCCCGGCCATTCGTTGAACGGGATCAGGTTGATCTTGGCGGGGATGCCCGCAATCAGCTTGACCAGACGGCGGGCATCATCGTCGCTGTCATTGACGCCCTTGAGCATCACATATTCAAAGGTGATCCGTTCGGAATTGCTGGCCTTTGGATAGGCCCGCAAGGCATCAAGCAAGGTCTTGATATTCCAGCGCTTGTTGATCGGCACAAGCTGATCGCGCACGGCATCGGTGGTCGCGTGAAAGCTGATGGCCAGCATGCAGCCGATTTCCTCGGCGGTGCGCGCGATCTCGGGCACCACGCCGGATGTGGATAGCGTGATGCGCCGCCGTGACAGCGCGATGCCCTCGCCATCCATGGTGATCTTCATCGCGTCGCGCACATTGTCAAAATTGTAGAGCGGCTCACCCATGCCCATCAGCACGATGTTGGAAATCAGCCGGGGGCGTTCCCCCATGCCTTCGCCGGGTTCGGGCCATTCGCCCAGATCGTCGCGCGCCATCATCACCTGACCCACGATTTCCCCGGCGGTCAGATTGCGCACCAGCTTTTGGGTGCCGGTGTGACAGAACGAACAGGTCAGCGTGCAACCCACCTGGCTGGAAATGCACAGCGTGCCGCGATCTTCTTCGGGGATATAGACCACCTCGACCTCATGGCCGCCGGCGATGCGCACCAGATATTTCCGCGTTCCATCGGCCGAGATATCGCGGCGGACCACCTCGGGCAGCTCGACCACGAAATGGCGCGCCAGATCGGCGCGATAGCCCTTGGCCAGATTGGTCATCGCTTCGAAATCGCGCGCGCCCCAGACATAAAGCCACTGCCAGATCTGGCTGACGCGCATACGCGCCTGTTTTTCCGGCGTGCCGGTGGCAATCAGGGCATCGCGCATGGCATCGCGCGTCAGGCCGATCAGATTGATCGGCCCATCAGGCAACTTGCGCGGAAGGGTCAGGACATCCTGCGTGATGGGCGCAGAGGCGGACATGGGCAGCTTCCTTTGTGGACCCGCGCCAGATACAGGCTTTGCGCGCCCCTTGCAAAGGGGTTTGGCAGGCCAGCCGACCCGTTGAAAACCCGATCAGCCCGAACAACGCGCATCGGCATCCTCGACCGCGGCCGTGAATCCGATCAACGAGAAGGTGTCTTTGGTCTGGGTTCCACGCGCCGAACGCGCCGTCAGAACCGCATCCGCGCCGCGTTTCATCGCAGTGACGATCTGCTGGTCCTCTTGTGCTGATGCGGCCCATGCCAT
>ERZ888423.622-NODE-622-length-35505-cov-13.885924_pt1 | contig 35505 bp, 30 predicted proteins | sample MGYA00520523_ERZ888423 | MGnify/ENA primary metagenome ERZ888423 (study PRJEB32303, sample SAMEA104408611) | aquatic metagenome | biome: Brackish water; feature: Pelagic; material: water | place: Baltic Sea | collected 2014-06-08T10:24:00 | depth 30,27 m ... | reverse complement strand
GGTGATAGAGTCCACCATGACCATCGGCACCATGCTCGATGATATGCACTGCATCATGGCCCCCGTTGAGTGAAACTACGTAAATAGTCCAGCAGAGTATACCTGTAATTAATGCACTTGCGGCTTTATCTATTTTAAGTGGGTGTTCAAAAGCTATAGCCGCATAGCCCAATACAAAAACGACGATAATTAGTAATGACATTTTCTTCTATATATAGTCGCAAATAAAAGTGTTTTTAATGGCTAACATTTGAAAAATTAGGAAAATCTTGAATTACCTCGACTATCTTATTTTCTCTCTTAATAGTATAGTGAACGATGCCGTTTGTGAGTAATACAAACGGTACGTCTTCTAATTGTACGTAGCTGGCAATTTGATTAAGTGTTTGCTCGTTTATTTTAACGCTTGAGGCTTTGCATTCAATTAGCATCCAGGGTCTGCCGTCACGGTTGTAGTAAACGGCATCATATCTCTTTTTGGAAAGGGGTAGTGTACGCTCTACGCTCAGTCGGTTAGCCGAAAATCCATTTTTAATTAATTGGTGTATGGTGTGCTGTCTTACCCATTCCTCCGGTGTAAGTCGCACGAACTTTTTACGTACTACATCGTAGATGAAGTTTTTATTATTTTCAGATTTTACTTGAAAGTTAAAATTATCGAACTTTAATTGCACTACTTAATTTATCAGGTGGCCAAAGGTACTAGTACAAACAACGATTTTACAAGTTTAATGCAGCAATTAGACCAAAAACAGATAGCCCCCGTGTATCTGTTGCATGGAGAAGAGTATTATTTCTTGGAAATGCTGCTGGATAAAATAGAGTCGGTGGTCCTAGATGAAAGCACAGCGAGTTTTAATCATCATCTTTTTTATGGCAAGGAGACCTCGGTAAACGATATAATAAATGTCTGTAGACGATTTCCCATGATGGCAGAGCGTCAACTAATAGTTTACAAGGAAGCTCAATATTGTACAACTCCAGATCATATAGTTGCTTATCTAGAGAATCCTGCACCAACCACAGTATTGGTTTGGTATCATCCAGGCAAAACCATTGCGATGAATCGTAAGCCAGGAACTAGTTTTAAAAAATCAGCTGCTATTTTTACGGCAGATCCTATTTCTGAAAGTGAAATAGTTAAGGTTATCAATACCTATGTGAAAGGACAAGGCTATGATATAGAGCCAAAACCCTTACAATTATTAGTTGAAAACAGCGGCGCTAAATTCTCAGTAATCGTTAAAGAGTTAGATAAAGTATTTAGCAATGTTGAAAAAGGTAGCAAAATAAGAGAGGAACATATTGAGAAATATGTGGGGATCAATAAAGAGTACAACATTTTCGCATTGCAAAAAGCCCTTGCGCAAAAGCAAAAGGCAAAGACAATAGAAATACTTAATTATTTTACCGCCAATATAAAAAACAATCCAGTGGTTATGATGAATGGGGCACTCTTTAACTACTTTAGAAAAGTGGCTATTGTGCAAAGTATGTCGAGAAGTACTGAAAAAGAAATTATGAGTGCCATTGGAATTCCTTTTTTTGCTATCGGAGAGTTTAGGCAAGCAGCAGCTAATTATAGCGGCAAAAAAATAGTGAAAGTAATAGAAGCCATAAATGACTGCGATTTAAAGATCAAGGGAATCAAGGAAAATACGGGAGATGATGCAGGTATATTTGAAGAAACTATTCTTAAAATTTTAAGTCTTTAGTTAATAATTGCACTACTATGTGTATCTTATATAAAGATTTATTTATTTTCACGGCCTTAAATAATAACAAACAAATGAAAAAAACAGTACTTACCCTCTTATTATCATCACCATTTTGGCTTTTTGGTCAATCTATTAAGGATTTTAAAGTTAATAATCCTGAGGCTTCTAAAGCTGTGATGCCTACTAAAGCAATTGATGCACAAGGACCAATAGGGCCTATTAGTGCTAAAAGTATCGATGCTCCTAAAAATAAAAAAACCGTCAACTATAACTTCATAGAGATAGGAACTACCTATTATGATTTACAAACTAACTCAAGTCCAGGAAGAAGAGTAATGTTAAATGCAGATGGAAGTGTTTCTGCAGTGTGGACTACAAGCCCTAACGTTACCTCTGGATATCCAGATAGAGGTTCTGGGTATAATTATTCTGATGGAACAAACTTTTTACCAAGTAGAGGTCAAAAATTAGAAAGTAATGGTAGATCTGGATGGCCAAACATAATGCTGCTCGACGATGGTACAGAAGGTGTTTTATCGCACGAATCAAATACAGGAGGATTTCTATTTTCAAAAAATTCATCTAAAGGAAGTACTGCGTTTACTACAGGTGCCGCTATTCTAGATGATGTTTCTGAACTTAACGTTGACAGAGTTCCTATTTGGGGAAGAAGTGTTGCTACCAATGGTAAAATACATGTAATATCTAACTATTGGTCAAGCGTTGCAGGCAATGTGCCAGTAGTTGTTAGAAATGGAGTATCTAGCCCAACTTCATACAGTAGAATAAACCAAGCAGACGGTTCTATAGAAGTGTCTCATATTTTATTGCCTGGTTACGATAGTACTTTATATGTTAACGGTGGTGGAGATAGCTATGCTATCGACGCTAGAGGAAATGTAATAGCAATATTGATTGGTGGTCTTGGTGATCCAGTGTCTTTATGGAAATCAGAAGATAATGGTCAAACTTGGAATTACACTGACGTGGATAACATGCCATATAAAGGTTTAAGAAGAAACGCAGAAATGATTATTTCTGGGGATACGGTATTTACCAACGACGGTTCACTTGATGTTATGGTGGATGCTTCAGGTAAAGTACATGCATTTTATGGTCGTGGTAGAATAGTAGGTGGTATCTCCGATGCTGGCGATTCTACATTTTTCTTTTTCCCAGCTCAAACTGCTATGATGCATTGGGCTGAAGGAGATGCTGCACCTGCAATTTGCGGTGGTATGATTGATTTTGATGGTGATGGAGCATTAACTATTTCTTCTGAAAGTTTTAGCTCACTTGATGCGAATAGCAATTTAACCGGCACCTTAAGTTCAGCAACAAGAACAGGTTCAACTTCTTTAGTAACTATGCCTTCTGCCAGTGTGGATGCGAATGGTAATTTATTCGTAGTTTATTCGGCACCTACTGAACTTGATTTGCATTTCTTGAATGCAAACTTTAGAGACATATTGGTATCATACTCTAAAGATGGTGGAGCTACTTGGAGAGGTCCACAAAATCTAACGCAAGGACGTCAAATGGAAGATAATTTCCCTTGTGTGGCAAAAGCGTCAAATGATTATTTGCACCTTATTTGGCAACAAGATTTAACTCCTGGAACAAACTTACAGAATCACTCTATAAGTGCAGGTACTCACCCAGCAGAAGAAAATAAAATGATGTATGCGGCAATTCCTATTTCAGATATATTGAATGACGTTATTGGTCAAAATACAGCTAGTGCACCAAATACATCTAAGAAAGCAGAGGTGTTCGTAGTAAGTCAAAATCAACCAAATCCTTTCACAGAGACTTCTGATGTTATTATTTACTTAAGAGAAGGTGGGGCGTTAAGTCTTACCGTTACAGATATATTAGGTAATGTAGTAAATCAAGGTAATCTTGGATTGCTAGGTGCAGGTAATCATACGATATCTATAGATGCAAAAGGTCTTACTTCAGGTGTATACTTCTATACATTAAGTACTAAAGATCATAGCGTTACTAAGAAAATGCAGGTAAACTAATTTTTGAATTAGTTTTACGATAAAAGTTAAAATGCGATCACCAAAGGTGGTCGCATTTTTTTTTAAAAATAATTGAAAAGATTTAAAATAATTTTTACATTTGCAGCCCTTTAGAAAAAGGATTAAGCGGGCGTGGTGAAATTGGTAGACACGCTAGACTTAGGATCTAGTGCCTCGCGGTGTGAAGGTTCGAGTCCTTTCGCCCGCACTGAGTAAATTAAAACAAAGCCCTGGTCCAACAGGGTTTTGTTTTTTATACTTAATTCGTTTTCTGGAAGATTCAAAAACATCAAGAGTATATAACATTTCCTAATTAGATATCACGTGAACGTATCCTTCGAAAAAAAAGACGAACTTAATGCAATCATTTCTGTAGAAATTAAAAATGAAGATTATTCAGAGAGCATAAACAAGCAGTTTAAAGATTACCGTAAAAAAGCTAAAGTGCCAGGTTTTAGACCTGGAACAATGCCTCTTAGTATGGTTAAGCAAATGATAGGTAGAAGCGCTCTTTTTGAGGAAGTAAATAGACTAACTTCCGAAAATCTTTACCAATATTTAAAAGAAAATAACTTAGATATTCTTGGGCAACCAATGACCAGCAGAGAAAAGGAAAGTATTACTGATTTTGACAACTACGGAGATTTTACATTTCATTTTGATTTAGGTCTAGCGCCTCGTTTTGATTTAAATGTATCATCCAAGGACTCTTTAACTCGATATGAAATAGAAGTGGATCAAAAGGAAGTAGATACAGAGATTAAAAATCTTGCCAGACAAAACGGTACTTTAGAGGATAAGGATAAATCTGAAACGGATAATGATTCACTTGTTCTTGTGGTTACAGAAGTAGATGAGAATGGTGCGCATAAAGACGGTGGTGTTTTTGAACAAGAGGTAACGGTGCTTCCGGAGGTTGTAAAAGACAAAGCTACCAAAAAGAAACTGGTAGGTGTTTCCGTTAATGACGTGTTGGAGCTAAATATTTTTGATTTATTTAATCATAATGATTTAGTAGTAACCCAGTCTTTAGGTATTGAAAAAGAAGCAATAAGCACGCTTAATAAAATATTTACCGCTAAGGTAAAGCAAATTAGAGCGGTTGTAGCGGCGGAGCTTAATAAGGCATTTTTTGATAGGGTAATGGGTCCAGATCTTTGCGCAACTGTAGATGAATTTGAGGTTAAGATTAAAGAAAATCTAGGTTCATATTATGCAGGCGAGGCTGAGCGTCAGTTGGAAGCAGAAATTAATGCGGTGTTGGATAAAAATCATACCTTTAATATGCCAGATGAGTTTCTGAAAAAATGGTTACAAGAAACCAAGCCAGAAACTTACACTTCAGATAATGTGGATGAGTTGTACGCTAAAGAAAGTGTGATTTTGCGCAAACAACTAGTGCGTGAAAAGGTGGCTGAAGAACATAATGTAGAAGTAAGTGATGAAGATATTAATCAAGCTTCATTTGCATACACCGCTCAAATGCTAAGACAATATGGCTTAAACAATCCAGATCCTGCGATGGTTCAAAATTTTGAAACCAGTAATAGACAGGACAAAAATTACCTGATGCGCATTAGAGATGTAGTTGTTGAGAAAAAAGTGCTAAATTCCGTAAAAGAACTCATTACCATCAAAACTAAAAAAATAAATGTCGATAAATTTTACGACATGGTAAAAGACTTCAGCAAATAAGCTGAGGATATATATATTGTCTATCTTTCTACACTTTTAAGTTGGTATTGAACTTATTTGTATAGGGATTTGTTTACTTTTGAAAAGATAAAAATAATATGGATTACGGAAAAGAATTTAGAAAATATGCAATAAAACATCACGGAATAAGCAGTACTAAGGTAGATCACTACATAGGCAGTTCTATTCACTCTCCTCAAGATATGACCCGTACCGTTATAGAGGAAAGACAGATGCCATTTAGAGAGGTCGATGTTTTTTCTAGATTAATGGCTGATCGAATAATTTTCTTAGGAACTGGAATTGACGATTATATAGCAAACGTAGTTCAGGCACAGCTTTTATTCCTAGAAAGCTCAGATGCTAAGCGAGATATTCAGATTTATATTAATAGCCCAGGAGGGTCTGTTTATGCGGGTCTTGGTATATATGATACAATGCAATATATAGCGCCAGACGTTGCGACTATATGTACAGGTATCGCAGCAAGTATGGGTGCCGTGCTTATGTGCGCAGGTGCAAAAGGCAAACGTACAGCTTTAAAACATAGTAGAGTCATGATTCACCAGCCACTAGGAGGTACTTCTGGACAGGCAACTGACATGGAAATTACCGTTAGGGAGATTATCAAACTAAAAAAAGAGCTGTATGATATAATCTCTCATCACTCAGGTCAGAAATATGCGAAAGTGGAGAAAGACAGCGAAAGAGACTACTGGATGACTGCTCAAGAAGCAAAAGAATACGGTATGCTTGACGAAGTACTGGAAAGAAAAACAAAATAATATTGGCAAAGAATATGCAATTAACCTGTTCCTTTTGCGGTAGAAGCAAGGGAGAGGTAGGTCTCCTTATTTCGGGTATAGATGCTCATATTTGTGAAGACTGTATTGAGCAAGGTAATGAAATCGTTTTAAGTGAGGGAACGGGAAAAAGTAAAAAAAATAAGAAGGAGGTTCTTGATCTAAAAAAGCCAAAAGATATAAAAGCGCTGCTTGATGAATATGTTATTGGACAAGATAATGCCAAGAGAACACTTAGCGTTGCTGTTTATAACCACTACAAGCGCCTAAACTATGATTCAGTAAAAGGAGGAGTCGAACTTGATAAATCAAATGTACTACTTATAGGGGAAACAGGAACAGGGAAAACGCTCCTTGCCAAGACTCTTGCACGCTCTTTGGAAGTTCCGTTTTGCATAGCAGATGCTACGGTGCTTACCGAAGCCGGTTATGTAGGAGAAGATGTGGAAAGTATAATATCTAGACTGTACCAAGCTGCCGATTATAATGTGGAAGCAACAGAACGAGGTATTATTTATATAGACGAAATAGATAAAATTGCTCGAAAGTCAGATAATCCCAGTATTACACGTGATGTGAGTGGAGAGGGTGTTCAACAAGGACTACTTAAAATACTGGAAGGCACGGTTGCTAATGTGGCTCCGCAAGGTGGCAGAAAGCATCCAGACCAAAAGATGGTTCAGATAGATACTAAAAATATTTTATTTATCTGTGGAGGAGCTTTTGATGGTATCGAAAAAATAATATCCCGTAGAATGCAGGCTAATTCACTTGGATTCAAAGCCTTAAGTTCTGATGTTGAGTTTACAGAAGATATGTATTTACAATATGCAATTCCTTCAGATGTAAAACAATTTGGTTTAATACCTGAAATAATTGGTAGAATCCCTATTCTTACGGCATTGCAGCCTCTTGATGCGGTTACGCTAAAAGCTATCTTGCTAAAACCTAAAAATGCGCTTATTCGCCAGTATGTTGCCCTTTTTGAACTGGAGGGAATTGAGCTTATTATCTCGGATGAAGTAATAGATTATATCGTAGAAAAAGCGATTGAGTTTAAACTAGGAGCTCGAGGGCTCAGATCTGTTTGCGAAGCTATTTTAAGCGATTATATGTTTGAAGCACCTTCAGATAAGGCAATAAAAGAAATAAAAATTGGCTTGCAAGAGGCTAAAAAAGTGATCGAAAGATTACGTCTAAAAGCGGCTTAAACGCTGTCATTCATAATTTATAAGCAAAATATAGAATGTTTTGCAATCTTTATGGATTGCACTAATTCCTTGTTAAGTAGCAGCAGATGTTTGACTTAACGCTCTATTTTGTTATTTAATAGGTTTAGAAGTTTTTTTTCAGGATTATTTATTGAAGTGCATAGTCGAACTATCATAGTTTTTAACTTTTTTTGAAAAAAAGTTGTGGCACGAATATTTAAAAAAAACGACCCTAAGGTAATTAAAGCGTGGACCTTTTATGATTGGGCCAATTCGGTTTATAATCTAATTATTTCTACGGCTATATTTCCTATTTTCTATGGGGAAGTCACCAAAACTAAAGATGCTGATGGAAATGTAATCTCTGAGATGGTTACATTCTTTGGTCGAGAGTTTGTCAACACAGAGTTATACTCTTATGTGTATTCCGCCTCATTTTTACTCATCGTTCTCCTTGTACCCATTCTTTCGGGCATAGCAGATTATACAGGAACCAAGAAGCGTTTCATGCAATTTTTCTGTTACTTAGGTGCTGCAGGTTGTGCATCGCTCTATTTCTTTGATGCACAGAACTTAGAGATTAGCATGTTTTCTGTATTTATGGCCAGTATAGGTTTTTGGGGAAGTTTGGTTTTTTATAATTCGTTTCTTCTTGAGATTGCAGATAAGGATCAACATGATAAAATTAGTGCAAGAGGATTTTCACTCGGCTACATAGGTAGCGTCCTTCTACTTGTGACTATTTTATTCCTTAATGGAGCCGCCGGAATGCCAATTAAATATGGTTTCTTTATGGTTTCTATCTGGTGGGTCGGCTTTGCACAATATACCTACTATTACTTGCCAGGTAAATCTCATTATACTGCTCGCGAAAAAAAGCATAATATTATCTGGTACGGATACAGTGAATTACGAACGGTATGGGGCGAACTAACCGCACATATTAGAGTGAAATGGTTCTTACTTAGTTATTTTGTTTATAATATGGGTGTGCAAACGGTAATGTTATTGGCCGTGCTATTTGCCAGTAAAGAAATACTGTGGGTTTCTGGAGGTGATTGGTGGCAAACCAAAGAGACAGGTCTTATTGTAAGTATTATATTAATACAACTGGTGGCCGTTGTTGGGGCTCAAGTGTTGTCTCGAGTTTCAGAAAAACTAGGCAACCTCCGAACACTTATGTTATGCACTATGATATGGGTGTTATGTACTATAATAGCTTATCTAATAGATCAACCAATTCAGTTTTACGGGTTGGCACTGCTAGTTGGATTTGTTATGGGAGGGATTCAGTCTTTAAGTAGATCAACGTACAGTAAAATGCTACCACCTACCAATGACAATGCTAGCTTTTTTAGCTTTTTTGATGTTATGGAAAAAGTAGGTTTAATTTTTGGTCCCCTTATGTTTGGTTTGTTAGAGGGTGTTTTTGGAAATATGCGTGTATCTGTGCTAATGCTCATGATTTTCTTTATCGTAGGATTCTTCCTACTTCTGAAAACCTATACTATTGAAAAAAGACAAGGACTATCGGTCTAAATGCTCAAAAAGTATCTTACGGATATAGCCTTTATGCAGATTTTAAATCTGCTAATTAAGCCCATATGGATATTGGTAATAGATAGGGCTGTGCAGAATACTTTGTCACTTGAAGTGTACGGTAATTATGCAGCGCTATTTAATTTTAGTCTCATGTTTTTTATCATTCTCGATCTGGGACTTAATGGGTACAATACCACTCAGGTCTCAAGAGATACCAATAAAATTGTAGCACTAACGGGTAATATTCTAGGTTTAAAAATGATACTAATAGCGATTTACGTATTGTTTGTTTTTGTGGTAGGCGCTGCATTAGGTTATGGTAGTGCCGAGTTCTTATTGCTTATTTTTTTGTGTATCTTACAAATATTTACTTCACTCAATCAATACCTTAGAACCATTGTAGCCAGTTTGCAACAATTTAAGTGGGATGGAATATTTATGGTGTTGGACAGAGTACTGGTTGTAATACTCTGTGCTATTCTGCTTTGGGGAGGCTTAGAAGGTTGGAGTCTAACCATTGAGCGATTTATTTTCGCTCAACTAGCGGGAGTTTTTTTGGTAAGCTTTGTTTTGGTTCTTTTTCTAAGGAAATACTTTCGAGATGTGCGGATATCATTCGATTTAAAAACAATACGTCCATTGCTACAAAATTCATGGCCCTTTGCATTACTCATTACCCTTATGGGCCTCTATAATTATGTGGATAGCGTGATGCTTAAAACAATGGTTGGTAATTCAGATGCAGGCATATACGCTCATGGGTATAGATTATTTTACGCCATACTCATGTTTGCTCAGATTTTTAGTGGGGTGTTATTACCTTTTTTCAGTAAAAATATTAAAGACAAGGTGACAATTAATCTAATTGCTTCCTTTACAGCTAAATTTTTACTTTTAGTCGCTATCTCGATAGCTCTGCTAAGTGCTGCGTATAGCAATCAAGTAATGGATTTAATGTATCATGAAAAAGCAACTGCGCAAAGTGCCAGCGCATTTTCATTTTTGATGCTAGGGTTTATTGGTTCGGTATTAATTTTAGTTTATGGAACACTTCTTACCGCAGCCTTAGAATTAAAGTATCTTAATATGGCAGCTTTTATAACCTTATGTATAAATCTGGCACTAAATACGCAACTCATCCCTCTTTATGGTCCGACTGGAGCGGCTATTGCAACAGCCATAAGTCAATTATTATTTGGGACTATTTGCTATGCTATTAGTTTTCAAGAGTTTGGTTTTCAGCCTAAATTTATTAATATTATTAGACAAGCTTTTGGGATAGGAATGTTATTTTTGGTTATCTTGATGGGCAAACAATATTGCTCTAGTGTAGCCGTTCACCTATCAATGATTTTTATTAGCATCCTTATATCGGCCTATATGTTTAAGTTATTTCAAGTTAAAGACCTAAAGTCATTGACTTGAAATTGACATTATATTAGCTATTCAATTAACTTTGCGAATCTATTTTTTAAAATTATCGAATGAACCAAAACAAAGATTTTGATTTAAACTTTGTGGAAATTGTAAAGTTAGTTTGGGAATACCGAAAGCAACTGGCTATAATAGCTGTTGCTAGTATTTTACTAACTGCCTTATTCACCGCACCATTTATCATAGCACCTAAATACGAATCAGAAGTGGTTTTTTATCCTACTACTAATAATTCGATAGGTAATGCGCTTTTTACAGATCTTAATATGAGACAAAGTGATCCTCTAGCTTTTGGTGAAGAAGAGGAAGCTGAAAATGCACTACAATTGCTCAATTCCTCTGCGCTGCAAGGTCGTATTGTTAAAAACTTTGATCTTATGAATCATTATGGCATAGATCAAGATGGTAGTCCTCAAACGGACTTAGGGCTAAAGATGGAAAAGAATATACAGTTCTTTCGCACACGCCATTTGGCTATACAAATAACTGTATTAGACGAAGACCCTGTTAAAGCAGCAGAAATCGCCAATGGCATAAGCGCTATTTATGATTCTGTGAAAACTGAAATCCAAAAACAGGTTTCATTAGAAGCACTCGAGATCGTAAAAAGTGAGTTTGAGAGCAAAGAGAAACAAGTTTGGGATTTACGTATAGCACTTCAAAAATTAGGGGAGAAGGGTATTACCAATTACGAAGAACAGTCGCGTGCGTTATCGGAAGAGTTATATAAAACTGCTGCTGATGGCGCTAAGAGAAGAGAACTGCAATTGCAACAAAAAGAATTAGCTAAATATGCAGGGGAATTTACATACCTGAATGAAACATTGATTTTAGAGCTCGAAAGCTTAAGTGAGCATAGAAAACGTTTTGAAAAAGCAAAAGTGGACGTAGAGAAGACACTACCTCAAAAGTTTATTTTAACTAGTGCTTCTCCTGCAGAAAAGAAATCGTACCCACTTCGCACACTGCTTACTCTTTTGGTGACTGGAGCAGTATTACTTTTTAGTGTTTTAACTCTGGTGATTTTAAACCAACTGAATCTACTTAAGAAGTAGTGGGACTATCGCTTGACATAAAGCGCTTATATGCCCTCGCTGGGTTATTTTTTATTTGCTGTTTGGCCGCAGTGTACTTTGATTTATTGGTTCTACTAGCAGCACCTGCTGTATTGGCATTGCTGTGGTTAACCATTACTAAACCCAAGTTAACGCTGTATTTTTTAGCTTGCGCTACACCTCTATCTGTACACCTTATTGATGAACGTGTTAGTACCATAAATATAAGTTTACCCACTGAGCCTCTAATCATTCTTCTATTCATTGGTGTGGTTTTTAAGGCGTTTAGTGCGCGAAAACTATTGATTCCAGAGGTGACAACCATGCTATCTCTACTGGTACTTGCTGATTTTTCTTGGCTTGTAATAACAGCAATAACTAGCTCTATCCCTGTCGTTTCTGTGAAGTACGTGCTTATGAAAAGTTGGTATATCGTAGTATTTTACTTTCTACTATCTCGTTATTTCCAAAACCACAGTATGATAAAAAAGTATTTATGGTGTTTGATTATATCGGTAATCGTGCTGACACTTTACACCTTATATCATCATGCCGCTGGTGGTTTTAGTCGGGAGTATGCGTATACCGCTATGCGTCCCTTTTTACCTGACCATGGAATGTATGCTGCTTGTATTTCATTTATTGTTCCAATCCTTTTTGTGTTTGCACTGCATGGTAATTCGTTAGGTTATGGTAAAATAGTAAGGATAGTGTGTGCGCTACTTTTCGTGTATATGGTGCTCGCCGTTGCACTTTCGTTTACCCGTGCTTCGTGGCTAAGTTTAGCAATATCACTGCTTTTTTACATACTTTTTTTAGTTAATGTTAGGTTAAAGCATATTCTTATGATAGGTGCACTTGCGGTTACCGTAATCTTCGTAAATCGTGATTCATTACTAGTATACTTATCTCGTAATAAAAAAGAATCGGATGATAATATAGAAAATCACCTTCAGTCAGTATCCAACGTTACTTCAGATCCAAGTAACTTAGAACGATTAAATCGCTGGAGCAGTGCCATGCGTTTGTGGGAAGAAAAGCCATTAATGGGATGGGGGCCAGGCACTTATACCTTTCAATACGGTCAGTTTCAACTTCCGCATGAGATGACTATTATTAGTACCAATGCGGGAACTTTGGGAGGTGTACATTCTGAGTATTTAAGGCCGTTAGCCGAAAGCGGAATATTTGGGTTGATCCTTTACATTGCATTTGTCTTGTATACTTTTGTACTTGGTTTTAAGCATCAACGTGTACTCGAAGGTTCTAGTAAGTATTTAAGCCTTGCCGCATTTTTAGGTCTTATAACGTATTTTACGCATGGCGTGATTAATAACTATACAGAGTTTGATAAAATTGCAGTTCCCTTGTATAGCTTCTTAGCCATACTTACTGCTATAGAAGTTGCATACCAACATGATCAAAAAGATAGCAAAGAATAGACTAGGGTTAGCCGGTTTTATTTTTATAACGCTCCTCATGGTGGTTTCGTTTTTAGGCTATCTTATCACACCAGACAGTACACCGCAAGCCAACGATATTCATCTAGAAATAGCGTTGCAGCCTCCTGGTTTCAAAGTACAAATGATGCAGCAACCATTGGAAGAAAAAGTAGAGTCTGTAGGTTATGTAGGATGGATTCTGAATGGTAAACCATTGAAATATAGCCGTGTGCCAGTCTCGGCTGCGGCACTGCCAGATAGTTTTGCTGTATTTACTAAAAATGGTTTGATACAATGGCAAAATATAGAGATCAAGCAAGATGCCGCATTGATAACTAAATATTATTACCTTGGAACAGATCGCTATGGAAGGGATGTACTTAGTAGAGTAATAATCGGAGCAAGAATATCCTTGTTAGTGGGCTTCATGTCGGTTTTAATTACCTTACTCATTGGCACTACACTGGGCTTACTTGCGGGCTTTTATGGAGGTTGGGTCGATTCGGTTATTTTATGGCTTATAAACGTGGTATGGAGTTTACCCAGTTTACTTATTGCCATTGCAATTAGTTTTGCGTTTCAAGAAAAAGGAATTTATCAGGTCTTTCTAGCTATTGGGTTAAGTATGTGGGTGGAGCTGGCACGCATCGTACGCGGACAAGTGCTCCAAATTAAAGAGATGGAATATGTTCAAGCGGCAAAAGTGCTAGGTTTTGGTAATTTACAGATTCTATTCAGACATATTTTACCCAATATCATGGCGCCTATTATTGTGGTGTGTGCAGCCAATTTTGCCAGTGCAATATTATTAGAAGCAGGCTTAAGTTTCTTAGGACTTGGAGTACAACCCCCAATGCCTAGCTGGGGAAGTATGATCAAAGAACATTATAATTATATTGTTTTTGATGCGGCCTACCTGGCCATCATACCCGGTGTGTGTATCATGGTGTTGGTTATGAGCTTTAATTTCTTAGGCAATGCCTTAAGAGACGCTTTGGATGTGAATATGAAGTAACTGGTTTTCTTAAAACGTAAAAAAGTAATTTACGTAAGAGTAGCTCACCAAATTAGAGCATTACATCTCCTTCAAAAACTTTTACTGCAGGTCCCGATAAAAATATATTTTCAAAAGACTTTGGTTTTTTATCAAACGAAACCATGAGTGGTCCTCCCTTAGTTTGGATTTTTTGTGAGAAGTGTCTAATGCTACTGTCTTGCTCAAGGTAATGGGCAATGGCCGCGGCGGTTACCCCCGTTCCACAGCTTAAGGTTTCATCTTCTACTCCGCGCTCATAGGTGCGGATATATAAGACCCCATTTCGCGCTTCCAGATAGTTAACGTTAATCCCTGTTTCTTCGAAGCGTTCGCTGTAACGAATAGCATGTGCAGCTTCTATTAAATCTAATGCATCTATCTCCTCAGTGTATGCTATATAATGTGGCGAGCCGGTGTTTAACATATAGCCTTCATCTTCTACCAGTACCATATCTACATTGTGCATTTTCAAGAATACAATTTCATCTTCTATGCGTGCTTCGTGTGGGCCATCATTTGATCCGAATGTGCAGTCATTTGTTATCCATCCAATACTTTTTGCATGCATCACAGCACACCTACTGCCATTACCGCAAAAGCTTTCGCTACCATCTGCATTATAGTATATCATTTCGAAGTCAAACTTGCTTTCTTTTCTCATTACGATCAGACCATCTGATCCTATACCATATTTGCGGTTACACAGCGCTTGAATTTGCTCCTTTGTAATGTCAAAAATATCAGAAGTAATTACAAAATCGTTTCCAGTACCTTGGTATTTATAAAAATGTATTTGTTTAGTCATTGAGTATGTTTAGAAGCGTAGGATTAGACACCTCGCTAAATTTTTTATAGGTTTTATTTTTTTCAATAAAATAGTGTTTATTGTCTAATGCTAAGTAAATTCTATTGTCTAATTCTTTAAAAATCAGAACTTTGTTTTGTGGAATTCCATATAATTGAACTTTGGTTCCGTCATAAATATATCCTTTAAAATTAACTACGCTCTTCCAGTATTCTACATTTATTTTACTGCCTTGCGGTATATCTATTTCTGCTTGTGAAGCAGTTTGTTTGTCTTCCATTTTAATTTCCGCCTTAGTGCCGACTTTGCTATTAGGAGTATTAACAGTCTGCTCAGTTGCGTCAAGGTTCTTGTATTGAGTATTAGTTGCGTAGTCTAGACTTTGCAATGAAAACAATCTAGTTCCAATTAACTCATCACGCTCAATTACTATTTTGTCAGATTTGACAATTGCGTCTTTACTGATATCCCTTTCTACATAATCTTCCGTCATAGGTACTTCAATTTCTTCCACAACATCAAAGTCGGTAGCATCCTGAACAGAAAGTCCAATCTCGTTTGCGGGCAGCACATGTGTAGTCGCTAAGTGTCGTTTAGTCGAAGTGTCTTTTCGTCTTTTATTTTTTATCTTGTGTTTCTTTTTAACTTCATCAGTTTGATTGTCGGCAACAAACGTCGAATTTACGTTGGGTTGTTGCTTGGAGAGATAGAAATAGGTCGCTACTAAAAGTATAACAGATGCCGCAATACTCATAGCAATTCTAATGTTTGATTTAATACTTATGGCCTTAAAAGTAGAATGCTGTTCTTTTTTTAGTATTGCTTTGAGCTCTGCTTCGCGGTGTGCAATTATCTTCTTAATAATGGCGCTCTGTAAGTCTACCTGTTGCCGTAATTTATCTGAATGTTTGAGATCAATTTTGAATTTATCTAATGCTGTACCTTGTAACTCGCCACTTAGGTAGTCGTCAATCAAATGATATTGTTTTTCGTCTTCCATTAGATTAAATCTGCTTTATTATATTTTGCTAAAACGGATGCTTGTAATTTTTTAAAACATTGATACTTTTTACTTTTTACGGTGTCTGCATTGGCAAAATTTAGTTTATCAGCAATCATCCTGGTGCTATAACCATCAAAGTAAAAATAGGAGAGAAGCTTTTTGCATGTTTCGTCCATCTCGTTTACCATTTCTGCTATTATCCCGTCGTCTAAATTATTCTTTTGGGTGTCGATGGCCTTATTTAGTTGGTTTGTTTCATCTACCAGTTTAAATTTACTTCGTTTCTTGAGTTCTTTGAACCATAGGTTTTTTGCGATGGCAAGAATATAAGTGCTAAGCTTTGATTGTAATAGAAACGCTGGTTTATTGGCGTTTTTCCAAACAGCAATTATAGTATCTTGCATGATGTCGTCTACTACAGTGTGGTCTCCGCTATTTTTTAAAATAAAGTTTTTCACCAAGCTATAATGTTTGTTATATACTAAAACGAGAACAGATTCATCTCCTTGTTTTATACGCTCAAGAATGGCTTGATCATTTAAACTACCTATGCCAAACATTTTTGTAGATAGTTAATACGAATTAATCGAGAAAGGTAAATCATCAGCATCAAAATAGATACTCCATACGTTGGAAAAGATGGTTGGTGATGGTACATTTGCTTCGCAAAATTAATTATTTTTTATGGGTGCTGTTAAACTTAATGTATCACTGGTTTTGGAATACGATTTTGATAAAGAATTAATAAATAAAAAAAATGATAAAAAGTATGAATTTTAAGAAAGTATTAAGTGTTTTAGTTATAGCCTTTATTGGAGGAATAGTAGCTCTAGGGGTTAATCGTCTTATGATGAATGATGACAACTCCAATCGATTTACGCAACATCAAAATGCCAAATTTACGTTAGCCGAAAAATTGGCAGCCGTTCCGGAAGTAGATTTTGTTTCAGTTGCAGAAATTGCTACACCTGCGGTAGTTCACATTATAAGTACACTAAAAAGCAGCCCACGAGGTCAAATGATTAATCCGTTTGAAGAGTTTTTTGGTGGGCCTAGCTTCCCACAGCAACAGGGACCTCAGCAGGCTACCGGTTCTGGGGTTATTATTAAACAAAATGGATACATTGTCACTAACAATCATGTGGTAGACAATGCTTCTAAGGTGGAAGTCGTATTAGATGATAAAAGAAGTTATGTGGCTGAGGTAATTGGTACTGATCCTGAAACAGATTTAGCATTACTTAAAATAGAAGAAGATAATTTATCGTTTCTTAATTTAGGCAATAGTGATGAGTTAAAAGTTGGAGAATGGGTAGTCGCAGTTGGAAATCCTTTTAACCTTACGAGCACTGTTACTGCGGGTATAGTAAGTGCAAAAGGACGAAATATTAATCTACTTAGAGAGCGTGGCGGAGACTATGCCATCGAAAATTTTATACAAACAGATGCTGCAGTGAATCCTGGAAATAGTGGAGGAGCTTTAGTGAACACACGGGGCGAACTTATAGGAATCAATACAGCAATAGCTTCACAAACGGGTTCTTATTCTGGTTATAGTTTTGCGATTCCTATCAACTTGGCTAAAAAGATAGTAGGCGATTTAAAGGAGTTTGGTGAAGTTAAAAGAGCCATACTTGGAGTAAGAATACAGGATGTTACACAAGAATTAGCCGATGAAAAAGGTCTCAGGAATTTGAATGGTGTTTTTGTTCCTTCTGTGAGCGACGGAGGAAGTGCTGATAAAGCGGGTATCAAAGAAGGTGATGTGATAATTAAAATAGGAGATGTTGTCGTAAATAAAGGTTCAGACTTGCAAGAACAAATTAGTAAATATCATCCTGGTGACAAAGTAAATGTGACGGTAATTAGAAATAAAGCGGAAAAGGTACTGACGGCTGTACTTCTTTCTAAGGATGGTGCTAATGAAATAAGTTCTGAAATCAATCGCGATGAGAAAAAAGTGCTAGGTGCAGAGATTGAAAATATATCGCGTGAAGAGCGCCTAGCGTTAAAAATTAAAAATGGTGTCAAAATTACAAAGTTGGGAAATGGAATTTTGAAGCAAAAAGGAATCCCACTTGGCTTTGTGATAACCCAAATAGACAAAACAACTATTTATACCTCCAAAGATGTAGAGACTTTGCTCAAGGGTAAATCGGGTGCGGTTCTTATAGAGGGTGTAACCGAAAATGGAGACAAAGAAGCGTATGCTATCCAGATAGATTAATAGCTGTTCTATAGTCTTATTTACCATAAAAAGCCTCGAATATCAAGTAATAGCTGCTAAATATTCGAGGCTTTTTTATACGGGTTAATTCTCACGTAGAGAATAATTTTTTTAAAAATTAGTGAAGTTTACTTTTAGAATTCAAACCCATTCCATGTTTCAAATTTCCAAATTTCAACAACTTGGTCGATGTGTAACGTGTAGGGAGCATAAGCGCTATTAGTACTTACTAGTGTAATACTTTGCTCTTTTTTTATTTTATTGTATAGTCGTTTAAAAACAATTCCCTCGTCTTTGGTTACCACAATGTAGTTGTCCCCGTCTTTTACATCATTCCAATCTTGCAAATAACTTGCAGTGACCCAAGAGCCTTCACTTACGGGAGGCATACTGTCTCCCTTGATTTGAAAACTTCTGTATGTTCTATTTTTGGGCAAGAAAGGAAGTTTAAACTTAGGTAAATTACTGATGAATTCTGGATCAGCATAACCGCCGGTATAGCCTGCTTGTGCTTTCATGCTAACTATTTCGATGTTTTCATCTTCGTTTGCATCTACACTTACGGTTAATAAACGTAGTTTTCTGCCTCTAACATCGGCTTCGCTACCTTTTAGTATTTGCGAAAGTTTAAAATGAGTAAGTTTAGAAAGATCATGGCGTACTAAGCCGTCAAGTGTTACGTTGAAATAATCTGCTATATCTATTTGAATATCAAAGGGTGGTTGAACTCCTCGCTCGTAACTATTTAGTTTAGAGCGTGTAAGGTTAAGAGAATCCGCTAAGTCTTGCTGCGAGTATCCTTTTTTTGTTCGAAGTAATTTTATGTTTTGATCGAAATACATGACTTTGCAAATATATAAAATTGGGTCATATAATTATCTTTATTCAGATAATTATATTGTCAAACTGTTGTTTTAATATTCTTTGAATTCCTATGATTTGATAAAGAGTTAATTAGGGCTCTTTATTTTTTTAATTACTCCTTATAATTAGCCCTATCTCGTATAGAATTAACTTAAAAAATAGATACTTTTGTACACTTATTTTTACCAATTCAACGAACACATAAACCTAAATGGGAATTTTCAACTTTTTAACTCAAGAATTAGCGATAGACTTAGGTACGGCTAATACCTTAATCATATATAAAGATAAATTGGTGGTTGATGAGCCATCTATCATTGCAAGAAATAGAAGAACTGGAGAAATATTGGCTGTGGGTACTGAGGCGCAAAAGATGCATGGTAAGACTCACGAAGATATTAAGACCATTCGTCCGCTTAAAGATGGAGTGATCGCAGATTTTGAAGCTGCCGAACAAATGATTAGCCATTTTATTAAAATGATAAATAAGAAATCTGCTTTTTTTGGTAGTCCACAATTACGAATGGTAATATGTATACCTAGTGGTATTACGGCAGTTGAAAAACGCGCAGTTAAAGAAAGTGCTGAGCGTGCAGGTGGAAAAGAAGTATATATGATACCTGAACCGATGGCTGCTGCAATTGGTATAGGTATCGATGTTTCCGCACCCATGGGAAACATGATAATAGATATAGGAGGAGGTACTACAGAGATTGCAGTAATAGCACTTTCAGGAATCGTTTCCGATGAATCTATACGCGTAGCTGGTGACGATTTTACAAACGATATCATAGAATATATGAGACGTCAACACAATCTAATGATTGGGGACCGTACCGCAGAGTTTATTAAAGTAGAAGTTGGGGCAGCATTGCCAGAGCTTGAAAATCCACCTGAGGATTGTCCTGTAAATGGCAGAGATCTTATGACAGGAATACCAAAACAAATTATGGTGTCTTATTCAGAAATAGCATTGGCTTTAGATAAATCAATTTCTAAAATAGAAGAAGCAGTTATGAAGGCGTTAGAGCTAACTCCTCCTGAATTATCTGCTGATATTTATCAAACAGGTCTTTATTTAACTGGCGGAGGAGCACTCCTTAGAGGATTGGATAAACGTATTTCTAGCAAAACTAAATTACCTGTATACGTGGCTGAAGATCCACTTAGGGCTGTAGTAAGAGGAACGGCTATTGCTTTGAAAGATATAAAAAATCATAAAACCCTTTTTAATCAGTCTTAATGCAACGCCTGATAGCGTTTATAGAGCATAACATACACATCATGCTGTTTGTCCTATTACAGGCGATGTGCGGAGTGTTATTGTTTTCGTTAAATCCTTATCAGCAAGCTTCATTTACACATTCTGCAGCTTTTATTACAGATAAAAGTAATGAGTTGTCTTCAACGGTGACAGATTACTTCAACCTCCAACAACAAAATAATCTCTTACAAGCACAGGTATCAACTCAGTTTAAGAATGATGCTAGAAGTAGTCTTTTTTTTATGAACGATACTATTACTTTACGTGATACTTCGAGGCATAAATTATTTGATGTTGTTCCCGCCGAGGTTGTATACAACACTATCTATAAAGCTAGTAACATATTTATAATTAATAAAGGGATTAAAAACGGTATTCAAAAAAATATGGGCGTCATCTCATCTCAAGGTCTTGCTGGCATTGTATTACAAAGTAATGAGAATTATAGCTCGGTTATGTCTCTGCTTCATATTAATATGAATGTAATTCCCACGATAAATAATCTAGAATACTATACGGGTTTAAAATGGGATAATGCTAATCCTCAAACCTTAAAAATAACAGGACTGAATAAACTAGAAGAAATTAAAGTGGGAGACAAGGTGTATACGGGTAGGTCCTCATTGTTATTTCCTGCAGGTATATTAATTGGTGAAATAAGTAAATTAGAGACATCTCCCTCAAGTCAATACTTTACTACCCATGTAAAAACAGCTACTAATTTCAGGAACATGGATTATGTATACGTTATTGTAAATAAAGACATAGATCAACTATCACCTCTATTACTGGATAATGATTAGACTTATATTCTACTGGACAGCCATATTGTTTCTACAATTCGTAGTGTTTAATCATTTGGGATTTACGGCATACTTAGCACCGCAAGTTTTTATAGTATTACTTATTACCTTACCCCTTCATATTTCTAAACCATATCAAGTCTTACTTGGATTTATTTTAGGGCTTATCGCTGATTTCTTTATTGGGACTCCGGGTATTCATGCGTCGGCTTGCATGTGGCTTGTAATGATAAGGTTACTTTTGCTAGGAGCGCAAGATTTGAAAGAGCAAATTGCAAATCATTTGCCTTATAATGTCCATTCGGTTGGGCTTTCAACATTTGCTGCGACTACTGCTATCTTAGTAGTTTTTTATCATTTCTATGTGTTTTGGCTAGAAAGTATAGGTGCTATAAATTGGTTTTTTATCTTGCTAACTACTTTAGTTAGCGCGTTATTTACGCTAACCGTAATAGGAGTGGTTCAACTACTGTCAGACAAGTCTTCCGGTGAATTTTAGGTTTAGATCATACTATATTTATGTAGCGGTAGTTTTTATCGGACTAATTTATGTTCTGCGCCTTCTTGAAATTCAAGTCCTAGATGATAAATACTCACTTATTGCTGAAAAAATAAGCCTGAGAAAGCAAACCATATATCCTCAACGAGGTCTTATTCTGGATAGAAATAAAAAGCTTATGGTGTACAACGAGCCGGTATATGATCTTATGCTCTCGGTCCCCATTAAGTTGCAAGATATTGATACTACAGAGTTTTGTAGGCTGGTTAATATAGAAAGATCGGAGTTTGATAAGCGCCTAGAGAAAGCAAAAAGAACGGCTTATCATGGTAAAGCTATTTTTATAAAAAACGTATCCAATGTCATTTTTGCAAGGCTACAAGAGCGTTTATATGAGTATAAAGGTTTCTTTTTTGAAATTAGACAAGATAGAAATTATAAGTACAATAGTTCTTCTCACGTTTTAGGCTATCTTGGAGAAATAACACGTAGTGACTTAGAATCTCAGCAAGAGTCTTATTATGAGCAAGGTGACTTTATGGGTAAAAACGGAATTGAAAAATTCTATGAAGAGTACCTGAGAGGTGTAAAAGGAGAAAGCTATTTTTACGTAGACAAGTTTGGCGTAAATAAGGGTATCTATAAGGAGGGAAAACTCGATATTAATCCAAAAGATGGTCGAAATTTATACCTCAGCTTGGACATAGATTTACAACAATATGGAGAGGGATTACTGGATAATAAAATGGGCAGCGTAGTAGCTTTAGATCCTAAAACAGGCGAAATCCTAGCGCTAATTTCTAGTCCATTTTTTGATCCTGCGAACTTTAATATTCAAAACAGGAGCAAGCATTATGCTGATGCACTCATGGATCCAACAAAACCCATGTTTAATAGAGCAGTGTCTGCCCCTTATCCGCCAGGTTCCACGTTTAAACCTATCATGGCATTAATTGGGTTACAAGATGGCGCAATTTATCCAGAAACACACTTTGGTTGTCCGGGCTATTATAGACTGGGACGCAGAATTATAAAATGTCACGGTCACACGTTTAATACCAGTTTAGAACGAAGTATCGCGAGTAGCTGCAACACCTATTACTGTAATACGTTTAAAGCGATGATGCAATCAGATAAATATGCCAATACTGAAGCGGCATACAATAGCTGGAGAAATTATTTAGAAAGTTTCGGTCTTGGTCAAGAGTTAGGTGTAGATGTGAGTGGTGAGTTTAAAGGTTGGCTAAAAGATGCTAGTTTTTATGATAGAATGCATGGGAAAGGTTCTTGGAATTATTCCAGAATAATTTCTCTTTCTTTTGGGCAAGGAGAACTTGGAATGACGCCGATTCAAATGGCAAATGTTGCGGCCATAATTGCCAACAGAGGTCATTTTTATACGCCACATGTAGTCCATCGCATTGAAGGGGTTAATGAAATTCCGGAAAAGTATAGGGTGAAACACAGAACGATGATTTCGCCAACTACTTTTGATCCTGTCATACGAGGTATGCTATTGGTAAATGAGAGTGGAACAGCCGCAGGAGTATCTATAAAAGGTATTAATATAGCGGGTAAGACAGGTACTGTGCAAAATCCTCATGGTAAAAATCACGCGGCTTATATGGCATTTGCGCCTGCTGAAAACCCACGTATTGCAATCGCCGTAATCGTAGAAGAAGCCGGTTATGGAGCTACTTGGGCAGCTCCTATTGCGAATTTAATGATAGAACATTATCTAAAGCCAGATTCGGTATTGATTAGCTCAAGATCGTATTTGGAAACTAGATTGCGCGAAGCTAATTTGATTCCAGAAAAATTTATACGAAAATCAGACACTACCTCAAATGCACACTAAATCACACATTGATATAATCGCCACCTTTTTATTTCTATGTATTGCGACCCTGGGCATTTCATCTGTTTATTCTGCTACCTCTGAATTTGGAGTTTTTAGTCTCTTTGAGGGCAGAAGTGGTAAACAGATGATGTTTTTAGGTATCGCTATTTTTATTGGCCTAGTCTTTTTACTGCTTAATTCTAACTTTTTCGAACTATTTAGTTGGCCTATTTATGGTGCTATTATGCTCCTTTTAGTGGCTGTTCTCTTCGTAGGATCAGATATTAATGGTGCCCGATCGTGGATTAAAATTGGTTCTTTTAGCTTACAGCCTGCAGAATTTGCTAAGTATGGGACCGCATTTGCTGTTTCATCTTTGCTCAGTACCATTGGATTTTCATTTTATAAGAAAGCGGATGTTTTAAAATTAATTGTTGTGATCTTACTTCCTATGGCACTTATTGTATTGCAAGGAGATACAGGTTCTGCATTAGTTTTTGCTAGCTTTATACTCGTCTTTTATCGAGAGGGACTTTCTCCCTTATTACTTGTTTTAGGCATTTCTATTATAGCCATTTTTGTACTTACACTTGTTTATGGGTCGCTTATTTTTAGTGTTGCTATGATAGTGCTCTTGGGGGTTGTTTTCGCTTTTACCTATACCAATAAAAAAATTCTTTTACCCAGTATACTAATTGTTGTATTAACTATTTTACTAAGTTTAAGTGTTCAGTTTTTGTTTGATAACGTGCTGCAAGATCATCAAAAGAAAAGAATTCAGGTGACCTTAAATCTAATAGAAGATAATCAAGGTGCGGGCTATAATGTTAACCAAAGTAAAATCGCTATCGGCTCTGGCGGTTGGAGTGGTAAAGGTTTTTTAAATGGGTCTCATACCAAAGGAGATTTTATCCCTGAGCAAACAACTGATTTTATTTTTTGTACTATAGGGGAGGAAGGTGGATGGTTGTTAAGTTCTGGTACTATCCTTTTATTTGTATTGCTCATTTTACGATTATATCATATGGCAAATAGAGCTAAGAAAAAATACAAGAGAGTGTTTATTTTTAGTTTAGCCTCTATTCTGTTTTTTCACTTAACCATAAATGTGGGTATGACCATTGGAATAATGCCGGTAATCGGAATTCCATTGCCGTTTATTTCCTATGGAGGATCGTCTGTACTCTCATTTACCGTTTTTATGTTTACAGCCCTCAAAATGGATGCCTCCAGAGATGAGGATTTAACCTCAGAATTCTAATGACACACGTACATCAACTTACTTTCGGACCTTTTGCTGAAAACACCTATATCATTTCGGATGACGAAGGGAATGCCCTTATTATTGATCCTGGAATGTATGATTCCCTTGAGAATGCAAGATTCTTTGAGTATGTGAATGCTCAAAATTTAAAACCTAAAAAACTAGTGCTAACCCATGCTCATCTAGATCATGTGTTTGGTGTAAATTGGGTTCATCAGCAATATGGCCTAACACCGGTTTTGCATCAAGCAGATAAGTTTATATACGATAATGCAGCGAACGTGACTCGACAGTATGGGCTTAAAATGGATGACTTAATTGAAACAGACTTAGGACTAGAAGATGGGACAGTTCTTGAGTTTGGGGAAGCTATATTTGATATTCTTCATGCTCCGGGACACTCCCCGGGGAGTGTTTGTTTTTATAATAGTAAAGAGGAGTACGTTATTGCTGGCGATGTGCTTTTTGAGGGTAGCATTGGTCGAACCGATTTACCAGGTGGCGATTTTGATACCTTAATTAGAAGTATAAAGAACCAGTTGATGATTATGCCAGATGAGGTATTGATTTATTCAGGACACGGCCCCTTAACTACCATCGGACAAGAACGAATTTCTAACCCGTATTTACAGGATTAAGGATGCTACAAAATAGATTGAGCAGTGTCGGTTTTGATTAACACTCGGTAATTAGCTTTCCCTGCTGGCAAGCATTTCTAAAATTTGTTCGAGATATTCTTTGTCTCCTATACTGTTGAGATCTCGTAAGACATCCGAACTTTTTTCGGAATATTCTTCCGCTTTCTGCAAGGTAGAAACCTTAGCGCCGGTTTCATCCATTTTTGATTTTATAAAGGTAATTATCGCATGTTCTGAATGGCTATACATCTTTATTGCTTCATCCTTCCCATGTGTATCTAGGTTATTCCACATCTCATTCCAGAGGTATGTTTTTTTCTTTTCTAAGATATCGCCACCGATTCGTTTTCCTACTTTGGCAGTTTCTCCAAAGCTGTCTAGGTAGTCATCCATTAGCTGGAATGAGAGCCCAATATAGATGCCTAAATTGTAAAGTTTTTGTGCATCATTGCTTGAGGCTCCACCCAAAAGCGCACCTGCTTGCAAACAAAATCCAAGTAATACCGCTGTTTTTTGACGTATCATGTCCAAGTATGCATGGTTACTCACTTCTTCTGTTTGCTCAAACTGCATATCGTTCATTTGCCCTTCACAGAGTTCACGAGCCATAGCATTAAAGAGTTTTAGTATTTCTACATTTCCAACTTCTGCAAGTTTTTCATATACTTCAATTTGGAGTAAATCACCCGATAGAATGGCAGTTGCTTCATCCCATTTTACGTGTGCCGTTTCTTGCCCTCTGCGTAACGGCGAATTATCCATGATATCATCATGCAGTAGGGTGAAGTTGTGGAACATCTCGACGGCCTGAGCTACGTGCATTACGTCATCGGAATATTTCTCTTGGTAAAGTTTATAGGCGGCTAATACCATGGCAGGACGTATGCGTTTGCCTCCCAAACTAAGTATGTAGCTAATAGGTTCATAAACGGCTCTAGGAGATCCTGGCTGATCAACGATATCTGCAATAGCAGGTTCTAAATCGGCAAAAAGTTGTTTTAGCTTGTTCAAGGAAGCAAAGTTAATCGGATTAAAAAAAAATATTACCCCTGAAAAGAAGATTTGGTTTTTTTGATTTATAAAGAGTACCTAATTTCATCGCACTTTCTATTTTTTATGCCAAATTAATCTTGCTCAACAAACATAAAATCAATGTTACGCTTGGCCAGATCTGTGTTTTTTACACGAATTCTAACTTGTTGTCCCATAGAAAACGTTTTTTTTGTGCGATCCCCAATAACCTTTTTCTTTTCTGGAAGAAAGGTGTAGTGGTCGCCCTTCATATCGCGAAGTCTTACCATTCCCTCACATTTGTTCTCTACTATTTCTACAAATATGCCCCAGTCTGTTACTCCGCTGATAATGCCATCAAATTCTTCACCCTTGAAGTTGGTCATGTACTCTACTTGTTTATATTTAATACTTGCACGTTCGGCACTTGTCGCTTTTTGTTCTTGCTTACTACTATGGCTTGCCATCTTCTCAACGTTTCCATAATCAAACGACTTCTGCTTGGTTAAGTAGTCTTGCAACATTCTGTGCGTTATCAAATCAGGATATCTTCGTATAGGAGATGTGAAATGAGCATAATAATCAAAGGCTAATCCAAAATGGCCTATTTTTTTACTGGTATAATAGGCTTTTTCCATACTTCGAATAGCCAATGGTTGTAGGATGTCACCTTCTATAGTGCCATCTATTTTAGCAACCATCTCGTTGATGGATGCACTGTATGCTTTGTTGCTGCTGGTGTCTATTTTGTGCCCGAATTCTAATGCTGTTTCTGCAAATTCTGTCATTTTTTCTATCGAAGGGGGCTCATGTAAACGATAGGGTAGAGGCATCTTGTCATTTTTGGTGTAGAGGTGCATTGCAACGTATTTATTTGCCAGTAGCATATATTCCTCTATCATTTTATGAGCATCTTTTCTTACTTTGGGTATTACGGCGGTAGGTACACCTTTATCGTCTAATACAAATCGGAATTCAGTGGTTTCAAAATTGATAGCTCCGTTTTTATAGCGAGCATTTTTAAGTTCTAAGGCGATATTATTCATCGTTTCTAACTCTGCTGCATATGGTCCAACTTTATTTGCTATGACTTCTTGAGCATCTTCATAAGAGAATCGGTGGTCCGAATAAATTACCGTTTTGGCAAACCTGTAATTCTTAATGGTGCCTTTATGATCTAACTCAAAAATAGCTGAAAAGGTTAATGATTCTTCATGTGGCCTAAGTGAGCACAGCTCATTACTTAGTCTCTCAGGAAGCATGGGGATAGTTCTATCTACCAAGTAAACAGAGGTTGCTCTATCTACAGCTTCTTGGTCTATGATGTCTCCGGGAGTAACATAATGAGAAACGTCTGCTATGTGCACGCCTAACTCAATATTTCCGTTTGGCAAGATTTGAAAGCTAAGAGCATCGTCAAAATCTTTAGCATCTGCCGGGTCAATTGTAAAAGTGGTAATTTTTCTAAAATCTTCACGTTTGGCAATTTCTTGAGCACTTATTTTTTTCGGTAATAGCTCCGCTTCGTGTTCTACGGCGTCGCTAAACTGGGTATCAAAACCAAACTCAGCCACAATCGCGTGCATTTCTGCGGTGTTTTCTCCTGAACGACCCAGAATAGTAAGAATCTCCGCGTACGGATTCTTAGCTTTAGCTGGCCAATCTCTGTATTTAAAAATAACTTTGTCTCCGTCTGTTGCACCGTTTAAACGTTCTTTAGGTACGTAAAAATCCGTATGAATTTTATGTCCATCTGGTATTACAAAGAACGAGTTTCCGCCCGCTGATACCCTTCCTACGTAGGTTTCTCGAGCTCTGGTTATAACGCGAGTTACAAATGCTCTAGGTTTCGTTTTGCCTTTGGTGTAGTTTAGTTTTACGGCAACTTCATCACCATCAAATGAGTCAAGCGTATCGCCAGATTTTATTTTGATATCATCATCTAGATTTTCTACCACGAGATAAGCATCACCACGAGCATTGAAATCTAATTTACCTATAATCTCGTCTTCTGATAATCGTTCAAATATGTATTTGCCTATTTCAGGCTGCTTAATTTGATTATCATTTACAAGCTGTTCTAAAATTTGAGAAACTTCTTTATAGGATATTTGAGGTACTTGCGCCCCAATTTGCTTGTAATTTAGAGCTTTATTTGGACTGTTTGCCAGTACCTGAAGCACTTCGTCATTTTGATTAGACTTCCTAGTGCGATTATTTCTCTTTTTCAATGTTGTTTTTAATTAATGCTGTGTTTTAGCAATGTTTTGGTGTAATCCGATTTGGGATTACGTATTAATTCATCGGTTTCACCTGCCTCTATGACTTGTCCCTGCTTTAGAATTATTATTTTATTGCAGAAATAACTCACCACGTTCATATCATGGCTTATGAGTAAATAGGTTAGTCCTTTTTCTCTCTTTAGGTCATTTAGCAAGTTTAAAACTTTAGCTTGCACACTTACATCCAGTGCACTTACTGCCTCGTCTAAAACTATAATTTTGGGGTTTTTGGCGAGGGCCTTTGCAATACAAATACGTTGTCTTTGTCCGCCAGAAAACTCGTGAGGATACTTGTCAAAATCAGAAGCTGTTAGACCTACTTCTTGGAGCAAACATACTACTTTATTTTTAAGTGCCGTTTTTGAGTCTAGACCATTGTTTACTGTTTGTACAACTTCGGCTATCGCATTGCCTATTTTATGCTTAGGATTTAGCGAAGAAAACGGATCTTGAAAAACCAATTGAATCTCTTTTGATAAATCTTTTATCGTTGATAATTCCGTGTTATGCAATTTAATACTCCCACTTGTAGGTTTCCAAATGTCAAGGATGAGTTTGGCTATGGTGCTCTTCCCACTACCACTTTCTCCAATAAGTCCAAGTATGTCACCTTGATACAAGGTGAGATTGATATTATGTAGCACCTTAATTTCTTCTTTGGTAAATAAGAAAGATTTGAAGTGTGATTTTTCTATTCCGTTAAGTTCGAGAATGATTTCTTGTGAATTTTCCTCAGTACTTAGTGCCACACTTGCGGACTGTTCAAATGATAATTCACCGTTAATGTCGTGTAGCAAATCATTTATTTCTGCTAATACTTGACCTCTCTTCTTATACGTGGCTCTACTTTCAATTAGCGCCTTTGAATAGGGATGTTTTGGCTGGTTTAAAATTTGGGTCTCTGTGCCAACTTCTACAATATGGCCATGATACATCACCGCTATATTGTCAGCAAATCCTTTTAGTGAAAGTAGATCGTGCGTGATAAATAGGATTCCCATTTTTTCTTCGCGACTTAGCTTTTTGAGTAATATTAAAATCTCAGATTGTACCGCTATATCTAAAGCTGTGGTTGGCTCATCGGCAATAAGCAGCTTAGGTTTTTTAGCAAGTGCCATGGCTATCATAACACGTTGTCTTTGCCCTCCGCTTAGTTCATGAGGATAGCTTTTTGCGACCCTAGCGGTGTCTGTGAGCTCAACTTTATGCAGAAGCTCATTCAAATAATCTACACTTTTAACCTCTGCGCACTCCAGTATTTGTTTACCACAAGTAATAAGCGGATTTAGAGCAGTCATAGGTTCTTGAAAAATGTAGGATATTTCTCGTTTGCGTATTTGAGTTAGTTTGTCCTCGTGGACTGTGAGTAGATTTACTTGGTGATCTTGGTGATTAAAAAGTACCTCTCCATCCATAATGGCGTCGTCTAATAAGCGAGTTATACTCTGACTTGCTACTGACTTTCCACTTCCACTCTCGCCTATTAATCCTAAAATTTCACCTTGATGGATACAAAAACTGATGCCTTTTACCGCATCAAATGTTTTATGTTCAGAGATTTTAAATCCTACGCTAAAGTTATGTACATCCAGTATTTTCAATGATTATCGTAATCTATCCATTGATCTAATAAGCCGCATATCCTTATTAATTCCTCTACTAGCTAAGAAGTTTAAAATGATTAGCAATAAGGGCAGAACCGCTGAGACTTCAAAGCTTTGAATTCCTTTGCTATCAAAGTAATCCATGTGTAAGCTGTACAAATACATCATTGCAATACACCCCAGTATCAATACATAGTTAATAGAAGTGAGTAATAGTTGTGTTTTTCTGTTTTTAAACATAAGCATGGCGGTCAAACTAATCCCTCCGACTGCAGCAATAAAAGCAATGAGGTAGGTGTTTGTTTCTTGATCTGCCTCATCAGCAGCCATCATTTTGGTTGCGTTGTACTGAATAACAACACGTTGTTGAGTTTTGGTGTTTTCAGCTTCAAAAAATACCAAGTTCGAAAACAATAACAATATGCTAATAGCAATAGTAGCTAAAAAAAATAGTGTCTGAGGTCTTTGAATCATAGAGCAAATGTAAACATTAACTGAGTTTTAGTGTTTTACCTTTGCTTCACTTATAAAGTTGGTTGACCATAATTTGAAACACTATACTAAAGATACATCTGCGCTAGTAATTGGCGCTGGACTTGCCGGTTTATCATCGGCTATTCGATTGGCAAATAAGGGAATACAAGTTAAAGTGTTTGAACAGCAGGCTACTTATGGGGGTAAAATGGGTGTCTGGGAGCAAAACGGTTATCGTTTTGACACGGGACCTTCGTTATTCACCATGCCGCACTATGTAGAAGAACTGTTAACTATAGACGGGAAGAAAAATATTCCGTTTGATTATAATGAGTTAGCTGTGATTTGCAATTATTTTTGGGATGATGGTACAATACTTCAAGCCACCAAAGATCTGGAACAACTCAAGGATTCGTTTGAGAAGAATATTGGGGAGCCAAAAGAAAATATCGCTTCTTTTTTAAAAGACAGTCAAACGAAATATGAAATCACGAATCATGTTTTTTTGAAAAAATCGCTTCATAAGCTAAAAACATACTTTAGCTGGGGAACGATTAAAAGTGTTTTTCGACTTTATCATATTGAAGTTTTTAAGACAATGTCTGCTCAAAATGAACGCCGATTCAAACAAGAAAAGACGATTCAGTTTTTTAATAGATACGCAACCTATAATGGGTCAAACCCGTATGAAGCACCTGCAACTTTAAATGTGATACCGCACTATGAATATGGCTTTGGGGCTTTTTTTCCTAAGAAAGGTATCCGTTCTATAGCCGATGCATTATACAATAAGGCGCTTAGTCTGGGTGTGGAATTTCACTTTAATTCACCCATAGACAAAGTGGAGAAACGTGGAGAAAAGTATCTTGTTAATGGGCTGACAGAGTCGCACATTGTAGTTTGTAATATGGATATTGCCTCAGCAGCTAGAGGTCCTTTGAAACATTTGTTAGGTGGTAAGCGAAAGGATTACGAGCCATCAAGTTCGGCCCTTATTTTTTATTGGGGCTTGGATCGAGAATTTGCTTCGTTGGGTCTGCATAACATATTTTTCTCTGATGATTATAAGAAAGAATTTCATTCTATTTTTTCTCAGAAACAAATTGATAATGATCCTACGGTATATGTGCATATAAGCAGTAAGCAAAAGCCTGATGATGCTCCAAAAGGAGCGGAAAATTGGTTTGTTATGGTGAACGCTCCCTATGTAGAAAATCAAGATTGGGATGCCATGGTTGCCTTGGCACGAGAGAATATAATAAAGAAGTTAAGTCGATCACTTGGAATTGATGTTGCACAGCATATAGTATTAGAACATAAGCTTACACCGCAGTTAATTCAGAACCATACAGGAAGTTATAAGGGAGCACTATATGGTTCAAGCTCTAATAATAGAACGGCGGCTTTTTTACGCCAACCTAATTTTAGTAGTGTACACAAAGGATTATATTTCTGTGGAGGAAGTGTACATCCAGGTGGAGGAATACCCTTATGTTTGCTCTCAGGTAAAATTACATCAGATATAATAGCACATGATTTCAACCTTTTTTAATAAAAATTTTTATTTACTGTTGATAGTTCCATACGTAGTAGGGCTAATTGGAATACTATTGCCTGTAAGCAGATCGCTTTTTTTGAGCTTAACTCCTATTAACTTAATCTTTAGTTTTATACTGGTAATGGTAGAAGAGTCTAAGTGGTTGCGGTACAATATACTGGGACTTATTTTTATACTTCTCGCGAGTTTTGGTTTGGAGTATTTAGGAGTTACGTACGGTTTTGTATTTGGCAACTATAGCTACGGTAAGATGCTTGGATACACTTATCTAGGAGTGCCCGTTATTATTGCATTTAACTGGGCAATGCTTTGTGTCGCATCTCGAAGTTTGGTAAATTTGGTAACTCAAAATGCTGTATTGTCATCGTTTTTAGCAGCGACAGTAGTCACAGCATACGATTATCTGCTCGAGCCGGTTGCTATTCGATTTGGCTGGTGGGCATGGGATAATGGCTCTGTTCCTTTATTTAACTATGGGTGTTGGTTTGTCTTTGCCCTTATTTTTCAACTCACTTTCAGAAAAGTTCCTAGTGTTGCTCGAAGAAGCTATTGGATGATTTTTATTCAAGCCGCTTTCTTTTGGATTTTATTGCTGATGTAGTTTCAGACATTTTAATAATATGAAATGGATAGCCTTAATACTTTTTTTTTACACTGCTACTGTATCGCAGTATAGAGCAGTATATCAATCACAAAACGAGGATAAAGTAATAGCCGCATTGAAGGTGCTAGAATCAAAGTCGAGTCTTACTTCCGATGAGCTCTGTTATAAAGCGGTTTTTCAATGTATGAAAGCAGAGTATGTATACAATCCGTATCAAAAACTAAACTCATTTAAAAAAGGGTATAGTACACTGAATAACCTGATATCAAAAAACGCCACTAATGTGGAATATAAATACCATAGGTATATGATTGAAAAACATACTCCATCTTGGCTTATGGACGTGAATCACATGGCTGCAGACAAGGCCTACGTGAAAGCTAATCTAAAAACGAATCATCCGATGTATAGCTTTATTACCAAAACCATAGATTAGTACTTATTTTTGCTCGCAATGAAACGAGCTTATGTAGTAGATGCCGCGCGCACAGCGGTAGGTAAATTTGGAGGAACGCTTTCATCCGTAAGGCCTGATGATTTGGGTGCTGACGTTATAAAAGCATTGGTCGCAAGGAATTTGAGTATTGATCTAAATGAAATTGAAGACGTTGTTTTTGGTGCCGCTAATCAAGCAGGAGAAGATAATCGTAATGTTGCGCGTATGAGTCTATTAATGGCTGGATTACCCGTAACAGTTCCTGGCCTTACTATAAATCGATTGTGTGCTAGTAGTCTTCAAGCGATTGCTGATGTTTCTAAGAATATTGCCATTGGCTACGGTGATATGTTTATAGCTGGAGGAGTAGAAAGCATGACACGTGCACCATTTGTGTTTCCTAAAGCAGAATCCGCTTATAGCAGAGCGGGTCAAGTGTACGATACTTCTATAGGTTGGCGATTTATTAATCCCAAACTATCAGCTTTATATTATCCTTTCACGATGGGCGAAACCGCAGAGAATGTGGCCGAAAAATATGGAATTACCCGCCAGGAGCAAGACGAATTTGCATTTCAAACCCAATTAAATTATCAGAATGCGTTGAACGCTAATAAATTTGAGAATGAAATAATTCCTGTTTATATACCGCAACGTAAGGGTGATGCTTTGGTGTTTCAGCAAGATGAGCATCCAAGAATGAGTACAGTCGATCAGCTTTCTAACTTGTCTGCAGCCTTTAAAAGTGGAGGTACTGTAACGGCAGGAAACTCTAGCGGTATCAATGATGGTGCTGCAGCTTTGCTCATAGTCAGTGAAGAAGCCTTAAAAAGATATAATCTTGAACCAATAGCTGAAGTAGTGAGCAGTGCAGCAGCTGGTGTACCACCTGAAATAATGGGAATAGGACCCGTTCCCGCCACACAAAAAGCATTGAAAAGAGCTGGTATAGGAGTTAAAGATCTCGATCTGGTTGAGCTAAATGAGGCTTTTGCGGCACAAGCCATCGCTTGCATGCGAGATTTAGATCTAAATCCAGACATAGTTAATGTGAACGGCGGTTCTATTGCTATAGGTCATCCTTTAGGAGCCTCCGGAGCGAGAATTACAAGTACTTTGTTACATGAACTTAAACGTCGTCCTAGTGCTCAATATGCATTGGCTACCATGTGCATAGGAGTAGGGCAAGGAGTTGCTGTCGTTTTCAAGCGTTGTTAAGATTAGGTATATAACCCACAAAAAAAGCATCCGTCTAGCTAGGCGGATGCTTTTTTTTAGGACTAGTGTCCTAGTCATCTCTAATTTTTTTGAGCTTTGAAAGCGTCAATATCAAATAAGATACTGAATCTAATGGTGTTTTGAAGAGGGTGTCTTCTCGCAAATGGCTGCAAATAAGCTGCGTCTATTTGGAAGACGTTATACTTTAATCCTGCTCCAAAAGTTAAATACTGACGAGCTCCTTTGGTTTGAGCTTCATGAAAGTATCCTGCTCTAAGCGCAAACTGTTTTGCATACCAGTATTCAAAACCAGCAGAAACGGTAAACTCATTAAGCTCTTCTCTAAAGCCACCCGGAGCGTCATTTAAAGAGGATATCATTCCACTTATTACAGGGCCATCATTTAGGGTTCTTCCTGTAATATTTCCCAATGAGTCAAACAAATACTGTGGCGTAGGTACTAATAACTTATTAAAATCAACACCAAAGCCTACTTCGTTATATTCGTCTAATTGCGTTTTCCAAAAAGTTCCTAAACGTAAGTTAACAGGGATATAATCTCTATTAGCTTCATTCGTATAGGTTATTTTATTACCAATATTGCTTATGTTTCCTCCTAAAGTATAGTCGAACTTTTTATCGGCTATTTTGGTGTCATTTCGATAGGTCATAGAAACATCACCTGCTCCTGCAATTCCTGCTTTTATTTCAGAACCGCTAGAGCCAGTTTGACCACGTGCTAGGTCAGAAAAAATGAAACGAAGTGCAATGCCTAAGGCAAGATTTTCAGATAATTTACGGGCGTAAGCGCCGTCAAGCGCAAATTCTTTAGGTTCGTAATTCCCAGCAGGGTTTCCTAATTGATCTGTAAATTGTATTTGTCCTAAAGTAAAGTAACGTAATGATCCTGCTATTGTACTTTGTTTGTCAATTCGTTTATAGCCACTTAAGTAGTAAAACCATATATCTGGAACTAATTGACGTAGCCAAGGAGCAGCAGATAAAGCTAATCCTGCGTCATCTTCAATAAACGCAAGCTTAGAGGGATTCCAATGTATGGAATTCGCGTCAGCGGATGTTGCTACACCTAAGTCACCCATTGCTGCACCCCTAGAGTCTGGGCTAATAAGAAGAAATGGCGCTGCTGT
>ERZ888423.621-NODE-621-length-35524-cov-13.187178_pt1 | contig 35524 bp, 32 predicted proteins | sample MGYA00520523_ERZ888423 | MGnify/ENA primary metagenome ERZ888423 (study PRJEB32303, sample SAMEA104408611) | aquatic metagenome | biome: Brackish water; feature: Pelagic; material: water | place: Baltic Sea | collected 2014-06-08T10:24:00 | depth 30,27 m ... | reverse complement strand
TGGGTGCGTACCACGGCGAGGCAGGCTTCGAGACGTTCAGCCATCTCAAGTCGGTACTCGACAAGCGCACGAAGCCGGATCTGAAGGTCTTGTACCCGCCGTACACGAGCATGAAGGAGCGGTTGATCAAGCTCCTGCAGTGATGTCAGATCGTGAGGAGCACTGCCCCGAACGACAAGGCGGCGATGCCAATCCATGACACGGCACCGAGCACCAATGGGCGCGGCCCGAGTTCACGAATTTTGCCGATTTCGACCCCCGCCCCAAGACCGACCATGGCCGCAGTGAGCATGAGCCCCTCGGCGGTCTTGGCCACATCCAGTGCGGAGTTGGGGAGAACTTCGAGCGTTCGGATCAGCACGCAGGCCATGAATCCGGCGATGAACAGCGGAATCGGTGACTGACGCTTCGTTGTCAGGCCCGAGTTGGCTGCAGAGCGAGAGCGTGCAACATTGACGCCCGCAACGATCGGGGCGAGCAGCAAGACCCGCGTGAGCTTCACGGCGATTGCGGTCGTCAAGACAGCAGCCCCGCCAGTCGACGCAGCCGCGACGACCTGGGCCGTGTCGTGGACGCTCGCCCCGATCCAGGTGCCGAGTTCGACGTCGGCTAAGCCGAACCGCCCGCCGGCGTAGGGGATGACGAAGATCGCCATGGTGCCGAAGAGCGTCACGAGACCCATCGCTGTCGCGATTTCATCGTCAGAAGCGCCGCTCGCGCCTTCGACTGCGGCAATGGCGGAGAGCCCACAGATTCCGAATCCGGTGCCGACGAGCAGGCAGAACCCACGGTTGAGTCCCATCCGGTGACCGATTGCCTGGGTGCCGAAGAACGTTGCAAACACCGTGAACACGACGACCGACAACGTCAACGGGCCAAGGTCGCTGATCTGGCTCACGGAGAGGCGCAACCCGAGCAGCACCACGCCGACGCGCATGAGCCGTTTCGCAGCAAACTCGAGCCCTGGCCGGGCGATCTGCGGTACTAACCCGAAATTTCCAAGCAGCGCGCCGATGACGACTGCGACGACCAACCGCGAAACCGATGGGAGTGCAGCGTTGACGGCGGTTGCTCCTGCGACGCCGAGAGTAGCCACAGCAAAGCCCGAGGTGAGGTCTTGGCAGGCACGAAGCAAGCTGGCCGGGGCGCCACTCACGAATTCACAAGCTACCGCTGCGCCAGACGGACGATGCGATGGTGATCCACAAATTCTCGCTTCTTGCGCAAGGGAGGGGCCGGTCCTCACAGCGCTGACGCTGCGAGCATTGCGAAGGGTCGCCGGAACGCTGCAACCCGACGATTGCGGGAGAGCCTCGCCTAATCGGCGAAAAGCGCGCGGTGCTCGGTTCGCAGCGTCGCCTTCTGGACCTTCGACATGGCGTTGCGCGGGAGTTCGCTCGCGTCGATGTACTGCTTGGGGTGCTTGAAGCGTGCGAGTACGCCATCGAGTGCGGCTGCAAGCTGAGCGTCGGTGACCTCGGCCGAACCGTCGCGAACAACGATGGCGACCACAGCCTCGCCGAAGTCCGGATGGGGCACGCCGATCACGCCGGTTTCCAAGACGCCCGGTACCTCGTCGAGGACCATTTCGATTTCCTTGGGGTACACGTTGTACCCGCCGCTGATGATCATGTCGCTTGACCGGCCTTCGAGCGTGAGGCGGCCTGCAGCGTCGACCGAACCGACGTCACCGGTGATGAACCAGCCGCCGTCGCGATGCTCTGCTGATGTTTTCTCGGGCATCCGCCAGTATCCGGCGAAGAGGCCGGCGGAGCGGATCTCGACGATGCCGGTCTCGCCGGTCGGCACCGGAGCACCGTCGTCGTCACTGACCCGGAGTTCGACGCCTGGCAGTGGAAACCCGACGGTCCCAGGGACACGTGTACCGTCGTAGGGGTTCGACGTGATCATGCCGGCCTCGGTCATGCCGTAGCGCTCGAGGATTTGCAGGCCGGTGCGGGCAGTGAAGTCGGCGTGGACAGCCTCGGTCATCGGTGCCGATCCAGACGTAAACAGCCGGACGGAGGAGCACACGTTCGTCGTGAACCGGTCATCGGCAATGAGGCGTGTGTACTGCGTTGGAACACCCATCATCACGGTGGCATTGGGCAGCTGCTCGACGACCTCGGCGGGGCCGAACTTCGGCAAGAAGATGACCTCGTTGCCGCTGAGCATCGCGCAGTGCAGCGCCACGAACAGCCCGTGGACATGGAAGATGGGCAGGGTGTGCAGCAGTACGTCGTCTGGCCCGAAACCCCATATTTCGTGGAGCGCCAGAGCATTCGACGTCAGGTTCGCATGGGTCAGCATGGCCCCCTTCGATCGGCCTGTGGTCCCTGACGTGTAGAGCATTGCGGCAACGTCGCCGGGCGCCCGTTCGATCACGTGATCGAACGCGTCGGCAGCGTCGGATGCCTCGGCGAACGAGCCGGTTCCGTCGGTGTCGAGATGGACCACGCGGGTCGGGAGGTCATCGAGTGTCCCCGGCCGGGCGATGACGAGGGTTGGCGCCGCGTCGTCGACGAAGTAGCCGACTTCACCGGGTGTGTATGCAGTATTCAGCGGCAGGAAGACTGCACCGGTCCGGAGGCACGCCAGGTACAGCGCAACATTGTCGGTCGACTTGTCGATCTGGACGACGACGCGATCGCCGATACCAACGCCGAAATCTCGCAGAACAGTCGCCATGCGCGCCGACCGCTGATCGACCTCGCGGTACGTGAGCGATCCGCCGCCCGGAATCCGCAGAAAGGTGGCGTCGAGTCGCGAGCTGAAACGTTCGGCCAGCGTCGAGTAGAGGTTGGTCACGAGCCGACCCTACGAGAGTGGGATGTCCGGGGGCCGAGCTCGACGCTCGCCATGCCAAGATGTCTGGGCATCGCTGGCCCCTGTTGCCAGCTCTGATCCATATCGAGGAGCATCACCATGTCAAATGACACTGCCGCGCAACCCGCGTACTTCATTGCCCACATCACCGTGAACGACGTCGAGGGCTACCGCAATTACGAAAAGGGGTTCTTCCCTGTCCTCAAGCCGTCGGGCGCCCGTTTCGTGACCTATGACGACAACGTCACCGTGCTCGAAGGCGAACGCGAGTCCGGTCGAACGATCATGATCGAGTTTCCGTCCGAAGAGGCATTGATGACCTGGTGGGATTCACCCGAGTACCGCGAACTCGCCAAGGTGCGCCAGGCCGCAGTGACTACCCACTCGGTGAGCATCATCCATTCGCTGCCGCCGCGCTGATTGTCAGGCGAATCGCTGCGGATCAGCTTCGAGCAGCTTGGCGAGCTTCTTGACTGCCCGCTTGTTCTGGAGCCCGAAGACTGCACCGAACACCTTGGCAAAGACACTGCCGAGCGGTCCGCTGCCCTCGAAGGCGTAGCTCCATTCCAGTTCGCATGCGCCACCGCCGCGTGGGGTGCATTCGTAGTGCTCGGCAAAGGCCCGCAGAAGCAGGGTTGTCCGGTCGAAACGGAAGGCCATGCGTTCGCCCTCGTCCCACGTGAGAAAGAACTCCTCGATCGTCACGCCCGTCGTCGTCACCGTTCGCGTCGTGCCGACGCCGTGCGGTTCCGGCGATGTCCACTCGACGTCGATGCCGAGCCATTCCTTCCAAGCCGGGCCGTTGGCGAGGCAGTTGAAGAGGGTCGCTGCCGGAACAGCGATTGGCTGGCGAAGCGTGGTTTGGTTTGGTCCGATCGTGGCGTAATCGGCATCGACGGAAGTGAGTTCGCGCATCTTTGGCATTGGGTGATCCTGCCAGCTGAATCTCAGTTGTGCCACGGCCCTGCGACTGGCCCTGCGACTGGGCCTGCGACTGGCCCTGCGACTGGGCCTGCGACTGGGCCTGAGGCGATGGCAGCACGCGAGGATGGACTTCCATGAACATCGCCCTGACGATTACCGAGGCCAATATCCGTCGTGAGGTGCTCGACTGGTTCCACTCGGAGTGGGATCCGAACCTGCCGTTACTCGAATGGCGAGACCGCTTCGTCACGTCCGGCTGGGCCGTGCCGTCGTGGAGCACCGACTGGTTCGGCCGCGGGCTCCCAGCATGGACCGACCGCGTTGCGCACCAGGCGATTCGTCAGGCCGGGGGAGTGGCGGTACCGCTCGGCGGCGGCTTCGGGCTTGCAGCACCCACGATGTACGACCACGCATCGGACGCGCTCAAGGCCAAGTATCTCCGCAAGACACTCACCGGTGAGCTCACCTGGTGTCAACTGTTCAGCGAGCCAGGAGCGGGTTCGGATCTCGCAGGTTTGCAAGCAACGGCGAAGCGCGACGGCGATGAATGGATCGTCAACGGACAGAAGGTTTGGAACACGTCGGCCGACCACGCTGACATGGCGATCCTCGTTGCACGCACCGACTGGGACGTCGCCAAGCACGCCGGGATCACCTACTTCCTGCTCGACATGCGCCAAGCAGGTGTTGAGGCCCGACCGATCCATCAAATGAATCACCGTGCGTCGTTCAACGAGGTCTTCTTGAGCAATGCCCGAGTGCCCCATGGGAACGTGGTGGGCAGCGTCGGGGACGGCTGGCGTGTCGCGCGCGGCACGCTTGCCCATGAGCGGTCGTTCTCGATGCAACGCAATCTCGCCTTCGATCGATCGGCGACCGGCCGCTGTATTGACGAAGCCAAAGCCGAGGCAGCCGAGTACCTCAAGACCTACGAGTGGTACCCGCAACGGATGGGTCGTGCGGACCTCGTTGTCGAACGAGCTCGGGTTGCCGGTCTGGCAGATCAGGCGGTGTTGCGCGATGAGATCGCCAAGCTGACGAGCTTCCAGCGCGTCTCTGAATGGACTGCTGGTCGTGCCAAAGCAGCGCAGGCTCTTGGCCGAGCGCCCGGCTCCGAGGGGTCAATCGGCAAGCTCGCACTCTCGCAGGTCGCGCGGATGTCCAACCATGTGCACTCGATGATCGCCGGAGCCGACGCGATGCTGAGCGAGACCGATGATCCGATTCACGAAACAGTTGCCGAGGTGTTGGTGTCAACACCGGCACAGTCGATTGCCGGCGGCACCGACGAGATCCAGCGCAACATCATCGGCGAGAACGTCCTCGGCCTGCCGAAAGAGCCACAGCCCGACAAAGGCCAACCGTTCCGCACGATTACCCCGTCCAAATGAGCCAGAGGTACACGTGAACAACACCATCTTCGAAAATTCTGCCGTACGTGCAACTGTCGATATCGACGGCGACCATGTTGCTGTTGTCGAGCTGACGATTCCACCCAACAACTTCTTCTCCCTCGAACTGATCGGCGGGGTCGCCGATGCGTTCGAAGCGCTCGATGTGGACGATCGGTGTCGGTCGATTCTGCTGTGCGCTGACGGCAAACACTTCTGCGCCGGCGCTGACTTCACGGCGGATGCGAGCGGATATACAACCGAAGAGCTGTACGCCGCCGCGGCGCGGATTGTTGACAACACCAAGCCGGTTGTCGCGGCAATCCAGGGTGCTGCGATCGGTGGTGGACTCGGCCTCGCACTGACCGCCGACTTTCGATTCGCTGCGCCCGAAGCCCGATTCAGTGCAAACTTCGCGCGGCTTGGCTTTCACCACGGATTTGGCTTAAGCGTCACGTTGCCGCGCCTGGTCGGGCCGCAAGCGGCCGCCGAGCTGCTCTACACGGGGCGTCGCGTCAAGGGGGAAGAAGCCGCAGCGTTAGGGCTGGCCGACCGGGTCGTACCGTTGAACGAGCTCCGAGCGCAGGCACGTTCGTTCGCCGGCGAGATTGCCAAGTCTGCGCCACTTGCAGTTCGTTCGATACGCGCAACGCTGCGCGGCGACCTGGCCAATCAGGTCAGAGCGGCCACAGCGCACGAGGCGACTGAGCAAGAGTGGCTTCGCAAGACCGCGGACTTCGCCGAGGGAACCAGAGCGATGGCCAAGCGACACGAGCCGACGTTCCGAGGCGCGTAAAGCCGGGGCCGATGCCGTCCCGAGACTCAGGTCAGCTCGCCAGCGAACTGCGCGCCGTGCAGCCGTGAATACGCGCCACCCGATTTGAGGAGGTCGCTGTGGCTGCCCTGCTCGACGATGTTGCCGTCTTCCATCACGAGGATCACGTCGGCACCACGGATGGTCGACAGTCGGTGGGCGATCACGAAACTCGTGCGCTGTGCGCGCAGCGCAAACATCGCTTCCTGAATGAGCACTTCGGTACGCGTGTCGACGGAGCTCGTTGCTTCGTCAAGGATGAGGATCGACGGGTTGGCAAGGAAGGCTCGCGCGATCGTGATCAGCTGCTTCTCGCCGACGCTGATGTTGTCACCCTCGTCGTTGATCACTGTGTCGTAGCCGTCTGGCAGCGCACGAACGAACCGGTCGACGTAGGTGATGCGCGCAGCTTCGAGGATCTGTTCCTGCGTTGCGTCGGGATTGCCGTAGGCAAGGTTTTCGCGGATCGTGCCACCGAACAACCAGGTGTCTTGCAGCACCATGCCGACCTTCGATCGCAGCTCTCGACGGGGGTACGACGCAATATCTCGACCGTCGAGGCTGATCGTGCCGGCATCGAGGTCGTAGAACCGCATGATCAGGTTGACCAAGGTGGTTTTCCCTGCACCGGTGGGCCCGACGACCGCAATCGTCTGGCCGGGTTCGACGGTGAGGTTGAGATCGCTAATGAGCGAAGTGTCCGGCAGGTAGGAGAAGGCGACCGAGTCGAACACCATGCGTCCAACGACAGCGGGCCCATCGACGGTTGCTGCCTGTTCGACGGTCTGCTCGTCGGCGTCGAGGAGCTCGAGGACTCGTTCGAGTGAGGCGATGCCCGACTGAAACGTGGTGGCCATCGATGCCATCCGAGTCAGTGGCTCGGAGAACTGGCGGGCGTACTGAATCATTGCCTGCATGTCGCCGATACTGATCGCTCCTGCTGAGATGCGCAGGCCGCCGACCACCGCAATGATCACGTACTGGATGTTGCCCATGAACGTCATGGCCGGCTGGATAAGGCTCGACATGAATTGGGCTGCGTAGCTCGCCTCGAACAGCCTGTCGTTGTCCTCTCGGAAACGGGCGTCTGCTTCGCGATGACGCCCGAAGCTCTTGACGATGGCATGCCCGGTGAAGACCTCTTCGGCCTGGGCATTGACGGCGCCGGTGTGCTTCCACTGCTCGATGAAACGGGGCCCGGCCCGCCCGCCGATCTGCTTGATCAGCACGAGCGAGAGCGGCACGGTGACGAGCGCAATCGCGGCGAGAAGCGGTGAGATGATGAACATCATGACTGTGACGCCGATGAGCGTGAGCAGTGAGGTGATGATCGAGCTGACCGTCTGCTGGAGGCTCTGTGCCAGGTTGTCGATGTCGTTGGTGACCCTGCTCAGCAGGTCGCCGCGGGCCTGGCGATCGATGTAGCTGAGGGGGAGCTTGTTGATCTTGGTCTCGACCGATTCGCGCAGCCGGTACATCGATCGCTGGACAACGCCGGCGAGCATGAACGACTGCCCGTAGGACAGCGCCCAAGAGATTGCGTAGAGCCCGGCAATGAACAAGAGCTTGGCGTGGAGTGCCCCAAAGTCAATGCCGTCACCGGTCTCGGCGAGCCGCTCTCGGACACCTTCAACAATGATGTCGGTCGCCTGGCCGAGCAGGCGTGGGCCGACGACGATCAGCCCGACACTGCCGATTGTGAGGAAAAGGATCAGCCAGAGCCGAGGCCGTTCGGTGCCCAGGATCTCACCGAGCCGCTTCAGAGTCGGGCCGAAGTTCGAGCTCTTCTCGGCAGGCATTCCCGGAGCGCCTCCGGGTCCGAAGCTGTTACGGCGAGCCTCGGTGCCGGTCGTGGTGATTGCCTCCCGGTCTTCGTCGGACAGGGGGTTGTCCGACGCATGGTTGGCGGCATCGTTCGCGGGAGTGGTGTCGTCACTCATGCGATCTCCTCCCGGTCGAACTGCGAATCAACGATCTCCGCGTAGGTCGGACATGTCTCGAGCAATTGCACGTGTCTGCCGCGTCCGACGACCCTGCCGGCTTCCAGAACGATGATCTGATCGGCATCGGCGATCGTCGACACTCGTTGGGCGACGATCAGCAACCCCGCCTCGGCAACGAGTGGTTTCAACGCAAGCCGGAGCCGAGCATCGGTGGCGAGGTCGAGCGCAGAGAACGAGTCATCGAAGACGTAGACGTCGGGCCGAGCAACGAGCGCGCGTGCGATGGAGAGGCGCTGGCGCTGACCACCAGACACGTTGGTGCCGCCCTGAGTGATCCTGCTGTCGAGACCGTCTGGCATCGATTGCACGAAGCCCGAGGCCTGCGCGACTTCGAGAGCAGTCCAGAGTTCGTCATCGGTCGCTTCGGGGCGACCGAACCGCAAGTTTGATGCGACCGTGCCGCTGAACAGGAAAGCCTTCTGCGGGATGTAGCCGATCGAGCCAGCGAGCAGGTCGGGGTCGAGTAAACGAACGTCGACGCCGTTGATCGCCACCGTGCCGGACGTGGCATCGGACAGCCGTGGGACCAGTTCGACGAGCGTGGACTTGCCGGAACCGGTGCTTCCAATGATGGCGGTGGTGCGTCCCGGAGTGATTCTGAACGAGAGATCGCACAACACTGGCGACTCGGCGCCCGGGTAGGTGAACGAGACGTCGGTGAACTCGACGGTGCCGCGCTCGGGCATTTCGGTGATCGGTGATACTGGCGGCACCACGGATGAATTGGTGTCGAGGACCTCGACAATGCGTTCAGCTGCGACGGCGGCACGAGGCAGCATCGACACCATGAAGGTGAGCATCACCACGGCAACAAGGACTTGCACGAGGTAGCTGAGATACGCAATCACGGAGCCGAGTTCCATGTCGCCGGCATCGATGCGGTCAGCGCCCAACCAGAGCACGGCCACGCTCGACGCGCTGATAAAGAACGTGACCGTCGGGAACATCAGCGACATGAGGCGTCCGGCGCGTAATGAGGTCGCAGTCAGCTCGTCGTTGGCCTGAGCAAAACGCTGTACTTCTTCTGGCTCGCGAACGAATGCCCGCACGACGCGGATGCCGGTGATCTGTTCGCGAAGTACTGCGTTGATCCGGTCGATTCGCAGTTGCATCTGCTGGAACGTCGGCACCATCTGCGAGATAATGACGGCCAGCACGCCGATCAGAATCGGGATTGCTACGAGCATGATCACTGAGAGGCCAACGTCTTCTCGGATGGCGAACACGATGCCGAAGACCATCGTGATCGGAGCGGCGATCATCATGGTGCATGTCAGGACAACAAGCATCTGGACCTGCTGTACATCGTTCGTGACGCGAGTGATCAGTGACGGCGCACCGAACTTGCCGACTTCGCGTGCCGAGTAGCTGGTGACCTGATGAAAGATGTCGCGGCGGAGGTCGCGGCCGAAGCTCATGGCGGCCTGTGCGCCAAAGCGCACTGCACCGACCGCAAAGACGATCTGGATGAAGCTGAACACCAGCATGATGCCGCCGGTGCGCCAGATATAACCGTCGTCTCCGCGCAAGACACCCTTGTCGATGATGTCGGCATTGAGCGACGGCAGCGTCAACGCAGCGGTGGTCTGGATGGCCTGCAGCACGACGACGATGGTGAGCAGTTTGCGGTACGGCCCGAGATGGGTGCGCAGAAGTCGTCGCAGACTCACAGCTGCACGCCCTGATTGACGTCGGGAGCCGCGACGGTCGGAGACATATCCATAGACGTAGGTAAGCACCTTGGGTTGAAAGTTCCCGAGGCGTTCCGTCAGAAATGTCGGTTTCACTGCGCTGTTTGGAAGCTGGCTATGATTACTCGGTCGTCCTATTCGGGCCGCGCAATTGAAATACCATGGGGGTACAGCAATGACCGAAGATCGCAAGCTCTGGCTGCCGCCGTCCGTTGGACGTCGACGCTTACTGCTCGGTGCTGGTGCCGCTGCTGTGCTCGCCGCGTGTGGCTCGAGCGGCGGTGAGACCGGCGCCCCGGTGACCAACGGCACGGCGCCTGCGACCGATCCGCCGAGCGATACAACCGGCTCAACCGACCAGGCCGGAACTGCTGCGCCCGATACCGCTGCGCCGGCAACTGATCCGCCAGCCGGCGGACCCCAGAAGGGCGGCACGCTACGCGTCGGCGTCGTCGGCAGCACGAATGACATCATGGATGGCCAGTACATCGTGTCGCGTGCCGACCAGGTGCGTCTCGTCAGCTCGTGGGAAGGCATTGCCAACTACGACGACGACTTCAACCTCAACTTCGAACACAGCCTTGGCGAAGAGATCGAGGTCGTTGCACCTGACAAGTACGTCGTACGTCTCAAGGAAGGCATCGAGTTCCACAACGGCAAGACCGTTGGCGCCGATGACCTCATCTACTCCTTCCAGCGCCTCATCGACCCGGAACTCGGTCTCGCGCCAAGCCTGCTGGAATTCATCAACAACGACAGTATGAAAAAGCTCGACGAACGCACGGTCGAGTTCAACTTGCTCGTCCCGAGCGTGGCATTCCAGATCGGTCTCGCCGGCTATGCCGCAACGATTGTGCCCGAGGGTTACGAGCGCTTCAACGGCGACCCGTCGACGCAGATTGGAACAGGCGCCTTCAAGCTGAAGAGCTTCACGCCTGGCTCCGAGAGCGTCCATGTGCGCAACGAGAACTACTGGGGCGAGTCATATCTCGACGAAGTACAGGTCATCGACTTCGCCGACCAGTCGGCTCTGGTCAATGCACTCTCATCGGGAGACATCGACGTCGCACTCGACATCCCGTTCGCCCAGGCCAGCACCATCGAAGCGAACTCCGATCTGCAGCTCCTCGAGTCCACTGCCGGCAACTGGCAGACCATCACCATGCGTATCGACGTGCCGCCGTTCGATGACGTCCGCGTTCGTCAGGCCATGCGTCTGATCGTGGATCGGGAAGAAATGGTGCAGCGCGTGCTGTCCGGCCACGGCAGTATCGGCAACGACATGTATGGCTTGCTCGACGGTTCATACCCGAAAGACTTCCCGCAGCGCGTGCAGGACATCGACAAGGCCAAGGCACTGCTTGCCGAGGCTGGCCAGAGCGACCTGAGCATTGAGTTGTTCGCTCCCGACGACACCGCAGGCCTGCCCGAATTCGCCACGGCGTTCGCGTCGCAAGCCAAAGAAGCCGGGATCAACGTCACGGCGACCGTCCTCGACGGCGGCACCTACTGGGGCGCCGAATACACGGAACGTGTCTTCGCCACGAGCTACTGGAGCACGCGTCCGTACCTCAACCAAGTCGGAGCCGGCTCGCTTCCGACGGCCACGTACCAAGAGACCAAGTGGCCGCCCGCTGGCTCCAACTTCCAAGAGCTGTACAACAAGGCGCTTGCTGAGACCGATGACGAGAAGCGCAACGCGATCATCCGGGAGATGCAAACGCTCGAGTACGAAGAAGGTGGCAACATCATTGCCTACTTCCAGAACCTGCTCGACGGGTACGCCAACTCCGTCAAGGGTGCGGTCGCACGACCGAACCTGCTGAACTTCGACCACTTCGGTCGCGGTTGGAAGAACATCTGGATCGAGCAGTGACCTAGTGGGGCGGACGATCCGTCGTCCGCCCCACTCACACTGTTTCTCTGTTTTTCATGGGCATCTTCAAGCTCATTGTGCGACGACTGCTGCTTGGCGTCGTCACGTTACTGATCGTCTCGCTTGCCGTTTTCTTGTTGACGAACGTGCTCGGCGATCCGATCAAACGTCAGCTCGGGCGCGGCGCGCTGCCTGATGTGGTGCGTGCCCGGCGTGCCGAGTTGGGGCTCGATCGGCCTCTGACCACTCGGTACCTCGAATGGGTGAAGGGCCTCGTCACCGGCGACCCGGGCGTGTCATTTTCGAACGGGACGCCGGTCTGGGATTTGGTGAAGGATCGCATCAACAACTCGCTGTTCCTGATGGCGATCAGTGCAGCGATCTCGATCCCGCTGTCGCTCTTTCTGGGTGCGTTCGCTGCGCTACGACGTGATAGCTGGTTCGACCGCATCATGTCGAACCAACTGCTCGTGCTCGCAGCGATGCCTGAGTTCGTGGTGGGAGCGCTGTTGACTGTGCTGCTGGCAACCAACGTCTGGCACGTGTTGCCCGCTGTTAGCCGAATCCGCCCGGGCGAGCCGCCGTGGTCCGATGTCGACGGGCTCGTGCTGCCAGTACTGACCCTCGCGCTCGCCGTGACGCCGCACGTCGGGCGGACGATGCGCGCTGCGATGATCGAAGTGCTCGAAAGCGACTATGTCGAGATGGCTCGCCTCAAGGGGCTGTCAGAGCGAACTGTGCTGTGGCGCCATGCCTTCCCGAACGCATTAGGCCCGACCATGCAGGTGATCGCGTTGAATATCGCGTATCTCGCCGGGGGTGTCGTCATCGTCGAGATCCTCTTCAACTTTCGCGGGCTCGGTATCGTGCTCCTCGATGCGATTCCTGACGCGAACGCGCCGGTGGTGCAGTTTGTTGCCATGTTCATCGCGTCGATTTATGTTGTCACCAACCTGGTTGCCGATGTCGTGACGATCATTGTCACACCCCGACTGAGGACGCGGCTATGAGTGCCGCCAATACCGCTGTCGACGCGGCACAGATTTATGAAACCACCGACGTTGCTCAGCGCGGTGTCGTCCGATCGGCGCTGGGCTTGTGGCGCACGCGCATCGGCATCGCGTTGGTTCTGTTGCTCGTCGTCGTGGCGATCGTCGGCCCGTGGGTTGCGCCATTTGGCTCTGACGAATTCGTCGGGACCGCCAACCTCCGAGACGTCGAAGGCGCCTGGCTCGGAACCGACTATTTTGGCCAGGACGTCTGGTCGCGATTCCTGCACGGCGGCCGATCAATCCTCTTTCTCGCGTCAGTCGCCACGCTCATCGGCTTCCTGATCGGTTCAACAATTGGCCTGGTGGCCGCCTACGACCGAGGTCGGCTCGACGATGTGTTGATGCGGGCAATGGATGTGATGCTCGCATTTCCGCAGCTGCTGTTGGCGCTGGTTGCTATCACCACGGTTGGCCCGCAGGCGTGGCTGATCATTGCCATTGTCGGGTTCACGACCGCCCCTCGCATCGCACGGATCACCCGTGGTGCCGCCGTCCCTGTGGTCGAGCGTGACTTCATTGGGGCCGCTGAGGCACTGGGCGAATCCAAGTTCCGGGTCATCACTCGCGAGTTGCTGCCGAACATCATTGGTCCGCTGCTCGTCGAGGCAAACCTCCGACTTACCTACTCGATCGGCATCATTGCTGGGCTGGGCTTCCTCGGCTTCGCGACTGAACGCAACGCTGCCGACTGGGGCCTGATGGTGCAAGAGAACCGAGTCGCCTTGTCGGTGAACCCGTGGGGTACGGCACTTCCTGCGATCGCCATTGCCCTGCTGACGGTTGGGACCGGCTTGATGAGCGATGGCCTGTCGCGCACTGTGGCCGGCATCGACCGAGGACGGCCTGACGCATGAGCTCCGAACAACGAGACCAAGCCGTTGCACTCTCCATCCGCGATCTTCGCCTCGATGTCGCCGAGTCGGGCAGCGACATCGTCGACGAGATCACCCTGACTATCGGGAGGGGCGAAGTCCTCGGCCTGGTTGGTGAATCGGGGTCTGGCAAGACCACCGTTGGACTCGCCGTGCTGGGCCACGCGCGTCGCGGCGTCGCAATCTCGGCCGGAGAGATCACTATCGAGGGAGCGAGCATCCTCGAGCTTTCTGACCGTCAGCTCCGCAATGTCCGTGGCAGCCTCGTCAGCTACGTGCCGCAAGACCCGGGCACAGCCCTGAACCCGGCACTCCGCATCGGCCCACAGGTGTTCGAGGTGCTCGAGACTCACGGTTACGGGGCGAACCGTGCCGAGCGCGACGCTCGAGTCGCCGAAGCATTTGAGGAGGTCAAACTGCCCTCCGACCGGGAGTTCCTGCGCCGCTACCCGCATCAGCTCTCCGGTGGCCAGCAGCAGCGCGTCGGGTTGGCAATGGCGTTCGCCGCTCGACCTGCCGTGATTGTGCTCGACGAACCGACCACCGGGCTCGACGTCACGACGCAGGCCCACGTGCTGGAAACAATCCGGTCGCTCGCGTCGCTGCACGGGGTCGCTGCGCTGTACGTCACCCACGACCTGGCGGTCGTTGCGACGTTGGCCGACCGAGTTGCGGTCATGTACGCAGGGCGGATCATCGAGCAGGCGTCGACTGCCGAGATCTTTGCCGACCCGGCCCACCCGTATACGCGCTACCTCGTTGCCGCAGCGCCTGAAATGGGGAGCGATCGGCAACTGGTCGGCCTTGGCGGACGCTCACCCTCACCTGGACAGCGACCTGTCGGCTGCGCGTTTGCGCTGCGGTGCGAGGTGGCGACTGGCCACTGTCACGAAGCCTTCCCAGCAGTCGAGCTCGTCAGCGACGACACCGGCACGCGTGAAGTGCGCTGCTTCCACCCCTACGCCGTGCCGGAGCGCACGGAGCGCCGTCAAGCTGCAACGGCGGCGCGACCGATTGGTGACGAAGTGGCGTTGAGCATCCGAGGGTTCTCGGCTGGATATGCCGGGACCCAAGTGGTCCATGACGTCACGTTCGACATCGCTCGCGGTGAGAGCGTCGCTCTCGTCGGCGAATCGGGGTCCGGCAAGAGCACCTTGTCGCGTTCGATCGGGGGGCTGCATCACGAGTGGACCGGTGAGATCGAACTCGGGGGAGTGCCGCTCGCGCGCTCGTCTCGCGACCGGCCAGTCGGCCAACGCCTGTCGATCCAGTACGTCTTCCAGAACCCGTACAGCTCGCTCCATCCTCGCCGCTCGATCGCCGACAGCGTCGCCCGGCCGTTGGCTATCGCTGGCGTCGACAAGGCCGAAGCCCGCCGACAAGTCGACCGTATGTTGGAGCGAGTGTCGTTAAGCGCTGCGTACGGGGCGCGATATCCCGACCAGCTCTCTGGTGGAGAGCGTCAGCGTGTTGCGATCGCCCGTGCGCTCGTCAGTAAACCCGACGTGTTGATTTGTGACGAGGTCACCAGCGCACTCGACGTCCTCGTGCAGGCAGCCACGATTGAATTGCTTGTCGACCTCCAAAAGGAACTTGGCCTCGCGATGCTCTTCGTCACCCACAACCTGCCGCTGGTCCGGTCGATCTCACAGCGCGTCGCTGTGATGTCGGAAGGTCGCATTGTCGAACTGGGCACCGCAGCAGACACGCTGACCAATCCACAGCAGGAGTACACGCAGCGACTGCTTGGCGACACGCCGAGCATTCCCGACTTCGGTGGAACTCCCGACCGTTCGTTCGCCGGCCCGCAGTGAGCACGTCGATCCGCCTCGTCAGCTACAACATCCAGTACTCGCGCGGCAAAGATGGAGAGTACGACCTCGAGCGCATTGCCGACACGGTGCGCGGCGCCGACATCATTGGCCTGCAGGAGGTCACGCGGTACCTCCGACCGAACACCGAGCAAGACCAGCCGGGCGAACTCGCGGCGCTACTCGACGACTACTACTGGGTGTACGGGCCGCCCGCTGATGTCGATGCGTCGATCCGCAGCAGCGACGGAACCATCATCAATCGTCGGGCTCAGTTCGGCAACATGCTGCTCAGCCGGTGGCCGATTACGTCGATGCGGCTCGAACTATTCCCGCGGCTACGCACCTTCGACACCGTTGCACTGCAGCGCGGCGCGCTCGAGGCTGTGATCGAACACCCGGACGGCCCAATCCGCGTCTACGTCGTGCATCTCGATCACTTACTGGAACGCCACCGCGTTGCCGAGATCGAACACCTGCTGGCGTTCGCTTCCGATGCGGCTCGGCACGGCACTGCGGCAACCGGGCCTTCACGATTGCTCGGAATGCCAAGTGAGGTACCCAACGACTATGTCGTGATGGGCGACTGCAACATGCTCCCCGAGTCGCCGGCCTATTTCGCGATGACCGGCGAGCCTGACTACTACTACGGGCCAATCATGACGTCTGACCGGATGGTCGACACCTGGCGGCTGACTGGACGCGACATCACCGACGGGGTGACCTGGTGGGACGAGCAGACCGAGTTCACCGAGGGGACCCGGCTCGATTACGTGTTCGTCACCCCGGGCCTGGCGGAGCGGGTCGTCGCTGCTGGCATCGACGAGGAGGCCCCGGGCTCAGATCATCAACCGGTGTGGATCGATCTTGCTGTCGGCGGCGATGGCGGCGATGGCAACGATGGCAACGATGGCAACAAGCCAGCTCAGCGCCAACCGCTGGACGATCCGAATCGGCCCGGCTGATCCCATGGGTGCCTCAACAGCGGACGACCCGATTGCGCTGGTGATGGTAGATGCGGCTGGGGTCGTGTTCGACAAAGACGGCACCCTGTTTGATCTTGACGCTCGTTGGTACCCGTTCTTCAGTGGCATCATCGACGACGTTACAGAACGGCTCGACGACGCATCTCTGTCAGCGGTGCTGACCAAGCTTCTCGGGGTCGCTGAGGGCGGCTTGGTCATCGACGGGCTTGCCGCAGTCGGGTCGGTCGGCGAGATCGGTCGGCGAATCATCGACAAGTTGGTAGCCCTGGGGCACGATCCCGATCTGGCTCGTGCCACCGTTGGCGATGCGGTGGACGCAGCGCGGTTCGGACCGGTTGCGCCGATCGGAGACATCGCGGGGACGCTCCGTGCACTTGCTGATACAGGCCTCCGACTGGGCATTGCCACCTCCGACGGCGTTGCCAATACGCGCGACGAACTCGTGGCTCACGAACTTGTTGGCGTGTTTGATCCGGTTCGATGTGCCGACGACGGCGGCCCGGTTAAACCTGACCCGGCAGTGCTGCTCGAAATCGCTGCAGCGTGGAACGTTGCTCCAGCCGACATCGTCTTCGTCGGCGACAGTCGCCAAGACCTAGCAACAGCCCAGAGCGCAGGCACGCGTTTCGTCGCCCGATGTGACCCGGCTGCCACACCGACATGGGCGTCTGTCGAGGCTGATGCGGTCGTCGGCGACATCGCCGAACTCGTCCGGAGCCCACCGGGCCCGGTGTCCGGTTCGTGGGCGATGAACGGTGCGACGCGCCTGTGGTGGCAACGGAATTCACGCCGGATCGGCGGCACCAGGTTGCTCTTGATCAACGGGCTTGGCTCGCCCTCAGTTGCATACCAGCAGGGTTTCGTCGACCTGTTCGTCGAAGCCGGGTTCGACGTCGTGCGCTTCGACAACCGTGACGTCGGCCGTTCGTCGCGGTCAGCCGACGAGTACGACGCGAGCGACATGGCCGCCGATGCCATCGCAGTTCTCGACGCCGTCGGGTGGGACGACGCCGTCGTGTTCGGGCAGTCAATGGGCGGCATGATTGCGCAGCAGATGGCTATCGAGTATCCCGCACGCGTCACTCATCTTGTCTCGCTGATGTCGTCCACCGGAGACCGCACGGTCGGCGGCAGCGACCCTGCTATCCGCGACGCGCTCCTTGCTGTTGCTCCTGATGATCGAGCTGGATGGCTGGACCATCGTGTCGAGACTGAGTGGTTCTGGGCATCGCCTGATTTGTGGGACCCGGTTTGGGTCCGCGCGAAAGGTGCCGAAATGTTCGACCACGGCGTCGATCCGGCGGGGACTCAACGGCAATACGCGGCAGTGCTGCGCAGCCCGGTTCGCGATGCCATGTTGCAGATGGTGCAGGTGCCGGCGCTGGTCATGCACGGTTCTGCTGACACGTTGATCGACCCGAGCGCAGGCCGGCACACCGCCGATTGCCTGACGAATTCCCGCTTTCTCGAGATCGACAGGCTCGGCCATGATCTCCCACCAGGCATGTGGGCACGTCTCGTTGCCGAGGTCACCGCGTTCGTAGCGTCACCCTCGCAGTAGCGCCCGTGTGACCTGTCACACGGCGACCTGGGTTCGTGCCGAATTCCATGAGGGTGGGGTTGCTAGTTTTGCCAATGCATTCGCTCTTCCACCCGCCCTCGGAGGCCCACCTCCTTCACTCGAAATTGGTTTCGTCATGATCGAAACACTGGCCTCTGTGGCCGAACTCGTCGTCCTGGCCCCCGCGGCGATGGCTCTCTCATGGATCGCGCGCCGCTCGATCCGAACGATGACTCGCCGTTCGGTCCGCCGGGCCCAGTCTGACGCCGGAAGCTGGCGGGTACGCCTTCCGCGCAACGTCGACGTCGACGGGCAGGAGCAGGCTCGCCGCCGGACGCGCGCCGACGCTGCAGCACGCAAGCTCGGACATCTCATGACGGGCTGCATCTTCGGCGGTGCGATGCTGATCGGTCTGAACATCGTCGGCGTCGACGCTGTCTTGGTGATCTCGAGTGCCGGCTTCCTCGGGCTCGCGCTCGCCCTTTCGGGCCAGGAAGTCATCCGGAACCTGATCACCGGAACCGTCGCCCTCTTCGAAGATCGCTACGCGGTCGGCGACGAGGTCATCCTGCGGGTCTCGGGCCAAGACGTCCAGGGAACCATCGACCTCGTCGGCGCGGCTGCCGTGCGGCTACGGACTGCCGAGGGCGCGACCTGGCACGCCGGCCACAGCAGCATCGAGTGCGTCACCAACTTGTCGCAACTGCCAGCAATCCACGACATCATCGTTCCTACGACTGACTGGGCAAATGCCGAAGTCGATGCACTCGATCGGCTCGCGGCTGCGTCAAATGACGCCGGGCTCACCGGAGTGATCTTTTTGCGCGACCTCGATGCTCATGAGCATCCGTCGGGAACGACCACCGTGAAGGTAAAGACCAATCGAGCGCTGTCAGTGCCGCAGATCGATCGGGTCAAGGCCACGCTGCTCGGCGATAAACGGCCCTAAGTGCAGACGTATCTGGTGATCCGTCGCCTGACACAGCAAACACGGGCCAATAGCAGCAAGCTGTGAACATGGAGAGCGTGATCGAAGGTCGTCCGCATGTCGTGATCGTCGGGTGTGGGTTCGGTGGACTTGCAGCAACGAGAGCGCTTGCCGACGTGGACGTCGATATCACGCTGATTGACCGGGAGAATCACCACACGTTCCAGCCGCTGCTCTACCAAGTGGCAAGTGCCGGCTTGAACCCGTCCGACATCGCTCAGCCGATCCGCCACATTGTCCGCAAACAGAACAACGTGCGAGTCCGGCTCGCCGAGGTCACTGCGATCGACCTCGATGCACGAGCGGTCCTGACCGCCGACGTTGCGTTTCCCTACGATCATCTGGTCCTTGCGGCTGGGGCCACGCACTCCTACTTCGGCAACGACAGTTGGGCCGAGTTTGCTCCGGGGCTCAAGTCGATCGACGATGCGCTTGACATCCGTCGGCGGATCCTGCTTGCATTCGAACAAGCTGAAAATACTGATGATGTTGCCGAACGGGAACGATTGATGACGTTTGTGATCGTCGGAGCTGGCCCCACCGGGGTCGAACTTGCCGGTGCCGTAAAAGAAATTGCGACCAAGGCACTCAGCGCCGATTTCCGTTCAATCGACACGACCAAAAGCCGAGTCGTGCTCGTCGAGGCGGGGCCCCGTGTGCTCGGTGCGTTCACCGAGAAGCTGTCGGCGTCGGCCGAGCGCCAACTTGCCAAGCTCGGTGTCGATGTGCAGTTGTCGACACCGGTCATTGCAATTGATGAGCATGGGGTGACCACCGAAGCTGGCATCATTCCCGCAGCCACCGTTTTGTGGGGTGCCGGAGTGGCTGCATCGCCGCTCGGCCGAGCTGTCACGGATGACGCCGATCGGGCGGGCCGTGTGCCAGTGAGGGCCGACCTCAGTATCGAAGGACACCCCGAGGTGTTCGTTATCGGCGACCTTGCTGCGGCCCAGTCGGACGGCAAGGCGGTGCCCGGCGTGGCTCCTGCTGCAACACAGGGCGGCCAGCACGCCGCCCGTTGCATCGTTGCAGACTTGGCGGGTAACAGCCGGCCGCTGTTCAAATACAAGGACAAGGGATCGATGGCCACGATCGGTCGGTCGAAGGCGGTTGCCTACCTCGGCCCGAAGCTTCAATTCGGCGGCTACTTCGCCTGGCTCGTGTGGTGGGTTGTACACATCATGACGCTCATCGATTTCCGCTCGAAGGCCAGTGCGATGTCGAACTGGGGTTGGCAATACCTGACAGGCCAACGAGTCGCCCGGCTGATCACTGGGCGATCGTCGGGCCACACCAATGTGTGACCACAGCACGGTGTGACCACAGTAAGAACTCTTACAGATTGCCGAACCAATCGCTGACAGACGTCGCAGTTGAAGTCACGGCGCCTGCCGACTACCAGTCGGTGGGCGCGTAGTCTTTGAGGAACTGGCCCCATATGTGGGTGCCGGTGTTCAGACCGTCGATGATTGGGTCGACGATTCGAGCCGCACCATCGACGATGTCGAGTGGCGGATGGAACCCGTGTTCGGCGGTTTTTGCTTCGGCGATTGCCACAGGGTCTTCGTCGCTGACCCAGCCGGTGTCGACGCTGTTCATGTTGATGCCTGACGCGTGATAGTCGGTTGCCGAGGTGCGTGTCATCATGTTGAGCGCCGCCTTGGCCATGTTCGTGTGCGGATGCTTGGTGGTTTTGCGCGGCCGGTAGAACTGGCCCTCGACGGCTGACACGTTGACGATGTGCTTGTGGTCGCCCGGCGTTGCTTCCATCAGGGGCTTGAGCCGGGCATTCAACACGAACGGTGCAACGGCGTTGACGAGTTGGGTTTCCAACAGTTCGACCGACGAGACCTCGTGCAATTGGAGTCGCCACGAATTGCGACCGCGCAGGTCGACCTGCTGGAGATCCTGATCAAGCTGGCCCGCCGGAAAGAGCGTGTCGGCCGACGGTTGATCTTCCGGAAGCAGCACTGTTTGGGAGAGTTCGGCAGACCGGGTCAGACCTGGAGCGTCGGCCGAGGTGCTCGGTGTGAGTGGAGCGGTGCTGTTTGGGTCGGTTGCCGTGCCAATGGACGCAGGACCACGGAGCTGCTCGTACGAACCAACGAGTTGCAGTACTTCGGCTGGCAGCGTGTCGAGCGCGGCGGTCTCAACATCCATCATGTGTTCGTAGAACCCGGCTGGGCGGCGCACTGTCTGGCAGGCGTTGTTGATGATGGCATCGAGCCGCGTGCGAGTTGCTGAAACGTGAGCGCAGAACGCCTCGACACTCGGTGTGTGGCGTAGGTCGAGGCCGAAGACTTCGAGTCGGTCACCCCACTCGGTAAAGTCTGGCTCGGCTGCGTATCGTGCCGCGGCATCACGCGGGAACCGTGTGGCGACGATCAGTTCAGCGCCGCATCGGAGCAGCTTGATGCCAGCCTGATAGCCGATCTTGACGCGACCACCGGTGAGCAGAACGACCATGCCGGTCATGTCGGCGAGCTCGCCGCGCTTCACGAAGTTCAGGGTGGCGCAGGCTGGGCAGAGCTGGTCGTAGAAGTGATGGATCTCGCGATAGCGCACCTTGCAGATGTAGCAGTGCTGTTCTTCGACCGTCTCCCGGAACGGGGGTTCGTCAAGGCGGTCCCCAACATCGCGTTGATCGAAGTCGTGAGGCGCGAAGACATCAGGGGTGGTGAAGACCGGGCGGCTGCGCAGCGTTCGGATGCCGGTTTCGTCGAGGGTCTGCTCGTCGGCGCGGACCCGGTCCTGGCGGCGCTGCTGCTGGAGCAGCTTCGTGCGTCGCCGGCGAATCTCGGGGTCGGGATAGAACACATCGCCAGCTGCATTAAAGAAGGCAGCCTTTTCTTTGGCGTCGAGCTGTTCGAGAAGCTCAGGTGCTGCAATGACTGAGCGGAGCACGTCCATTGCTCCGAGCAACTGCTCGCGCACGCTCTCGTCGGGTTGCGCTTGGTCCACGGTCGAAACCTACCGGCGCGGGTCGCGAGCTAGCGCGGCAAATGTGATGGCGGCGGCATGGCCGACGTTCAGCGAGCTCGCACTTGGATCGATTGGAATCGTGACTCGACGTGTTGCAGCAGCGAGCGTCTCCGGTGCGACACCCGAGTTCTCGGCGCCAAGAACGATCGCCAGCCGCTCGGGGGTGGCGAGGTCCCACACGCTGTCAGCCGTGTCAGAGCGCGACATCGCCCACGAGTCAAAACCATGGCTGTGGAGCGTGTCAAGGAAGTGCAGCCACTCCTGTGGACTTGGCTGAGCGACTCGCATTTGCAGGATCTCGCCCATGCTGACTCGGACCGTCCGCCGGTGGTAGGGGTCGGTGCAGGTTGGGCTGAGCACCATGCCGTCGATGCCGAACGCCCTCGCCACACGCGCAATCGCACCGACGCTCTCGTCGTCGCCCAAACCGTCGAGCACGATGAGCCGGTTGCCCGTCGCTGCCAGTTCATCGACGGTAGCCAGTGGTCGACGGTCGGCAGAGACGAGGACACCACGCGGGAGGTCGAAGCCGACGATGTCATGCATCACGTCGCGTTCTGCCACGTAGACCGGGACCCCCTGGAGCTCCGGGCGGTCAAGGAACGGCTGAAAGCGTTTCACCCTCGATGGCGAGAGAAGGGCTGAGCGGAAGTGGTGCTGCGAGTCGCAGAGGCGCTCGATCGACATCCAGCCCTCGGAGATGAAGAACTCGTTGCCTTCGATCTTTCGTCGTGCTGCCCCGTCGCCAAGTTGCCGGTAGTCCGATACGAGCGGATTGTCGGCACTTGTCACCGTGAGCGCGCCGTTCATCGACACGACGGTAGGCGAGTGAGCGACCCAGATGATGTCTGGCTGCCGACATCGAATCGATTCTCGACCTCCGAACGCTGCGTCGTTTCGAGCGCACGGCCCATCTCGAAGTGTGGGGCCCGCTCATCTGATTGGCGTTGGGTCAGGCCGAGGAAGTGAATTGAGGGTGACTCTGGAATGATTCGTCGATGAGCACACCGCTGCCCCTCGACGACATCCGAGTGATCGAGATCGACAGTTGGATGGCTGCGCCGAGTGCGGCTGCGATCCTGTCCGACCTCGGTGCCGACGTGATCAAGATCGAGCCGCTGTCCGGCGACCCGATGCGCAACACCACACGGCCCGCCAAGGTTGACGGTGCGTTTAAGGGGTATGACTTTCAGTTCGACGTCGACAACCGTGGCAAGCGTTCGATCGCCGTTGACCTTGCGTCGGATGTGGGGCGCAACATCGTGCACCGGCTCTGCGAAGGCGCGGACGTGTTCCTCTGCAACCTGCTCCAACATCGCCAGGAGAAGTTCGGTCTCTCACCCGCTCAGCTTTGGGAAACGAACTCGAAGCTCGTCCATGCAACCCTGACCGGCTACGGAACCGACGGGCCCGAGGCGTGGCGCCCCGGATACGACGTGACGGCGTTCTTCGGACGGTCAGGTCTGTACGACTCGATGCGCGACGGCAACGAAGGACAGGTCGCCATGGCTCGACCAGCCCAGGGTGACCACACGACTGGCCTTGCACTGCTCAGTGGCATCCTCGCGGCACTTCGGCTTGCCGAACGGACCGGTACCGGCCAGGCCATCGAGACCTCGCTCTTCGAAACGGCAGTGTGGACGCTCGCCACCGACTACGGCATCACCGCCGTCGATCAGGCGCCGGTCCGGCGACGCTCACGCCAGCAGCAGATCGTTGCCACGGCCAACCGATACCCGTGTGGCGACGGCAACTGGGTCGTATTCAACATGCCGGAAGAAGCGGCATGGCCACGTTTCTGCAGAGCGCTCGGTCTCGAACATCTCCTCGATGACGATCGCCTGCAGGACATCAAGGGTCGATTCGACAACATGGCTGAGGTCGTCGACCTCGTCGACGCAGCGCTGAGCGCTCGCCCGCGTGACGAGTGGGGGCCCATCTTCGACGAGCAGCGCCTGATCTGGGGCCCCGTGCTCGGGCTCCACGAAGTGGTTTCTGACCCGCAGGCCGAGGCGATCGACTTGTTCCCCACCATCGAGCACGCTGAACACGGTGAGTACCGCACAGTCCGGGCGCCGATTCGTATTCAAGGGGTTGACACATCGCCGCGTCGGTCGTCGCCCACGCCGGGCCAACACACCCGTTCGGTACTCACCGATGCCGGCTTCGACGACGCGGCGATCAACCAACTGATCGCCGATGGCAAGGTCGCCCAGCACGAGACCTGACGGCGGTCAGACCTCATTTGGATCGTCCCCATATTCGACCGTCGTGTCACACTCTGGTCTGACCGAGGTGCGACACGACCCGTCGCCACGATTCCCTGCTTCGTTGTTGCTCTCCAAGAGCGATCAAGCGGGCTGTGGACGCGAGACTCTTGCGATGATCGAACACTTTGTCGACCTTGAGACGACTGATGGCACGATGAACACGTTCATTGTGCACCCCGAGGAACATGGCCCGCACCCGCTCGTCCTCTTTTTGATGGACGCACCCGGGATGCGCGAAGAGATTCGCGACATGTCCCGTCGGCTCGCCACAGCCGGCTACTACGTCATGGCGCCGCACCTGTACTACCGCGACGTCGAGCACTACAACGTGTTCGAAACCGGTGACCGAGAGCGCATGTTTGAGTTGATGGGCGCGCTGTCGAACGACCGCGTGACCGCCGACGCACGCGCACTGATTGCCCATGCCGCTCGCGACGACGCCGCCTCGACCAACAAGGTCGGTGCAGTCGGCTACTGCATGAGCGGACCGTTCGCCGTCTACCTCCTCGGTCAAATGCCGGGCCAGGTCGTCGCAGGAGCGTCGCTGCACGGAGTAGCGCTCGTCACCGATGCCGCTGATTCGCCACACCTACAGTTGGCTGCGGCTGCCGGCGAGGTCTATGTCGGCGCAGCCGAGACCGACAGCTACGCCCCGCCCGAGATGATCGACGCATTCGAGGCGGCTCGCATCGAATCTGGATGTGCTGGCCGAACCGAGTGGTACCCCGGGACCGAGCACGGTTTCACGTTCCGCGAACGCGGACCGCTGTACGACAAGGATGCATCCGAGCGCCATTGGGAACGGCTCCACGACCTGTTCTCTCGTGCGCTTCGCTGATGCCTGATGACGACAACACAGCGCTCGACGAGGTTCGGACCATTGTCGGCGGGTTGCTGATGTCGGACGTGGTGCCAGGCCCCGCAACGGAGAGTCAATGAACTCAAAAATTACACTGGTGACCGTCACGTTGGTCGCCGTGCTGATTGGTGCGAACTTCACTGCGCTCAAATTCGCACTCGACCACACGACCCCATTAATGCTGGCCGGTTTGCGCACCGTCGTTGGAGGAACGTTCTTGCTGTCATTCGCAGTGCTTCGCGGCGAGAAAATTCCGACGCGTCGTGAGGACCTACAGCGGATCTTCGTTGTCAGTTTCAGCATCACCACGGTGTCGAGTGGACTACTTGTCGTCGGCGTCAGCCGGGTGCCTGCTGGCCTGGCCTCGCTGATTTCAAGCACGATGCCGCTGTTCACCGCAGTTCTGGTCCTCCTGCTCCTCGGCAGTCGGCCGACGCGACTCGGGATCATTGGCCTCCTGATTGGCTTTGCCGGAACAGCCGTGTTGGCCTCGCCATCGCTGGGTGGCGAGTCGGCGGCCTTCGGTATTTTGGCGCTCGTCCTGTCGGCACTCGCCTGGTCGTTCGGCACGGTATTCATGAAGTGGAAGGACTTCTCCCATATCTCGCCGGTGATGATCGTTGCAGTGCAGTTGCCGATGTCGGCGGCCGTGCTGATTCCCTTCGCGCTGATCGTCGAAGGGACGGGCGGCACCGACTGGTCGCTCGGGCTTTTCGTACCGCTGTTCTATGCAGCGGTTCCGGCCAACGCGGTGACGTTTGCACTGATGGCAACGGTGGTCCGCCGCGCCACACCAACGCAGGCAGCCTCGACGGCATACATGATCCCGCTGTCCGGTGTGTTCTTCGGCTGGCTGATCAGAGACGAACGGCTCGGCCTCGTCGAAGTGCTCGGCGGTGCGCTCGTGGTGCTCGGCGTGTACTTGGTGGTTACCGCGTCGGCGCGAGCGGCAGCACTTCCGAGGCGAGGTCAAAAAGGGGCAGTTGGCCATTGACCATCCGTGAGGGGCAGCCAGTATCCGAATGGGCAATGCGCGGGCATCGACGAGGAGGCGGCCTACGAGCTTCTGGCGTCCAGCTAGCAAGACGTTGGTGACGATGATCCCGAATTCTTCACCGCCCAGTCGTGCCGCAATGTCGGTGTCGCGAATGGTGTTCTGAATGACGCTTGCGACGAGCTTGATCGTGCCACCTCGGGCCTGATTGTCGCGGGTTTGGTCGGATCGCGGAGCCGGGTCGAGGCCACGCAATGTCCCAAAAAGCTCACGATCGGGGAGGGTGACTGCCCAGAAGCCCATCGGCAGGAATGTCTTGACGTAGTCAACGACCGCCGCTGACGCTTCATTGAAGTCCAGGCCCGGTTGGGCGACGAAGAACCTGCGTGGCGGTTGCGGCCGATCAGAGCTATGCGTTGGGGACGTGTTGCTCCTGGACACGTCGCAGCCCAACGGTTCGATTCCGGCAACTTCTGTCAGATCCATCCGACGATGCGCGCCACCGTCGTGGTCAACTGAAACAGGTCGAAGCCATGACACTCACACGCACGTTCCAAATCGTTGCCGCTGTTTGCCCTCTGGAGGTCACGCACTGAGGGCGGGTGGTTCGGATTGCGTTCGGCAAGCAGCTGACAATCGCCGACCGGGCGCTCTTAACTCCGGGTCCAGCGCTTGATGACGCCGCGAAACGGATCGTCGGGGGCCTCAGTCGGTTCTTGTGATGCGTCGTAGTACGGCACGTCACCAATGATCGTGACGCGCTCGACTCGACGCACGTTCGGCCAGTAGTCGGACACGGCATAGTGCTGGCACGACCGGTTGTCCCAGAACGCGATTGAGTTCGTCTCCCACTGGAACCGCACCTGGTACTCGGGGTAGCTGGCCTGGCGGTACAGGATCTCGAGCAATTCCTTGCTGCCGTCGGGATCCATGCCAACAATCTCCTGCGTGAAGCCAGCGTTCACGTAGATCGCCTTGCGACCGGTTTCGGGATGGGTACGGATCACCGGGTGCTCGGGATTCGGATACGTCGCATCGAACTTTGCGATTTCCTCATCGGTTGCCCCTCGCTTGCGCAGACCTCGGCGAAATCCTGCGAAGTCGTGTCGCGCCACTTGACCATCTACTCGGTCCTTGATGCGCTGCGGGAGGCCGTCATATGCCGCATACATGTCGGCAAAGAGTGTGTCGCCGCCAGCAGCGGGCCCTTGGAGTAACCGCAGGATCGAACCGAGTGACGGGTCGGCTCGCCACGTGACGTCGGAGTGCCAGAGGTTCTCGTAACCAGCAGAGTCTTCGTCGTGCGTGATGGCGAGCACTTCGGGAAAGCCTGGCTTTTCAGGTGCGAACGGATGGATTTCCAGCTCGCCGAAGCGGCGGCCGAACGCAAGGTGCTGCTCGGTGGTGATGTCCTGGTCGTGAAAGAAGAGCACCTTCCAGTCGAGGAGTGCTTGGCGGATGACGCCGATCGCCGCATCGCTGAGCGTCGAACTCAGGTCGACACCACTCACTACGGCACCGATCGTCGGGGACTTCTGCCGCACGACAATCTGGTCTGCGTCGCTGGTGTCGATACCCGAGATGGGTTGAGCATCAATCGCGGTCATCTCCAAAGACTAATCGGGTGTGACGTCTGACTGGGGAGTTGATGGCGCCGTGGTGCAGTCTTGGTGCCATGAGAGCTGCAGTTCTGAACTCGGTCCCGGGCATCCTCGACATCGAAGACGTTGAAATCGGCGAACCCGGTCCACGCGAAGTACTGATCCGAACGGCTGCTGCCGGCATCTGCCATAGTGACCTGCACTTCATGGAGGGCAAGTACCCGTCCACGTGTCCGTCAATCCTTGGGCACGAATCAGCAGGCGTCGTCGAAGCGGTGGGCTCAATGGTCCACTACGTCCAACCAGGCGACCACGTCATCACCTGCCTGTCGGCGTTCTGCGGTCACTGCTCGCAGTGCACCGACGGCCACCTTGCCCTCTGCGAAAACAAAGACACCGAACTGGTCCGTGGCCCCGGCGAGGCGCCTCGACTGTCACGCAACGGCGAGCCGGTCAACCAGTTTCTGCACCTGTCGTCGTTCGCCGAAAAGATGCTGGTGCATGAGCAAGCGCTCGTGAAGATCGACAAAGACATGCCATTCGACAAGGCGGCGCTGATTGGTTGCGGCGTCACCACCGGTCTCGGTGCAGTGTTCCGCACCGCCAAGGTGGCCCCGGGCGAAATGGTCGCGGTCATTGGTTGCGGCGGCATCGGCCTGTCAGCAATCCAGGGCGCCCGCATTGCCGGGGCTAACAAGATCATCGCCGTCGACACAGCGCCGGCCAAGCTCGAACTCGCACAGGAGATGGGCGCCACGCACGTCGTCAATGCCGGCGATGTTGACGCGGTTGCAGCGGTGAAGGAATTGACCGGCGGGGGAGTGCATCATGCATTCGAAGCCGTCGGCCTCAAGCAGACCGCCGAGCAGTCGTTCCAGATGCTGCGCAAGGGCGGTCAGGCAACGGTGATCGGCATGATCCCGGTCGGCACCAAGATTGAAATTCATGGCGTTGAGCTGCTGTACGAGAAGACGCTCACCGGTTCAAATATGGGGTCGAACCAGTTCCGCACCGACATGCCGCGCTACATCGAGATGTACATGGCAGGTCGCCTCAAGCTCGACGAGATGGTCTCGAAGACGATCACCCTCGACCAGATCAACGAGGGCTTCGAAGACATGAAACAGGGCAACGTGGCGCGCAGCGTCATTGTTTTCCCGACCGACTGAACCGCTGAGTGCCGGGCGGCGTCAGTCGCGCTTGACCCACTTGGAGGTCGAGGCGATGTCGGCGACCTCGTTGCCAGATTCCGACCAACCCGTGAAGCCCGATTCAAGGTGAGCCACGTTGTCGAAGCCGAGTTCGCCGATGACCTTGGTGGCGAGCGCAGAACGCCAACCGGAAGCACAGTAGAAGATGTAGCGGCCCTCGGGCTGGTAACGGTCTTGGTGGTACGGGCTTTCGGGGTCGAACCAGAACTCGAGCATGCCGCGCGGCGCCGAGATCGCGCCGGGAATCGCACCCTTTTCGACACGTTCACGGATGTCGCGGATGTCGACGACCAGCGCCGTGCCAGCCTCGATCTCGGCGGCGACTTGGTCGACGGTCAGCTCTTCGATCTGGGCCTTGGCTTCGTTAACCATGTCGTGAACGGTTCGGCGTGTCATGCTCACGAACACTACGAAGTGTCTGCCGTTCAAGGCCTACTGAGGGAGTAGCGCCGATAGCCACGACACGCGAATCGCGGTTGCCTTACGAGCCCTGACAGGGTCTCAAGCTTTGAAACCGCCGTCGACCACGAACTCTTGACCGGTGCAGTAGGACGCCTCGTCCGACGCAAGGAACAGAACCAGGGTGCCGACTTCCTGAGCGCTGGCGACGCGACCCATCGGGATGGCGGCGATGATGCGCTCGGTGTTGCCACCGAACTCCTTGAACATGTCAGTGTCGATGATCCCCGGGTGGACGGAGTTGACGCGGACGCCGTCAGCGGCAAACTCGAGGGCTGCTGATTTCGTCATGCCTCGGACGGCCCATTTGCTGGCTGCGTAGGCGTGCGCCATGCTCGCACCGCCCAGGCCGGCGATCGAGGAAATGTTGACGATGCTGCCCGAGCCGTGATCGCGCATCTTGAGGCCTGCCTCACGCAGCCCGAGGAACACCCCGGTCTGGTTAATCAGGATCGTGCGGTTCCAGTCGTCGAGCGTGGTGTCGGCAATCGGTTTCGGTTCGAAGATGCCCGCGTTGTTCACGAGGATGTCGATGCGGCCGTGCTCTTCGATGATGCCGCCGACGACCCCAGCCCAGTCGCCTTCGCTCGTGACGTCGTGATGCAGGTAGGTGACGGCATTGCCGAGTTGCTCGGCGGTTGCGGCGCCGACCTCGTCGAGCACGTCAGTGATGTAGACCGTTGCACCTTCAGCGGCGAACAGTTCAGCCTCGGCTGCACCCTGGCCGCGTGCGCCGCCGGTGATCAGTGCCACCTTGTTGTCGAGCCGTCCCATTGGTCAGCTCTTTCCCGAATCAGCAGCCTGTGCTGCTCGCCGCTTCTCGCCTGAGGCGCGCAGTGCGGCGATGTTTGAATCGTCCACACGCATGTAGGCGGCGCGCCAGTCGTCGGTTCCCCACCGCACTGGTGCTTGGACCGTGGTGCGCGGGGCAATTGCCGTCGCAGCGACGTCGAGCGCCAGCGACACGATCGACTGCTGCATGTCGCGATCGCTGGGCTTGCCGCACGGATTGCCGAGTGGAAAGTCGACGAAGAGCATCCGGGCGACGCCGCACTCTTCGACGATGTCACGGGCGCTGCCGACGACGATGGTGGTGATGCCCTGTGCTTCGAGATGACGAGAAACCAGACTCACGGTCTGGTGGCAGACCGGTCAAAGCGGAACGAGCAGGGCAATGTCGACTCCGTCTTGTGCACACCACTCGCCAATCTGCTCGGCATCGAGGCCGGTTTTGCGTTGGCTGTACTCGGTTGGCACACCGAAGAAACGATGGTTCAGCGAACCGATGGTGCCGTTGTCAGCAAGTTTCTGCAGCGATTCGAGGGGGAGGAAGCTTTCGGTGTCATCGGTGTGTGTTGCCTGTTTGTCCCACGACAGGTCGTCGGTGAACATTCGGCCGGGTACGTCGGTGACCGGGTGGGCATAGACCTGCTTGTTTGTGGCCGGTGCGCCGTGTGCAGAGTCGTGATGGTGCAAGAAGGTGGTGGTCACCACCGCAACGTTGCACTCGCCAAGAGGCTTCGTGTGCGGGCTGAATGGCACCTCGTCGAACGCCGCCCACCGGTAGGGCTGCTCGAAGCCGGAAGCGGAGTAGTACTCGCGCGACTTGTCGATGTAGCTCACGAAATTGCGATGGGAGACTTGTCGGTCGGCGCGTGCTTCCATGCCCCAAAGGTAGTTGCGACGCCGAAGCTGTAGCGACCCGGTGCCGAAACGCCCGACAGGGAGTCGCCAGGTTGCGGGGTCACTTGCACCCCCGTCGTGCGATACTGGGCCCGGCTCGAACAAGCGCGCCGGTGACGAGATTGGTTCAACGTGAAGCGGCGATTCGCACTCTTGGTTCTGAAGCTGATGGGCTGGACGTCGGTCGGCCCTGCCCCCGAAGCGAAGAAATATGTCATGCTTTCGGCGCCGCACACCACCAACTGGGATCTTCCGGCATTGCTGATGGCGACGTGGAGCCAAGGGAGATCAGTCAACTTTCTGGGCAAGCACCAACTGTTCCGTGGGCCGATGAATTGGCTGATGCGCTCACTTGGCGGCATCCCGGTGCGCCGCAAGGGCCGTCACGGGATGGTTGAGTCGCTGACCGCCGAGTTCGCAGCCGCCGACGAGATCGCACTGGCCATTCCAGCAGCCGGCACCCGGTCGTACTCTGACCACTGGAAGTCAGGCTTCTATCGGATCGCCCTGGCTGCCGATGTGCCGATCGTCTGCGCCTTTGTCGACTACAAGACAAAGACCCTCGGCTTCGGGCCAACGATGATGCCGACAGGCGACCCTGATGTTGACATCGTGTTCTTCCAGGAGTTCTACGCCGACAAGGTCGGCAAGTTCCCCGAGAAGAAGAGCGAGATTCGGTTCCGGCCGGACCAAACCATCGCCGCGGGTTAACCATCGCACTGACGCTCGGTCTTTTCCCTTCCGCAGGGGCTTGACAGAGGGCTTGACAGGGGACTCCATAACGACTTTGCTCTATCGTTATGGATGCTGAGGTACAAGAATCGCTCGATCTCGAAAAGGCACTGAAGGCGATCGCCAGCCCAAGGCGTCTGCAGATCATGCAGTGGCTGCAAGATGTAGCTGCCAATTTCCCGGCCCAAGTACATGGTGACCCTGTCGAGCACGGTGCGTGCAATCTCTTTATCACCGACAAGCTCGAAGTCTCCCAACCCGCTGCGTCGCGCCACATGAAGGTGCTCGTCGAGGCTGGCCTCGTTGTCCCGACCGCCCGTTCCGGGTGGGTCTATTACCGACGCAATGAGCCCGCTGTCGACGCGCTCAAGCACCGACTTCTCGCACTCTGAACGACTCCTTGAATCGAATGGAAACTCACATGTACGAATCATTGAACAACAAGGTCGTTCTCGTCACCGGAGGTGCCGGTGGGATCGGTCGTGCAATCGCCGAGCGCTTTGCCGGCCAAGGATGCAAGCTCGTGGTCAACGACGTCAACGCTGAGGCGGCCGCAGAAGTGGTCGAGGCAATCATCGTCGCAGGTGGCCAGGCAGTCACGGCGATTGCTGACGTGTCCGACAGTGCACAGGTTGCAACGATGTTTGAGATCCTGGTGGCCGAGTACGGCGACATCGACGTGTTGGTCAACAACGCGGGCCTCGTCTCGCCGATGCTGCATTTCTTCGACGCTGACGAGGCGTGGTGGCGTCGCATCATCGACGTCAACCTCACCGGGCACTTCTTGTGTTCGCATGTGGCTGCGCGGATGATGGCCAAGGCTGGCGGCGGGTCGATCATCAACATGAGTTCGGGTGGTGCTACCCGCGCGCATCGTGCCTTCACCGCCTACGACGCAACCAAGGGCGGCATCGAAGCGCTGACCCGGGCCATGGCGCTCGACCTCGGCCCCTACGGCATACGGGTCAACGCATTGATGCCGGGTTCGATCGACACCAGTGGCCTCAGCTTGGCCGACCGGAAACTGCGTGGCGAGAACGTGCCGCTCGGTCGAATCGGTGAACCGATTGACATGACGGGCGCAGCGCTCTTCTTGGCTTCTGACGATGCGTCGTACATCACCGGCGACGTCATCAAGGTCGACGGCGGAATGCTTGCCCAGCAGCGTTCGGCGACTGTCGACATCAAGCTGCCGGCCGACTTCCCAAAGATCGAGGACCTCTGATGAGTACCTCCGTTCGGTTCGCTGCCGATGTCGGCGGCACATTTACCGACGTGGTGCTCGAACGCGCCCGGGGTGATTACGCGTCGACGAAGGTGTTGACGACTCACGATGCGCCGGAGCGAGCCATTCTCGAGGGCGTCGAGCAACTCGCCACCGCCGAGGGGATCGATTTGTCGAGCCAATCGAGTGTTGTCACGCAGTTCGTTCACGGCACGACCCTCGCCACCAACGCCCTCATCGAAAGGCGCGGTGCTCAGACTGCGCTCGTTACCACCGAGGGGTTCCGTGACGTGATCGAGACACGGACAGAGAGCCGGTTTGAGCAGTACGACCTCGACATCGTGCTGCCGACGCCATTGATCGAACGGAAAGATCGCTACACCGTCGCCGAACGACGCTCCGCCAGCGGCAAAGTGCTCCTCGACTTCGACGAGGCCGGCGCAGTCGCCTTGGTCGAACATCTCGCCAGTGGCGGATACGAGTCCGTTGCCGTTGGGTTTCTGCACAGCTACGTCGACGGAACGAACGAGCGCCGCTTCCGCGACCTGCTTCTCGATCGACTTCCCGATATTTCGGTGTCGATCAGCTGCGAAGTGTCACCGCAGATGCGTGAGTTTGAGCGGTTCAACACCGTCTGTGCGAATGCCTATGTCCAGCCATTGATGGCGTCCTACCTGGTGCGGCTCCGTGACGAGCTGCTGCAGCGCGGCGTCAACTGCCCGCTCTACCTTGTGCACTCAGGTGGCGGCTTGATGAGCGTCGAGAGCGCCGCGGCGTTTCCCGTGCGACTCGTCGAGTCGGGCCCCGCCGGTGGAGCAATTTTTGCTGCCGACCTCGCAGCTCGCTACGGACGCGACCGTGTGCTCTCGTTCGACATGGGTGGCACGACAGCCAAGATCAGTCTGATCGACGATTTCCGTCCGGCGACCGCCAAGACCTTCGAAGTCGATCGCACCGCTCGCTTCAAGAAAGGGAGCGGGATGCCGATCTCGATTCCTGTGATCGACATGATCGAGATTGGTGCTGGCGGCGGATCGATTGCGAGCGTTGATGTGCTCGACCAAATCAGGATTGGTCCGAAGAGCGCCGGGTCCGAGCCCGGCCCGGCGGCGTACTCGCTCGGCGGCCAAGACGCCACGGTGACCGACGCCAACCTGCAACTCGGTCGGCTCCATCGCGACACCTTCGGAGCGACCGATATCGATTTGTCGCCGCAATTCGCGAGCGAAGCATTGGTTCGGAGCGTCGGTGAACGGCTCGGCCTTGACGCCAACACCTCGGCTGTCGGAGTTGCCGAGGTCGTCGACGAGAACATGGCCAACGCTGCTCGGGCGCATGCCGTCGAGAACGGTAAGGACATGGGCGGCTACACGATGATCGCCTTCGGCGGTGGCGCTCCACTGCACGCCTCGCGGCTGATGGACAAGTTGGGCCTCGACGAACTGATCGTTCCGCCCGGCGCCGGTGTCGGCTCAGCGATCGGGTTCCTCGTCGCCCCGTTCTCCTACGAGGCTGTTCGCAGCTTCTACACGTCGACGCTTGACTTCGACGTCGACGGATCCAACGAGGTGCTGGCATCGCTGACCGATGAGGCGATGTCGTTCGTTCAGCCTGCATTGAGCGAGGACGCTGAGGCCATCCTCACCGTCGAGCGGCAAGTGTCGATGCGCTATGCCGGTCAGGGCTGGGAGATCCCCGTGGCGCTCGACGACGACTCCACCTTCGACGAGTTCGCCGCTGAACTGTTGTCGGCGAAGTTCACCAAGGCCTACGAGGGGTTCTTCGGTAGAGCCATCGACGACCTCGCAATCGAGACCGTGAGCTGGTCGGTGCGTGTCTCGTCGATCGTGGCGGCTGGCGAGCGGGTCGAACTGTCGATTGCATCGTCATCGGTTGCTGTGGCGGCTACGTATCGAGATGCCTACGACGCGGCTTCCGGGGAGCGTGTGGAAACTGCGGTAATCGACCGGAACGAGTTGTCGCCCGGAACCTGTTTACACGGGCCAGCGATCATCGCCGAAGCGCAGACCACCACCGTGCTTGCCTCGCACCACACGTGCACGGTGCAGGCTGACGGCACATTGTTGATCACCCGCGATCGGAGCGCTCAATGAACGCCAGCATGAACGCCGCCGACACCCTGCACTACCAGGTGATGTGGAATCGGCTGATCTCTGTCGTTGAAGAGCAGGCGCTGGCGCTGGTCCGCACTGCATTCAGTACTTCGGTGCGTGAGGCCGGTGACCTGTCGGCCGGTGTATTCGACCGGCGGGGCCGGATGATTGCCCAGGCCGTCACCGGCACGCCGGGCCACGTGAACACGATGGCTGATGCCGTGCCGCACTTCATCAACGACATCGGCCCCGATCGGATCTACCCGGGCGACATTTACATCACGAACGACCCCTGGAAGGGCACCGGCCACCTCCACGACATCACCGTTTGTACACCCGTGTTCAGAGATATCGCACAGTCCGACGCCACGACCACCGAGACATTGATCGGGTTCTTCGCGGCGACAGCACACGTCGTTGACATCGGGGGTCGCGGTTACGGCCCTGACGCCAAGGAGGTCTACGAGGAGGGGATCAACATTCCCATCATGAAGTGGGCCGAGCGTTGGCAACTCAACCGCGATCTCGTCAACATTGTCAAGGCCAACGTTCGCGAATCTGATCAGGTTGTCGGCGACATTCACGGGCTTGCTGCGTCG
>ERZ888423.620-NODE-620-length-35575-cov-77.051211_pt1 | contig 35575 bp, 73 predicted proteins | sample MGYA00520523_ERZ888423 | MGnify/ENA primary metagenome ERZ888423 (study PRJEB32303, sample SAMEA104408611) | aquatic metagenome | biome: Brackish water; feature: Pelagic; material: water | place: Baltic Sea | collected 2014-06-08T10:24:00 | depth 30,27 m ... | reverse complement strand
GTTGTGCCAACCTTAGGTATGCCAACCTTGATGGTGCTAACCTTGAGGGTGCCAACCTTAGGAATGCCAACCTTAGTTGTGCTAACCTTAGGTATGCCAACCTTAGTTGTGCCAACCTTAGGTATGCCAACCTTGATGGTGCTAACCTTGAGGGTGCCAATGTAAAAGAAACCATTCTTGAGGGGAAAGAAGAACCTTCTCAAGATACCACTTCACTTTCTGAAAAAGTTAAAGAACTTGAGGAAGAAAACAAGAAACTCAAGAAAGCACTCAAGGCACTTCTAGACACTTGAGAAACCGGCACAAGGGCACCCACAAGACCCCCCAGATGCCCTATAATACACTCATACACACAAAGGAACTCCAAATGACTGAACAAGAACTTATTGAACTCTGGGGAGATGGAAGTGAGTTTGGTCTTTCTCCTAATGATGAACTGTTTATGAACAACGCATTTCGTGAGGTTGCTGTAAAGTTTGCTCTTGTAGTTGCTGATAAAGCATATTGGAATGGTATTGAAAGGGCAGGTATGGATAATGATTGAGAGTATTCTATCTTGGAACCACACGAGAACGGGAACTCCTATGAAACAATCTGGGAGTTATGGTTCTCTTATGATTAGGGTGATGATGGTTAGGAGTTCTTATCCAAATCACCCTATGTTTATTGACGGAACCCCTGTATAATACTCTTACAAACACAAACACATTATGGATAATCACATCATTCCCAAAGTCGCATACATTCCTCTTGAATACACACTTTCCGTAGATAAGTTCTTGGGACTGTGGAACGAATTGGAAGACGTAGGAGAACCCACACAAAAGGACTATGATGAATGGTTTCTTGATGGTGCTAAAGTATATTTTTATCGTATGCGAGGTAATATTGAAGATAGTATTCGTTTGATTGAGGACAACTGAAATGACTTACGAAATCTCTAAAGAAATCCGCATTTATAACAACGAAGATGAATGGGATTATGTTTTCACGACTGATGAGTATGGAACTGTGGAGGTTGCTTATAGAGAAAACTTGAGGATCTGGAACAACTGGACCGCCGCCACCCGAGCAATTCATATTCCCAAAGATTGTATTCAACACTTTATTGATGCTTTGAGTGAGTTGAACTAAAATGACTTCTATAGCGAGGACCACGATGGAAAAAGGAAAACTTCTCAACAAAATGATAGTCCTTGCGACAAGTGCTCACGCTGGGCAATACGATAAAGGAGGTAATCCGTATATTCTTCACCCGTTTAAGGTAATGCACTATCTCAAATCGGATGATGAAGAACTACAGTGTATTGCCCTAGGTCACGATATTATTGAAGATACTGATGTTACTTATCTTCAATTGGTAGAGGGTGGATTTACCGAAAGGGTTATTCAAGGAATTCGTGACCTAACCAAACTGCCGGGAGAAACTTATAATGAATATAAGTTGCGGGTAATGTCAAATGAAGATGCTATGAAAGTTAAAATGGCAGACCTTCGTCACAATACCGACATTCGTAGATTGAAAGGAGTGACTGAAAAAGACCTTGTTCGTATTGAAAAATACCATAGGTTTTATTTAGAAATTGCTGCAAAATTAAATGATTTAGACACCTAAGGAACTAAAATGACTGAACCTATTGTGGGAGGTATTATGGAATATAATGCTGGTTATAATGATGGTCTTCGCAAAGTAAATGAGAGGTTGTTTGAATGACTAGAATTACAAGAGTTGAAGTTATTGACGAAAATGGTCGTTCCTATGTAAATTGGAAGGACGACAACGACATTACCGCATCACATCAAGATGGTGGGAGGACATTAAAAGTGTTTGTGAATAAAACTGGAGCATTAGAAGCACTTGAAGAATGGTTGGGACCAGAACCACCACAAGAACCAGTGAGGGATACGAAGAGGGTTATGATCAAGGATGCTACGAAGCAACTGGGGGACAATGACTAAACTCACAGCATTAGACCTTTACATCCTCACAGACACTCTACTTCTCTCTTTACAATTTGGCAATTGGACTGGTTCTGCCACGGAAGAAGCAAGAAACGGTGTGCTCAAAAAACTTCAGTGCATTATGAGTGAGATTGAAGTAGAATTATCCACAGAGGAAAAGGCCACTTCGTGAACTGTCCACTAAACGCGCCGCTGCCCCTCGAAATGCCGTATAGTACTTTCATGACACAAACGGGATCGATGAACGAGAAGGAGACTGCACGGGTTGCCTCTTTGGTCGCCAGACACATCAATGATTGGCTATACGAGGAGATGATGGACAATCTTCACGATATCTGCTATGAGATCGTCCGTGAGGAGCACCCAGAACTCGAGGATGATGAGTTGTGGGACGTGCTCCCCGAAGTCTTCGATCGTCTTAATCCTTTTACCGCCAGCTAATCTTTCACTTAAACAACCATGCTAACCTACGCTCTCATGTTCTCTGACAACGGTACTCTCGTCGACGGCGAGGAGTACGCTAATCTCGACGAGGTCCGCGACATCGCATTCGACCTGTCCGCCGAGACCAACCGTCGTATCGCCATCTGCGAGTATTTCGGAATCTCCGAAAACGTCATCGAAACCGTCCTCGCCTGAATCACTATGAAAAACTACTACGTGCCGACCAACGAACTTCTCACCGTCCAATACGACATGGCTTGCACCGATTGCAACTCGGTGTGGGAGGCATTCGCGTGGATCGTACAGGAACTTCCTGTGGACGACGACAGTATGATCAAGCGCGTTAGCCAAAAAGGCTACGCTCCGAACGGCTGGCCTATCCTCGAAATCGAATTCGGCAACATCGATATAGCTAAGGGCTTCACCGCCGTCTATCTCGCCTGCCCTGATGCTGACGACGAGGAAGTGCTGGAGTACCTCGGGATTCGCGAGCTGGTGGTAGCCTGATGACTAACACTAACGATCCGCTCTCCCCTCCAGCTCGCCGAGTCGCTGATGCTTTCTGGAGATCCTGTCTGGGAAAGGAGCAGTCATTTGTCAATGATCGGAAGGCACTAGCCGCCGCACTTCGTGCCTTGGCAGAGGAAAATGCATATGACATTTTCGGTGACGGATACGACAGTCTGGTGATCCACGCTGATGACATCCTCACTATCGCGCGCGAGCTCGAAGGAGACAACAATGATTGAAACCACCGAGAGGAAAGTGCGAGTATCTTTAAAACTGATAAACAAACGACCACGCTGTAAAGCCGAAGTGATTCTCGAGCGCTACCCGTACCGCTACACTATCGCGGGTACACTCGACAATGGCAATCCCGACTATAGACTTCAGAAGCTGCACGAGTGGTCGAACCGCTATCGCGACATCTACCTCTTCGACAACGGGATGCAATTCGACATCGCGATTGAGGATTTTGAATATACGAAGTGGTTAGATCCCGACCCGAAAGTTTCCGCTTACCGCCATTGGGACTGATGAAGAAAAAATTGCTCAAAGCTCTATTTAATGACGGTCAGACCGAGATTCGTGAGGAACTCGCAAGGGTTCAGGGACGTCTTGACACCGTTCTCACTGACATCACCCAACTAAGAATCGAACTCCACTCAACCTACGAGGATGCCATCGAAGCAGCGGCAGACATCTATAGTCAAAAATACGGAAGCGGGGTTGGCAAAGATGTTTGAGGTCGAGAAGTATCAAGTCCTGTGGGATTGTCCGCGCTGCGGTAATAGTCACACGTGGTGGTGGGAGGACAAGTGCGAGGCATTCGATGAGGGTGAGATAGATATGCGCTGCGATCGGTGTGATAAGACTACTAAGTGTAAAGGGGACGGGAACGGGTTCTATGAGCCCGTGAGGGAGAAGGAACCGGCTCCGGGATCTTCTGACGAGAAACTGCAGGATCTTGAGAAGAAATGCGATGAACTTCTCGAGCTCAACACCGACGTCCACAACTACGTTCGCGGACTCGAGGATAAAGTCAATCAGAATAATCAGGATTTGCATAATGCCGTCAATGCGCTCGGAAAGCGGTTGGTTGGTTTTGAGGCTACGTTGTCAGCGCAGATCGGTCAGTACGAGCGTATGAATGACAATCTCGCCCGACGTACAACCGACGCTGAGTTAGCAATATACCGGCTGGAGGAAGGGATAAAACCCGGAAAATCAACTAAACCCACGGTAAGTGCCATCGATCTTATTCACGGTGTTAAGCAGCCGTTTCATGAGCGATTTCGCGAGGGGTGCCAGTTCACAAGAGATCAGCTACCGCCAGACAAACTCGCCTCCATACTTCTCTTCATCTCCGTTGAAGTTGAGCGTATGACCGAACGCGATATGGGCGGCTCGTTTAGCATCTCCAATCTCAAAGTGGCACAGCAATTACGCGAACTCGCAGCTGAGGCCTCGATAGAGGATTACATCTATGACTCGCCAGATCATGAGGAGGGGGAGGAGGATGGGGGCGATCTCCAGGTCGGAGACTGCTATGTCAAAGAGGAAGATCCCGGGGCCCTGTATGTTTATGATGGTAACGACTGGTTGACCGTTAACCACTCGTGGACACAGCTAGCGAAACGCGAAGATGAGCTACCTTAACCACAACCTTCCCACATTCACCTGTTGCATCCGTGATGACTGACAAGGAGCGCGCGGACACTTACTCACGGTTTCTCAGCCGCCTTTACACCTATCGTAACATCACATTGGATAGCGGTCGCGTGCAGGAGTGGCTCGCGAAATTAGATGACTGGGGCCGTGCCTCCGGGGATCAGATGACTGATGACGAGGAGTGGGAGAGTATTATGAAGTCGCTTCGAGATGCGGAGATTAGTGCTTGAATTTTCACTCCAGGAGGGGTTTCAACAATTGTTGAAATTCGCCAGAGAGTGAAAACCACAGTGAACTCCCGATGGATCATACGCTCAGGAGCCTCAGGACGGAAAAAGCGAAAAGTATAAGGCTCAAAACCCTTGCGGCGCCGTGCTTAAGAGTGGTACGATTGTACTACTGGTAGGTTTGGGACTAGAGGCGACGATCCCGAGACCCTTGGGCCAATCCTCGAACTGTCCACTCTTCTCGCCAGAGGCCCTCTGGAGGCTGTATGATCAAGGTATGAAAAGACAAAAGACTATCTCGAAATATATTGACCGGGTCACATCGCCGAAGTGCGTAGTATTTGATATGGACGCCACGCTGTGCGTTCATGAGTCTCAGATGGGGTTTTGGGACTGCGATAAATTCCCCCAGAATAAGCCTGTCGTTGAATTGGCTAGGATGGTCAAGCGCCACGGGTACGATATCGTCATCGCCACTGCCCGAGGTGATCGATGGGCGAAACAGACGATCGCCTGGTGTAAGAAGTACGGCGTCGATCCTGCCGCCCTTTACATGAAGAATAACGATGTTAAGTCGACAGGTTCCGCCGCGAAAGGCGATCAACTCGTTGACATCGAGCGTTTCTGGAATATCGAGTTCTGGGTTGATGACAGCCCGTTCAACGCCAAAGTCATTGAGGACCACGGCGTTCACTGCGTTCGAATCTCAGACAATGATGAGTTCTGGGCAGGATACGGGGATAAGTGATATGAGAGACAAAGCAAGGATACTCTCGTCGTTTATCGTCTGCGTCGCGTATTTTGTCACGCTCCACGTTGACACAACCATCGGCGCCCGGATCTATATCGTGGGGAACGCATTGGCTTTGCCCTACATGGTAAAGCATAGGTGTTGGGATCTCGTCGCGTTGCTCGTTTTCTTTATAGTCGTGGGTCTGCCGAAGGTATTCGCGTGACACTTCGGCAACTGTCCACTGATCTCCCCAAAGTCCTTCGAAACCCCGTATAATACATTCATGACAACCATCCTCAACCAAGGTAAGCTCCCCGCCGGCACCTACTACGTCGGTGACCTCTGCTATGTCGTCAATGACGACGACTGGTCCGACTTCTGCGAGCGCAGCTTCCCCGACTCCAGTACCGAAGTCGTTGGTATCTTCGAGACATTCGAGGGAATCAACTACGCTAACTTCGGGACGAAATACGGTGACGGCGGCTACGCTGACTATAATGGCCGTAAGTACTCAGTCGACAGCGGTTCAATCGGCTGCATTCCCGTGTGTACGCTGGGTGATAAGTGCGGTTCCGAAACTATCGCCGGTCTTGGAAATATCATCGACTTTCCCGAGGCATTTGAGGTCGGGTACGACGAGGAGACGGGCACCATCACGTTCGGCGACGTCGAGATCATGACCGGTGACGTTGATGAGGACGAGGACGACGAGGACGCGGAGTCATATGACGAAGATTGACCCCACTGATCGATTCACCATCGACGATTACGCTTATGCTCTCGCTCAACTCACCGATGACTGCGAATTCGAGTGGGTGAGGCGGGTCACGGGTTTGTCTCATGATGAATGTTATAAGATCATGGAGATAGCGTACGCCGCACAACAGAGGACATGGAAATGAAACCAAAATTCAGAGTCATTCTTGAACAGGCTATCGAGGAGGGAGTGCGAATGGGGTATCGCCGTGCATTCAAGCACATTGAGAACCCAACTGAAGTATCTATTTGTCAGCACATCGAGGAGCAGGTTATGAGCTCCATCTACGAATACTTTACTTTTGATGAGGAGAACTTCTGATGACTAACCAACACCCGATCACCCCACCGCCAATCGTAAGAGAGCAGTGGCAATTAGAGTCTCCGTTCAAAGTTGTTAGCCTTGAACGAGAGGACTACATGATTGATCGTGCCGCCCAATGGGGCGCCGACCAGGAGCTGAAGGCGTGTTGTGAGGTTATGAGAGTTAATGGGGGCTATGTGTCTGATGGAGTTCTCTGTGCCATTCGCCGCCCCAAGCCGCCGAGTTTGAAGGAGCAGGCGTTGAAAGTATTGGAATCTGCTCCGCTAAACGCTGATGAACATGCTCTAATCCGTCGCGCTCTTGAACAGCTATGAAACCATTCACATTCATATCATCCAAGGAAAAAATGCTTGGCTCATCATTCCTGACTGGATCGGGCAGAATTATAGCTGAAGAGCTAATGAAGCCTGAGGGTTTAGTTCTCGAGAGACTGTTTAACTATCTGGGGGATCTAGACGACCGCTTGAACCAACTGGAGCGCAACGATGACTAAGCCCGACTACCGCACCATCTGCGCTGAGCTACTTAGCAAAATCGACTACACATGGGGCGACATTCCCGTAGATGTCCGTGATCTCATGGGCCGCGCCCGCGCACTGCTGGATCAGCCAGTGGCGGTAAGGCCAACGGTCATGGAAATCATCGAGCTGCACTCATGGCTAGAAGATGAGTGGCGAGCCAATAACGATGGCGAAGATCTGCCAACGGTTGACTTTGCCCTCGCCGTCCTTGCTAAGTGGGGGCACTAATGACCAGCAACGCCCGCGCCCAGCGCCTGATCGATGAGTTTGAACAAGGCAGGGACTTTGCCGGCGGCTTCAGCATCCGCCACGGCATCGCCGCTGTGTTGCGGCACCTTGTCGACACCGAAGCCGAGGATGTGAGCTGGGGTGCCGTTTCAGCCCGCACCCTCAAAGACCTGGCCGACGCTCTCACCGCCCCCACCTTGATGGAACGCGCCATGGCCGGCGACGCCACCGCCGCTAAGCAGTTCCTGCATGAGGCCGGCTTCACCGACAAGCAGGGCCAGTGGCTGCCGCAGTATCAACCCATCCCGGAGAACACCCATGACTGACCTCTCCCCCGCCGCGCAGGCGATTATCGATGCCAGCAATTGCGCTGGGTCACGGATCGTGCAGCTCCATATTGTTGATGCCCTGCGGGCTGCTGCGGACCAGGTGGTGCCGAAAGGCCCTAAGCCCAGTGCTAACTCCGATTACCACTTGATGAACTGGACGAAATCTCTCGACCAGTATTACCAGCGGCAAGCCACCCGCGACCAACTCCTCACCATCGCCGCCGAGCTGGAGGCCCTTGATGACTGACTTAAACCCTGTAGACGCCATGACTACTCTCTCTCCCGCCGCGCAGGCTGTGCTCAGGGCTGCCGGAGATTCCGAGCCTGGGATCTACGCAACCATCGCCGCTGCGCTGCGCAAACTAGAAGACATCCTGGCTCAGGATCGAGCAGAGCCCTTGCCGCCCGATCTGGAGCGAGCCGTCCTTACTGAGCGGATCAGGCTATTCCGGCGCATCACCGCTATCGCCGACGAGCTGGAGGCCCACCAATGACTGACCCAAGCACCGTTAATGTGATCAAGGAGGAGATTCCTCAGCAAGTGGTCTATGATGAATCATTCACCGTGAAGAAACAGCGGTGGGGAACATTCGTCTCCTATGATCTCGAGGGTAGTATCCTCATCACATCTATCACCGAAGACTTATGTATCAGCGCCACGCGGTGGTATCTTAAGGCGAGACAGGAAGGGTTCGAGGAACCCGTAGCGAACTACCAACCAACTGTGGAGGGAAAGCTGTGACGGACGGACTAAAACTATTTCATGTCGACATCACCTACTCGGTGATGGTGGCGGCGAGCGACGAGAACGCCGCGGAGAGGTTCGCGCAGGAGCAACTAAGTACGATCACACGGGACGAATATGCGGACATCATGTGTACGGGATTAGTCACGAAGGTTAGCGCACCGTGGAAAGGATCACTTCCTTGGGGCGATAACCAAGAATTCACCTGCGAACACTTTACTGGAGAAGCCTAATGGAAATCACATTCGACGGTCACATGCCCGCGCAACGACAAGTCACTTTAACGCAACCCGAGCTTTTCTCAATTTTTGAGGCGATGAAGAATGAGCTCTATAAGCACATGGCTTATTCGTCCCTCTCCGAAAACGACCCGATCTTCCCGCACGATAAGGCTATTTGCGACATATGCAAAGCTCACGACGTAGACTTTCGTTACAAGAAGGACCGCCTCGCGTTTTTCACAGCGATCCTTGAGAAGATAGAGAATCCTTACGCGTGATCCTATGACACTTGGCAAACTGTCCACTCGGCTCCCCGTTGGCTCCCGGCAAGACGTATAGTGGTACTATGAATCAAGACGACCTATGAGCCCATTCTATCCTGATTGTTACGATCAGTGGTCTCTCTGTAAATACACTTATGATGGGGACCATAAGTGTTTCGACACACTCTTTGAGGGCACAGAGGATGAGTGTCGTCAATATGCTTATGACAACTACTCGGATAAGGAGCAAACTGACATGTGTTTGATGGATTGGGAAGGTAGGGAGTGGGACGTATGAGAGCGACTCTCTTTGCGATTTTCGCTATCGCGGTCGGGAACGCGACTCTCGTTCTTGCCCAACAGCCTTGTAACACGTCTTTTTGGACCTGGCAGGGAGGAGAACGGGTAAAGGTCTGCTGCAACCAACAGAACTTCTGCACCACAAAATACGGAATTTACAACCAGTGATCCTTCCCATCATCCTAGCGACGGTAATTCAATATGACTTCCTTAACAGACCAGTTCCTGAATCGGATGCGCGGCGATGCGCAGCCGAAGTCGAAATCCCCTACGCCTCTGACAACTTCTCAGATGCCGAATGGCGACAATTCCAGCGTTGCATCATCAGACGAACCAACCCCTAGGAAAACACACGTCGGTTGGGGCGAGACTGTAGGGATCGCCCTGGGAGTGGTGGCTGGCACGGTGCTCTCCATCCTTCTCGGAGCATTCGGTATTCACTGGATCCTTGGCTTAATAAAGCTGGGCGGCCTGACTTATTGGCAGATCGTCGGACTACTTGCCATCTGGGAGATGGTCAAACCCACCGCGCACTCGAAATGACGGATTTCGCTACTTTCACTGAAGAGCAAGTTGAGTTGATCTACGACGCTGTTAAGGACCTGCAGAAGAGATACGGAAAGACGCACCCCTTCTATTCACAGTGTGAGGGAGTGCTTACCCGCGCGCTTCCGGTCGTGAACACCCGCCGCCGCCGCTTAAACGCTATCTGTGATTGCTGATCACTTGATGTCCCAGATCGGAACCATCTGATTCTCACGTGAGATATTGTTCTGGCGAAGGATCTTATTCGACCCATCCTCCTTCGTCTCAGGGTCGATCCACCGGCGGTTTCCGTCGAGGGCTGCTGCAACCTCCGTCATCCAGTCGTGAGCTGTAGTGGCGGGGACGTTCTGACATATGATGTTGATATCTTTCGTCGGCATCTGTACCTTCTCAGCGAAGTCCGATGGGAATCCCATCAACGCGAAGGCCTCCGATGTCATCAGCCACCGATCCTCATACGGGTGGAGGAGATACGGAAGTGTCTGCCACATCAGACTCCGAGTGTGATCCCACGCCAGCTTGATCGACTTATCGAGGATGCAACTATCGGTCTCGAATTTGTACTTGGCGTGACGAAGGAACTTGTTTGTCTTCGGGTCTGAGATGGTGTCGATGGCATCATCGAACCAGTTGTTGTCTTTCACCACCCTAACGATGGTCGTCATCCGATCGGATGCTACCTCCCGTAGTATTCGCTCTTGACTATAACCATCGAATTTTGTCCGAATGTACTTCCAGATGTGATTTTGGCTCGGTGGAAGCGTGGTGTCTATGTTCACCTGGTCCGTCTTAGCGAATGTTCCTTCTTTTAGGAATTGGTGATATTGCTTGTAGGGCTTTTTGATGTGATTAAGCACAGGTACTTTGTCGCCTTTCCACAGGAAGAAGAAGCTGCGGGTGCGCTCCTGCGGCAACCCGTGATAGATCGACGATGTCTTGACCAGACTCATCGTGTAACCGTGTTCGAACGCCACCGCATTCAACCTCTCAGCGAACTCCTCTCCCATCCTTGTAAACAATCCCGGAGCATTCTCCACCATAATCGCCTTTGGCTTGAGATACTTCACGGAGTAGAGTGCCGCGTTGTGCATGTGAAGGTTGCTCGGAGCCATACATCCCCGAGGATTCTTCGACTTCTCATTTTTGCCGGTGGATTGATTGGCGAGACTTAATCCAGCGCAGGGAGGCAGTGACGTGATGATGTCGACGTACTTCACTGGAAGTTGGTCGAGCGTGAAGTCCAGAAAAGGCACGTCATTGAAGTATTTCAAACAGTACGCGTCGTTCGTCGCGAACGCGCTACTCCACGATGCTATCCACTCCGGTCTATTCCCGAGGGCCTTCGTGGTCCCAAGAACACTTCCGCCGACAAGCGGGATAATATGCCCGTGCGTATACGTCATTGGCGACGTCTGCCCCAAAACCCCATCCTAGTGAAAAGTAGAACAAGTGAACCTGTGACAGTTGGGAAAGTGGCATGTTAAAGGTCACTAGCCCCCCGTCGCAGAGTATAATAGAACTATGAACAACCCCATCGCAAGAGCCCGGGTCCTTTATGATAAGGGCTCTAAAGAGAACATCCTTCAATTCCTTCAGGAGATGGACCCGAACGGGTGCTGGACCGATGATGTGTCTTACGCCGAAGGTCTCGAACCGTTGACGTATGACGAAGCACTAATTGAACTCGAGGACATGATCAAGGAACTAGAATTTGAGATTGTGCCTGTATGACAACTGATCCGAACATCACTCCCGTCAATCTCGTTGACGAGATGAAGACGGCGTACCTTGACTACAGCATCGCGGTGCTGATCGGTCGGGCTATTCCGGACCTATACGACGGTCTGAAGCCTGTCACACGCCGGGTGCTTACAGCGATGAAGTGGCTGGGGCTTCGTCCCGACGGTCGCTATATGAAGTCCGCTCGTATTGAGGGCGAGACCATGGGCAAATTGCACCCACACTCGGGTGCTTACGGCGCGATGGTCACAGCTTCCTCCGGGTGGACGAATAATCACCCATTGGTCGATGGTTGGGGGAACTGGGGCTCGCCCACTGACGGTCCCGCCGCTCCACGATACACGGAGGCGAAAATCACATCATTCGCCTGGGACGCACTCCTTCAAGACACCGATACGTGGGTCACACGGCCTAACTATGACGGGAGTCTGCAGGAGCCTGTGCAGCTCAACGTGAGACTTCCGCTCCTGCTTCTAAACGGAGGTGAAGGAATCGGGGTAGGTTATGCTACGAAGATCCCAACGCACAACCTTCGCGGCGTTGCTACAGCCCTCCGTGCGCTTGTCGACGACAATATGATCCTGGCGAAGAACACTCTCGCGCCGGACTTCGCTACGGGCTGCGATATAGTCAAGGACGAGGGATTGGTTGAGTACCTGAATACGGGAGCCGGGTCAATACGGATGAGGGCGATCTGCTCTCGTGAGAAGCTTGATTACGGCAAGCGCTCGAAACGTGATGGGTTGATCTTCACCAGCCTGCCACTTCACATCAACACCGAGCAGGTCGGGGAGCAGGTGAAGGAAGCACTTGAGAAAGGCAAGATCACCACCGTTGCGGATGTTCGGGACGAGACTGACCGGACCGGTGTGAGACTTGTTATCGTTCTCAAGGCTGGAGCTGACGTTGACCAGGCCGAAGCTGAGCTTTTCCATCATACCTCACTCGACACAAAGTTCTCTGCACGCAATCTTGCAATCGACGGCGTGAAGCCGGTGCAATTAGCGCCTCACGATATGTTGATCAAGTGGGCGGGTTGGCGTGATAGCCGACTATTGGCTTCGCTCAAAGCCGAATTGGAGAAGCGACGCGGTAGGCATGAGATCGTTCAGGGTCTTATCACCGCCATCACGATGATCGACGAGGTCATCATCCAGATCCGCGCTGCGAAAGACAGAACCGATGCCAAAGCACGTCTGGTCAAGATGCAGTTTAGCGCGCCACAGTCTGATGCTATTCTTGACATGAGGCTGGCCCAACTCACGAAACTCGATGACAAACAACTTCAAGCGGAGTCGAAGGAGATCCTTGCCCGGATCAAGGAGATCCTGATCCTGACATCCTCAGAGAAGAGGCGCCGGGATTACATCGTCAGTGAGGTGGAGCAACTCGCCGAACGTCATGGGAACGCGAGGCGTTCCAGGGCTATCGACGCGCCCAGCGCACTCTCGGTCGAGACCGTAAAGGTAGGACGGAAGAGCGTTGAGGTTAAGGTCATCGGGCCAAAAACACGGTTTATGTCGCTCGACGAGGAGAAGGGGATCTTCACGCAACTTAAGGGGCCGCGCGGGGCGAATGTCACGGCGCAAGATGATCAGAAGTTGGTGGTCGTGTGCGACAACGGGATGTTCTACAAACTCCCACCAAAGCACAGCGGTCCCGTGTCATCGGAACCCACGAGGGTGATAGTACGTGGCAACACCGGGAAGTTGTCTGACACCCCGCTTATCGCCGTGTGGAAGACTGAGGAGGGTATCTTTGCCAATGTCATTCCCTGGGAGACGCTGACGAAGACGACCTCGAAAGGCAAACGATGGTTGCCCGAGGGAGCCGAACTCCTGAGTCTAGGCAGTACCTACACGCTGAGGATGCAAGGACGAAGGAGGGATAAGGTGATCGGGATCAATACGGTTAGGACGCGTCCTGTCGGCGGTAAGGGCACGAAGCTCGCGAAGTTGGAGGAAGCGGCGGTGTGATGTTTGAGAGAGAGATGATGATCTCGAGCTCGAGAGAATTATGATTAAATAAATTATTTGTTTGAATGGGTAATATATTTGGGAGTCAGCACTTACGAATTATGACCCACGATGACTACGAAAGGATCTACGGTAACCCGTCTCAGAGTAAAATAGTAAAGTCAAGACGATTCACTAAAATGATTGTGGAACAAAAAGAGAAAAGATTTATTACTGAGAGGTTCACCCCTAACGAAAGTTGGAAACCTTTTAGGCTGATCAATGATCGGCTTGGCGTTGCACATACGATAAAGATTGAGATGGGCTGGACAGAGATCTGCAGAGATGTTCTTAAAGACGACACGCATCCTTCTTCGATTCGTGCCCTAGTTATAGGTAACTATAAGACTACTAACGGGTGGCGGTGCGAATATCTCTAAAGTTAATAAATGGCATTTATTAGCAATGTGAATAGTACGGATGTATCTGTGCCACTTCGACAAGTGTCCACTAAACTCCCCACGGCCCGCCTGGATGCCGTATAGTACCTTCATGAATCAAATCAAAGTCGTTCCCGTTACCTACGACCGTGTCGAAGTCCTTCACTTCGAAAACGGTACTCAAGGCAAGCATTGCGTTAAGCAGGTGACCGTACAGCCCTCTCGCAATCGGGCTCCCCAGCCCGGTCGGTCCTACATTCGTGAGTGGCAGGAGATCAATCCTGAGATCACCTATGTCCACTTCGAGTACATGAATCCTCGCTGCGAGAACTTTATAAAAGGAGCGTGACGCTTCTCGAACTGTCCACTAAACGTGCCAGGACCCTTCAGGATCCTGTATACTAGATTCATGAACGAAACAACCACGACCAATACACAACTCTCCCCCGCAGCGCAGGCGGTAAAGGACGCAGCACAGGAGCTGTACGCAGACCGCATGGCCCGCAAAATGGCGTGGCCCTTGGATCTGCCCGTAGTTGCCGCCGCCCTGCGGGCTGCTGCTGATCAGGTGGTGCCGAAAACACCTACGCTCAGCGCTGACAAAGACCATGACCACTTTTATCCAGAGGATTACGAACTCGGGGTGTGGGTTGCTAATGACGATACACGAACTGAACTCCTAGCCATCGCTGCCGAGCTGGAGGCCCTCGATGACTAACTTAAACCCTGTAGACGCCATGACTAACCCCGACTACCGCGCCATGTGCGCTGAGCTAGTAGATGCGCTGGAAAACGCACGTCGCATTATTGATGGTGCAGACGGAACACTGCATATCAATACCGCAGAGTTTGTGCTGCGCCGCGCCCGCGCACTGCTGGATCAGCCCACACCGCAGCCAGTGGCCGTGGCTCCCTACAGGGAAGTGGCTGACTTGGTGGTGTGGCTAGAAGATCACTCTGCCGAGTGCTTGGAACTCGACCAGCCTGAGTGGTCAAAATCTATCAAACAAGCCGCTAGATTTTTGCATCTTTACCTCAGGGCCACACCGCAGCCAGTGGCCGACGCCCTCACCGCCGAGCTGGAGGCCCTCGATGACTAACCCCTACCGCGCCATGTGCGCTGAGCTGGTCGCCGAGATTGAGAAATGGCAACAGGCAGATGATGAGTTCAGCGATGCCGGAACTATTCGCGCCGACGCTAATTACGATTTAGCACCACGCGCCCGCGCCCTGCTGGCCCAGCCCGAGCCAAAAGGGCCGACGGATGAGGACGTGTTTGACCTATCCCCCGCCGCGCAGGCTGTGATGACTGCTTGCAACGACGCAGTTGAGCGTTTACCGCTTAGCTCGACGAAACCTGAACAGTTCTCTATTGCCTTGATTGCTGCTGCCTTACGGGCTGCTGCTGATCAGTTGATGCCGCTGACAAAGACACCGTGGGGATCAACACTAATTCCGATTCTGACGGCAGAAGAAAGCCGTAATGGGCTCCTTGCTATTGCCGCCGAGCTGGAGGCCCTCCAATGACTAAAGTCTACCTCGTCGAGGTCCGCGGCAACGACTACTACGATCGGCTTGAATTCTTCGGAGTTTATGCCGACCGCGAGGCCGCGGAAGCCCGTGCCGCAGAGTTATGGACCCGGCGGTACGAAGACAACGAAGAAGGCGAATTACTCTACGAGGAAGTGATCGTCTCTGAAGTCCCCATTCTCTAAAACAACTATGAAACTCTACAACTTCTCGACCGGAATCATGGTCGATTTCTATCCCGTCCGCGCCGCTTACGGCGAACCCGTCTCGAAGGAGTGGTTCCTCAAGGTCGTTGACTTCGGCGGTCGTACTTCCAAGTCGTTCAAAAACCGCGTCGAGATGAATCTCGAGGTGAATGACCGTATCGACAATCGCGGGTACGGCGTAACCGGTTTCAACACTGAAGCCGAGGTCGCCAATCCTTTCGCAGGAGCATGCTGATGAACTGGAGGATCGAGTTAGAGCGCGCATTGCTTAAGAGGGAGGACGAACTCGAGATGCTCGTGGTAAAAGAGCAGACGCGCCCGATGGCAGCTAAAGAGGCTTCAATCTATCACCCCATATTCGATCGCGAATTTGACGGTGGCTACGGCGGATCCGAAGGTTGTCAATTCACAGCGTGGGGCCGCAAGTACATCTACTTTCCGGCCGTCTATGACGGCTTGGAGTGGATCGCTTTCGTCCCGCGCAACCCGTGCCTGCACGCAACAGAGCACATCGGAAATGAATAAAGTGTTTTTGAGGGTCCTAAGTAGGTTCAATAGACCCAAGGGAGCACCGGATCTTCCCGCGCTGCGAAAGTGTGCTAATTGCGGCGAAGAGAAATCCTTGGATAAAGAGCACTATCAGGTAGTCAAAACATTTAGGACCGGATTCTCGTATTACTGTAATGTCTGTGACGCACCAAAGAGAAGAAACTGAAGAGCGCGATTGGAGGCATTACGTCACCCTGATCGGGTTAGCGATCGAGGATACCATTCCGAACCCGTCGGAGATCGAGACACTCGATGCGGTAAGATTACTTGTGAGAGAGGTTAACGCCTTACGCAGAGCCGTTGGGCTTCAATCCTACTCCCAATTATCCAGACAAGAGGAATCTGAGGAACAACGATGGGAAGACCAGTAGACAGGGACTCCGACTTCATGCTAACCGAGCACGGGACCGACCGTCTCATCACTGATTACAACTCGCTCGACATCGGGAGGGAGGTCATGATTCGTTATGATAAAGAACTTCAACAACTTGCCGATTCATCTAACATTCGAAATGATGACGACTACGACGATTGGGAGGTGGGACTAGAGCCGATCCCCGATGACCACACATGGACGAGAAAACGCAGTTCATAGAGGCCACACTCGACTGGGCGGAATCCCGGATCGAGAGGTTGCTCAATGAGGACAGGTTGGATGATGCGCTGTCAATCGGACACGAATTTCATGAGTGGTCGAGGGCGCCATTAGGCTTTGACCACGACCTTGAGTATCCGGTAGACACTTGACGAACTGGCCTAAGGAGTCCCCAGTGGCCTCCTTGATCCCGTATAATTGATCCATCAGCAACTAACCATGACCGAAACCGACAATCTCTCTATCGCCCACATCGAGCATCTTGTAGAACGAGCTGCGTTTCACGCGAGAGATGGTGATGAATCTCTCAAGGAATTTTTCCTTGCGGAAGCGAAGATCCTCTCGATGGTGATGGATGGCCCCGATGGTCTGTTTCAGATGAGGTATCATCGCTACATATCCGACTCATTCGGAGTCGTGTTTGAACTTGATCACTGCGATCCCGAGCTCATGTTCGGCGGGGTGTGACTATGACATCGATCCAAACAACGGGCTCTCACGACGCCATTGACGATGAGTTCTCTTTTACGATGTGTTTTGGGGATTCTCCCACACTCACATTTGAGGGACTAACTCGGGACCAGGTTCGCGATATGCGGGATTGTCTCGACGCGATGTTGTGGCATGAGCAGGATTCTGATTACGAGAAAACGCTCAACGAAATACGAAAGACAATTGGGTCTTACGTCTCTGTGAGGGACGAAGAAATCGCTGCAATTGAAACAATTAGCAGGATCCGTGATCTCCTTTTAAGTAAGGTGACTTTCAACGGTTGGGAAGACGTCAATGGCACTCTTTATTGGCCTGACGTAGAATCAATGCTTACTCGACCACTCGACTACTGATGAGCGATAGATTCGTCACTCAGGAGGAAGTGGAGCGGATGATCGCCGCGGCGATTCGGCAACATAATCGTAATGCTGCTATAATAAGCGCAGTGATAGGCTGGACTGTCCTTGCGTTATTCGCTGAAGGATTGCTTCGCCTCATCGGTAAAATTCCCCCTCTACTCCCATGGTTGGACCTATCGATATAATGGAAGAAAAGGACGAGCCCGGGTTCGAGATCTTGCACTTCTCAGTAAGGTATCCCGAGCGAATAACCAATCCCCTGAAGTACCCGTACTTCATCCACAACCTCGTGTGGCGGGCTCTTAGCAAAGAGTTTAAGAGCCTATGCGAAGGAATGGTGGATGAGTGGACACAAACCGAGGTCGTCTTCGATAAGGAGCTCGCTGAGGAGTACTTCGCCGGATTGGATTTTGTCATGGGCGAAGTTGACAACCAGTTCGGTTACGCCTCATGTGACATTGTCCACCGAGACGGTCTGCGCCGTGACATCGTCTTTCACAAAGGTTGGCAGCACCAATCTCCCTTCGTCACCTACATCGAAAAGTTTGACTGTTTCCGCGCGTGGGGCTTCACCGAGTCCAACGCGATCACTCAGGCTTGCGTTCATGAGCTTGAGATGCTGAAGTTAGGGGAGCATATGTACCGCGGGCGCTTTGCCACCTGGAGTCATTTCCGCCGCGTGATAGACGCCCTTGATTCGTTTTGGGATTGATGAGTGCAGTTTTCGCTTTTTAGCTCACGGGACGGGCACGTACGTAGTATCTATCGTCAAACGCCTCGTCGTGACAAAAAGCGAAAGTGTAAGACTCAAAACCCTTACGGCGTCTGGGCCGGCGAGTAGTACATATGTTTTCGAGGCGGAGTAGGGTCTGAGGGTCAATGGGAATTGGTACATATGTACCTGTGACACTCCAACAAGTGTCCACCAAAGCCCCCATGGGCCCCGAATCCGGTGTATACTAGACTACAGAACGAACGAAACAGACCATGACTGACATCCGCGCCCAACTCGATTCCCTTCATCACGGAGAGGCTGCCGATAGCTGGACCCATGAGGGAAGTTCGGTCATTGTTCCTGATGTGAGTGTTCTTTGTTCAATCATCGAGCAACTTGTAACTCGCATTGAACAACTCGAGGCGCAAGTCTCCTAAGTTTTACTTCAATCCCGCTCTTTACTTTTTTTGTTTCCTATGATTTGCAACGTAGCCTCTGATCTCGCCACCAAGACGCTTGTTTGGACCGTGCGAGATCTCGTTACTGGCAGGTACATTCAATGTGTCCCCGCGTACAAAGTCCCGGTGGCAATGCGCCAACTCCAACTAAATCGCCCTGCCTGAGTCACCATGACACCTTCTATCAACCGTCTTGCTGACTCCGCCAGTGAACTCGGAGCATACATCATAGACGCGGAGTTTGACGTGCTCGAGGAGCAGTTTGTTAGTGCCGGGCCTATGGACTTTGAGCAGTTCACTCGTTGGGTGACTGGGTATATGTATTACAGTGCCGTAGTTTGTGTATGTGGTGGGCAAATTGACAAGATCACAAACTGGCTCCGAGGGGCTTATTGTGAACTGACCGCACTTGCCGGGTACGATATTACTGTTGTGTAGTTGTAGAGTTGTAGGTTACTTTTCTACTTCTACTTTTAACTTTAGTAGTTAAGTAGAAAGTTAGAGTTAACTCTACAACTCTACCAGCAAACTTTCATTTGTATTCTGAGTTGGAATATATACTCCACGGAGTGGTCCGATAGGGTAGTACATATGGCCTATAGGCCAATCCGCCTAGTGGCTACTAAAGCCCCCATGGGCCCCGGCAATCCTGTATATTGGATTCATGAAAGAAAACGAGATGGTTATGAAAGTTTATGTAGTGATAGGAGGATATGATTACGAGCGTGAAGTCTTCGATTCTTTGAAGATGTTTATGTCGGAATCGTCGGCTTTGGATTACAAAATCAAGTTGATCGAAGAAAAGTTTGATTACGTTTTGATCGAAGTCAGAGAGGTTAACGTTTAAACATTTGGTGTATACTAGACTCATGAACGAAAACCGCTCCGTGCCTAAATCTTTCCTTCGCTTGTTCTTCATCATCCCAGGCTTTCAGGCTTGGGTCGCGGAGAATAACCGTAAAACGCAAGAACGCTGGTCAAAGCAAATTGACAAATTGCATGGTTAAGCCATCATGGTGGCCAGTACGCCTAGTGGCTACTAAAGCCCCCGTTGGCCACGAATCCGATGTATACTAGACTCATGAATCAAACCAAGAACGGAAACGCAATGAACCTCTACATCCTCAACGACGTACTGCACGACTACACTGCTGGCATGGCAGTCATCGCCGCTGAGTCTATGGAACAGTGCAAAGAGTTGTTTATGGCCGAGTTTTGTTATTCTGGTGCTTCTAATTACCTCAAAGGCGGATACAAAGACATTGGAGTGGTGGTCGAAGACTTCAATACCGCGAAAGTCAAAGTGATCGAGGGCGTCAACTACGCCGCCGGTGTTGTGTCCTATGTCTATGGCGGGGGCTGATAGCCAATCCGCCTAGTGGCTACTAAAGCCCCCATGGGCCACGGATCTGATGTATACTAGACTCATGAACGAAAACCAAATGACCGCCTTCCAGTTCTTTATTGAATCCCTCGAGCACAATTCCACTCCCCCGGGCCGCACTGAAGACTACAACGAAGGATACGCAGATGTCATTGATTCTATACTCTACGCCATCCGATCTGGCGACGTTAAGAACATCCGCGATCTCGACAAATTGATCAATCAAATGGACGCGTACGCCGAGGATAACGAACCCGGTGATTACGCCCGAGGCTATCAGGATGCCGTGAATGTGTGCCTTACCGCCCTCTCCTAGCTGCTTGAGCCCATGGCCGTGTGACAGTTGGACAACTGTCCACTAAACCCGCCAAAGCCCCCAAGCATCCCGTATAATGATCCTATGAACGAAATCAAAAACCATATGACTGGCTCCGTCACCTCCCAGAAAACCGGTAGGGTCTACACCTTCACCACCGAGCGACAGACTCGCACTGACTACGCGGCGTTTATGGACGTCTCCACCAAGTACGAGCGCGTCTACTATCAAGTGAATGTAGCTGTCGATGGCAAGTACCTGAACTTCGCTTTCGTTGATGACCACACCAACGCGGTCGCCGTGTACGAAGCCGTTCAGGACGTGATTGATTGGGCTGAGACCCCTAACGAGGTGCTCGAGTCCATACACTCCCGCTACGACTGAGCTGACTATAATCAAACCACACTTCAAACAAATGGATAGACAGCAGAAGGACAAGATTCGCCTCCTCATCATCGAGCGTCTCTATGATGAGTCGACACACGTGATACTCAATGAGCTCTGTTACAACGAGGGCATCGAGGACATGTTTAGCGCTCGAGAGTTCTTCGAGGAGCAGGTCGAGCGCATCAATAAGCTGTTTAACTACCCTGAGATCCGCTTAGAGGACTAAGATGTCGCTCCTCTCGAAAGAAGATCACTATCTGGCTATCGCGGCCCTCGCCGTGGCGATCGCCCATGAGGATCCTGAGGATCCTGCTGTTATCAAGATGAAACAACTTCTCACTTGGCTACAACTCCAACGAGATAAATTCGATTAGACTTGTCATGTCGCCGCCTGTCGCTCTTAACAAGAGCATCCTCGTTCTCAACGCATCGTACGAACCACTCAACGTTTGTTCCGGTCGCCGGGCATTCGTACTGGTGCTGAAGAATAAGGCGCAGGTCCTGTCGCGACAGGTCATTCGCCTTCTGAACTACGTTCGTCTCCCAATGAGTCGGATCAACGCGAAGAAGCCGAGTCGAAATCTGATTCTCAAGCGGGATAATTTCACCTGTCAGTATTGCGGCACCGACCGCGACCTGACGATCGATCACATCCTACCGCAATCACGTGGAGGAAAGGATACGTGGGAGAATCTTGTTGCCTGCTGCTACGCCTGCAACAACACGAAGGATAATCGCACTCCGGAGGAGTGGGGATCGCCGCTACGCGGTAAGCCACACGCTCCATTCAGTCGGTTCCTTCTGACGCTTAACGCGAACCTGGTGTCGGAATGGCGTGAATATCTATATGTCTAAACTCGCCTTTAGATTGACCGGGGTGTAGCCCAGCGGAAGAGGTCATGGACTTAAAATCCATTCAGCGTGGGTTCAAATCCCACCACCCCGACTAATCGCCCAGATGGTGGAACGGTAGACACAGCGGACTTAGAATCCGCCGCCTTAAAAAGCGTGGAGGTTCAAATCCTCTTCTGGGCATAGCCCGATCTTCGGGCTAAACATACTCAACTTGGGTAATACAAGTGTACTTGTGACACTTGCCTAAGTGTCCACTAAATGCCCCACGGGGCCTCGGGACAGAGTATATTAGATTCATGGTTGGGGAACGCCCCACCGAACCTCGACAACTTAATAAGCGATATTTCCTGGGTCACTAACTCAATGGTAGAGTAGTCGGCTCTTAACCGATCGGTTCTCGGTTCGAATCCGAGGTGACCCATGGAGACCGAAACACGGGGTGCTTAGGTAGCACTTACGATGAAAGACCCCATGAGGGAGCTTCGTAGTGATGGGTTCGATTCCCGTCCATTCCATTTCGGTCTCAAGGCGCGGCTAGTACATCGGTACTAGGGCCACTTCGACAAGTGTCCACTAAACGCGCCACCAGCCCCCAAAAGGCTGTATATTAGATTCATGGGTGGGAGAGCGATCGGCGCTCCTCCATCCCTCGAACCTCGAAAACTTAAATCTTTTTTGGTCCTATCGACTAGCGGTTAGGTCATCACCCTTTCAAGGTGAGAACACGGGTTCGAATCCCGTTAGGACTACTGGGAGTGAAGCTGAATGACTTCGGTCAGGGAGGTCACTCCACCCAGATTCTGTAAAATAGCGGGGACTAGGGACGCCCGCCCTTTGGTGCCTGGATACGCAGTCCAGGTTAAATCGCATGGCATGAACTGAGCCAAAGGTCTATGACCCATTAGTGTAGCGGCTTATCACGCCACCCTGTCACGGTGGAGATCACGGGTTCGAATCCCGTATGGGTCGTTATCCTCAATCGTTTTAATCCCATAGTGGTTGGTGCGAGGATCATTCGGAAATGTAGCTCAGTGGTAGAGCACTCGGCTGATAACCGAGCGGTCACAAGTTCAAGTCTTGTCATTTCCACTCGGGGACTTAGCTCAGATGGTAGAGCAAAGGACTGAAAATCCTTGTGTCGCCAGTTCGATTCTGGCAGTTCCCACTTAGAATCCTTCGATTCTATCAACGTGGAGTAGAGCAGTGGTAGCTCGTCAGGCTCATAACCTGAAGGTCGCGGGTTCGAATCCCGCCTCCGCCATTGCCCTTTCGGGGGCATTTATTCCCATCGACCGAGCAAGCGAACGGGCCCGACTGTTAATCGGAGATTGGTAGGGGCAGTACCTACGATGGGAGTTGGGTCCGAGCACGGTGCGTGCTTCGGTATAAAAGACTGACGCCTCCGGCTGCGGAAAGCCAACCCTCGGGTATAGGTCAGCGCCCATGATCTCCGGAAGCCGTTTGCTGGTTTCCATAGTCCGGAGTGATAAAAATTGAAACCAGCACCAAGCCGCTCTGTGCTGTCTGGAAATGTCCGGGTGCCACATCGGGTCTAAGTCCTGGGAAACCAGGCCGGGGGGATGGCCTCCCCCGCAACATTCTGATCGAGGGTTGAGCAACAAGTAAAGATCGGTAAGGAAGAGAGTTACCTAGCACTACCGATTACCCTCGACCCAATGGCCTGTAGCACAATGGTAGTGTTGCTGACAATTAGTCGGCGGTTGCAAGTTCGAGTCTTGCCGGGCCAGTTGGGTGCGGAGTTCTTAACTCCTAAACCCAAGTCACTGCTCTGCTCTGGAGATATCCAGATTAAGCATCAGGCTAAGTCCAAGCCTGCTTGGCCGGGGGGATAGCCTCCCCCGCAACATTCTGATCGAGGGTTGAGCAACAAGTAAAGATCGGTAAGGAAGAGAGTTACCTAGCACTACCGATTACCCTCGACTCAAACGCAGGAAGTGCAACACCTCTACTAGGCGCCTCCGTAGTTGGGCCCTGCTTAGAAATGTGAAAGAGGATTCTAGGAGCACTTGATCCAGGTCCCTCCTGCCACACGGGAGTAAAGGTAGGTAGACGGTTCGATTCCGTCGTTCAACTGGTGTTGATTGGGGTTCGACTCCCCTTAATGCGTGGTGCTAAATAGGCTTAGCGGCCGCCCGTGGGTTCGATTCCCACAACTCCCATTGTCCCTGAAGGGTGGCCACCCTAATGACGGGACAAAGCGAGAGCCCAGGTCAGGGAAAAGTCCGGACACGCTGGTTCGAATCCAGAACTCTCGCCTTGCCGGGTTACCGGCAATCTCCGTTCTAGACTCCGGAGTCGTATGGAATACGTCGACAAGTTCCCGACACGGCCACACATTCAGTCGTTAAAGTGTGGTGCTTTCTTGAGGGCTGTCTTGCCGTTGGTACGACACTGGTTACCAGACGAACCGGCCAATTTGCGAGCCCTGCTGAAAGCTTAGCCCCCACCTCTGTCCGTCCTTGAGACGTCTCATGTGTTAAATTGGGGCCTTTCCGGGATGTAGCGCAGCGGTAGCGCGCCTGCTTTGGGAGCAGGATGTCGCAGGTTCGATCCCTGCCATCCCGATTAGGTTCTCTTGAACCGGACTCTTGGGGGAGAATAACGCTCCTCAGCGCCGTAATTCCATTGAACCTATCTGGGCGAGTGTCTACTGTTGGCAACGTAGTACCAGTCTGTAAAACTGGAGTGGTCTTTTGGCCTCGGGGGTTCAATTCCCTCCTCTCCCACTTCGCCGCCATAGCTCAACGGTAGAGCACCTCTTTGGTAAAGAGGAGGTCCCGAGTTCAAATCTCGGTGGTGGCTCCAGGTCGCTTAGCTCAGCGGTAGAGCTCTTGCCTTACAAGCAAGCTGCCACTGGTTCGATCCCAGTAGTGACCATTGGTAGTTGTTGTGCAGATAGCACAGAGAGACGCCATAGGGGTGCAACAAGGAACGTTGTATTAAACGAAGAGTCCCGTAAGCCGCAAATCGTAAAGTAGCGAGACCGGCTTCAGCATAAGTCGCAAGGTCGCTAACCGTAGGTGGATACTCTCGCCCTGTTCGGGGAATTAGCTCAGTTGGTAGAGCGCCTGCTTTGCAAGCAGGATGTCAGGAGTTCGAGTCTCCTATTTTCCATCGTTCTTTCGGGAACACTCGCGGATGTAGCTCAGTGGTAGAGCATCTCCTTGCCAAGGAGAAAGTCGAGGGTTCGAATCCCTTCATCCGCTCCATTTGGAAGGAGTCCGGTTGGTCGAGGGCGCAATCTTGAAAATTGTTGGGTGTTAAAGCCTCACGGGTTCGATTCCTGTTCCTTCCGCTGTGGTCGTAGCATAATGGTTAATGCGCCAGATTGTGAATCTGGTTTATGTGAGTTCAAATCTCATCGGCCACCCCGCTCGATTAGCTCAGTGGTAGAGCAACTGTTTCGTAAACAGTAGGTCGTCGGTTCAAGTCCGACATTGAGCTTTCCCATCTTGGGAAACTGTTTCGGTAGCCAAGTGGTAAGGCGAAGGTCTGCAAAACCTTCACGCGTCGGTTCGATTCCGACCCGAAACTTTGGCTATCAGCCAATATACTCTGGAGTCGCCAAGTGGTAAGGCAACGGGTTTTGGCCCCGTCACTCGTAGGTTCGAATCCTTCCTCCAGAACCAACGTCCGTGTGGCGCAATCGGTAGACGCGCTACTTTGAGGTGGTAGTTGTTGGAGGTTCGAGTCCTCTCACGGACATTGTCGGAATGGTGTAGTTGGAAACACAGCGGTCTCCAAAACCGTTATCCGGGGTTCGAATCCTCGTTCCGGCGCCTTGCTCCCCTAGCTCAGCGGATTAGAGCGTCTGACTACGGATCAGAAGGCCGAAGGTTCGAATCCTTCGGGGAGCGTACGCCCTCGTAACTCAGTGGCTAGAGTATCCGCCTTCTAAGCGGTCAGTCGTAGGTTCGAATCCTACCGAGGGTGCCTGAGAGATTAGCTCAGTCTGGCAGAGTACAGGTTTCATACGCCTATGGTCGGTGGTTCAAATCCACCATCTCTTATTCGCCCTCTTAGCTCAGCGGAATAGAGCACCTGGCTTCGAACCAGGAAGTCGTAGGTTCGAATCCTACAGAGGGCACTTTGGAAGATTGGCCGAGTGGTTTAAGGCGACGGTTTGCTAAACCGTTGGGTTGATTATATTGACCCCGTGAGTTCGAATCTCACATCTTCCGCCAGGGCGATTAGCTCAGAGGTAGAGCACTACCTTGACACGGTAGGAGTCACTGGTTCGATTCCAGTATCGCCCATTGGCTTCCTTAGCTATCTGGTGAAAGCGCCCGACTCATAATCGGATATAGGCGAGTTCGATCCTCGCAGGAAGCACTAGGGGTCATTAACTCAGTGGTAGAGTATCCGGCTTTTAACCGGTTAGTCGTTGGTTCGAGCCCAACATGACCCATCGTTCCTTACGGAGCGGCAATCCAGTTCGGACCCGGTTTCGATTACCGGATGCTCCATTGAATAGTTTAGTCGGAGTAGTTCCTTCATAGGAGGAACTGCGGTCACAAAACTATTCACCTTGGGGCATAAAGGCTTTCGACGGGCTGGAGGGTTCTGAGAATAGATCTCAACAACATCGTACGTTTCGAGCGCGTTGCTATTGCCGCCTAGGCAACCAACCCGTAACGAATTCACAGGGGCCTTCGGGCTCCTTTTTCTTTGAGTGCTTACAGTTTCACTTTTTTGAGCCTTGAGACCGCGCCTTACGATAGATACCTCGTCAAAGCCCCTCAGGACGGAAAAATCGTAAAGTGTAAGGCTCAGAAGCCTTGCAGCACCTGACTCGTGATCTGGTACTTTTGTATTAGTCCTGTGTTAGGGTTTTCGTGGTAAATTCATTGAGGAGCTTAGGCTCCCAGAATAAACTGTCTTGTAGCGATACAAACTCGCAACGTTTATGAGACGTTCCGGCGCACCACGCACCGGCGAGACTCGGGAATGCAACATTCCTTAAATAATTGTGCCGTGGAGGAATGCACCTTGAAACAGGTGAGTGACCGTTCTCTATACGGATGTAGAATTCTTTTTTCTCTAATGCTTTTTTCGAAACTTAAGTCCTTCGTTGGCCTTTCCGCGATCGCGATTCTAATCGCTATTCCAACACCATCTCAAGCAGCAAGTTGCTCGAGGGCAAGTCACTACGGTGTTGGCGATGGTTATCACGGACGGACCACAGCAAGCGGCGAGCGGTTCAATACATATGCTATGACAACCGCGCACCGTTCGCTGCCATTCGGCACAAAGCTCCTAGTCACTAGCGGAGGACGATCAGTAGTCGTCCGAGTGAATGATCGGGGGCCGTTTGTTGGAGGTAGGGATCTCGATCTTTCGTACGCAGCTTTCAGCGCCCTGGCATCGCCGGGTAGAGGTCACATCAATGTGTGCTACTCGCGTGTCTGATCGCTATAATTGATAAGCGATACATAAGGGGAAGATGCTCATTATCTTCCCTTTCTTTTGCCGCACTAGCATAATGGTTACTGCATCCGCCTTGTAAGCGGAAGATTCTCGGTTCGATTCCGAGGTGCGGCTTATCTAAACCCGCTTTGCGGTAAGATAGATCAACTGAATAGCTATTATGCTTTCTACTGATACCCGTCTTCGTCTTGAAGACATCGCGGCGCGTATCGGCGGTGGACTGAATGTCACCTTCGAGGAGATGACTTGGGCACAGAAGTGGGCGGATCATAACAGATCTGCCGCACGAATCATCAATCAGGCGAGGAGGGAAGCTATTCAGGGAAAGCCTGAAAGGGGATCTCTAGACGAGTTCTTAAATGATCTTGACTTAGGCGACCCCGATCCCACAAATCACCTAGTTGGACCCCAGGATCCTACCGATCTCGCAAGGTGGTTCACCGGGTCTGATAATTGGTTTTTGAAAGATGATTGATTCGATCCTTGTCGGGATTGAACTATTCTTCATTGTAGGCGTGATAATGGTTATCATTACGGAAGCAACGAACGAGTAGACAGTTGAAGAACTGGCACAGGGGCCTCCCCAACTAGGCCTGTTCTGCTGTATGATGATCCTATGAAGAATGAGTCTGTACAATTTTTAGAGCGGTGGCTGAACCGTAATGGGCTTCTGGCATTAGCGGACCACGGGATTCGTGTGACGTCAGATGATCGTTACCCCGATCTCTACTGCCTGAAGTACGGTCCGATGGCCGATAAGACCTCGGATATCGTCAAGGTTTGTAGGGGCACCGTAGTCGAATTGAACGAGGCTGACGGCCACATTGTGGTCGCCTACGCGTTCGATCGGTTCTTCAATGCCGGCGAATCGCAAGCGGCGGAGATCGATTGGGAGTCGGCTCGCGTATTTGAGAAGCATGACGGAAGTCTGATCAAGCTCTTCCACGTCAACGGCTACAACTGGATCGTATCGACGTCCGGAACTGTCGGGGCGAACATCCGTTTCGGTGAGATGGACATGACGTTCGAGGATCTGTTCTGGCGGGCTTTCGAATCCAACTACGGCGATCCCCGCAAGAAACTCGATCCTGAGGTAGTCTACATCTTCGAGTTGTGCACGCCTGACAATAAGGTCGTGGTCGATCATAAGTTCGATTGCCTGCCGCTACTGGCAGCACGTGACGCGCGGACGATGGAGGAGATCTACGTCGAATCTTTCTCCGGACTGTTCGCGATCGCGACGGAGTACGGTCACTGGTCCGACATCGGGAGACTAATCGAGTGGGCGAATGAGCGTAAGGGTGCGGAGCACGAGGGCTTTGTCATCGTAGACAAAAACTGGAACCGAATCAAGGTGAAAGGTGAGTCCTACGTCCAGATGCATCGCGTCAAAGGCAATGGCGATCCTAGCTTCTTCGAACTCTGGAAGAACGACGATCTCGTCGAGTTTTGGACGTACTTTCCGGAATTCAAAGAGCGATTCAAATCGTTGCTGTCTCGGATTGAGGATGCGGCGTTCTTCGTCGAAGGTTTCGTGCGCGAGTATTCGCACATGGACCAGAAGGAATTCGCTGCCTAGGTGCTATACTATCACCCAAAGGTGAGCGGAGCGATGTTCTCGATCCGCGCGGGTAAAGTCACCGGGTTTGTCGATTGGTTAATGCAACAGAATGAGAAAAAGTTCGAGGAGATCTTCAAATGACTAAGTCTGACATGCCCGACCCGCGGGCGTACAAACTTAATGCTAACCTAGACGACGGTGGTGGTGCTGGCTTCGCCAGTGGTTACGACATGTCTTTCACCGCGATAACCCCAACCGTCGGGTGCTGGAGGCTCAATGAGAACTTTCGCATTTACGTGACCAAACGCCCGAATCGTCTCAATCGATTTATGACCAGGTTTCTTCTCGGGTGGGAGTGGAATGATACATGACAACCATACGCTTTATCGGCGACGTTCACGGTAAGTGGCGTCGCTATGAAAAACTCATTAGGGATTCCAGCCGGTCAATCCAGGTTGGGGACTTCGGCATTGGGTTTTATAATCCACGAACTGAGACTTACAGCCGCCCTCCCTTTGACTCAATGGCGAGGGGAGATCACAAATTCATCCGAGGCAACCATGATAACCCCCAGCAGTGCAGTACTCACCCGTTTTGGATCGCTGATGGTGCTTGTCTTGACGATTCCATTTTCTGTGCTGGGGGCGCTCTTTCGATCGATAAGCACCTTCGCACGGAGGGGTGGGACTGGTGGAAGGATGAGGAGCTTTGCTACTCGGAGTTCCTCAAACTCGCTGAGGCGTACGAGGCGGCGAAGCCGCGGGTTATCGTCTCTCATGAGTGTCCCGACGCCGTGGTGACTCACGTCCTTAGTACAAAAAACATGTACAAGTACTATATCCCGAGCATCACACGTCAGTTTCTGGACAACCTGATGTATATTCATAAGCCGGACCTGTGGATTCACGGCCACTGGCACTTCGATCATCACACTATTTTTGACGGGGTCGAATTTATCGGACTTGGGGAACTTTCTTACGTAGACTTGGAGATCTAGATGACAGCTTTTTTCGCAATTTGGTTCGCGAGCAGCATTCTCCTCGCCTATTTGCACCATTTGCTTGTGAGAAACAACTCCCGGTATTAAAATGACAGGATACAAATTCGAGATGTGGGCCGACTCAACCAGCGGCCTCACTCTTCACATTGTTAAGGTGACTGACCCGTACGGGGAGATTGTCGGCGAGGTAAGAAGCCGCACAGAAGAAACATCGCTAAAACTAGCACATGAACTTAAGAAGGAAGACCGCGGCCGCTACTGCGCTGATCACTTCATCATCGGGTGAAGTCGATAATCGACTCGACGAACTCTGGCGGGTCATGAAACAGACCGGCATCACAAGTATGAGCACCCAGGAACTCGAGGAGTGGACGATGCTCATGGCAAAAAGTCTCGAGGGCAAGGGGGACGGGCCACTTAGGAAAGTGTCCACTAAACACGCCAAAAGGGCTTGAGAAGTCGTATAGTACTAGTATGAAAGCGAATACAAGCCATATGCTCCCGCCCCCACCACAGAGGGGGGTTTTATTTTCTGATCACGAACTCGATCGGAATTCTGTTGTTGTGATCGGAGATATTCACGGATGCGCGCAAGCGCTTCGTGATCTATTGGCTCAGATCATCAATACTCAGTGTCAGATTGTATTCGTTGGGGATCTGATGGATCGCGGAACCAACTTCGGGTCCGTATTAACAATTGTTAAGAGTTTGTGTACTAATCCTAAGAAGTGGGGCGTAAGTAGCGCGATATGCCTTATGGGAAATCACGAGCGTATGATGCTCGACGCGCACTCAGGCTACAATTTTGGTCTCTGGTTACAGAACGGCGGGCTGATCGAAGATCTTCAGCAGGTGAGCGATGCTAACGCCTGGGGTTGGTTGAATGGTCTGCCACTGTACTACGAACACCCCACTCGAGTTGAATGGGACGGTGAGACTGTCAAACTTCTCGTAACACACGGCTCTGTAAGTCCGGGCGTACCGCTAGCACAGCAGGAGGAGGAGACGCTGTACTGGGGACGTAAGATCCAGGGTTTCTCCACCGATCATATCACCGTGCACGGCCACACGATATGTAAGGGAGCTGAGCCTCTACAGTACGTAACCTCGACCGGAAAGGTACTGCGACTCGACACCGGATCATACGCGACGGGCGTGGTTACGGGAGTCGCCTTTCGTGAGGTGGTATGAGTGTACTTGTGCCAGTCGAACAGGTGTCCACTAAACCCCCAATCGACTCCAGAGTGCTGTATAGTACTAGTATGAATCGAGAAAGAGTCGCTCCCCCTATCGCGCACGTTATGATCGGGGCGCCTGGTGGCGGTAAGTCCACCGCTGCCGCTCAGCTGAGCATGTTGTTTGACTCCGTGATCCTGTCGACTGACGAGATCCGAAAAAGTCTGTACGGCGATGAAGCTACGCAGGGAGACTGGTTTCAGATCGCCGATGAGCTTAAAAGACGCGCGAAGTGTGCTTTCGCTATGGGCCGCAATGTTGTCATTGACGCGACGCATGCTAAGGCGCGTTATAGACGCCAGACGATCAGTCTGTTAGAGGACATCGGGTTTAGCACCATCGTGCCCATGCTAATACATCCCACTCTCGACGAGTGCCTTGAGCGTAATTCTAAGCGAGAGCGCCGAGTCCCGCAACGAGTGGTTATTCAAATGTGGAACGCTATCGAGGCTTCGAAGAACAATATCGCAAAGGAGTTCACCAACCAATGAAAACATTCTTAATCGGCGACATTCACTCTCAGATAGAGAAGTTGGATAACGCCTTGGCTTACATCGAGGCTAATACGGACGACAACACCCTCGCCGTCTTTCTCGGAGATCTTTTTGATTCACGGGGAACCCTCTCGGGGTCTGTTGAAGTCTACAATCTTGTCCGCGCTTTTCAAAGGAAGTATGGGGCTGTAGTACTAAACTCGAATCATCAGGATAAGCTCAGGCGCCATCTGTCGGGTAATGCTGTCCAAATCAGACTGGTTCCTGAGTTGGGTCGTACGATTCGAGAATTTGAGGAATCTGACGTTGATCGCGACGAATTACTAAAGTGGCTGGAGTCATGCCCCTACGGTTACATCTTCAAGGATACCACCGGGCATGAATATCGATGCGCGCATGCGTACTTCCCAAGTTGGGTTGGTGGTGAGATTGATGAACGCTACGGCCGTGAAGTGACTGGCGAGGGTCTTGTTCGTAAGGCGAAGGATCTTATGCTGTACGGCAAGAAGCATCATGAGACGAAGAAGCGCGTCTTCTGGTGGGAGGATCCTTCCACCGTCCCATGGACTCGCGTCGCCGGTCATTATCACTGCGTTCATATCTCGGAGTCTTCTATCGTTCTTGATGGTTGCTGCGGGGAGGACACCGGACGACTGCCGCTTTACGAGGTGGAATCTAAGCTCCTTACTTATTTCTAATCGGAGTAAAATAGAGATAGAAGTCTAACCTTAAAGCCAATGGATACGACTCAGATCATCTACCCTGTGCGAAGGTTGTTAGCCAATCCTCGTATCTTTATGGCGATCGCGAAAGAACTTGACGGTCCGGACTGGGAAACAATCGCTAATGCTTTTTACGATCTAATCGAGCACGATATTATTCACGAAGAGGAGAATGAAGATGTCAGCTTTAGTGCTCCTGAAGCCTGTTTTCGGCTCAAGCCCGAGAATGAGGCCGTGATCCAGATCATCCTTCCGGATGGTAGTGCTGTGGAGTTGCAGCCTCAGACCAATAGAGGGGAGGAGGAGTACTACGCATCGATCAAGACGGAGGAGGAATTCGCCATCACGTCCTCCATCAATGCACGACTAATTCGCGCGATTGAAGAAGTGGCCCCCGAGGTCATAGGCGACGTCGCCCTTTGCGAGCCCCCAACTCCGGCGAATGAATTTCTTCGGGACTCCGAGAACGACTGCTTTAGCGGTCAATTTCACCTGATGTCAGATCCGGAGAGATTGTACGACTTCCGTGTGGAGGTTGTTGATCTGTCCACTGACCAGTTGAAAGCCTTCGTCCAACCCGTACAATAATAGCATAAAGTAGTAACGACAAAGCATTGATCAAATTTCTTAAAGATACTATGCTAGTTGGCGAATTGGACAGTCTCTACCACCGCTTTTTAGACTTAGCGAGGTTAGCGAATCTCGAGTCCGAGTACGAAAGCCGATATCAGCATCATCGACGGCAGTGCCTATCGCGGAGAGAATGCATATTAGTAGCAGCAGCCGAGCTTAATCTTCCTGGGCAACCATAAACCCTAAATGTTAAACAACACCAATGATGCTTGATTACGAACTAACTAGATTTATCGGGCACAAAGCGGCCCTGTCGAATCAAATTAACAAGTTTGAGGCGGAGATTCAAGTAAAGATCAAAAAGCTTGAGGAAGCAGCCAATAAACTTGATGAGGCCCAAGAACGCATTTTGCTTGGGGTCGCGTTGTACAAAAAACAGTGCGAGCGATCCTCAAATACCCAACTTCGCCAGGCGGAGAGAAAGATCAAGGAGTTAGAGAAGCAGTTGCAGCAGGGCGGAGTTCAGTCGAAGAACGACACCGACATCATGGCAGTCGCCCGCGGTAGAACTCTCTCGATCTTTGATTCCATCCTCTTCAACATATCGAACTGGTCCACCGCCGGTGACGCAGCTCCCGACTTCGAATTGATCTCACAGTCAATCCTTTTTCCGGCTGTGTATGAGCGAGTGATGAATGGCAACGAGGATTACATTCTCGACAGCATGCCAGCCAGCGCACTGGAAGTTATTCGAAGGGGGAGGGAGTGGGTGAAACACCTGCGTCAGACCTGCGAAAGAGCTCTAATAGACCCAGCGATCTGGGCTCAGCATCAGCACGCTATCGTGCAATGGTGGCTGGATGATGCTCTGCCTCTGATCTACGACGTACGAGGTGATGATTGGGATGACATCGAGCCTTTCTCTCAGCAGGAGATGATAGCCTGGCGCGACTTTCCCGCTAATCGTGCTCTCTCTTTTCCGCTTATCTTTGACGGTATGGAGACGGTGACGAAGCTAAGTGGGGAGATTCGCGAAACCTCTGGAATACCAGAATTAGATAAGTCAGCAATGCAAACCCGACTCGACCCGCTATGAATGACATACGAAATCTAGAGAGTTGGGCGATTGACACCGTCGCGGGGAATAAGAAGCTCGGTAGACTGAAAATGCGGGCGGGCTACGGGCTTATTGACGCTCTCGAGACACTTTACTCGCAGTGGCTTACCAAGAGGACCGGTCGAGTTCAAACCGAGTATATGAAATGGCGGGTGCGCCTTCACCGCAAATGGAACGCTGACCCCAACTTTCTTCAAGAATTGGATGACAGTTTTAACATCGGGCTCACTGACGAGACGATAGGTAAAACTTTGTGGGATATTCCTCCTGAAGACTCCGTAAATCTGTCTAGTGGATACAACTGGCGACGCGACTCCGGCTACGCACTACGTGGAGGCTCGTCAGGACGAAACCGCTCTTCAGACCCGGAGGAGTGAGCATTGCCACCAAATCTACGCATCGAAGACCAGTTTGGCAACTGTCTACTGAGACCGCCGAATCAGTCCAATGTGTAGTAGAATGTTCTCGTACAAGGCAAACGCTAATGGACTACCAGGACCTCGCTGTAGACCGTATTCACTATCTCGTGGATAGGGCGGTTGAACTCTATCAGTCTGAACTGGATATCGAGGCCGATTTGCTCATGGCGCAAGCTATGGATATCGCTGAAGATATCCGAAATAGTTCACAGGCCGTCATAGCCTGACACAATAGATACAAATGAAAACCTATCAGATGGCAACGTCTATGAACCTAAACGAGCAGGGTTATCCCGTACTTAACGACCATCTGCACAGTAAGCTCTTTGGTTCTGTCAGCCGCCTGGCCCCTTCGAGCTTTTTGCTTGAGAGGTCAAGGCGGCTTTTACGTAGGTTCGATATTCCGGTGCCGGTCGACTATCCGGACGGGATGTACGATGGTGATCTGCCCTTTCCTAAACTAATGGGAGGATCTGTTGAGTCCCACTTTGAGGAGATGGCTGGCGAGTTCGTGGATGATTATAAGTCATATGCGGACGAGTTTGCCACCGCTAAACTTCCTAAGATCCCGGGCTACGATGACTTTGTCTTCCAGTCCGGTTGGACACGTTACACGTTTGTGGATGACAAGTGGGTGACTGAGGCGGTTCCCCACCCACTCGAAAAAGCATTCACATTCGACACCGAGACTTTCGTGACCGCCGGTGCATTTCCGGTGATTGGCACCGCACTATCCGAGAAAGCCGCCTACGTTTGGCTTGCAGCGGAGATGTGTGATCCGACACTGCCTGTGGATGAATGGACCCAACATGACCTCATTCCACTCGGCAATAAAAGTTTCATCATCGGTCATAACATCTCCTATGACCGCGTTCGCGCTCGTGACGGCTACACACTTGATCAAACGGAGCCAGAGAACTTCTACTTCGACACGCTATCCGCACACATCGCTGTATCGGGTCTTGCGTCGGGGCAGCGGTGGCTCTACGTCCTAGCCGGAAAAGATCCTGATGCGCTTTCTCAGGAGGAGAAGAAGAAACTGATGTTTCGGCCGCGGTGGGCGAATGAGGGTTCCACAAATTCATTGGTGAACGTCTATAATTTTCACGTAGCAGCGGTCCGTGAATACTTCGGGGAGAAAGTTCACCGGATGCAGGATGCGGATAAGGACATCCGGGACGTATTCGTTAAAGCGACTGAGATACACCAGTTGGCTAATCGGCGGGATCTTCTTGAATACGCTATGCTTGAC
>ERZ888423.619-NODE-619-length-35605-cov-14.119578_pt1 | contig 35605 bp, 32 predicted proteins | sample MGYA00520523_ERZ888423 | MGnify/ENA primary metagenome ERZ888423 (study PRJEB32303, sample SAMEA104408611) | aquatic metagenome | biome: Brackish water; feature: Pelagic; material: water | place: Baltic Sea | collected 2014-06-08T10:24:00 | depth 30,27 m ... | reverse complement strand
CCAAAAGTGTTGCATGTTTCTCCAGAAATGATAGATGCTTTGGGAATTTCAACAGAAGATTCCAAGTCAGATTTCTTTAGAGATATTTTTACAGGAAATGCAATGTATCCCAACACAAAACCATTCGCAATGTGTTATGGAGGGCATCAATTTGGCAATTGGGCAGGACAATTGGGTGATGGAAGAGCGATTAATTTGTTTGAAATTGAACACGAAAATCAACTTTGGCATGTGCAATTAAAAGGTGCAGGCGAAACTCCCTATTCAAGAAATGCTGATGGTTTGGCTGTTTTGCGTTCGTCAATCAGAGAATACTTGTGCAGTGAAGCTATGTTTCATTTGGGAATTCCTACAACTCGTGCACTTTCTTTGAGTCTTTCAGGGGATGCTGTTTTGCGTGATGTGATGTATAATGGAAATCCAGCCTATGAAAAAGGCGCCATTGTTAGCAGAGTTGCAGCATCGTTTTTACGCTTTGGAAATTATGAAATTTTTGCGTCTAGGAATGATAAAAAAAATCTAAAAATCTTGGTTGATTTCACCATCAAACATCATTTCCCTGAATTGGGAAATCCATCAAAAGAAACCTATATTCAGCTTTTTAATGAAGTTGCAGCACGCTCTTTAACCCTAATTATTCATTGGCAACGTGTAGGTTTTGTGCATGGTGTCATGAATACTGATAACATGTCCATTTTAGGTTTAACCATTGATTATGGTCCTTATGGATGGTTAGAAGGCTTTGATTTTGGCTGGACACCCAACACCACAGACCTCCAACACAAACGCTATAGATATGAAAATCAGCCAAATATTGGTTTATGGAATTTGTATCAACTTGCAAATGCCTTGTTTCCTTTGATTGAAGAAGCTGCGCCTTTGGAAGCTATTTTACATGAGTATAAAACCAATTTTGAAAGTCAATCTTTACTGATGATGAAAACCAAATTGGGACTTTTTTCTTCAGATAAAAACGATCAAAAACTCATTCAAAATTTAGAAGATATCCTACAATTGACGGAAACAGACATGACCATTTTCTTTCGATTATTGAGTGATTTTTCCTCTAAAAAAAATGGTTTTAAATTGATACAAAAGGCTTTTTATGATGTTGAAAATATCACTGAAAATATCAAAAGCAAATGGCAAAATTGGTTTGAAAACTATGCAACTCGTTTGCAAAAAGAAACACTTTCTCCATCAGAGAGAAAATCAAAAATGAATACCATAAATCCAAAATATGTATTGCGAAATTATATGGCGCAATTGACAATTGATGCTGCTGAAAAAGAAGATTATTCATTGATTGACGAACTTTTTCAACTGCTGAAAAATCCTTATGACGAACAATCAAACAAAGAAAAATGGTTTGCCAAAAGGCCTGATTGGGCGCGTAACAAAGTGGGTTGTTCCATGCTGAGTTGTAGTTCTTAAAAATATGTATCTTTAGACAAAGATTTTGTATGATTCACGAATTGAAAGAAATCATTGGACAAGCTGTTATCAATCAACAAAAAGGATTGAAAAACGTATTGGCTTCTGTGGTGCATTTAGATGGTTCTTCATATCGAAAACCGGGTGTTAGAATGCTGATTGGGGAAGATTTATCAACTATTGGCGCGGTGAGTGGTGGATGTGTAGAAAAAGAAATTATTCGCAGAGCTAGCAGTGTTTTTGCAGATGGGAAACCAAAAATAATCACCTATGATGGTAGGTATAGATTGGGTTGTGAGGGAATTTTATACATTCTGATTGAACCATTTTTCATTGAAAATACTTTTTTAAAACGCTTTTCAGAAGTAATTCAACAACGAGAAACTCTAAAAATTGACAGTTTTTTTCAGAAAGATGACGAAATATTTGGCAATTTTGGTTCGCAAATTACTTTTTCAAATCAGGAAACTGTTGCGTTTTCGCAAGATTTTTCTGTGGATGAAACCACTGAAATCAACCTATTTTCGCAGGTTTTAGTACCCGCATTTAAATTGCTAATCATTGGTGGTGAGCACGATGCTGTCAAACTTTGTAAAATTGCCTCAAATTTAGGTTGGGAAATTGATGTGATTACCTCTGCAAAAGACCCTAAACAATTGGCTGATTTTCCAGGTGCAAATTCGGTGATTGGCGAAAGTCCTGAAACGATTCAGTTTACTGATTTGAACGAAAATACTGCTATTGTGATTATGAATCACAGTTATGTGCAAGATTTAAAATATTTGGTAAAACTGGCAAACTTTCAACCAACATATATTGGCATTTTGGGCGCTCCAAAAAAAGGTGAACGCTTGTTCAATGAGCTTTTTGAGTTTGTTCCTGAAGTTTCAGTAGCTTTTTTGAACTGTATCTACACGCCTGCCGGATTGCATATTGGTGCACAAACTCCCGAAGAAATTGCAATTTCTATTATTGCTGAAATCTTGGCGATTTTCAGAGAAAAAGAACCCTTTTCTTTGCGAAATCTAAAAGGAAAAATCCACCACTAATCTATGAGAAAAGTAGCTATTTTGGTCCTGGCTGCAGGTGCTTCTTCACGAATGAAAACTCCAAAACAGTTGCTAAAAATTGGAAATCAAACACTTTTAGAACTCGTGCTTGAAAAAGCAAAAGCGTTGACTTCATTGCCTGTTTATTGTGTTTTAGGTGCCAATTCAACATTCATACAAAATGAAATTTCGACAGAAAATGTGGTGTTTATTTCCAACGAAAACCATTCAAAAGGTTTGAGCACGAGCATTGTTGCAGGCGTTAATTATCTTGAAAAAAACGCCCCTTTTTTGGACAGCTTGCTGATTTTGTTGGCGGATCAACCTGACATTGACCTTCAATATTTAGAAAACTTGGTGCAATTGTCTGCTGAAAATCCCACACAAATAATCGCCTCAAAATATCGGAAAAACGTTGGTGTTCCCGCGGTTTTCCCAAAGTCATTTTTTAGTGACTTACAGGTTTTAGAAGGTGATTTTGGTGCCAAAGAATTCCTTCAACAACACAAAGACCAAATTATTTGCAGCAACCTCTCTCCTAGTTTGATTGATATAGATACAAGAGAGGATTATGAAAACTACCTAAAACAAAGGTAACATAAGAAAAATAGCCATAAGCTCGACCCATTATGTAAGGTAGGAATTCAGTCCTGTTCATAAAAAGAGCCATAGGCTCGACCTATGTTAAATCCTCAAAAAAATAACGCTCATCGTAAGGAACCTCAAATTTCTCTAGAAATTTTAAATACTCCTCTTTAAAACTTTCTTTATGATGGTGTTTCTCTTGATTTGCAAGATAATTATACACATCATTTATCTGTGAATGACTGTATGAAAAAGCTCCATAACCCACCTGCCATTCAAAACGATATAATAAAAACCTGTTGTCATTGATATGTTTTGAAGATTTGGTTTTTACGGTTTTCATTAATTCTGAAATAGAAACGGTGGGTTTTAAACCTAAAAAAAAATGTACATGGTCTTCAACACCATTCACAATAATGGTTTTACAACCTGTTTCATTAATCAAATTTCCTATAACTGCAAAACGTCTTTCCTCCAGTATTAATGGAGAAGGGCTTCTCTATATTTTACTGTGAAACCCGCTTGAATGTATACTTGATGATAAGTGTTTACCATAATTTCTTCTTTTTCACCGGATTTAAATCCAAAGTTACAAAATAGTTCATCCCTATGGGATTTTACTCTGATGCATGAAAGCCATAGGCTCGTTTTATTTTATAAGGCTGGACTTTAGTACAATCACCCCAACCAACGATCTCTATCCAAACTTCGATATTGAATGGCTTCTGCAATGTGTTCTGGAGCGATTTTTTCGGAATTTACCAAATCAGCAATGGTTCTGGATACTTTTAAAATTCGGTCATAGGCCCTTGCAGAAAGGTTTAGTTTTTCCATAGCAGATTTGATTAACTTTTTACTTTGATCATTCAGTGCACAGTATTTTCGAATGTGTTTTACATTCATTTGGGCATTATAGTGCAGGGTTTCAAAATCTTTAAAGCGTTCTGACTGAATTTCTCTTGCTGCTGTCACTCGTTTTCTGATGTCTACGGAAGATTCGCCTTTTCGTTCGTCGGATAATTTTTCAAATGGCACAGGAGTTACTTCAATATGAATGTCAATTCTGTCTAATAAAGGTCCTGAAATTTTACTCAAATAACGTTGCATTTCTTGAGGAGAGGAGGTCATAGGCGAATTTGGGTCATTAAAATAACCACTTGGACTTGGATTCATACTTGCCACCAACATAAAACTACTTGGATAGGTAACTGTGAATTTGGCTCTAGAAATACACACTTCTCTATCTTCTAATGGTTGGCGCATTACTTCCAACACTGAGCGTTGAAACTCGGGCAATTCATCCAAAAATAATACGCCATTATGAGAAAGTGAAATTTCGCCAGGTTGAGGCAGGTTGTTTCCTCCTCCAATTAATGCAATGTTTGAAATGGTATGATGTGGACTTCTGAAAGGTCGTTGATACATTAAACCGTTATTTTTTACTTTTCCAACTACGGAATGAATTTTAGTGGTTTCCAAAGCTTCGTGCATAGTCATTGGAGGCAAAATAGAAGGTAATCGTTTGGCTAACATCGTTTTACCAGAACCTGGAGGTCCAATCAAAATAATATTATGGCCACCTGCAGCTGCAATTTCCATACAGCGTTTGATAGATTCTTGCCCTTTGACATCAGAAAAATCGTGCTCAGGAAAATCGACATTTTTATAAAACTCTGTGCGAGTATCAACGACGGTAGGTTCAATCTTTTGTTCGCCACTAAAATGATTGATTACTTGCAGAATATTGTCAACTCCCAATACTTCAATATCATTCACGATGGCTGCTTCTTTGGCATTTTGTGTTGGTAAAATAAAATACTTAAAACCTTCTTCACGGGCTTTAATGGCAATAGGCAATGCACCTTTGATGGGTTGTAAACTTCCATCTAAAGACAATTCGCCCATAATAATATACTTGTCAATTTCGTTGGAAATGATTTGATGTGAAGCTGCCAAAATCCCCACTGCCAAAGTTAAATCATAGGCAGCACCTTCTTTTCTGATATCAGCAGGTGCCATATTGATGATGATTTTTTTTCCAGGAAGTGAATAATTGTTGTTTTTAAGTGCCGCAGAAATCCGAAAAGAACTTTCAATAACTGCTTTGTCTGGCAAACCTACTAAATGATAGCCAATTCCTTTGTCAATATTAACCTCAACAGTGATGGTGGTTGCTTCAATACCAAAAACTGCTGAACCATAAACTTTTACTAGCATATTTTTTTTGTTTAAAAATACAGAAAAAAACCATGCTAGCTGTGATTTATTTTGATTGTATTGACTCTAGACATTTTTAGGCCACAAATATTACGAATTCAAACTTACTATTTCCAAAAATCAGTAAAAATCTTTGGGATTCGTGGGTAATTTTATTCAACAGTTTTTGACAATAGGAATTTATCACTAACTAAATCAAAACTCCAATTAAGCCGAATTTCTACTAGCATTGATATTTCCAAACAACGAGCGCATCACCATTTTTTCAAAGACTTCAATTTCTTCAGATTCAGGGTCTTTCTTTTGTAATTCTTGAATTTTTATCAAGGCATATTGTTGGATTGTTAGCAATGGCAACACGATTTTTTCACGGATTTCAATAGAGGCTTTTCCTACCGGAAAATCTTCCATCAATTCATTGTAACCTGCCAATTTTAACAACAATCGTTTAGTGGTTGAATATTCTTCGTAAATCAGTTTCCAAAAGTCACCGAAAATTGGATCATTAGCCATGTATCGTGTCAATGCAAAAAAAGACTTTTTCAAACTCATCATACTGTTTTCAAGCAACGTTCTAAAGAAATCAGAAGCGTGGTAGAACTCAATAATTTCATCAAAACGTCCTGCATCTTCATATTTTTTTAAAGCAGTACCTACTCCAAAAAATCCTGGAACATTTTGCTTTAATTGACTCCAACTTCCCACAAAAGGAATGGCTCTTAATGACACAAAATCCAACGTATCAGAAGTAGAACGTTTGCTTGGTCTGCTGCCAATATTCGTTTTAGCATAATATTTTAGTGTACTCATTTTCTCTAGGTAGGGCAAAAACTGTGGATGATTTTTAAAATCAATATAGGTTTTATAGCTTGTTAAAGCCATATCTTCAATGAGTTCTCTGTGATGACTATTCAATTGATCTTTCGTAAACATTTCATTTTTAATTCCTGAACTTAGCAATTGTTCTAAATTAAATTGCGAAGATTCTTCTGTGCCAAAATTTGAGCTAATTGTTTGACCTTGAATGGTTAACTGAATTTCTTTGTCTTCAATTGTTGGTCCTAAAGAAGCGTAAAATTGGTGTGTTTTTCCTCCACCCCTTGCGGGAGGTCCCCCTCTTCCATCGAAGAAAATGACTTCTACTTCAAATTCTCTAGAGATTTTTGTAAGTGCTTCTTTGGCTTTGAAAATTCCCCAATTCGCCATCAAATATCCTCCATCTTTTGTTCCATCAGAAAAACCCAACATTACAGTTTGTTTGTTTTTTCTTTTTGTTAAATGATATCTATACGCATGATTTGAATATAAAGTTCGCATCACCTGACTAGAATTTTCTAAGTCGTCAACAGTTTCAAAAAGCGGAATAACATCTACAGGCAATTCGTTTTCAAATCCACACAAATTGAGCATGCCAAAGGTTTGCATCACATTTAATGCTGATTGATTGTTGCTAATAATATACCTATTTGCACCTCGTTCACCATTTCTTTGTTGAATGGTTTTCAAAGCATAAATGGATTCAATGGTGCTTACGGACATTTCATCTGACAAAATGCTTGGTTCAATTTTCCCTTTGACCAATGACAAAATTTCAATTTGTTCAGCTTCAGAAAGTGAGTGGTAATTTTTTGGAAATGTAGTATCACCAGTGGCTAACAAATCTGTGACAATTTGCGTAAATGCTTGGTGATGTACTCTGCTATCTTGTCTGATATCAAGAGTCGCAAAATGAAATCCAAAAATGCGCACTTTATTAATAAAATCGTTTAATTCTTCAATAAACAACGATTGATGTTGTTTTTCGATAATATCTCTGGCTGCATACAATTCATCCAACAATATTTTTTGAGAAAAATTAATTTTCTCATAACTACGAATCACGTGTTTGTACAATCGTTTTTCTACTCTTGACAAAATTTCTTGAACACCATTAAAAGTGAAACGTCTTTTGAGACGTCTTACATCTCTGTAATAATTTCTAAGAATGGTTTGACGCAATCTTTCAGCAACATCCAAAGTGATTTGGGTAGTCACAAACGGATTTCCATCTCTGTCTCCACCAGGCCAAAACCCGAGATCAATAATTTCATTATCAATAGGTTTTCCGTCGTAAATATTGTCTTGAATATAGTTATAAATTTTGCTAACTGAATAATAAAAGACGTTTTCTAGGTACCAAATCAAGCTGACAGCTTCGTCAAATGGCGTTGGTTTTTTCTTTTTATAAAATGGTGTTTTTCCTAACTGAGCCAACAGTTTTTTGATGAGTAATAAATCATCATTTCTGATGGCTTTGTCCAAATCAGTAATGATTCCCAAAACACTTCCAGGGTAAAATTGTGTTGGATGCGCCGTCAATACCACTCGAACTTTAAAATCTTCTAAATGATTTTTTAGCACTTCTTTTTTATCATTAAGATGAGCAATTTCCTTCGAGTTTCTGAGTGTTCCAATTCCGTCCATATTATTCACAATTGGAAAGGCTGCATCTTCAATGGCATCAAACAAAACTACTTGACGTTCAATATATTGAATAAAACGAAATAGCAAATCTTTTTCTTCTTTCTCAGTTGGATTTTCTTGATATTTTTTAAAGAAAGTAGCTATGATTTCAGTTGGATTTTTACCTTCTTGAAATCCTTTTTCACAAATTTTATGAAAAAGCGGAAGCATCATACCTGTATTGTTAATAGAATCAAAAGGAAGTGTGATAAATATGCTATTGTAAATTTGATATTTAGACAGCACATTATTATTAAATCTTGCCAATTTTGGAATAGCAGTCATTATAGATGGGTTTTATTTTGTGAAATTACAAAAAACCTAAATTAAAAAAGCTAGATTTTTATAAATAATGCTCAAAATAATTACGAAAACGATATAAATTCGAGTAATAAATTGTCAAAAGTTTAGTTTCTGAACAAAAAGGGTTTATTTTGTTTAAAAAGTCTCTGTTGTTTGAAAAGTTTAAGACCTCTCAGGCTTTTGAAACCTGTCAGGTCATAGAATTCGTAATTCGTAATTTTTAATTCGTAATTAATTAAAAATTCTTTAAACCAGTTTCTAACCAGTTCTGATACGTTGCAATATCTGTGTATTGCTGTGGTGAATTTAAAATTTCCAATTCATGACTCATCAAAACATAAAAAGGTTGTGAAGTATTGTTGAAATTTACTACTTGAAAAGTTGCCCATTTGTCACCCACCGTTTTGATTTCTTTGGTTTTTCCATTGTCTTTTAAGAAGGTAAATTGAGCTTCTTTTGGCAATTCTTTTTCATTGTCATCCACATATAATGAAATTAAAATATACTCATTTTTCAGGAGTGAATATACTTTGGGATCACTCCAAACATTCTCTTCCATTTTACGACAATTTACACAAGCCCATCCTGTAAAATCAAGCAAAATTGGTTTATTTTGAAGTTTTGAAACAGCCAAACCTTCATCAAAATCTTTGTAACAATTCAATCCTAAAGGACACTCGTTTTCTTGTTCATAAATACTATAAAATTGTGGTGGAGGAAAACCACTCAATAAACTCAAATTCCACGTTGGATTTTTCAAGACTCCAGGTGAAATATATACTACAAAAGCCAAAATGAAAATTCCAAAAGAAATTCTTGAAAACGACAACTTTTTTATGGGAGAATCATGTGGAAATTTGATTTTTGCAAATAAATACAAAGCTAAAAGCATGAAAATCAATATCCAAATTCCGATAAAGAGTTCTCTTTTTAGAATTCCCCAATGACCTACTAAATCAGCATTTGACAAGAATTTAATTGAAAAAGCCAACTCAATAAAACCTAAAATAACTTTGGTAGTATTTAACCATCCTCCAGATTTTGGTAATGAATGTAACCAATTTGGAAACAAGGCAAACAAAGCAAAAGGCAAAGCCAATGACAAGCCAAAACCAGTCATTCCTGCAGTTAATTGGGTTGCGCCACCATCAGAAGTTAATGAACCCGCCAATAATGAGCCCAAAATGGGTCCTGTACATGAAAATGAAACGATGGCTAACGTAAATGCCATAAAAAAAATTCCTAAATATCCACCAACAGAAGATGCTGAATCCATTTTGTCCCCCCAAGAACTTGGCAAGGTGATTTCGTAAAATCCGAAGAATGAAAATGCAAAGAAAACTAAGATTACAAAAAAGAAAATATTCAACCAAATATTGGTTGAAATCGTATTTAAAATTTCAGGATTTAGGTTGTCTAAAAAGTGAAAAGGAACGCTTAATAGCATGTAAATTAATATAATAAAAAATCCGTATAAAATCGCATTCCAAGTTCCTTTTTTCTTGTTGGATGATTGTTTCGTGAAAAATGACACCGTTAATGGAATCATTGGAAAAACGCAAGGCGTCAACAAAGCCAACAAACCACCCACAAAACCCAATATAAAAATGCCCATCAAACCAGTTGATTTCTCGGAATTTGTAGTTGAAGTTTCCGTTAAAAGTTCCTTGTTTTTTAGATCTAATTTGAGTTTTTGAGACAATTCTTTGCTTCGTTCGTCAATAGAAATGGTTTCGCTTACTATTTTTCCTTGCAAAGAAATGGTGAAATTTTCATCAATGTTGATACAAGCTGTTTCGCAAACTTGTCCGAAAAAATTCAGTTTTATTTGCGAAATTTCTTTGTTGGTCAATTGAATTCTTTGCATAATAATGGCTTTTTCTTTGAAAACAATTTCTTCTTTTTCCCAAACATCTGAATACTTTTTAAAAGGACTTTCTTCTTTGGCTTTCCCAACTAAAATATAGCCAGTTTCGCCTTCTTGCATCGTAATTTCTAGAGGCAAAGAGGCATTTTCAGGATTGTACTGAGAATATAAATACCAACCTTTGAAGAGTTGGGCTTTGAAGACAATGTCAAACTCCATTTCAGAAATCTTTTTCACTTCAGTAGAGAGTAAAATCGGATTTTCTGAGGATTGTCCTTTTGCAAAAAAGGCAGTTAAAAGGAAAAATATAATGATAAATTTCTTCATGTTTTGTAGGTAATTTTTAAAGGACTATTTGTTGCTTTTGATGCTAAAAAACGTCTGTCTTGTCTGAGGTTTATAATCCAAATCACTTCATTTTCGGCAGTGCAAAGCAACCAAATATTTTCTTTTTCAAAAAGCGAAAATTTTTCATCTTTAAAATACTTGCTTACTTTCTTTTTCCCTTGCATTTCTGTTGGGTAAAAGTAGTCACCATTTTCCCATTTTCTGAGAATTAATGGAAACTTTAACAAGGTTTTATCAGTATAAATACTTTGGTTGTTTTTGATGATTTCCGAGTCAACTTGCTCAAAATACAAATGAATTGGAAATAGTATTTCTTCTTGATTTTCTTCAATTTTGAAAAGGAATTTATCTAATTTTGATGATTGAATTGCTGTTAAAATTAAGTGTTTACGGTCTTTTAAAAGTACATGTGAATTAGAAAAAACTTGTTTGCCAGATTGTGCTGAAAGCAATTCATACACATTATCCCATTCTTTAAAATGAAAATCTTTTAAAGTTTGATACAAAAAAACTTTTGGGTTTCGCAGCTGATTAATTTTTGAAATTTCAAACCACACCACTCCTTTTTCATTTGAGATTATTTCTTTTGAATATTCTTGAACAGTATCTTCAATCAATTGTTGAGATTCTTGCAAATTTGTGAGGGTTTTTGAAAAAGAATCTAACAAACTTGGATTGATTTCTATCAAAATTGGCACAATTTGATGCCTAATTTTATTTCTGATGTATTTTGTGGATGCATTGCTGAAATCTTCTCTCCATTCTAAATGGATTTCTTTAGCATATTCCAAGATTTCAGCTCTTGAAAAAGGCAACAAAGGACGAATGATATTTCCGTTTTTTTCTGGGATTCCAGTAAATCCCTCTAAACCTGAACCACGAGTTAGGTTAATTAAAAAAGTTTCCAAATTGTCATCTGCATGATGAGCAGTCAAAATGTAATCAAATTGTTGTGTTGTTGCCAATTCTTGAAACCATTGATACCGCAATTTTCTGGCTGCAATTTGAATAGAGGTTTTATGTTTTTGAGCGTAAATTTCAGTATCGAAATGAATTGTAAAAATATGATTATCTAATATTTGAGCAAATTTTATAACAAACTTTTCATCCAAATCACTTTCTTTATTTCTGAGTTTAAAATTGCAGTGTGCCAAAGAAACTGAAAGTTTTAATTGATTGCACAAATGAGTCAAAACTACAGAATCCAATCCTCCAGAAATCGCAATCAACAACTTTTTATCCTTTAAAAAAGGAAAATGATTGTCAATATGATTGCTGAATTTTTGGAACATTTCAGGTCAAATGTATGCTTTTTACAATTGAGAGTTTAGCCAATCAACTATTTCTTGCATCATTTCTTCTTTGCACAAATCGTTTTGGAGTTCGTGATACCCACCTTCATACAATTTCAAAGTGGCATTTACAGCATTTTTTACAAATTCTTCACTGCCTTTGTAGTCGATAATTTTATCATCAGTTCCATGCAGCAGCAGCATTGGCACAGTCAATCTATTGCCATTTTCAATCGCCCATTTTCCTGATTTAATGAATGTTATCGAAAAATTTGGACTGATTTGATTGTGAACCAAAGAGTCTTTTTTATATTTTTCAACTTCATTTGCATCTCTTGACAAATCATTAGGATTCAATTCATTTCCCATTGTAATTGATGGCGCAATTTTTTGTAAAATCTGACCCAAAGCCAACTTGATGATTGGAGGTTGAAAAGCCAATTTTAAAAAAGGACTTGTAGCAATTACACCTTTCAAATCATGACTTTTTTTCAAAACATAATTGATCACTACATTGCCACCCATAGAATGACCATACAAGAAAATCGGTTTGTCAGGAAATAAAGATTTAGCTTTTTCAATGGTTTCAGTAATGCTATCTAAAACTGCATCAAAACCAGGATTATGGCCGCGTTTTCCTCCAGTTTTTCCATGTCCAAAATGATCAAAAGCGACTACCGAAAAATTATTTTCAGTCAGTTTTTTAGCTACATGTTCAAATCTCGAAGAATGTTCTCCCATTCCATGTGCCAAAACGATGACTGCTTTTGTGTTGTTTGCCTGCCAATATTGTCCGTAAAACTCAGTATTATATATCGTAAAATTAAATTCTTGATGTGACATAAATGGATATTTTGAAACGTTTAAAATACTATGTGAATATACTTATTTTCTGGCTAATAATCTTACAATCAGACAGATTTTAACAACACATATTTCATTGCTTTTGCTTTCAATAAACATTCTTCGTATTCTTTTTCAGGATTTGATTTTGCAGTAATGGCGCTTCCAACTGAATACGAAACGTATTTTTTCACCTGATTGTATAAAATGCTTCTAATCACTACATTAAAATCAAAATCACCATTTGGTGTAAAATAACCAACTGTACCTGAATACAATCCACGTTTGGTAACTTCTTGTTTTTCTATGATTTTCATGGCTGAAACTTTGGGAGCTCCAGTCATACTTCCCATGGGAAAAGTGTCTTTGATGACCAAAATCGGCGATGTATTTTCATCCATTTCTGAAACAACTGTTGAAATCATTTGATGCACTTGCTTGAAAGAATATACTTTGCACAATTCTTCAACTTTCACGCTTCCTTTGATAGCAGATTTTGACAAATCATTGCGAACCAAATCGACAATCATCACATTTTCAGTGCGTTCTTTGGAATCTCTTGCCAAATCTGAAGCGATTTTTTCATCGTCAAATTTACTTTTCAAGCGTTTTGCAGTTCCTTTAATGGGTTGTGAAATGATTTTATTTCCCTCTTTTCTAAGGTATCTTTCAGGGGAAGCTGACAACAAATATTGATGATTCATTTTCAGAAAAACCGCAAAAGGAGGTTCAGAAATTCTGTTTAAATCTTGATATACTTCCAAAGGATTGATTTCGGTATTTTCTGCATAAAATTCTTGACAAAAATTAGCTTCATAAATATCACCTCTCTGGATGTGTTGCAGAATTGTTGTTACTTTTTGATGGTATTCGTCTTTGTGAATCCGCAATTTTATCTTAATGCTATTTTTGTCAACTCGAGTGCAGTCGAGAGGTTTAGATTGTTGGATTGTTGTATTGGTAGATTGTTGGATTGCATTAAAATCAATATCGATCTCATCATCCACCATTTTTAAATAGTGAAATTCAACACTATTTCCCTTTACAAAAATAATTTTTTGGGGCTGAAAAAAGAACAAATCAGCGAAATCTAATCCATCAAAATTGGTTGAGGAAAGCTGTTCAATATCATTTTTTACATCATAAGAGATGTATCCAAAAATATAATCTTTTGTGGTGGTTTGATATTCTTGTAACTTTTCAAATGCGCTGTGAAAATCGGTTTTAATGCATGTAAATTCGTCCACAGCAAGCACTGCATCAAAACTAGAATATTGCTGATGGTAATTGTTAGAATCTAAAAAAATAGCCGTTTGAAATTGCTGCGACCAACACAATAATTGCTGTTTGAATTTTACAATTTCATCAATTGAAAAACTAGAAATAATTCGTTGCATTTTTTTTGTAAAAATACTCTACTGTTTTTTTAAGGAGGAGACCTCACGAGTTTTTAAAACCCGTGAGGTCTTGTTTAAATTTTACTTTTTTTAAGCATTCAAAGGTTTGCCGTCCCAAGCAGCTTTTGCAGCTTCTTTTACAGCCTCAGAATACGTTGGGTGTCCGTGGCAAATTCTTGCTAAATCTTCAGCAGAAGCTCTGAATTCCATAGCAACAGCAGCTTCCATAATCAAATCAGCTACCCTTGCACCAACCATGTGAACTCCTAAAATCTCGTCTGTTTTTTTATCGGCCAAAACTTTTACAAATCCGTCAATATCACCACTCGCTCTTGATCTTCCCAAAGCTCGCATTGAAAATTTACCAGCTTTATAATCAACTTTTTCAGCAATTAACTCCTCTTCAGTTTTTCCTACAGCAGCTACTTCTGGCCAAGTGTAAACAATTCCAGGAATCAAATTATAATCAATATGTGGTTTTTCGCCAGCAATAAATTCAGCCACAACAACACCTTCTTCTTCAGCTTTGTGAGCCAACATAGCGCCTTTTACAACGTCACCAATTGCAAAAATATTAGCTACATTGGTTTGTAAATGACTATTGATTTCAACTTGTCCTTTTTCATTGACTTTCACACCAATTTTCTCCAACCCCAAACCTTCAGTATATGGTTTTCTGCCCACAGAAACCAAGCAATAGTCACCAGTAAAAGTAATCTCTTCAACTTTTTTATTGATTGCTTTTACAATGATTTCATTGCCATTTCTTTCTACAGAAGTTACGCCATGATTGACATAAAAATTGAGTCCTTGCTTTTTTAATACTCTCAATAATTCTTTAGAAATTTCACCATCCATTGTTGGTGTAATTTTCGGAGCATATTCAATTACAGTTACTTCTGCGCCCAAACGAGCATACACAGAACCCAATTCTAAACCAATTACGCCACCTCCAATCACTATTAAATGCTTAGGAACTTCTTTTAATTTTAAAGCTTCTGTTGAAGTAATGATTCGTTCTTTATCGATATTTATAAAGGGAAGACTTGCAGGTTTTGAACCTGTTGCAACAATGATATTTATTCCTTCAATAACTTCTGATGAACCATCTTTTTTGGTAATTTTTACATGAGTTGCATCTTCAAATGAACCCAAACCTTCAAAAACATCAATATTATTTTTATCCATCAAATATTTTATACCACCAGTCGTTGTTTCTACAACATTTGCTTTTCTTTCGACCATTTTTCCAAAGTCAAAAGTTGGTTTTTCAACAGTAATTCCATGTTCAGCAAAATGATGGACTGCGTCATAATAATGATGCGCAGAATCTAACAACGCTTTTGAAGGAATACATCCAACGTTTAAACAGGTGCCTCCAAGCGTTGCGTATTTTTCAATAATAGCTACTTTTTTACCTAATTGAGAGGCTCTTACTGCAGCAATATATCCTCCAGGACCAGAACCAATTACAATGATATCGTACTTCATGCTAAATTTATTTTGGATAACAAAAATACAGCTTTTTTTAAAGAATGACGATAGAAATGTTTAGATTTACCTTATTAAAATCTTAAATTTTTAATCATAAAAATTTAAAGAAAGAGGTGCTTTTAAATTCACATGCATAGTTACATTCATATGCAAGATTTTCACAAGAACAAATTAATGAAAATTTTGTTTAGATAAACAAAGTGAAAGCAAATTATAACCAATAAATAGGGAAAAATTAATTTTTGAAAAAATCACTTTTAATCATTGGGTCTGTTTGGGTTGAACCCAATGCATCTGCTGCTGGCTTTAGAATGTTGCAACTTATTGAGTTGTTTGTAAAACAACATTTTAATATCACTTTTGCAACCACAGCCAAAAAACCAATCACTGCTTTTTCTCTAAATTCTCTTGATATTCAAGAGGTAGAAATTCAGTTGAATGATGCTTCTTTTGATGATTTTGTTAAAAATTTAGCCCCTGAAATCGTACTCTTTGATCGATTTTTGACAGAAGAACATTTTGGATGGCGTGTTCAAGAAAACTGCCCAAAAGCAATGACTATTTTAGACACGGAAGATTTGCATTGTTTGCGAAAAACTCGTGAAATCTGTTTGCAAAAAAATAGGGACTTTTCGCTTGATGAACTTAAAAAGCAAGATAGTACCAAACGAGAAATTGCTTCGATTTTACGTTGTGATGTTTCTTTGATAATCTCCAGTTTTGAAATGGAAATCTTGACTTCTGTTTTTAAAATTGAAGCTGATATTTTATATTATTTGCCTTTTTTATTGAACAAGATTGAGGTTTTTCAAATCAATAAATGGCCATCATTTGAAGAAAGAAACCACTTTGTTTTTGTTGGTAATTTTTTTCATAAACCAAATGTAGATGCTGTTCAAACACTCAAAAATCATATTTGGAAAAGTATCAGAAAACAACTTCCAACAGCTGAATTGCATATTTATGGAGCCTACATAACTCCTCAAATTTCACAATTACACAATCCAAAAGAAGGATTTTTCATCAAAGGATTTGCAGAAGATGCTGAGGAAATTGTAAAAAATGCAAAAATTGTTCTGGCACCTTTACGTTTTGGAGCAGGAATCAAAGGCAAATTAACAGAAGCCATGTTGTGTGGAACACCAAGTATAACTTCAACAATTGGTGCAGAAGGAATGTATCAAAATTTGCCTTGGAATGGTTTTATTACGGATGATTTTGAGGTATTTGCCACCAAAGCCGTTGAATTGTACACCAACCAAATTGTATGGGAATCTGCTCAAAAAAATGGCATAGAAATTATCAATGCATTTTATGACAAAACAAAATTAGAACAGCCTTTTATGAATCAAATTTTAGAAATTCAGCAAGATTTAGAAAAGCATAGAAGTGAACATTTTTTACAAAGTTTGTTACACTATCAAACATTGCAAACCACTAAATATTTGAGCAAATGGATTGAGGCGAAGAATGGTTGATGATTTTGGGAATTTTATCTAAATCAATCCAGCTCTTTTCAACAATGCATCAGGTTTTGGTTCTTTACCACGAAAACGTTTATACAGATTCATTGGTTTTTCTGTTCCGCCTTTTGAAAGCACATTTTCTTTGAATTTCGTTGCGATTTCTTTGTTGAAAATTCCGTTTTCTAAAAAATATTCAAACGCATCTGCATCCAACACTTCAGCCCATTTATACGAATAATAGCCTGCAGAATATCCGCCTTGGAAAATATGTGAAAATGAAGTACTCATGCAGTTTTCAGCTACATCAGGATACAATTTCGTATCAGAAAATGCGTCATTTTCAAATTCTTTTATGGATGTTATTTCTGATGGATTTTCACTGTGCCATTTCATGTCCAAAATACCAAAACTCAATTGACGTAAGGTTTGTATTCCCTCATGAAAACTAGCTGACTCTTTGATTTTCTCCACATATTTCATTGGAATTATTTCCCCAGTTTTATAATGTTTTGCAAACAATTCCAACGCTTCTTTTTCATAACACCAATTTTCTAAAACTTGACTTGGCAGCTCTACAAAATCCCAAGAAACAGACGTTCCTGACAAACTTGTGTAAGTTGTGTTTGCCAACATTCCATGCAAAGCATGACCAAATTCGTGAAATAGTGTAGTTATTTCGTTGAACGTCAGTAAAGAAGGTTTTGTGGAAGTCGGTTTTGTAAAATTACAAACAATAGAAACATGAGGTCGCTCATTGATGCCCTCTTTGATATATTGCGATTTATACGAAGTCATCCAAGCACCATTTCTTTTTCCTTTTCTTGGATGAAAATCGGCGTAAAAAACAGCAATAAAATTGCTATTTGAATCCAAAACTTTGTATGTTTTTACCTCTTGATGGTATTTGTCAATATCAAAAACTTCTTCAAATTTCAGATCATATAATTTATTAGCGATGGTAAAAACACCCTCCATCACATTTTCTAATTGAAAATAAGGTTTTAGTTGTTCTTGATCTAAATCAAACAATTCTTTTTTTAATTTTTCCGCATAAAAAGCGCCATCCCATTTTTGAAGTTGCTCAATTCCGTCTAACTTTTCAGCATAATTTTCAAGATGTTTGAACTCTCTTTCAGCAGCAGGTTTCGCTTTTTGAAGCAATTCCTTGGAAAATTCGATGACTTTTTCAGGAGTTTCAGCCATTCTTTCTTCTAAAACAAAATGCGCATGAGACTTGTAACTCAATAAATTAGCTCTTTCATGACGAAGTTTTACGATGTTTAAAACAATTTGTTCGTTGTTAAATTTGTTGTTTTGAAACCCTTTTTTGCCAGCAGCAATTGCCATTTTTTTGCGCAATTCTCTATTTTCTACATAGGTTACAAATGGAATATAACTTGGAAAATCGAGGGTAAAAACGAATCCTTCTTTGCCTTTTTCTTTTGCGATTTCTTGTGCAGCTTCTTTGGCTGATTCAGGTAAGCCAGTCAATTCTTTTTCATCTAAAATATGCAATTCAAAATTGTTTGTTTCAGCCAACACATTTTCACCAAATTGCAAAGAAAGTTTTGATAATTCGTTGTCAATTTTTCGCAAAGTTGCCTTTTTTTCTTCTGATAAATTGGCGCCATTTCTTGCAAAACTTTTATATTGCTTTTCTAACAACATAGTTTGTTCTGGCGATAATTGCAACTTTTCTTTTGAATCAAAAACAGTTTTAACACGCGAAAATAATGCTTCATTCAAGGTAATATCATTCCTAAATTCGCTTAACCAAGGTGAGATTTCTTGTGCAATTTTTTGAATTTCATCATTGGTTTCAGCAGCATTCAAATTGAAAAAAATACTGGTAATTCTGCTTAGTTTTTCACCAGCAAAATCCAAAGCAACAGTGGTATTTTCAAAAGTTGGTGTGTCCTTATTTTGGATAATTTCATCAATTTGCCCTCTTGCGATTTCAATTGCTTGTTCAATAGCAGGTTTAAAATGATCATTGAAAATTTTAGAAAAAGGCGCTGTATTAAAATCTTGTAATAAAGGATTCATTCTGTAAGTTCAAAGTTTAAAATTCTAGGTTCAGGGTTAATTTTGAATATTGAATTATGAATTTCGAACCTTTTTTGAAGCTTGTTCTACTTTCATTTTCAAACCTTCTTTGTAGGCAATAATTTTGTCTAAAACGCATTTGTCAGATGCACCAATAATTTGGGCTGCTAAAATTCCTGCATTTTTAGCGCCATTTAATGCAACAGTAGCCACAGGAACGCCTCCAGGCATTTGCAAAATAGACAACACAGAATCCCAACCATCCATAGAATTGCTACTTTTTACAGGTACTCCAATTACAGGTAAAGGACTCATACTTGCCACCATTCCTGGTAAATGTGCTGCACCTCCTGCACCTGCAATAATCACTTTTAAACCTCGTAAATGTGCATTTTTTGAGTAATCGAACAATTTTTCTGGTGTTCTGTGCGCAGATACTATATCCACTTCGAATGGAATATCAAAACTTTCTAAGACATTAATAGCATCTTGCATTACTGGAAGGTCAGAGTCACTTCCCATTATTATTCCTATCATAATTTTAGTTTATTAGATTGATAATTTTTTTATTAATTTAATGAATACCCTTTTGTAAGATGCTCTTTTAAAATATTTGTAGTCCAAATTCTAAATTCAGTAGCAATTTTAGATTTTACTCTATAACCTATCGAAATAATAACATCTAAATTGTAATGATTTACATCATAACTTTTACCATCATTTGCAGTATGTGCAAATTTTGCAAATACTGAATCTTGAATGAGTTCTTGTTCAATAAAAATATTTTTTAAGTGCTTAGAAATAACGGTTCTATTTCGATTGAAAAGGGTTGCTATTTGTTGCTCTGTTGCCCAAAAAGTTTGCTTTCCTTCATCTAATACAATTTCAAACTTATTATTTTCTTGGGAAGACTTGAAAGTTATTAATTCTGTCATTTCGCAATCACTCTAATTGTTTCTTTCACTTTTTGAGCAATTTCTCTTGCTTTTTCAATGTCTTTATTGACAATCGTTACATGTCCCATTTTGCGAAATGGTCTTGTTTCTTTTTTTCCGTAAATATGAGGAGTTACACCAGGAATTTTTAAAACTTCTTCAATATTTTTGTAAAAAACTTGTCCAGAAAAACCTTCTTCACCTACCAAATTCAGCATAATTCCGGCAACTTTACTTTCGGTATTTCCCAAAGGAAGATTTAATATTGATCGTAAATGTTGTTCAAATTGATTGGTATAACTCGCTTCTATAGAATAATGACCAGAATTGTGTGGTCTTGGCGCTACTTCATTTACCAAAATTTCATCATTGGTTGTTTGAAACATTTCAATCGCCAATAAGCCAATAAAATCCAAATTATTGACAACTTTCAAAGCAACTTCTTGTGCTTTTTTTGCCACGGATTCCTCAATTCTTGCTGGGCAAATTACATATTCAACTTGATTTGCTTCAGGATGAAACTCCATCTCAACAACAGGATAGGTAGTTGTTTCGCCATTTTTATTTCGGGCAACAATAACAGCCAATTCGTTTTTGAATGGAATTAATAGTTCAGTTATACATTCAACATTTGGTAAGTTTTCTAAATCAGCAAAACTTCTTACAATTTTAACCCCATTTCCATCATATCCAAAACGCGCTGCTTTCCAAACAAATGGAAATATTAGAATATCATTCTCTATACTATGATGCAATTCTTCAAGATAAGCAAAATAAGAAAAAGGTGCTGTTGGAATTTTATGATCGATATAAAAATGCTTTTGCTTTGCTTTACTTTGAATAATTCGCAAATTTTCGGGCTTTGGAAAAATTGGCAAACCCTCTTTTTCAAGTTGTTCAAGCGCTTCAATATTTACATTTTCGATTTCAATTGTCAATAAATCAACTGTTTTTCCGAAATTATAAACAGCTTCAAAATCAAGCAAATCTCCTAATTCAAAACGATTACAAATTTGTGCACAAGGTGCATTTTTATTACTATCTAAAATAGCCGTTTGAATATCAAATTTGTGCGTTTCAGCCAATAGCATTTTTCCTAACTGACCTCCGCCAAGAACGCCCAAAGTAAAATTGGATGAGAAATAATTTTTCAATTTATAACTTATTTTGTTTCTACAAAAATAAACATCTTATAGCTAAGAAACTAGTTAAAACTAATGATTTGAAGCGTGCTGCCATTTTTTATAACACGATATTCAATGGCAGGACATTCAAATCCATTGGTTTGGGGCGATCCACCAAAATCAACACTATAAACGCTTTTATCACAAGTACATTTTAATACTCTATTTTCAAAAATCATTGGTGAATTACAATCATTTACAGGACATAATTTATCAAAAGCTACGAATTCAGTTCCATTTTTATTGAACAATAAAATGCCTTTGTTTCCTCCAACAATTTCAGCAAATCCACCAGGAGTTTGCACATTTATAAGTTCAGGATTGTTTAAATCTCTTAAAATATTTAAAGGTAAAGTCTGGATGCAATTTTGCAGATTTATTGAATCTGAGCAATTTACAAATAAACAAAACCCAAATATAAAAGTTAGTTTTCGAATCATCTTTTAAAGACTGTAGTTTCAAAACGATGCCAAGTTACAAATATTTTGTATATTTGTTTCACTATCTCATTCCTATTAAGGCAATGAGATTTTTAAATTTAAGAAACTATGAGTAACATATCTTATTATTCGCCAGAAGGATTAAAAAAATTGAAAGATGAATTGCTTCATTTAGAGCAAGTGGAGCGACCAAGAGTTACCCAAGAAATTGCAGATGCAAGAGATAAAGGGGATTTGAGTGAAAATGCAGAATATCATGCTGCAAAAGAAGAGCAATCTCATTTAGAAACGAAAATTGCGAAATTGAAAAACGTAATTTCGAATGCTCGTATTTTGGATGAAAGTCAATTAGACTCCTCAAAAATATTGATCCACTCAAAGGTGAAAATTAAAAATGTTGCCAACAAAATGGAATTTTCTTACACACTTGTTGCAGATTCTGAAACAGATGTTCGTAATGGAAAACTTTCGGTGAAATCGCCAATTGGTCAAGGATTATTAGGAAAAGAAGTAGGAGAAATTGCCGAGATTAAAGTTCCAAATGGCATTATGAAGTTCGAAATTATCGAAATTTCGAGATAACTGAGTTCAAAACTTTAGGTTTAGAATTCAAAGTTGAAAAAAATTTATTAAAAACCAAACTACTGTCTAACGTCTAAAGACTAAATTCTAAATAAATGAGCATCTTTACAAAAATCATAAACGGAGAAATTCCTTGTTATAAAATCGCAGAAAATGACGAGTTTATTTCATTTTTAGACATCAATCCGAATGTAAAAGGTCATGCTTTGGTAGTGCCTAAAAGAGAAGAAAATAAGTTGTTTGATTTGTCAAAAGACGAATACAACTCACTCATGGATTTTTCTTACAGAGTTGCAAAGGCTCTTGAAAAATCAGTTTCTTGTAAAAGAATTGGAATGACCGTTATTGGTTTGGAAGTTCCACATGTGCATGTGCATTTGATTCCAATTAATGAAATGGCTGATATGCAATTTCAACGAAAAATTAGTTTATCAAAACAGGAATTTGAAGAGCTAGCTGATCGTATTTCAGCTAATTTTAGGGACTAAAATCTCAAAAGTAGTGCCTTTTCCAAGTTCCGATTTTTGGACGAAAATTTTTCCTTTGTGATATTCTTCTACAATCCGTTTAGAAAGAGATAATCCTAAACCCCAACCTCTTTTTTTGGTGGTAAATCCCGGTTTAAAAATCTGGCTGAAAAGTTTTTTGGGCATTCCTTTTCCTGTATCAGAAATTAATATTCTAATATTTTTTGCTGAATTTTCTATGACTAATGAAACTTCGCCTTTTCCAAGCATGGCATCAATTGCATTTTTTATAAGATTTTCTATTACCCAGCCAAAAAGTTCTTCATTTAAAAGCGTTTTAATTTCGGTGTCTGACGAAGAAAAAGAAAAGTAAATTTGCTGAGAACTTCGTGATTGTAAATAATCAAATGCTTTTTTTGTGACCAACACAACATCTCTTTTTTGTAATTCTGGAATGGAACCAATTTTTGAAAATCGGTTGGCAATTATATTCAATCTGTGAACATCTTTTTCTATTTCATCTATATAGGTTTCATCTACTTTTTCAGCTTTCAAAATGGCAATCCAACCCAATAAGGATGACAATGGAGTGCCAATTTGATGCGCAGTTTCTTTTGCCATTCCTGTCCATAATTTATTGGTTTCTGCAGCTTTGTTCGAACTATAAAAAAGATAAATAACGGATAAAAAAAGGACTAAAATTAGTATTAATGCCAATGGATAATAGGTCAATTTTTTTAGCAAATCTGAATCTCGATAGTAAATATATTGCTTGTTTTTTCCATCATAACTGATTTCAATTGGCTTGTTTTCTTTTTTCATAATCGCCAGTTGTTCTCTCAAATACAATGGATTTAAAGATTTAATTGAATCCAAATTATTAGCATAAATAATTTCGTCTTTATCATCCGCCAAAATCATTGGAATACTATTATTGATTGTGATAATTTTGTCTGGAAGAGCAATGTTTGAATTCAAATCAGCCCTAGATAGTTCTTTTTGAGCTTCTGCCAAAATCTCCATTTTGATACGTTCTTCTTGTTTAAATTTTTGGAAAAAAGTATAAGTATTCCATAAAATTAAAGAAACAATCGCAAACGAAACAGCAATGCTAATTCTCTTAAATAAAATTGGTTGGTTAAAAATATTCATAAAAAACAAAGATAAAGTTTTCTTGTAATAACTCATTTCAAGATTTGATAGTATCTTTAAGGCATAAAAATATGAAAATATGCTTACGATTATTCCCGATGAAATGGAAACAGGAAAATTCCATTCTTACCTTTTAGGAGCTGTTGCACCGAGACCAATTGCTTTTGCAAGCACGATTGATGAAGATGGAAATCCTAATTTATCTCCTTTTAGTTTTTTTAATGTTTTTGGCTCAAATCCTGCAACATTGATTTTTTCACCCGCAAGAAGAGTGAGAGGAAATACTACAAAACACACTCTAGATAATGTTTTAGCAACTAAAGAAGTTGTGATAAACGTGGTGAATTATGATATGGTGCAGCAAATGTCGTTGAGTAGCACAGAATATCCAAAAGGTGTCAATGAATTTATAAAAGCAGGTTTTACAATGCTAAAATCCGAAGAAATAAAACCTTTTAGAGTGACAGAATCTCCAGTGCAATTTGAGTGTATTGTAAAAGATGTGATCTTTACTGGTTATGAAGGAGGAGCTGGAAATTTAATTATTTGTGAAGTTTTAAAAATGCATATTTCTGAAGCTGTTTTGGATGAAAATGGCGAAATTGATCAACATAAAATTGATTTGGTTGCAAGAGCTGGAGGCAATTATTATTCACGAGCAAAAGATGGTTTTTTTGAAATTCCAAAACCGATTTCAACACTTGGAATTGGGGTTGACAATATTCCTTCAGAAATCAGAAATAGTACCATTTTAACAGGAAATGATCTGGGAATGTTAGGAAATGTTGCTCAAATGCCTTCAAAAGAGACTGTTGATAACTTTGGGAAAGAACATCCTCAATTTATTGGGTTAGAAACCACAAAAAAACATATTTTTGCAAGAGAGTTTTTAAAAAATAATCACATTGAAAGTGCTTGGAATGTACTTTTGTTAAATTAAAAAAAATATTATGGAAGTTATTGGAAAAATAAAATTGATAGGAGACGTTCAAGCGTTAGGTTCAGCTGGATTTAGAAAAAGAGAATTGGTTGTCACTACAGATGAGCAATACCCACAAATGATTATGGTTGAATTTCTGCAAGATAAAGTAGATTTATTAAACAATTATACTGTGGGGCAAGATGTAAAAGTATCTATCAATTTACGTGGTAGAGAATGGATCAATCCACAAGGTGAAGCAAAATATTTTAATTCTATCAATGGTTGGAGAATAGAGAGTTTCGCTCAAGCTTCTTCAAATGCACAAAATTTACCTCCTGTTGATCAGTTTCAAAAAGCAGCAACTAATTTCACTCAAGAAGAGCCTGAAGATGATTTGCCTTTTTAATTTTTAGAAATTAGAGAAAAGAATAAAGATAATAGAGTTAAAAATGACTCTCTTTTTTTATTTTTATAAATCTGAGCTTTCTAAAAATCTAATTTATGCTTCTTTTTTAGGCATTGGACCTCTCAAATGAATAATCAATCCATTGAGGAAATTTCTTAAAAATTGATCTCCACATTCCATATATTTTGGATGATCTTCATTTCTGAAAATGGCACCAATTTCTCCCTTTGTTACTTTAAAATCAACCAAAGCACAAATCTCAATAATATCAGAATCTCGCAATTTGTTCGCAACTCTTAGTTTTTTAAAAATATCATTATTTGATAATCCCATAGTGTCAAAAATACGTTTTTTTAATTAACTACTTGAAAAATTGCCCAAGCATAAATCGCAAAACGCGCAAACCTGAATAATCCATAAAAAGCGACATTTTTAAATGGATATTTGATCATTCCTGCTGTGATGCATGCAATCGAAAAAGGCAAGGGTAATAATGCGCCAACCAAAATTAAAATTCCTCCCCATTTGCGGGTATTTTTTAGATTATTCTCCATTTTTACCTCCAAATATATTTTTAATGACTCGATTTTCAGAGTCATCTTTCCAATAAAATAAGAAATCAACCCCCCAAAATAAGAAAATGTTGCTAGAAAAAATAAATTCAACATGGGTGTATCTGTTTTTTTTGTCCAAGCAATAAAAATTTCTGGAGGAACCAATCCCAACAATGTTTCTGAAATAAAAAAGGCAATCAAAATTCCAATTCTTGAAAAAGTTTCGGTCATTTTTTGCAAAGCCTCATTGATATTGAAAACATATTTATTGACCAAAAAAACTAGTAAAACAACCCCAAGAATTGGTAAAAATGCTTTTTTTATACTCGTCCAAACAAACAAATAAAATCCAGTTCTATGAAAGTAATGGTGCATTAGCTTTGCACGATGTGAATTTGTTTTTTTCTTTTTTAGATATTTCATAGATGGTTTAAAAAAAATTTTAAAAAGGAACACAAAAGTACTCACAATCTTTGTGCTAATCGTAATCATTTGAAAGATTAACTTTTTTTTAAAATTTCAAAATTTATGACTTCCCTATTTTTTCAATTTTCATAATTTGTACATTTGAAAAATGTTGTGGTTAACCGAAAAAATAGCATTCCCTCCTTATGAAAACACTTCAAGAGAAGGAATTATCGCTTTAGGTGGTGATTTATCTTCAGAAAGATTGATGTTTGCATACAAAAAAGGAATTTTTCCATGGTTCTCTAAAGGAGATCCAATTGTATGGTATTGTCCCAAAAAACGAATGGTTTTGTTTCCAAATGAATTGAAAATTTCAAGATCAATGGCAAAAATCATTCAGAGAAATGAGTATATCATAACTGAAAATACTGCTTTTAGAGAAGTTATTTTCAACTGCAAAAACATTAGAAGAAAAGGCGAATTCGGAACTTGGATCACTGATGAAATGGAGCAAGCTTTCATCAATTTACACCAAAAAGGAATTGCAAAATCAATTGAAATTTGGAGAATTTCAGAAGATTCAACGTATCAAAAAGAATTGGTTGGAGGTTTGTATGGTTTAGAAATGAACCAAATTTTTTGTGGCGAAAGCATGTTTAGCAAAGTGCCAAATGCCTCAAAAATAGCTTTTATTTATTTGTCAAAAAGCAACAAATATGCTTTGATTGACTGTCAAATGTATACCAATCATTTGGCAAGTTTGGGCGCTAAAGAAATTGATCGAAGTGATTTTTTAAACCTTCTAGAAAAATACCAATAAAAAAACCTCGCCTTTTGAACGAGGTTATGTATTTAAAATTTAGAAATAATTATCCTAAAGTTACTCTTTTGAAAGCAGTTACCGAGACATCTCCGTAAGTTTTTACGTATGAAGCAACATTTTTCTTATCATCTTTGATAAAATCTTGGTCTAACAAACACAATTCTAAATCTAAAGTAGTGTTGTCAGAAATAAAACGCTCCATTTTTCCTGGTAAAATTTTATCCCAGATTTTTTCTGGTTTTCCTTCAGCAGTCAATTCAGCTTTTGCCATAGCTTCAGCTTCAGCTAAGATCTCTGGTGTTAATTGAGCCATGGAAATATATTTTGGAACATTTTTCAATGTTTTACCCAATCTTGCCAATTCAATGTTATCTTTTTCAATAACAGCAATTCTAGCTTCAGTTTCAGCAGCCACAAATGCAGGATCAAAGTCTTTGTAAGACAATGTTTTTGCACCCATAGAAGCTACTTGCATAGCTAAATCTTTCGATAAAATTTCAGCAGTTTTAACTGGTACAGACAATCCAACCAAAGCAGCAATTTTTCCAATGTGAGTATATGCACCAACATAAGGAGCACTTACAATTTCGAAAGCAGTGATGTCTAATTTTTCGCCAATAACACCAGTTTGTTCAATTAGTTTATCAGCAACAGTCATCCCACCAAAATTAGCCGCTAAGAAAGATTCCTTAGAGTCATGATTGATAGCAATTGCAGCAAACTCTTCAGCCAATGCAACAAACTTTTCGTTTTTTCCAACAAAGTCAGTTTCACAAGCCAATACGATTGCAACACCTAGCGTTTTGTCATCGTTGATTTTAGTTACTGCTACACCTTCAGTAGAATCTCTATCTGCTCTGTTTGCAGCAATTTTTTGACCTTTTTTACGTAGAACATTAATTGCTTTATTAAAGTCACCGCCGGCTTCAACTAATGCCTTTTTACAATCCATCATTCCAGCTCCAGAAGCTTCTCTAAGATTTTTAACATCAGCAGCACTTACATTTACTGTTTCCATGTTATTTTATTTTTTTGGTTTAAATTAAATTGTTTCTTCGTCAGAAATTTCTAAAACTTTTTTAGTTGCAACTACAACTTCCTCTTCTTCAATCCCATCTTCTTTCTCTTTATCAGATTTTCTGTCAGATAAACCTTCTGCAATTGCATCTGTAATGTAAGATAAAACTTTGTCAATAGATTTTGAAGCATCATCGTTTGATGGAATAACAAAATCAACCAATCTTGGGTCAGAGTTTGTATCAACCATTGCAAAAATTGGAATATTTAAGTTCTGAGCTTCTGCAATTGCGATGTGTTCTTTTTTGATATCAACTACAAAAATTGCACCTGGCAAACGAGTCATATCAGCAATAGAACCTAAATTTTTTTCTAATTTTTCTCTTTGACGATTTATTTGTAATTTTTCTCTTTTTGACAACGCATCAAAAGAACCATCTGTTTTCATTCTATCAATTGAAGACATTTTTTTTACAGCTTTTCTAATTGTTACGAAATTGGTAAGCATTCCACCTGGCCATCTTTCAGTGATGTAGGGCATTCCAATTGCTTTTGCTTTTTCAGCAACAACATCTTTCGCTTGTTTTTTTGTTGCTACGAAAAGAACTTTACGTCCAGAGTTTGCTATTTTCTTTAACGCTTCTGAAGTTTCTTCAATTTTAGCAACGGTTTTATACAAATCAATGATATGAACACCATTTCTTTCTGTATAAATATAAGGAGCCATGTTTGGGTTCCATTTTCTGGTAAGGTGTCCAAAATGCACACCACTATCTAATAATTCTTGAATGTTTACTTTTGCCATTTTTTTAAATGTGTTTACTTTCTGTTTTTTAAATCAATATATAAGTAGTCATTTTTGAGTCTTATATATTTAGATACTAAACTGTTAATTATTTTTTTAATAACAGCCTCAAAACTATAATAATGAAAAGAGAAAAGTGAGAAAAGAGCTAAGACTTGGTGTCCTGATTCTTGATTCTTGTTTCTCTTCTCTAAGATATTAACGTTTAGAGAACTGGAATCTCTTACGAGCTTTTTTCTGACCGAATTTCTTACGTTCCACCATTCTTGGATCACGAGTTAACAAACCTTCTGGTTTTAAAACCGCTTTGTGTTCAACGTTGATTGCTACTAAAGCTCTTGTAATCGCCAAACGAATTGCTTCAGCTTGACCTGTCACACCACCACCAAAAACACTTACTTTAATGTTGTAAGATGTTGTATTTTCAGTTAACATTAATGGTTGTTGTACTTTATATTGCAAAGAAGCTGTCGTAAAATAATTTTTAAACTCTCTTTTGTTGATTGTAATTGTGCCATCACCATCAGAAAGATAAATACGAGCAACTGCTGTTTTTCTTCTACCTATTTTGTGAACAGTATCCATTTATTTGTAGTCGTTAAGGTTAATAGCTCTTGGAGTTTGACCTGCATGTTTGTGATCAGTTTCTGGATATGTATACAAGTTTCTGAACAATGCAGCGCCTAATTTATTTTTTGGCAACATTCCTTTTACTGCTTTTTCAATCAATCTTGTTGAATCTTTGTCAAACAATTCTTTTGCAGTTAACGATCTTTGTCCTCCAGGATATCCAGTGTGGTGGATATAGGTTTTATCGGCCCATTTTTTTCCTGTAAGATTAATTTTTTCTGCGTTGATAACAACCACATTATCTCCACAATCTACGTGAGGAGTATAGTTTGGTTTGTATTTACCTCTAATTAGCTTTGCTACTTTAGAAGCCAGACGACCCAACGATTGACCGTCCGCATCAACTAAAACCCACTCCTTGTTGACGGTAGCACTGTTTGCTGATACTGTTTTGTAACTTAATGTGTTCATAATTACACTATTAGTTTTTGTTCAATTAATATTTTTTTGTTTTCCTTAAAAAAGGAGTGCAAATGTATTGCTTTTTATTTGATTGACAAATAGCCCTTTAGTTTATTTTAATGCTTTGAATGCAAAAATAATTATTAACATATCGTTAAGAGAATAGAAAGTTACTTTTGTGGTGTTTTTTTTAATAAATAATCTGATTTATTTTATTCGATATTCCAAGTTTTAAAAATGAAATTTCCCCTGAAATTCCTCATCTTATTTTTATGTTTTCCCATAAAAGTTGCTTCACAAGAGATAATTAAAGAGATTGTTCCAAATAGAATTTACACCACCAAAATGCTAAAAAAAACGCCAATTATTGATGGTGATGTTAGTGATGAAGGTTGGAATGTGGTTGAATGGTCGTCAGATTTTACGGAAAGAGACCCTGATGAAGGTACACCTCCAACGTATCAAACCTTGTTTAAAATCATATATGACTCAAAATATTTATACATTGCCGTTAAGGCTTTGGATAATAATCCTGAATTAATAGAGCAACGTTTGAGTAGAAGAGATGGTTTTGCAGGTGACAGAGTGAATGTTGTTATTGACAGTTATCATGACAAACGAACAGCTTTTGTTTTTACGACCACTGCTGCCGGAGTTAAAGGCGAGGAAATTGCTTCTCAAAACGGACAAAGTTGGGATGAAAGTTGGAATCCAGTTTGGTTTACAGAAGCCAAAGTTGATGAAAATGGTTGGACTGCCGAAATGAAAATTCCGTTGAGTCAATTGCGTTTTGGTAAATCAAAAGAGCAAGTGTGGGGTTTGAATGTCATAAGAAATATATTCAGATTAAACGAACGCTCCATGTGGCAGAGAATTCCTAATACCCAAGCAGGTTTTATCAGCGAGTCTGGACAATTGCATGGTCTGGTCGATTTAACGCCTCAAAAGCAATTAGAAATTCAGCCTTTTACGGTTTTACAATACGATTCTTATCCAAAAGAAGGAAATAACCCATACAGAAATGGCAGCGATTTTAAGGCCAATGCTGGTTTGGATGCCAAAATCGGAATTACCAATGATTTGACTTTAGATTTAACAGTTAATCCTGATTTTGGTCAAGTAGAAGCTGATCCAGGAGCGATTGCTTTGGACGGTTTTCAGATATTTTTCAGAGAACAAAGACCTTTTTTTGTAGAAAATAAAAATATCTTTGATTTTGAATTTGCCAACGGAAGTGACAACCTATTTTATAGCAGAAGAGTTGGAAGAAATCCGCACAGAGGTGCTAATTTAAGCAATGGCGAATTTGCAGATGTCCCTTTAAATTCGACAATTTTGGGCGCTGCAAAATTTTCTGGAAAAACACAAAATGGGTGGTCTTTGGGCATTTTGGAAAGCGTAACAGGAAACGAATATGCAACCATCAAGCAAGTAAATGGCAATACCAGAGAAGAAATTTTAGAACCGTTAACAAACTATTTTGTAACGCGAGTTCAAAAAGATTTTAACGACCGCAATTCATTTATTGGTGGAATTTTTACTACCACCAATAGAAATTTGAATGATAATTTCAACGAATTGCACAAAGCTGCATACACAGGAGGAGTTGATTTTCAGCACAATTGGAAAAACAGGGCTTACTTTGTTGACGGAAACATCATTATGAGTCATGTCACGGGAAGTGCTGAAGCCATTGAAAATACACAACGTTCCATTACACGGTTGTTTCAACGAACAGATGCAACCCATGTTTCTGTTGATTCAAAAAGAACTTCATTAACCGGAACTGGAGGAAGAATTGAAGCAGGAAAAAATGGGGGAGGAAATTGGCGTTATAATGGTGGATTTATTTGGCGTTCGCCAGAATTAGAATTGAATGATGTTGGTTTTTTAAGAAGAACTGATGAAATGATTCAGTTTGCGAATTTGAGATATTTGTGGCAAGTGCCTACCGAAAATTTCAGAAATGCAAGTGTAAGAATTAATCAATCATTGGAATATGATTTTCAAGGAAACCTCAATAGGACTCATTTAGAAACAGAAGGAAACATCAATTGGAGTAATAATGCAACTTCAAACTTAGGATTTGGAACCAATTTTTCAGCGTATTCAAAAGCTTTTTTAAGAGGAGGTGACAGATGGAGAACAGCAAATAATAGGTATATTTATGGTTCATTCGGGTCTGATACCAGTAAAGAATTCTCCTATAGAATTAGATTTACCAAAGTTGGGTCAGATGAAGCTGTTTTTCAAAGAAGTCGAGTATCAGTAGGTTTTAATTATCAACCTATTGATGCGTTAAATATTTCGTTAGAAAATCAATTAGAAATTACAGATGATCGCGCACAATATGTGCAAACGGTTAATTTCGGAAATGACAAAAGATATATTTTAGGAAATATCAAAAACGATGAATTTTCAACTACATTACGATTTACGTATAGCATCAATCCGAATATGTCAATTCAGTTTTATGGGCAACCTTTTATTTCTAGAGGACGTTATTCTGATTTTAATTATGTGAATATTGCAGCTGCAGATCGTTTTACAGAACGTGTGAATTTGTACAGTCAAAATCAAATTTCAGCAGCAAACAGCAATGGAAATGACTATTATTCGATTGATGAAAATATGGATAACATAGAAGATTACCGATTTAACAAACCCGATTTTTCGTTTGTGCAATTCCGTTCAAATTTGGTAGCAAGATGGGAATACATTCCTGGTTCTGAGATATTTTTGGTGTGGGCACAAGGTGTTGTTGGCAATGAAAACCCGAATTCAAGCTTATCAACTTCCTTAAGAAATCAAGTGTTAAGCAATCAAAAAGAAAATACTTTTTTACTGAAAGTTACGTATCGATTTGTGAGGTAGAAGTAGTTCAAAATTTTGAGTTTATAATTCAAAATTTCGAACTAACCAATTAAATTTAAAGCGTCTAACCCCTAATTCCCTCCCCAAGAATCACGCAATCCAACAGTTTTGTTGAATACTAATTTGCTTGCAGTCGTGTCATTATCCACACAAAAATAGCCCAAACGTTGAAACTGAAAACGATCACCAATCTTGGCAGATTGCAAACTTGGTTCTACAAAAGCATCAATGATTTCTAAAGAATTTGGATTTAAAAATTCCATAAAATCTTTGTCTTTATGGGCATCAGGAGCTTCATCTAAAAACAAACGGTCATAAGCTCTCACTTCTGATTTTAAAGCATGTTTTACAGAAACCCAGTGCAATGTTCCTCTCACTTTTCGCAAACTCTCTTCAGTGCCACTTCCTGATTTACTCAGTGCGTCATAGGTACATTGAATTTCAATCACATTCCCGTTTTCGTCTTTGGTGCAACTCTCCGCTTTGATAACATAGGCGTTTTTCAATCGAACTTCGCTTCCTAATTTTAGTCTGAAAAACTTCTTATTTGCTTCTTCTTGAAAATCTTCTTTTTCAATAAAAATTTCTCTTGAAAAAGGTACTTCTCTAAAACCTGCAGTTTCGTCTTCCTGGTTGTTTTCAGCTTGTAAAATTTCTTCTTTCCCCTCAGGATAATTGGTAATAACCACTTTTACTGGGTCTAAAACAGCCATTACTCTGTTCGCAGTTTTATTTAAATCCTCACGAATTTTAAACTCCAAAAGCGCTACATCAATCACATTTTCACGTTTTGAAACACCCACGGTTTCCACAAAACTTCTGATAGAGGCAGGTGTATAACCACGTCTGCGCAAACCAGAAATCGTTGGCATTCTTGGATCATCCCAACCTGAAACGATATTTTCTTCTACCAATTTCAGCAATTTTCGTTTGCTCATAATGGTATAACTCAAATTCAAACGCGAAAATTCTCGTTGTTTTGGAACCAAAGGATAGGCATCAGCACTGTAATCATGCACATTGTCTTTGAACCAATCATACAATTCTCTATGAGGTTTGAATTCTAACGAACACAAAGAATGAGAAATTTGCTCCACATAATCACTTTCGCCATGAGCCCAATCATACATTGGATAAATGCACCATTCTGTACCTGTTCTGTGATGTAATTTATATAAAATTCGATACATTAATGGGTCGCGCATCAACATATTTGGCGAACTCATATCGATTTTTGCACGCAAAACGTGTTCTCCTTCTTTGAATTTTCCATCTTTCATATCTTGAAAAAGGCTCAAATTCTCTTCTAAAGAACGATTTCTGAAAGGACTATTTGTGCCTGCTTTAGTTGGCGTTCCTTTTTGAATTCTCATTTCTTCAGAAGTTTGAGAGTCTACATAGGCTTTACCATCTTTGATTAATAAAACTGCCCAATCATACAACTGATGAAAATAATCTGATGAATAACATTCATTTGCCCAAGTATACCCTAACCAAGCAATATCATTTTTGATAGCATCTACATATTCTTGTTCTTCCTTTGCAGGATTTGTATCGTCAAAACGCAAATTTACAGGCGCGTTGTATTTCAATCCCAAGCCAAAACTAATTCCAATAGCTTTGGTATGACCAATGTGTAAATACCCATTTGGTTCAGGTGGAAAACGAAAACGCAAATTTTCTTTTGGCATTCCATTTGCCAAATCTTCTTCAATGATTTGTTCTAAAAAATTGAGCGATTTTTTCTCTTCAGACATCTTTTGTATGCAAAAATTAGGGCGTAAAATTACATAAAATACTTGACAGCCATAAAAGGTTTGAAACAAATTTGTGATTAAAACGCCGAATTTTATAAAACTCAACTAAAAGCCATCAACAACATTATTGACTTTATTAAAGGATAAAATAGTTTGAATTTTCAGCGTTAAATTTTTCACAAACCAATTCGCAAAGTTGTTTTTGTAGTAAATTTACACCCGTATGAAAAACGGAGCAAAAAAACCTGATTTGGTAGTGTTTAATGAAGAAACGCAACAGTATGATGCGTCATTAAAGCCCTATGGAACTTCTGCAAGTGCGCCAGCAATCAAGCCTTTAAACACGGCAACTTGGAGAAATGATGGCGTGATTAGAGTCAATAAAAAGATAAAATCAGAGTTTGAGGAAGTAAAAAAACAGTACGAAAAGTTGATGGAAAAATTCCATGACAACGATTTGGTGTACAACTCAAAGTTCAATTTTGAACCCAATATTGGTGAAATCTATCATTTATACCAAGGAAAAAATCAAGAAACATTTTTATCCATCATTCAACCAGAACAGTGTAATTTTGAACATTTGGGTTCTTTCCGATTGAATTCGGATAAAATGTGGGAAAAAGTTTAGTAGAAAAGTCAGACCTCACGGGTTTTTAAAACCCTGTAAGGTCTAAAATATAAAACATGGGAATTATCAAAGTAAACAACATTAAACTCTATGCTTTTCATGGTTGTTTGGACGAAGAAGCAAAAATTGGTTCAGCATATCGTGTAGATGTTTCTGTAAAAGCCGATTTAAAAAAGTCGGCAAAAACAGATGATTTGGCAGATACTGTTGACTATGTGCATTTGAATACAATTGTAAAAGAAGAAATGGCAATTCGTTCAAAATTATTGGAAGAAGTAGCCAATCGTATTTTACATCGTTTTTTTGAAGAAATTCCAATGATCAAAAAAGCAACAGTGGCTGTTTCAAAAATAAATCCGCCAATAGGAGGAAATGTGGAAGAAGTGGTGATTGTACTTACAAAAAAGCGATACCCATAAATAAATATTGTAGGATTTGTAAATTTGCGTAAATTTGCATACCTTATAAACATAAGGTGTCGTGGCCGAGTGGCTAGGCAATGGTCTGCAACACCATCTACAGCGGTTCGAATCCGCTCGACACCTCAAAAAAAAACCGCAACAAACATTTGTTGCGGTTTTTTGTTTTTGGAAATGGAATTTTGAACTTTCTACTTTTTCAAAAACCGCAATGACTTTTTATGATTTATTTTTACGAAATAAATTCCTTTTGAGAAGTGAGTTATTTTCAAGGATTCTGACAAATTTGAACTGCTTTTTTGAAATATCAAACGTCCATTCATATCATAAATTTGGATTGATTTCAACACTTCTGTA
>ERZ888423.618-NODE-618-length-35620-cov-17.675749_pt1 | contig 35620 bp, 30 predicted proteins | sample MGYA00520523_ERZ888423 | MGnify/ENA primary metagenome ERZ888423 (study PRJEB32303, sample SAMEA104408611) | aquatic metagenome | biome: Brackish water; feature: Pelagic; material: water | place: Baltic Sea | collected 2014-06-08T10:24:00 | depth 30,27 m ... | reverse complement strand
AACCATTTACTCACTTGACCTTGTCTTAGTAACTTGAGCATTTTTTCCTCAATCATTCGAGGTTTTACTAAAGCAGAATAGATCTCTTTAAGTTTTACGGTATCAAACTCATTGAATTTGTTGAAATTCATATTATAGCACGAAATAAATACAATATTTCTTAGTCCTTGGCATATTCCAAACCTATTTTTGCATTGTGCTACTCATTCTAGATAATTATGACTCTTTTACCTACAACTTGTATGATTACTTCGTACAATGTGGGGCAGAAGTGCAGGTAGTAAGAAACGATAACTTAAATCTAGAAACTGTGTTAGCTACCTATCAAGGTATCGTTATTTCTCCTGGTCCGGGCGAACCCAAAGATGCAGGATGCACTATGCAAGTTATTGAACGATTTCACAAGCAATTACCAATTATAGGAGTTTGTCTTGGGATGCAAGCCATAGGACAGTTTTTTGGAGCAACCTTAACTAGAGCAAAATTTCCTATGCACGGCAAGACAAGTACAATCGACTATGAAGACCATCATCCTTTTTTCTCTGGAATACAACATCCTTTACATGTGTGCAGATATCATTCTTTAATTTTAACAGATCTGGATGATACCCCTCTAGATGTAATAGCCCGCAGCGAAGACGAAGAAGTAATGGCTTTGGCGCATATCACATTACCTATTTGGGCTGTTCAATTTCACCCAGAGGCCATTTTAACCTCACAGGGCAAAATTCTAATTTCAAATTGGCTAACCCACCATAATTTATCTCAAAACAATATTGTTTAAACATTAGTTACTATACTTGTAGATATACTTTGAAAGTAATTAATTACATATTGCCCATACACCCTATTACCCAAAGCACATCCCGGTTGGAATGCATAAAGCTTATGATGGATCATTTATGTTTTGAATTACCTGTATTACGCAAGGATATACTCTACGGCACCATACAACTAGATGAATGTATACATAGCGAAGAAGAAACTATAGAAACACTTGTTGATAGTGGGTTTGCTAGCGTAGGTGGTAATTCTCACTTATTTGATGTACTTCATATTTTTAATGAGTCAAAAGCCAATGTTTGTTGTGTGCTAAATGATGATTTGAAGTGGGTAGGCATCATTACCAAAACCGCTGCTATAGAAGCACTTGGGCAATCGCTTACCGTGAATCAAGGCGGAGCTATCCTTTTGGTTGAAATGGCGTCTTATCAATATTCTAGCAGCGAGTTAGCACGGCTCATAGAAGGCGAAGGAGCACAATTGCTTGGTATGTGGCTTAATAATGTTGCTGAGAGTGGGCGAATTCAAGCTAGCCTAAAACTCAATATAAAAAATGCTGAGCGCATTATTAATAGCTTGCACCGACATGGTTATGAGACTATTGCCTCTTTTGGAGATGAAGATTACCAGGAAAACGTGGAGAACCGTTTTCAATCACTAATGAAATACATTGACCTTTAAACAGCTATTCTTAATACTATTTTTAGGACTAAGCACTCCAAGTTTTGCCCAGCTAGTTACGATAAATAAAATCCAACTAAAAGGTAATAAGCAGACAAAAGATTTTGTAATTTTTAGAGAAATGCTCTTGCACGTGGATAGTGTTTACGCTAAGACAAATGATGGTCATTTTAATGACCTACTTGCGCTTTCTAAAAATCGAATATATAATCTAAACCTCTTCAACAAGGTTGTATTTGCACTTGCTGAAGACACTGTTATTAACGATATTACTAACTATACTTTAGAAATTACCGTTTTAGAAAAGTGGTATATCTGGCCTATTCCGCTTTTAGAATTTAGTGATCGAAATATAAATGTTTGGAGTGGGTTTAATTTTGATCCAGATAGAACAAACTATGGTATAGCTAATTATAACTACAATCTTTTTGGCCGTAACCATACCTTAAAAACCAACCTAAAAACTGGTTACAATAAAGAGTTTAGTTTAGAATATAGAATCCCGTTCATCAGCAAAACATCTAACTGGGGAATGACAGCATTTGCCAAATACACCTCTCAAAATGAAGTTTGGTTACATACCACCAACGATTCGTTGCGATTTTTTAAAAACGGAAATAAGAATCTGATTCAGTCTACCGAGGCTCGCGTTGAAATTTCAAAACGTATCCGACCTTTGATTAAGACATTTGCGGTTTTAAATATATATAAAGGTGAAATAGATTTGGCCGTTCCTGATTCAGGATTTTATTTAAATAATAGCCACACCCAACTAAACTATGGACTTGATCTAAAAGGTGAAATAGATACACGTGACAATATCTATTTTCCACTTACCGGTTATTTCTATCAGCCCATTATAACTCTTCAGCAATGGAAAAATACTAGCACTCAAACTAATTTAAAAATACAATTTAAAGTTCAACACTTCAAGAGACTATCCCCAAAATTGTATTCGGCACTATCTGGCTATACACACCTGAATTCTGCTCAAAACATTCCTTATTTTTCGCGCAAAATGTTTGGCTATGATGAAATTATTCGCGGTTATGAAAGATATGTTATGGACGGTAGTTTTGGATGGAAACTCAACGCTTCTATCCGATATCACTTAATCGATAAATCCGATCTACAACTGAAATTCTTTCCAGGGGTTAATTATAAAGTACTGCCCATAAATTTATATATAGAAGGATATGTAGACGGCGGAAGAGTTTCTTATGATTATCCTCATCCATCCAACCAGCTAATAAATACTTTTTTGTGCTCTGCCGGACTGGGCTTAAATGCACTCATCTATAACGATCGAGTACTTAGATTAGAATACAGTGTGAATAATTTGCAAGAAGATGGTTTCTTTGTGCACTTTAAGAAAGCCATCTAATATGAAAGTAGCAATATACGGAAGAAAGATGAAGACTGCCGGCTTTGAGGTTTTTTTTAAAACGCTAGTGTCGTTGCTTGACGAACACCACATTGAATTTGCACTAGTATCCAGTTACGGTAAATTTATTCAAAAAACCTATGGTACGGATTACCCTTTGTGCAACAGCACAGAACTAACTCCAGCACATTTTAGTTGCTTGATAAGTCTTGGTGGTGATGGAACAGTTCTCGACACTTTGCTTCTAATTAGAGATAGTGAATTGCCTGTTATGGGAATTAATCTGGGTAGATTAGGTTTCCTTGCTAACATTCAAAACGAAGAAATAGAGGAGGCGGTTGTAGCCTTAAAAGAAGGAAGAACCATAATAGAAAAAAGAGCTTTAATTCAAATTGATTCTGATATTTCTGAATTAAGAGATTTTCCCTATGCCTTAAATGACTTTGTGGTACAAAAAAGAGATACCTCGGCAATGATTACGGTTAAAGCCAGTCTAAATACTTATTTTTTGAATAATTATTGGGCCGATGGACTTATTGTGGCCACACCTACCGGCTCTTCTGGATACTCACTTAGTTGTGGTGGACCACTCTTGTTTCCTGGAAGTAAATCGTTAGTTATTACCCCAATTGCCGCTCACAATTTAACCGTAAGGCCAGCAGTTATTTCAGATGACACTGTGTTAAAAATAGAAACCAGCAGTAGGGCAGATTCTGTACTTATTACGCTAGACAATCGTTCTTTTATTGTTCCGGCTAACACTGTGCTTACTATAAAAAGATGCTATTTTGATTTTCACATGATCAAATTAAACGAGAACTCTTATTTGGATACCATACGAAATAAGCTGTTGTGGGGAGCTGATAAACGAGATTTTAAGTGACGCTACTCCCTATTTTTACTGTCTATCCAGATGGTAACCGGTCCATCGTTCACCAAACTAACCTGCATATTAGCACCAAAAACCCCCGACTTAACGGGAACAATTTGAGCACTTTCTGCCAAAAATGCATCATACAAAGGCATGGCAATTTCAGGTCTAGCTGCGTTTAAAAAAGAAGGTCTATTCCCTTTTCGAGTACTGGCATGAAGCGTAAATTGGCTTATTACCAATAGTTCGCCTTTTATATCCAAAAGACTAGCATTCATTTTGCCATCTGCATCTGCAAAAATTCTCATCTGCGTTATCTTACTCACCAACCATTTAAGGTCTTCCTGAGTATCTTCAGATTCTATTCCCAACAACACCAGTAATCCCTTTCCGATTTCCGAAGGGATACCTTGCTCTATGGTTACGCCTGCCTGACTTACCCGTTGAATTAATGCTCGCATGGTGCAATTTTAGTGATTATTATGCTTGCAATTTTTAAACCACGAACAAGTCACTCCCATAATATTGGCAACAAAATGAAGACTAGCTTTACCCTTGGATTATTTTATTTATTTTTACTGAATGATAAATAATATACCCAAACTAAACAAACCCCTATTTTTATTATTTTCATTTCTTCTTCTTTTTATAAATCTTAACGCCCAAACTTGGACCCAAATAGGCTCAGATATCGACGGAGAAGTAAAAGGAGATAAATCTGGACACTCTGTCTCACTAAGCAGTGATGGGAGTACTGTGGCTATTGGAGCTTATGGTAATGACGGTAATGGAACAGATGCAGGACATGTGAGAATATATAAAAATGTAAGCGGCACCTGGACACAAGTAGGCTCAGCTATTGATGGAGAAGCCGCAGGTGATATGTCTGGAGTTTCTGTTTCACTATGTAGCGATGGGAATACTGTGGCTATTGGAGCAGGGAATAATTGGTCTGTTGGTGGTGACGTAAGAGTTTATGAAAATATAAACGGCACATGGACTCAAATTGGATCCAACATTGATACAGAAGGGGGAGTTATAAACTTTTCTGATCGTACAGTATCTTTATCTTCTAATGGCAGAACAGTGGCTATTGGTGCACCACATAACGACGCCAATAAAAAATATTATGCAGGATATGTAAGGATATATCAGAATATAAGCGGTACGTGGACGCAAATAGGATCGGATATCGATGGAGATGCAGCACGTGATAATTCTGGGTTTTCAATATCCTTATCTTCAAATGGAAGCATAGTGGCTATTGGAGCACCTGAAAATGCCAGCAACGGAACAGATGCTGGCCATGTGAGAATATACAAAAACATAAGCGGTACTTGGACACAACTAGGTTCTGATATAGATGGTGAATCAGCCGGTGATTACTCTGGAGTTGCTGTATCTCTAAGCAGCGATGGGAGTACTGTGGCAATTGGAGCAATGCTTAATGGCGGTAATGGGGCAGATGCAGGCCATGTAAGAGTGTACACAATAGGTACAGCAAATGTGTCAGAAATCTCCATAAATAAAGATTATGCAGTATATCCTAATCCTACTAAGGGCGTTGTTTTTATTAAGGCCAAAGCATCACTTTTAGGTGCTACGTATACGGTATACTCAAGTAATGGCGCAGAGGTACTTAGTGGAAGTATAACAACTGAAGTGACTACTCTAGGTATTCAAGATTTTGCAGAAGGAGTTTACCTTATCAGCATAGGAAACGATCTAAAACAAACCTTTAGAGTAATTAAAGAATAGTTGAACTTAGAATTACTATTCCGCTTTTGCTTGACTAATCATCTTTCGTCGCTTTTTCATCTCCAAATTAACCGTGCTATTCCCTCTTTACAGAAAGCATTAACTTAACCTGTTCTTAAAATTTATTGTGTCTGTAAATCGTCTGTAAACAAAAAAAGTCCCGCCGAAGCGAGACTTGTAAGTGACTGATTGTCAAAGTGGGAACTGCTGGATTCGAACCAGCGACCCTCTGCTTGTAAGGCAGATGCTCTAAACCAACTGAGCTAAGCTCCCTGTTAAAGGGGTGCAAATATAATAAGCATTTTATATCTGCAAAATATTTTTTTAATAGACACATTATTGTTCTCTGTTAATTCGTTTTACCGTCACATAGCAAGATATTTCTTTCATTTGCTACTCATAATTATTACCCTTGAAAAAAACACTTAAGATACTAGCAGCCGTTCTATTTGTCCTTATTTTGTTCCTAAGCGGAGTAGTCTATTATTTTTATACCAACATAAAACCCATCTTGGTTACCGAGATAAATAAGGCATTAGCCGTAGAAGTAAATGTAGGCGACATTAGCATTAGTGGCATTCGTGATTTTCCAAACTTGGGCGTAAAATTTACCAATGTGACTATCAATGAGAGTACACCATTTTACCAGAAAAAATTACTTGAAGCTGCAGAACTTTCTCTTTTTGTTGATATTATTAGACTCTACAAAGGAGAGTATGTCATAGATGGTATCGTTCTTAGAGGAGGTCAACTCTATGTAGCTGACTTTATCAATGGAAATAATTACGACATTATAAAACCCAGTACTGACTCTAGCAACACCACTTTAAGCTTTGAGATTAAAAGCCTAAAACTGTATGATTGTAAAATAAGATATGAGCATACGCCAAGTCGTTTCAAAATGAATGGATTTACGCCTTATTCTCAGATAGGCCTAAAATATAAAGACGAAAACACCTTTCTTTCTATTAAAACACAACTGGAATCAACCCTGGTTTCACTCGAAGGAAACAAATATGTCAACAAGCAAAATTTAAGTATCAATACGGCACTTACTATTAATACGCTCAAAGAATTTGTGGTTATTGATCCAAGCAACATAAAAATTCAAGAAGTAAAATTAAGTACAAGAGGTAAAGTATCCTATGGGAAATTATCCGATATCGACATTGCATTTACCAATGAGAATACCACTACACAATCGCTCCTTAGTATACTGCCGTCTAGTATTACGGAGTCCATGAGTAATCTTCAATTAAAAGGGGAAGTTATTCTAGATGGCTCTATTAAAGGGAAAACATACGGCCGTAATCAGCCAGGATTTGAGGTGAGTTTTGATATTAAAAATACAGACCTTACCGTTATTGATAAAAACATCTCACTGAATGGGATCATAGCAAAAGGAAACGTAAAGATTCCCAACATAAGTCAATTGAATTCAGCATCCGCTACATGTAAACTAAGTTACGCGAGTAGCGGAAATAACCAGTTGTCAGGGGATATAACCGTATCTGATTTTGATACACCACACATAACCTGGGATGGCGAAGCCAACCTTGATGCTGCATTTTTATTTGCCTTAGCTAACAATACTAATTTTGAAACGACCAATGGTAGAGTACAAGTAGCTGGTCAATTTGGACTTGTGTATGATGCGGCTCATGAGGTGTTACTGGAAAATAGTTTAACTTATAATGGCAGCGTAATTCTAGAAAAATTATCTGGAACTCTACAAAATCCAGAAATAAAACTAAACAATCTAAACCTAAATCTTAGTGCCAATAATCAGAAAATGGTGATTAATAGCCTAGATTTTGATTACAACAAGACCACTGGTAACTTGAAAGGCATTATTGAAAACTACACCTCGCTATTAGATGAAAATACATCAGCTCAAATTGTTGGAGACCTGTCGGTTACCAATCTAAATGTGAATGAACTTTTTACCACATCAGCTACAGAATCTGAAGAACAAAGCACCTCATCTGCCTTTTTAATTCCTGTAAATTGTGAACTAAAAACAGATTTTACCAACTTTGTGTACAATGATTTTCATGCCGAGTCCATGACGGGCACATTGCTCTCTGATCGCACTAGCATAAGCATGCCAAATGTGTATATAAAAGCATTAGAAGGGACCACCACGGCAGCTATTAAAGTGAAAAAATGGGGGGAAAATCACTTGCTAGATATTCAAGCTGATCTGTCTTCCATCAACATTACACAACTTTTTAAGCAGTTTAATAATTTTGAGCAAAGTGAGATAACAGATAAACACTTAAGTGGAACCTTGTCTGGAAAAATTATTGCCAAGGTTATTTTAGATAAACAATTTGAACCAATTCTACCCAAGCTATACGCAAAAGCAGATATTATCATAGAAAATGGAGCGCTCATAAACTATGAACCTCTACGTCAATTGTCAAAATTTGTAAATATTAAAGAACTTGAAAAGGTGCGTTTTAAGACCTTAAAAAACACCATCGAAATCTTTGATGAAACCATCTACATACCTCGTATGATGATCGAAAATAGCGCTTTGAATCTGGAGTTAGAAGGTACGCATACGTTTGGCAACTATATGCGATACAGTATAGGGCTTAGTGTAGCTGAATTGCTGGCTACCAAAGCTAATTGGATTGCTAAAAAAGCCGAAAAACGAATCGAAAACAATAGCAAAGGAGGCCTAACTGCTTATATTATAATGGAAGGAACCCCCGACGACCTTAAAATTCGTTACGACAAGGCTACTGTCAAAGAGAATGTAAAAGAAGAAGTTAAAAAGGAGAAACAGAACTTCTTAAGAGCGTTAAAAGGCGAAGGAACGTTGGAAACAAACGTAGAAATCAAAGATTACGATAATGTATGGGATGAGTAATTAGAACTCATCTTTTAATTTAAATAACTCACTGGCTATATAATCCGCAAAAAGCAATCCTGAGGAGGTTAATGTTAATTGCCCTTGGCTAATAGTTATCCAACCCTGACTTTCCCATTCATTTAGTTCGTTTGCAAATAAAGACACTATAGGGTGCCCATACTTATGATTTAACTCCTCTAGGTTTACCCCCCACTTGGTTCTCAATCCAGTAAGAACATACTCATTTATACGGTCTTCTACACTTAAAAATTCACTTTCAAAAGCTTGCTCAACCGCTGCTATTTTTAAATTGTACTCTGCATTGTTGCTCACATTCCAATGTCTTTCGGTACCTGTAAAGCTATGTGCTGAAGGCCCTAAACCTAAATATTTTTTATTTTGCCAATAGGCCGTATTGTGCCTCGAATAATTTCCCGTTTTACAAAAATTTGAAACTTCGTAATGCTCCCAACCTTTGGCATTGATAATAGCTACTAAAGCCTCAAAATGATCTGACGTTTTCTCATCTTGAGGTGAATGATATTTTTTTTGATCTACCAGTCGCTGATAGGGTGTATTCGGCTCTAAAGTCAGCCCATACGCGCTTAGGTGATTGATAGGCAACTCCAAAGCACGCTCAACGGTCTCTTGCCATTCGTGCAGTCCAAGACTTGGAATTCCATAAATTAAATCTATTGTAATATCTGTAAATCCCACACTAGCAGCCATATCTACACATTGTAAAGACTGTGCACTGTCATGACTTCTATTCATCCATTTGAGATGGTCATTATTAAAACTTTGTACGCCAATACTTAACCTATTCACTCCAAGCAATTTAAGATCAGCAAGATAGCTAGAAGACAAATCATCCGGATTACACTCGAACGTTATCTCTACATTAGGAGCAATAGTATACTGCGTGTGAAGCGCATTCAAAATAGTACTCAGTTCATGTTTATTCAGAACGCTTGGTGTACCACCTCCAAAATAAATGCTCTCAATTACATCGTCGGGGTTAAAGAAATTAGCTCTAGAAGTAATTTCTTTTTGCAGGGAACTCAAAACTGCATCTTTATGCTTAAAAGAAACATCAAAATGAAAGTCACAATAAAAGCATGCTTTCTTGCAAAACGGGATATGAATATATATTCCAGCCAAAATTATAGTAAGTGCTCTTTTATTATCGTTTACCTTTGTAAATAGAAGTGCACAAAGTTATTTCATTTTGGAGCTTTATGTTGGTTTGCTTGTTTGCTCAAGCACAAACATACACCCTGCATGTATTGGAAGGTGAAAAATCGACCTATAGTACTGCTAGCGATAGTTTTTCTGCTATTAACATACTTCAAGAGCGCGTTATCGCTTTTCGAAATGCCGGGTATTTAGCTGCAAGCGCAGATTCTTTATGGGCTCAAAATGACACGCTTCATGCCCTTATCCATAAAGGTTTAGAGTATGAATTCATACACATACGATCGCACAATATTACCTCCGGTTACCTGCCTCTAAGCCAAACCACACTTGCACGTTCTGCATTTTTAAAACTTCAAAATGAGATTTTAAATACCTATGAGCAAGGTGGATATCCTTTTGCTATCTTATATGTGCTTGAACCAAATATTGCTGACGACACGCTGAATTGTACGTTGCTTTTTGATCCTTACCTAAAATTCACCTATGATACCTTAGCCTATACAACCGATTGCTCTATTAGCAAGGCTTACCTCAGCAAATACCTGGATATGGAAGAAGGATCCGTTTATAATGAACTTGAGGTGCGAGAAATAGATAAAAAACTTCGAAACTTACCCTTAATAAAGCTCAACTCACCTTCACGAATTGTGTTTTATGAAGGTTTAGCTCGACTTATTCTTAATATAAGTGATGTGGTAACTGATCGTGTAGATGGCATTGTAGGTTTAGCACCTAACAGTAAGAACAGCGCTGAAAATAAATTGCTTATTACAGGAGAGGTTAATGTTGAATTAAATAATCTGTTTAAAAGCGGGAAACAGATTGCTTTACATTGGAGAAACTACTTACAAAACTCACAAAAACTAGATGTAAATTTCACCTACCCTTATTTATTTAACACTAAACTGGGTATTAACGGAGAATTTAGCTTGAATAAATTTGATACCCTATTCGTTAATTTAAAGAGTAAACTATCATTCAGATATCAGCAAAAAGGTAACAACTATCTCCAATTTTATTATCAGAACATAAGTAGCAACTTACTTTCTGTTGACACTAATTTGGTTCGCTCTGTTAAGAGGATTCCAACTAACAATCCATTCAAAATAGACAATTATGGTATCGCCGTATTTCAACAAGATTTTGATTATTTGCCAAATCCGCGTAAAGGTTACTCCATCTCGGCGGACATTGCCGTTGGACAAAAAACGTTGCTTCGTAATACTCAAATTAATCAAGTAAAATATATCAATACCGAAAATGGTCAGTTAATATCTATCTATGACACGATAAATACCAGTAGTCTCCGCTTAGACTTCAAAATTCATTCTACCCTTTATATACCTATCAAGAAGCGAAGCACCTTTCGCCAGCAAATACAATTTGACGCGCTTTTTGCCAAAGAACTACTGTTTAATGAGTTGTACAATATTGGGGGATTTAGCACCTTACGGGGTTTTGACGAAAATGAGATTTTTGCAAGTAAACTTTTATCCTATACCGCAGAATATAGATACCTAATTGGGGAAAATAGTAATGTGGGCTTATTTGTGAATGCTGCGGCCATAGAAAACATTTTAGAAAGTAGCGTCCTGGTAAAAGACATCCCGTTCGGTTTTGGTGTGTTGGCAAACATTCAAGTAGGTAAGGGCATTTTAAACCTCGCATACGCATTAGGAAGTCAACAAGGTAATACCGTCAAGCTCAATTCAGCAAAGTTTCACTTTGGAGTAGTGAATTATTTTTAACCAAAATAACCGACCTTTGCTCGGAGTTGTAAATTATGCTATTCACCGAGCTTATTCTGCGAAATCAATCTCCACTTTTTATTAAAGTAGTGCTGCTTTGCATTTTGGTGATTTTAGTGATTTTTTACACGGTCAATAGAAGCTGGTTTATATCCTTAAAATCGTTAGCACTCCTTCCATTTCTGCGATTTGGTTGGCAAAGCGAGAAATACTCTGCTGACCTTATATTCCGCATAAGTTCATTTTTGATCAGCGTTTTGATTATTTCCAGCGCAATCTATTCGTATAATCTTACATCTACCGACACTCTATCTTCAACCTATATTGAGATTACACTTATTATCACTTTATTATTCGTTGTAAAATTTATTGCAAATTCACTGTACTTCAGTTTGCACAACTCCATTAGCACGGGCAGTCAACTCGTAGACTTCCAATATAGCTTAAATCAATGGTTTACACTTCTAGTGATTTTCATTTTATTAATAGACGTTTTTTATGAAAATCTTTCAAGCAACTATTTAAATGTTTTACTTATCGTTAGCCTGATTTATTTTCTGGCCAGGCTTTTTGGCACTATCTTGCTACTTCAGAACAACTTTAGGTACTCAATATTTACTCTTTTTGTTTACCTTTGCACATTTGAAATAGTTCCTGCGTTAGTAATTGTCAAAGTATTATTTGTAAATAATTAAGGTGATTCATGATCATAAAGAGTATTCTAATATCGCAACCCCATCCTGGCAGTAAAAAAACTGTGTATGATGTTCTCACCGAAAAACACGGTGTGCGAATTGATTTTCATTCGTTTATAGAGGTAAAAGGTGTTCCCGCAAGAGAGCTAAGAAAGCAGAAACTTAGAATCTTAGATCATGATGCCGTTATATTTAATTCAAGAAACGCCATCGATCATTTCTTTAGAATCGTGGATGAAATGAAAGTGGAAATTCCTCCCACGATGAAATATTTCTGTACTAACGAAGGAGTTTCTCTATACATCCAAAAGTATACTCAGTTACGTAAACGTAAAGTGTTTGTAGGTAAAGGCACGGATGCCTCTTTCCTAGAATTGCTTAAGAAGCATAAAGCCTTAGATTACTTGTTTCCTTGTTCTAATATAAGACAAGAAACAATACCCAATTTTGCAAGCGAAATGGGTATCAAGTTCACTCAGGCAATCATGTACAACACGGTAAATTCCGATTTATCCGGTTTAGCTAGTGTATACTATGATATACTCGTTTTTTTTAGCCCACAAGGTATCGAATCTCTCTTTGCCAATTTTCCTGATTTTAAACAAGAAAACAGAGCGATAGCGGGTTGGGGGAAATCTACAAATGAAGCATTAGAAAAAGCAGGCTTGAAAAACACAATAGCTGCACCATCTCCTGAGCACCCTAGCATGGTGGCTGCTTTAGAAGCTTTTATTATCTCTGAAAATAGACTGCGCTAAGATTGCATGGTTTTTGTTCCCTTTTAATAGGAACAAAAAACACGTTCCACCATCCTTTGTTCCCAGTTTTTTGTGCCATAAACCTGGGGCGTCTGCAATCCCTTTTAGTACAATATTAAGTTGCGTTATTCCCAAATCATGACACACTAATTTGAGCTCTTTCGAATTAAGCCCTGTTTGACGTATAATCTCAAAACTTCTAAAACCATATACGGTTGACGATTTAGAAAAATACAAGTCAAATGTTTCATGTTTTGATGTAACCGTATCTTTAAGAAAAAAATGAGCAGCTCCGGCCTTAGAAACTAAGGCAATCGGAACTAATAAGTATGGACCACTGATTTCTTCTGAAAATTTAAATACAACAGGTATTTCAAGATTTATTTCTTGCGAAAAATCGCTATAAACATCTTTCAAAATAACTATTTTTTGATGACTACTACTGGCCATATCTAGAATTACGCCTACCTCTTTAATTTCACCTCGTTCTGCTATCAGATGCACCGCATTCACGTTTTTAAACTGTCTCCATATCTCGACCAAATCAAAAAGGGGTGAGAGCTTTATGTATACCCAGGTTGCGCAACGTTTTAAATCCGTTAAAAGATCTAGTACATTAGGTACTAGTAGTGGTAAAGCAACAGCCCGAGTATTTCCTGGTCGTCTGTCAGGATCTATATATATCCAATCGTATTTTTGATCTAAATAATCAGCCCCGTCACCGCATAATCTAATAAGATTTGGTATGCCCAGTTTAGTCACATTATAGGCTGCAAGTTGATGCAATTCCATGTTTTTTTCCACCGCTTTAACAGATTGAAATGCGGAAGAAAGAAAGATACTATCTACACCAATACCACCCGTAATATCCAACAAGGTCTCCCCCCCCATAAAAGTGCATTTATATTCCGCCACCGCTTGCGAAGTACATTGCTCATAAGAGCGTTGATCAATAGCTAAAAGCTTGTCCCAAAAAAGCGGTATCTTTTTTTGGGCCTTCACATAAATAGCCATTAATTGTAAGCAAATAATAAAATTAAAACTCGTTTTACCTGCATATTTAAACGTAATAGATGGCAAATCAGCACTTATGTTCTCACTGATAAATGAAATTGCTTCTTCGCTTTCTAATACATCTATAATATTGTTACTTTGCACTATAGTTGGTGATTTTATCGTTACTTACTTGTCGCCACAATATTAATTTAGAAAAATGAACGTAAAAAAAATCTTATCCATAGTTGCTATCGCTCTTTTTATATCTGCGGTATTCACCTCCTGCAGATCACGTGATGCCTGCCCAGGAGTAAGCAAGGTAACTCCTGTATCTCAAGCAGTAATTGGATAATCTACATGTGGTCTTACACAAATGATATTGATGTTTCCAACATCGATTCAGAGGCTAAACCTGTACTTATCATTAAACATAGCAATAGGTGCTCTATAAGCTCAGTTGCATTAAATCGCTTGCTTGAAAGTCAAGCCGAACTTGATCAACGTGCCCGTGTTATTTTGATAGATGTGATTGCAAACAGGAGTAACTCATTACTATTGGCTAGCCAGTTGGGTGTGGATCACGAATCCCCACAAGTTATAATTGTAAAAAATAATGAAGTGGTATATGTGGCATCCCACATGGCTATTAAGCCAAATACTATTCTCCCTTATTTGTAAATAAACGCGATTTCTTGTTTAATGTCCGGATGTAAGCTTTGAGCTACTGGGCATGTCTTAGCGGTGTTTTCCATTATTTTTTGCTCTTTCTCACTCCACCTGTCCCCAACCTCTATTTCTATTTCTATGGTTGAAATTCTTCTTGGATCACTGGCCATCAACTTAGTTACGGTTGCATTCACTTGTGTGAAATGAATGTTTGATTGCTCAGCTTTGATCCCCATTACTGTTATCATGCAAGACGCCAATGCGGTTGCTACTATATCCGTAGGGGAAAACAACTCTCCTTTACCCTTATTATCAATAGGAGCATCTGTGTGTATAGTAGATTTAGATGCTATATGAGTGCACTCCGTTCTAAGGTTGGTCTGATATGTAACAGTTGATGTCATTTTTGTCAAAGTTTAGGACAATAATAAATTAAAATATTACTTTTACTCTATCTTAAATAAACATCTACATATCAGATTCCGACATAAATCCGCACTCCCTAAGTTAGCTGGTTATTTATTCTTTTTGATGGCGACTATTCCCTCGTTTGGGCAATCTAGTTATACTAAGAATTTAAATGGTGGACTTACAGCAGCAAGTAACGGTTTTGGCGTAATTATTTCGACATCCTTATCTTCAGCAAATTCCACATACCAAAAGGGCTTAAGTCTAGACTTTCAAACCTTACATGCGGTTAATGAAACAAAAGTTCAAAACCCGTATACCACAAATCCGAAACCTTTTGTGCTCGGCAAAGTTAATACGGCGGGTACCCTTAGAATCGGATATTCTGTATCTAAAAGATTTAGCAACTATTTACCCAATAAACAAAACTTGCTCCTAGGTATATGCTTTGGCCCTAGTATTGGGATTCTTAAACCCTACTATATTGGATACTTAGATCCAACGGCAGAAGACAGGCAGGCGCTTATTGTTGTTCAAAATGATGAAACACTTCAAAACCAAGAAGACATTTATGGACCGGCTAACTGGACTAAAGGTCTTAGTGAGTTGAATTATAAGCTTGGATTACACTTTGACGTGCACCTTAGCACCGATAAAAATGACGTCTACCTGCTTCAAAAATGGACAACAGGAGCGCGATTAGATTTATTTCCTCACGGCTTAAATATGCTTTATAAGACAGAAAATCAATCATTTTATTCAATTTATCTATCTTATAAATTAGGATCTAATCCATAGAAAAACAATACGTTAGTAAATCAAAATAAGCCCTTACTGAACTATTACTTGATAGTATTAAATCAAAAACTAAATTTGTGTGTTTAAATGGATACAAAATAGCAAATGAATAAAAATACAATACTATCAATTATTGCAGGCTGCTTCGCTTTTGGAGCAGTTACACTTGGTTACTTAAGTTTAGAAACGTCTTATTCTCCTAGAGAAAAAGTGACACAAGGCATTGATGGTTACTCTAGCTACATGAAGCTACTAAGAGCTAATCAAGTAACTGGCAAAGTAGCTAATGAAGACGTAACCGAAGTAATGGATCAGATAAAAGCGCTAAACTCCAGCAAATACAAAGCGTCTTGGCCTTTGAATTGGGACTTTAGAGGGCCAGATAACGTAGGGGGTCGAACTAGATGTTTAGTCATAGATAAAGATAATCCTCAAATACTGTACAGCGGTGGAGTTTCCGGATCTGTATTTAAATCTGTAAATCAAGGAGGTACGTGGTACCCTATTACCAACAAAAGTGACAACTTCGGGGTTATAAGCATGGCACAATCTAGTGACGGAGCCCTTTATTATGGAACAGGAGAGAATGGTATCTACATAAACGTGGATGGAACAGAGAGTAGCTCATTTAACGGAATGGGGATGTATAAATCTACAGATGGCAGTACTTTTACTAAAGTAACAAGTGCAAACACCTTTGGAAACATCTTTGTTCTTGCGTCACATCCAACAGAAAATATGTTGTTCTGTGGATCACAAAATGGTCTGCGCTATAGTGCTGATGGAGGTTCTACTTGGGTACTCATAAGAGGAGGAAGTTGTAAAGACATCCAATTTAACAAGAATGGAACCATCATAGCCTATATTGGAAACGCTTTTTGGAGAGCAACTGATGCTACGAATAAAGACGATTACAGTCTAGTGACTGGAATTACTCCCAATACAAGAGGCGGAGTTGCATGGTCGCAAAGTGATCCTAATTATTGCTACTTAGTAGTGGTAGGTCAAGCTAGTTTGAATGGGACTTCTTACAATAGCGCCCTAAAAGGTTTATATAGATCTACAGATGCTGGGGTTACATTTACCCAAGAAGTCGGTCAAATTAGTCAATTTTTTGCACCATTTACCAGTATTGGTGTGCAATCACAAGGAACTTATAACTTAGCAATTGGTGTACACCCAAGAGATAAAGATAGGGTTTTTATTGGCGGAGTTCAACTTGCAGAATGGACCTTATCTGAAGGGCCAAAAATAGTAGGTAATACTTTTAATTCTCCTACGAACCCATTTGGAGTTCATTCTGATAAACACCTTATAACCTTTGATAACACAGGCACAGACCCAATAATGTACATATGTAATGATGGAGGTATAGCACGAACCACTAATGCTGAATTGGACAGGTACCGTGATATCAGCTTAAACTATACCACTACGCAATTTTTTGGAATTGCTGCGAGCATAGATAACCGCGTAATTGGGGGAACTCAAGACAACAATACTCTTATCTTAAGTGGCGAAACGTTCCCTCGGAAAAATTCTTTTGACATATTAGGTGGCGATGGTTTTCAATGTGAGATATCACAATACGATCCTAATATTATGTTTGCTGAAAATCAATATGGAGGATTATATAGGTCTATTACCGGGGGTTCTGACATGAGTTCCATGTGGGACAATCGTATTGAAGCGTCTTTAAAATCTGGAACCAATTCTATTGGAAATACTAGTTACTTTGACAACCCATTAACACTTTGGGAAGACCCAACTGTGACAGATCGCATAAAACGGACGGGCGCCATTGATGGAGATGACACATTAGTTAACTCTCGCTTATTCTTTGCCATTGACAATGGCATATGGATGTGTACTGACGCAAATGGTAAAGCATTTGATCCAGGTAAACCAAAAGGAAGAGGATCAATTAGATGGTTTCGCGTTTCTGATAAAAGAGGTATACACTTTATGACGACTTCAAAAGATGGCAATTCACTTTTTGCGACTACTTCAGGAGGAAAAATATACAGAATAGACAATCTAATTTCTGCCAATTTTGACACTACCGTTGTGAAAAAATATGATGATATAGCCGCCGAATTAGTTCAAACAGAAATAACTGGAAATCTTTCAGCATTTAATAGAACTATCACTTCTTTAGCTGTAGATAATGCTAATGCAGATAGAGCGGTAATCTCACTAGGTAATTATGGTAATACAAACTATGTTTATGTTACTAGTAACTTAAGCGCTTCGTCTCCAACATGGACAAGTATACAAGGTGCTTTACCTAAATTCCCAGTATATCATGCCCTTATAAGTGAAGACGATCCAAACGTCATCATATTAGGCACTGAATTTGGTGTTTGGGCTACCAATAATGGTAGTTCTGCTACGCCAACTTGGAGCGAAAATATAACGGGGGTTAAATCTGATATGCCAATGCCTCGTGTTCCTGTATTTGAAGTAATACAAATTAAATCTAAACCTTGGTCTGGTGTAAAGATTTACGCAGCTACGCATGGTATGGGTATTTGGGAAAGTAATTCACTAACGGCTGGTATCAAATCAGACAACACAAGCACCAAACCAACTATTAAAGCATATCCTAATCCAGCAAACAATCTAATAACTATCAATACGGAAATTGTTGGAGCTTATACCTTAAACGTTTACAGCATGACTGGGCAAGTAGTAACTAGCCAAAAAGGAACTAACAGTGGGACCATAAAACTAGGCACAGAAAATCTTAATAACGGCAATTATTTTATTGAAGTAATCGGCAATAAAGCAAAAGCTGTATCTAAGATAATTGTACAACATTAAATCTATTAACGATCTATATACAAGCCTTCTGCTTCAAAACAGAAGGCTTTTTTTATGAAAAAAATACTTATTCAACTGTGTTCCTTTTTTTGGGACGTACCCATTTTAAAAACAAGCTCACCTCAAAATGAATATCTTGAATTGGTTTGGAGTAATGGCAAGAAAATTCTAAATACAAAAGAGGCAAATTTCTCGTTTGGTAATGCCTCAAAAGTTATCGCAAGAGCCCTCTCGCCGTATACCCACAAAATAAAAGAAGCACAGAATATATTAATATTGGGATTTGGATGTGGTAGTGTAGTAGAACTGTTAGATCTAAAATACAACTATAAAAACAAGCTTACAGGCGTAGAGTATGATGCAAAGATTATTGATATATATCATGAGCACTTTGCCGATCAGTTTCAGTTGAAGCCAAATATAGTGTGCAGCGATGCTGCTGATTTTTTAAGCCAAGACCACTCTAAATTTGACATAATTCTGGTGGATCTATTTAAGGAGTTAAATAATTCGACACTTCTTAAAAACCCTAAATTTTTAAAATCTATAAAAATACATAGTGCAGTTGGCGGACTCGTAATTTTCAATACAATTAGCAGGAGTGAGACAGAAAATAAGCTTTTAAGCACTCTTATCATAGAACTAGGAATGCTCTATAAAAATGTAACCACCGAAGTTTATCAAGACATCAATAACATTATTGTAGCCAAATAACAGTCAATATGTCGTTTATTTAAAATTTTTATAGTATTTTTAGGACTTTTTGTCTTCTTTTAGTGTTAGGAATAGCAATTGAACCGTAAGCCCCAAACAATAAAATGAACATAATAAAACTTAAAACAAACCCCGCTATTTTTTCTGACGTCCTAATCAATAATTTTGGACAAATCGTAAATGACATGTTATCTGAAAACACAGACAAACTACAAGCTATTTATAGGCCACCTGTTGAGCTGTCTGAAAACAACGATCATTACATGTTACAACTTAGCCTTCCAGGAGTCACTAAACAGAACATTAGTATAAGCCAGGAAGACCACATAATTAAGATCGAAGCGCATCACAGCACAACCGCATCCGCCTATAAAGTTCTTCATTCTGAATTTAACCAAGGCAAGTACGCACGTGAGGTAAGACTTCCTAAAAATGTAAGTCTGGATGCTATAAGTGCGAAACTACAAGACGGGATTTTAACTGTCCTGGTGCAGAAAAAAGAAGAATCTAAACCAAAAAGTATAAGAATAGCCTAGGTTCCATAAATAAGAACTTGTTAAGGAGTATCCACAAGATACTCCTTTTTTATTTTTTTCGGAGCCTCCCCGAACTTAATTGCACGTCTACTATCTTATATTCTGATGGTTCATAAACATATAAAATACTGCCAGGACCATAAATTTTTACGAAGATTCCTTTTGAGGCATTCACTATACAGTCAAGTGGGCTATGCGTATCAAGTAACACTTCCTCCGCTTTCAAAAACTCAGCGTCTACATCCGATATTTCCTCTATGGAACCCTTGAACACCTTAATCTTCCCATCTAGCCTTGTATGTGCTGAATTTCTTGATCTTAAAAAGACCTCATCACCACTTAATGTTAGGTGAATATCAGATAACGCAAGATGTTCGATATCTAGCTTTTTAATTAGTAAGGTGTCTTCTGTTTTTACCGAAGCAATACCGTCAATATTAAGTACCCTTAACTCCTTTAAAAATACATTGATGGTTAATTCATAATCGTAACTCCGCACAAAATTACAAGTATTCATATTTTTTATTTTCAGCCACCCATCAGAAACATCTGTTGTTATCTCTTCCAATAAATTTTCGGGACCACTAATTACTACTTCCCCAGCTTTAGCACTATCCTGCGTTATTATCAGATTTATTCTGTTTTCTACGCTTATTTTATCGAAAACTTCCAGTTTCCTTGAGATACTACCATTTGCACCTTTATTGGTAAAACAATCATCACCTCGTTGACATGAACACAAAAATATAGATAATAATAGTATAACCTGTTTCATAACGTATATCCTATTCCCATCTCAAAAAAATCGGCAACGCCTCTGTGAAAACGCAATGTACCTTGCGCATTCCAATGTTTGTCTAGTTTATAACTTAAGCCCATACGTTGACTTAATGGATTTTTTAAGACCGCAGGTTTATAAACATATGTTCCTAATTCTGCAATCACATCTACTCTTCCAAAATTCCATTGAAATCCAGCCGCTACAGCCAATTCAGACTGCTCACCTATACTTATTGAGTCTAAAGACACAAGACTGTTCTCAGAGTACTTATACGTTTTGTCTAAGGTATAATCTACACCAAATCTCCAACCTTTGGTAGCATTTATATTTTTAATACCGCGTAACTGAACGCCATAATTATAAAAATTAATTGGATCTCCAAAGTTACGTTCCTTCTTTCCGCAGATTACGACTGCTCGCCAATCTATTTTTTTTGCAGAAGCATCCAAGTACGTTGAATTACCCTCCATTGTTCCTAGTCCAAATCCATATCTTAGCGTCACAGAAGGAATATTGTAACCCAAATTTGGCACTTTAAAAGCTGCATTCGAGTAATGAGAGATAGAGATCCCATATTCCAAATAATTTTTAGATAAAAATGGCGAATGCCCAACTAAACCAAATTGCATACTTCCGTTAAAATGGCTTCCAATAGCCTGGTTCCGACGATTTTCATGTACATCGAACATTTTGGTAAGGTAGGCTAAGCCAGCGCCCATTCTAAATCGTATATCAGATTTTCCTAAAGTGATTATGTTTAATTTAACATGGGTGAGTAAGCCAAAAGCATGTCCTGTTTCCTCTTTGCCTAAATTATAGTATAGAATACCATAGCCAATACTTGGCTTTTTATAGTCAGAGCCCCACGATGAACTGTACTTATTCTGCTCATAAGACACTTCTATTCCATAATTATGAGCGGCTAAACCTAATAAATCTGCTCTGTGTGCTAATAAAAACCCTGGCGTAGCAGAAACGTTTACGAAATGTTTATCCTGCCCAGAAACCATGAGTATTGCTAAAAGTAATATGTACGTTAGCCATCTTCTCATTGTTCTCTATGCCCAGCGTCTTTTACGATACATCGAATTAATTAGTCCAAATATAATCACCAATAAAATAGGCACTATCATATTGATACTTTGCCAAAACGCACGTTCTTTTTTAATCTTTACCTTATCCAGTAACCTCAATTCTACTTCTCTGCTTCTAACTTCAATCAGATTTGTTTCGTCGCATAAGAAGTCAACACAATTCATAAAAAATTTCTTATTGGCAAACTCCACCGGCGCACCAAAATGTTTGGAAGCAAATTTATCGTACCCTAGAGGATACACCTGTCCATCAGAAGATGTTTGGTTTCGTATCATATCGCCATCGCCAATAACAATCATCGCATTACTCTTAATAGACCCAATAAAAGGAATATCAAATTCTTTTTTAATACCATCTCTAAAACGGAAAGGACTTGTGAATTCACCTTCGACCAAAACTGCTGCTATCTGATTTCCTTTATTAAAATTAGCAGGATCCGGGGTAATCTTCAACAAATCTAAGGATATGAGTACAGGATTATGTGCAACCCTGCTCTTGGGTGAAGATCGAAGAAGGACAGTATGTTTAAGTGCCTTACGAGTGGTAGTATCCAAGGTACTACTGTATTGTCCCCAAACATTTTCTAGGTTTTTAGACACCGGGTTATCATCCACGGCGCTATATAGCGGATAGAACATCCAAGGAAAAAATCCAGGTCGGTTAGTTTGTTGATTTATAGCTGGAATGCCGTGGCATTGTAAATCTTGGACCAATGTAGGCTGAACTTTTACCCCATAGTGAAAAAGCAAGTCATCCAAATTATGGCTGTGATTAATTGTCGAAACTTGACCATACTTAGCGACTGAATCCATTTCGGCGAGGAGGTTTTCAACTAAAAAAATCACCCTTCCACCATTCATCACATATTGATCTAAAACATACTTTTCTGGCTCAGTGAAGGGTTTTGTAGGTTTGGCTATAACTATGCCGTTAAATTTTTTAAGTTCTCTAATTAGGCCTTCTACTAGAATAGTAAAAACAGGTTTGTCAGGTTGAGCTACTACATCTTTAGCAAATATTTTATAGCAATTCGAATCGGATAGGTTTAAATTGATCTGGTTAATACTATAATATCCGCTTAGTTCTTTACCGATATCTGCTGTTTCAAGAGCGGTTAGCTCGCCATGGCCCGTAGTAAAGCCTAATTTTACATCTTTTCCCACAATCGCCTTTCTGATGGCATTCCCTATTTCATATTCTAAAAGTTCAATGGAGCCATTTATTTCTTCTTCTAGTGGTTTTCCGAATTCTCTTTTTAGCAAGTTAAAAGGATATTCCTGTCCTTTGTAAAATACTATACCCGCAGGAATTATATATTTTTCAGATGGAGCTTCATCTGGTGCTGTTTCCGCTCTTTCAATTCGCAAACCTTTCCCGTAGATTTCTCCTAAGATTTTTTCTTTGTCCTTAAGCTCCATGTCTTCCAGTACGTCTTCAAAATCAAAACTAATCTTTCCGGAAGAAGTTAATCTATACTCATTGAGCATATCCCTTGTCGCCGATTGCAACCTTTTATAGTCCACAGGGATGTCGCCATCCAAGAAAACGGTAATATATAAATCGTCTTCAATCTTATCTATCAACTTTTCTGTAGAGTTCGATAGCGTAAACCTTCCTTCTTTCGTCAGATCTAACCTGGTATAAAATGAATCGGCAAGTATATTCAGTAAAATTATACTCATAAAACCTATGCCCATTTTCTTAATTAGCATACCTTTCCGAGTGTTGGTTTTAATCCTTTTTACCATTTTCTACTATCCAACGTTAAATATGTTAAACCTAAAAAAAAGGTAATCAATGACCCAAAATACACTAGATCCCGAGTATCTACCACTCCTCTGCTTATAGAATCATAATGATATTGAATACCAACTGATTGCACAATGCTATCGTTACTTCCAAATAAGTTAAGATTACTTAGCTGCTGAAAACCAACATAAAAAAAGAAACAAAGAACCATGCTAAAAATAAACGCCACGATCTGATTAGGCGTAATAGCAGAAGCAAAAAGACCAATGGCGGCATAACACGCGCCCAATAAAATAAGTCCAATGTATGAGCCCCAAGTTGCTCCAACGTCAATATTTCCTTTAGGTAAACCAAGTTGGTAAATCGAATAAAAATAAATAAAGGTTGGCACTATGGCAAAAAATACTAAAACAACTGCGGCAAAATACTTACCTAAAATAATACTTAGGTCTGTAAGGGGCTTAGTCCCCAAAATTTCATAGGTACCTTGTTTTATCTCTTCAGAAATAGCTCTCATGGTAATGGCTGAAATAAGAAAAATAAAAATCCACGGCGCCATGTAAAACAACACATCTAAATTGGCATATCCTAGGGTAAGCACATTCCCATCGGCAAAAACCCAGGTAAAGAGCCCATTAAGCAATAAGAATACGATAATGACAACATATGCTATTAGCGAACTTAAGAAGCTTCGAATTTCTTTTTTAAATATGCTATACATTTTTGGTCAACTGATGAAATACGTTTTCTAAAGATTCTGACAACTCTATTTGTTCCGTAATAATTGTATTTGAGGCAATGGCAAATTTAAATAATAGCTCGGCTAAGTCTGTTCCATTGCTTGCCGTAACCTCATACACATTGGTCTCCATACTAACGACAGCTTCAACACCTAACTGACCTTTTAATTTGGTAATTTCAATGGTATCTCTAAATTTTACGCGAATTGTTTTAGAGGCATTCTTTAATCTATTTTTAATATTACCCACTTGGTCATCGGCAACAATCTTACCCTTATTTATAATAATAACCCTACTACACATAGCTTCCACCTCCTGCATAATATGAGTAGATAGAAGAATAGTTTTATTCTTACCTAATTCTACAATCAGCTTTCGGATTTCCGTCATTTGATTTGGATCAAGACCTGAAGTTGGCTCGTCCAAGATTAACACATCCGGATTATTAAGCAATGCCTGAGCGAGTCCCACACGCTGCTTATACCCTTTAGATAATTGGCCTATTTTTTTTTTTCTTTCTAGCGCCAATCCTGTTATTTCTATAACATGTTCGATGGCCTCTTTGGCATTTTTAATTTTGTAAATATCTGCATTAAACTGTAGATATTCCTTGATATACATTTCATTGTACAAGGGATTAAGTTCAGGCAAATAACCTACACGTTGTTTTATTTTGAGTGGCTCTTTTGCAACATCCATACCCAAAATACTTGCGTTGCCAGAAGTTTGAGGAATGTAGCCACTCAATATTTTCATCGTGGTGCTCTTTCCTGCTCCGTTAGGACCTAAAAACCCAACTATTTCACCTGCGCCAATGCTAAATGAAATACCGTCAATGGCTTTTTGAGCTCCATAAACTTTGGTAAGATTTTTAATCTCTATAGACATAAATTAATGTGCAATCATCACGTTAAAGCTAAGTGCTTTTTCGTCCGCAGAAATAATCACGCGATATAATCCAGCTGGTAATTCTTTTACATTTATCTTTTCCATACCATTAAATGATCTGTTGCTATAAACTGTTTTACCTAAAGCGTCCATTATGCTTATAGCACTTTTAGTCAACTTGCTGCCTCCTTCTATGTGAAGCAAGTCATTTACAGGATTTGGGTATACACTATAACGAACACCATTGATCTGATTTATCTCTGCTGTTTTATTAATATATATTTCGGCATAGGCAGAGCAACCGCTACTGTCCAATACAGTAACAGAATATCTTCCGGTATCTGTAACTTGTAAAATTTCAGAAGATGCTCCTGTGCTCCAAGTATAAGACTTAAAGCCTGCACCGGGGGTAAGATCTAAAACTCCGCTTGCGGGTATTTTAGTCTCAGCACCAAGCGATATAGTAGGACTTTGTGATAATGTTACATTTACGGTATCTCTGAATTCGCACATGTTATCGTCTACTATTTTTAGGTGATAAATACCCACCATATCAATCGTTAAGTTTTGATTTGTCGAGCTATCTGACCAAAGGTAATTTTTCTTTCCTGACGGACCCGTAATGGTATAATTTATCTCATCGCAAAAGCCGAGATCCGCGCCTAAACTAAATGCCGAACTCGAGAAAAATGAAATATCTACAGTATCATAACTGGGACAACCAAAACTATTATACGCTTCTGCCCAATATTTTCCAGCAATATTTACCGTTTTGCTTGCCAATGCAGACGACACATTATTCCATTTATAAAATTTAAGTGCTGATGGTCCAAAAATGGTATAATTAGATCCAGGACAAACCAATGTGTCCGGACCAAGAGAAAAAGGAGAATTGGGAACAGTTAAAATCTCTATATTGTTAGTGAATTTACATCCAAATGAGTCTACCACACTAAGTTTATGAATTTTAGAAACATTTGTAGTATAGCTACTAGAGCCCGTACTAACGTTATTCCACATATACGTCTTCATATTAAGCGGACCGTTAAGTGTTATCATTAAATTTTCACAAATCGTCGTATCGACTCCCAAACTAAATTGAGGAAGTGCTTTTTGTACGACGCTAAATGTATCTCTGTACGTACATGAATTATTATCTATAGTAAACAGACGTATATTAGGAGACGTAACCTTAACATAGATAGAAGGTTGAGTTACTTTACCCGTTGGGGTATTCCACTCATAATAATTCATTCCGGAGGTCGCAGTAATTAAAATACTGTCTCCGATACACACAAAAGTGTCGCTAATTGGGGTTACATTTAATTTTTGATTTACCTTTAAATATACCAGCGCTGAATCTGGAGTGCATAAGCCGTCTGCTGAAGACACCACTAATTTATACAAGGTAGATGTCGAAGGGGATACTGATGGATTTGCCGAACTACTTGAAAAACTAGCCCCACTTATGGAAGTCCAGCTATACTGATATCCGCTTATGGATTGTCTCCCTAAACTTATAGATTCGTTTCCGCATATAGAAAGCGAATCCCCACTTGTTCTAGCTTCTAATTGACAACAAAGTACTGTGTCATTATTCGAAACACTACTGCGTGTAAACAATGCCCCGCCGTAGATAGTGTATGATGCGCTATTCGCAAAAATACCGGAACTCACTGTTAGTGTCCCAAAATTAATATTGTCTTGAGAGAATCCACATTGGTTATCAAATAATTCATTCAATTTAGAAATATAAATATCTTCTGTATTGGTTCCGCCTAAAGAATAACCTGAAGAAACCAAGGTGTATCCCGTAAGCTCCCTGCCCGCTAGAATTGCTCTTGAGTTAGCATCTGAATCACTTCCACCAATCACAAAGGCAAGGTTTGCGGCACCTGTCGCAGGGTCATATTCAAAAACATAAGCATCGCGAGGACTTGAGGTGCCAACCGTTGATGAACTCAACAAAATTTTTCCATTTGCCAAGAGTTTTAAACTTTCAAGTCTGTCATCATCTAATCCACCTAGCCATCTAGAATTTGAAGCACTAAAATTTGAATCTAATGCTAAAATCATTCCGTTGGCGCCCATACCAACACCATTTTGAGTAGAACCTGCTACATAATATGTTTTTCCTGGAGCTAAAATTATGGCAGTTCCTTCATCGTCTGTCGACGTTCCGATATTTCGTATTCTTAATATCGCACCTGTGGTATTGAGTGCCATAATACTTAAGTCTTTGTCTCCTGAACTACCCACATTTGTTGAGTCATTGGCCATGCTGCCTACTACCACGATTCTGTTTAAATCATCCTCAATTATGGCATTCCCAATATCATCACCATCACCTCCATACGTCTTTACCCAGAGAGCTGCCCCAGAACTATTAAATCTCGCTACCACTATGTTAAGATCCATAGTATCCATCTTCATATAACCAGTTAAATAATATTCACCTGATTTACTCTGGATAACATCCGTTGCCCGCTCCATGCTATCACTTCGGATGTACTGTGTCCACTCCTGTACTCCTGCAGAACTGATTTTGGTAATAAATATGTCATCATCCCCTTGACCGGTTAGACTATCTGAGTAACCGCAAATTATAGCTCCACCGTCTGTGGTAGGTTTCATATTTGTACCCACATCATTACCCGTACTTCCATAGGTATATGACCATTGAGTAGCACCTAAACCATCGGTCTTGGTAACCTGAAAATCCTTTTTACCTTGACCACTACTATTTGTTGTGCTAAGAATGTAATAATCACCCGAAGTATTTTGAAATACCGCTTGTAATTGATCTGTAGAGTCGTTATTTATAACTCTAGTAAATGTGGTGTTTTGAGAGAATCCCAAAAAAGAAAAGGCCATTAAAATGGCAACTAAAAATTGTTTCATGTTGCTTGACTATTTAAGTCCGCAAATTAAAAGTTTTCAGCTAGTTGCGTGCCATCTTTTTGCAACTTTAAGAGAATAATCTATAAAGGCCTTAAAACCCTGGTTAAACTTCTCATTATCAAGTAGATTGCCTTCAACATCAATACATGTAGTTACTTCCTGTGCTTCAAATGTGCGAGGGCTGGTTATGCTATTTAGGTCAAATACATTAAAAATTTTGTTGAAAACGTACCCTAATTGTACCGCGGGCATTCTTCCTCCTCTTCCAGTACTAACACCCACCGTAGCAACCACTTTATTATCAAAAATATGCTTGTATGTATTACCCGCCAGTTGATGAATAGTATTAATTACCTCTGCACTAGGAAACCAATTATACTCTGGGGTAAGTACAATTAGTAAATCTGAGTTGTCTACTGCATCGATTAACTCCTTCTGAAAACTTGTTTCTTGGCCCAAAACAATATACTGATCTGAAAATGATGGAATATCATACATCTGATAATCGATTATAGTCGTTTCTATGTAAATCTTCTTAATAGCCTTGGCTACTCTCAACGTATTATTCCCCTTTCTGGCAGATCCAGATAACACTGTTATTTTCATTTTCCTAATTTTATGAACGTTGCAATGCCTTTTACACTTTTAAAATTACGACCAAAATCAATAAACCACCAAGACGCAAATGGCTTACTATGGATGGCGTATACATTTCCATTTGCTGTAATTTCAATTTTATCTGCGTTCAATAAATGCACTTTTCTACGGGCAAGAAGTGAAGCTCCAACTAGTCGGACATCTTTATATTTAGTATCTGCATTTAAAAACTCCTCCAAAATAGGTAATGAACAATCACCTTCGACAGAAACGAGTTGATCTGCCTTCATAAAATTTTCATCTGGCGCTCCTTCGATCTCTTCAAAACTAACCGCATGATATAGTGAAATCAAAAATGCTAACGCAAACGAAATGAAGATTGCTACGCTCATGTTATTTTGAATAAACGTGAAGCCGTATTTCCAACCACCTTCCTTGGCTAAAACCCCAACAGTGACTACAGGTAGGACAACTAAGCCTAAACGCAGTATATAGGAACAAATAATGACAAACTTGAATAGGAATTTGGATAGATTCATTTATAATAGTTTAGATAGAACAGCATATGCCGTAATTGGTTTATTAGCAGTTAATAATTGCTTGGCAAATCGGATACTAAGATTTTCAGATAAATTGGTAAGTTCATGAGTCATCTCTTCATCGTTTGGAATTGACTGTAAATTCCCTAAGATTCCCAAGTCATTGCCTGTAAGTTCTTTACACATTTTTATTTTAGCTGGAAGTGCATCTACTCCAATCCCAATTGCGGTTAGCGGTTTGTCCACTTCGAATAATGACTCACCGTTTGCTCGGCAATACCAATTGCCACCCATCCTACTCACCAAATCAATCTTTTCTTGATCAATCATTCCTTTTTGATCCAAAACACTTTCACTGATGTGGATTTTTAAAACCTCACAAATAACTAGATTTCCTGCACCTCCATTTTCACCTAATTCCTTCACTTCTAAAACTTTACACTCTAATTGAACGGGTGATTCTTTCACTCTAAAGGGACGAATAGTATCGGAAGCAACCGGCGTAAATCCGGCTTTTTCAAATTCATCTACCCCAGCTTCAAAGGGAGAACTTGCCAAACTCATCTGATGCACCATATCATAGGTAACCACGTTTATAACCACTTCTGCTACTTCCTTTACGTTGTTATGAGTATCCTTGGTAGTATTCATTCGGCCACTTCTTGCAGGCGAGAAAATAAGAATCGGTGGATTCGCACTGAATACATTAAAAAAGCTGAACGGCGCTAAGTTTCTATTCCCCTCCTTATCTACTGTGCTCGCAAAAGCAATAGGACGAGGACCTATACTTCCCAGCAAATACTGATGCAATATGGGAACAGATAATTCTTTAGGATCGAGTGATACCATTTTATTTTTTTAGAATTAGAAATTTATTCTTCTTTCCTCTTTGTAACAAAATATACTTGCCATTTAGTAAGTCAGTATTGCTAAACGTAAAATCTTCGTTAACCTTTTCGCTATTTACAGATATAGAGTTCTCTTTTAGTGCTCTTCTGGCTTCACTTTTACTTGCCAAAAAACCGGTTTCTCCACACAAATCAACTATGTTAACTCCCTCTATTTCTTCTACTTCTGATTTTTTTACGCCATCAAAAACAGAAAGAAAATCTTTTTCAGAAAGACTTCTCAAACTTTCCGATGTGCCATTACCAAATAAGATCTCTGTTGCCGCTAATGCAGTCGCATAACCTGACTCACCATGAACCCAATTAGTCACATATTTAGCCAATTCCTTTTGCAGTGCTCTTTGATGAGGCGCTTCCTGATGAGCAACTATCATATTGTCTATCAATGACTTGCTATGTAAAGTAAATATTTTTATGTACCGTTCGGCATCGGCATCTGTCGTGTTCATCCAAAATTGGTAAAATTCATAGGGGCTCGTTTTTTCAGCATCAAGCCAAACATTACCCCCTTCACTTTTACCAAACTTACTACCATCCGCTTTTGTAATAAGGGGAGCCGTAAGAGAGTATCCTTTCGCATCGTCCCCTTCCCCTTTTCTGCGAATAAGCTCCGTTCCGGTCACAATATTACCCCATTGATCGCTACCTCCCATTTGCAGCTTAACATTCTTTTCTTTCCAGAGATAATAAAAATCATATCCTTGAACCAATTGGTAACTAAACTCCGTAAAACTCATACCCTCTTCTAGCCTATTTTTTACAGAATCTTTAGCCATCATGTAATTCACAGAAATATGTTTTCCAACATCTCTAATAAACTCAAGAAATCCAAAATTTTGAAACCAATCATAATTATTAACCACCTCGGCACTATTTCTATCCGCATTAAAATCCAGGAACTGCTCTAGTTGTCTTTTTTGACAAGCTAAATTATGATTGAGCGTTTCTAAATCTAAAAGCGTTCTTTCTGATTTTTTACCACTTGGGTCTCCAACCATACCTGTGGCTCCTCCCACAAGGGCATATGGCTTATGTCCTGCTCTTTGCAAATGAACCAATAGAATAATCGGAACCATATTACCAATGTGAAGCGAATCAGCCGTTGGATCAAAGCCCACGTATCCACTCACCATTTCCTTCATGAGTAACTCTTCTGTGCCTGGCACATCTTGGTGAAAAAGACCGCGCCACTTTAATTCTTCTATTAAATTATATTCGGGGATAAAAGCCATTTTTAGTATAAGATATACGGCAAATTTAGGATTTAGAATGATGTAGTTATAAAATACATTTCTTTATCCATTAGATAATAGGTTAAAAATACACTAACGCTGTTTTATTTAGGATTTAAACCAAGCCATATTTTTATAGATTTTTACCTCAATAACATAGAGAAACAAAAATAATTCAAGAAAAAAATAATACTATTGTCTTACTAAATCAATACTAATATGTACAACGAATCATCTCAATTATTTTTAAATCAAGCTTCAGTAGAAGAAAAAACCACCTTTTATCGTAAAACCTATTTGCACGTAGCGCTAGCATTTCTAGCCTTCGTTCTTGTGGAGTATGTTTTTTTAAGTACTCCTGCCATTGTAAGCATCGGACTAAAAATGACACAAGGCTGGACTTGGTTATTCGTACTAGGAGGCTTTATGTTTATAACCAGCTATGCTGAAAAGTTAGCTGCGAACTATGACGACAAACGCACTCAATACCTCGGCTTTGGATTATACATCATAGCGGAGGCTTTTATTTTTGTTCCATTACTCTATATCGCTATGATGTACAGCGGCGGTACTGCTATTTTAGAACAAGCATTTCTTGTAACACTTGCATTATTTGTTGCTTTATCTGCCGTAGTCTTAATTTCTAAAAAGGATTTCTCTTTTATAAGAACAGCGCTCACTGTCGGAAGTATTGTTGCCATTGGCATTATCTTGGCAGGAATGGCATTTGGGTTTGACCTTGGTCTTGCATTCTCTGGATTTATGGTACTACTAGCGGCTGGATCTATTTTATATCAAACTTCTAATATGGTGCATCGGTATACCGCAGATCAATATGTTATTGCATCCCTTGGTCTATTCGCGTCATTTATGTTGATGTTGTGGTACGTCATTCAATTCTTTATGAGCAGGGATTAAGTCCATACTCTGTATAAAATAAAAGCGCGTTTATTCAGAAAATAGACACGCTTTTTATTATTCTTTTTTTACACCTACACATCAAGATACAAAAAAACCTATTAAAGGCTCCATTTTAAGTTTGAACCAATCTTATTATAATCGTAATTAAAGAATCAAAACACTAATATTGACGAGATAGTTCTACTTTTGACCACCTATCATGTCATCCGAAAAAAAACTTTTCCTTCTTGATGCATATGCACTCATTTTTCGATCGTATTATGCATTTATAAAAACCCCAAGAATAACATCTTACGGCCTGAATACCAATGCTATATTTGGTTTTACGACCACTCTCTTAGAAATATTAGAAAAGTACGACCCAAGTCATATTGCCGTTTGTTTTGATCATAAATCGGAGAATATACGCAAGCAAGAATACCCCTTATATAAAGCAAACAGAGATGAAACTCCCGAAGATATCAAACGATCAGAACCATTTATTCGACAGATTATAGATGCGTTCAATATTCCTCTTATCGAAAAAGCGGGCTACGAAGCAGATGATGTAATTGTTACGCTAGCCACTAGAGCAGAAAAAGAAGGATACATCACCTATATGATGACTCCTGACAAAGATTTTGGTCAAGCCGTAACTGAAAAAATCCTGATGTTTAAGCCTGCAAGAGGTGGTAACCCGCCAGAGGTTATGGGGCCCAAAGAAGTATGTCAAAAGTTTGGACTGCACCATACGAAGCAAATTATTGACTACTTGGGACTTATGGGAGACGCGGTAGACAATATACCTGGGGTGCCAGGCGTAGGTGCAAAAACAGCTTCTAAGCTTTTATTAGAGTTTGGAAGTATGGATGGTATATACGAGAATATAGATAAAGTGAAAGGTAAACTGGCTGAAAACCTGATTACCTTTAAGGACCAAGCGTATCTATCTAAAAGCCTTGCGACTATTATCACTGACGTTCCTGTGGAATTTAACGAGAAATCCTTATTGCGAGAAGAGCCTAATAAAGAACGCATCAACCAGCTTTTTACAGAGCTAGAGTTTAGAACCTTAACCAAGCGGGTTTTTCAAGAAACCATGAGCACTCCCGTTTCTGTTCAAGGTGATCTATTTTCAAGCAGCAGTTCGCTCAATTCCAGTTCGCCATTATTACCCAACAAAACAGAAACATTAGTTGTTCTTAAGAACATTGATTCAACCCAACACGACTACCAATTAATTGATAGTCAAGAAAAAAGGAATATTTTAATCTCCGAATTAAAAAAAATAAAATCATTTTGTTTTGATACCGAAACTACATCGCTAGAAGAGATGGATGCAGAAGTACTTGGTCTTGCTATTTCATACGAGAATAGCAAAGCGTATTATGTCTCAATGCCCAAAGACTTTGAAGAGACCAAAGCTATTTTAGGGGAATTCAAGCATCTATTCTCGGATACCTCTATCGAAAAGATAGCTCAAAACTTAAAATATGATTTAAAAGTACTGTTAAAGTACGACATTCAACTAGCTGGTCCTCAGTTTGATACCATGTTAGCGCATTATCTCTCAAATCCTGACGGAAGACATAGTATGGATATCCTTTCAGAAAAATACCTCAATTATAAACCTGTATCCATTACAGAATTAATTGGCAAGAAAGGTAAAGGACAACTCAATTTTAGAGACGTTCCCTTAGAAAAAGCAACGGAGTACGCTGCCGAAGATGCTGATGTTACCTTCCAATTAAAAGACATCTTGCAAAAAGAACTCATAGATAAGCAAGTGGCGCATCTTATGCAACGACTTGAGATGCCTTTGGTGCCAGTGCTGGCAGATATGGAAATGGAGGGTATTCGCGTAGATGCTGACTTCTTAAATATTTATTCTGACGAGCTGAAGATAATGTCAAACGATCTAGAAAAAATCATTTACGAAAAATCGGGTTGTAATTTTAACATTGCTAGCCCAAAGCAAATGGGTGAAGTCCTGTTTGATGTAATGAAAATAGATCCTAAAGCTAAAAAAACAGCAACAGGTCAATACAAAACCGATGAAGCAACACTTACTAAACTAGCTGCTGAGCACGAGATTGTAAGCAAAATAGTAGATTATAGAAAGGTCAACAAATTACGATCTACCTACGTAGATGCTTTACCTAAACTTATACATCCCAAAACAGGCAGAGTACATACTAGCTATGCACAAGCCGTGGCTGCAACTGGTAGACTTAGTAGCACCAACCCAAATCTTCAAAACATACCTATACGCACAGATTTAGGCAAGGAAATAAGAAAAGCATTTGTACCAAGAGACGAAAACCACACACTTCTTGCTGTAGATTACTCTCAAATAGAACTTAGAATCGTTGCATCAGTTGCCGAAGATGCAGGCATGATGGAGGCTTTTCATGCCGGTATTGACATACATACCGCAACAGCCGCAAAAGTGTTTGAGGTTGATATAGCCGATGTAACTAAGGAACAGCGGTATAAGGCCAAGAGTGTAAATTTTGGGTTGATCTATGGACAAAGTGCTTTCGGCTTGTCACAAAATCTCGGAATAAAACGCGGTGAAGCTGCCGAACTGATTGAAGCATACTTTGCTCAATTTGGTGGGGTGAAAAAATATATGGATGACTCTGTAAAATTTTGCCGAGAAAATGGATTCGTAAAAACGATTATGGGTCGTAAGCGATTTATTCCAGACATTAACTCAAGCAATCAAACCGTAGTAGGATTTGCAGAACGAAACGCCATAAACGCACCCATACAAGGCAGTGCTGCTGATATGATAAAGCTTGCCATGATCAATATTCATGCAAGACTAGGAAAAATGAAAGTGGGTACCAAAATGCTGCTTCAAGTTCATGACGAACTTCTATTTGATGTTCCTAAAACAGAATTGGAAGAAATGACCGCGGTAATCAAAGAAGAAATGGAAAGAGCTATGCCACTTAAAGTGCCCGTAATAGCCGAAGCTGGACATGGAGATAATTGGCTAGAAGCTCATTAAACAAAAAAGCATTATCACAGTGACTAATTTGAATCCTTAAACACCAAAAAGACTTTTTAACGTAATTTCGCAACGCAAGAATGGGTAAAGCATATTTCGCATCTGATTTTCATTTAGGTTCTCCCGGTTACGAAACCTCTCTAAAAAGAGAAAAAAATGTAGTAAGCTGGTTGAAGAGTATTGAGCATGATTGCGAGACCTTATTCTTAATGGGTGACGTTTTTGATTTTTGGTACGAATACAAAACTGTCATCCCAAAAAACTATTCAAGATTATTAGGTCAACTCGCTAATATGACCGATAATGGTATAAAAATCTATTTCTTTAAAGGCAACCACGACATGTGGACCTTTGATTATTTACAAAAAGAGATTGGCATGACCATTATTGATGAAGAACTAATGCTGACTATGGACAACAAAAAGTTCTTCATGCATCACGGTGATGGACTTTCGAAAAGCGAACTTACCTACCATATCATTCGCAAAATATTTAGAAGCAATTTGGCAATTTGGCTCTTTCATAGACTTCATCCTAATTTCGGAATAGGTTTAGCTAATTTTTTAAGCAGAAGCAGTCGCAAGAAAAATAGTATTGC
>ERZ888423.617-NODE-617-length-35638-cov-8.914201_pt1 | contig 35638 bp, 34 predicted proteins | sample MGYA00520523_ERZ888423 | MGnify/ENA primary metagenome ERZ888423 (study PRJEB32303, sample SAMEA104408611) | aquatic metagenome | biome: Brackish water; feature: Pelagic; material: water | place: Baltic Sea | collected 2014-06-08T10:24:00 | depth 30,27 m ... | reverse complement strand
GACCGACCGATAGCGGGCGGAAGCCCCATGGGTCGCGAACGGCGATGACCTGGTCGGCAACCAAGATGACCAGGGAGAATGCGCCCTTCCAGGCCGGGAGGGTCCGCTCGATCCGCTCTTGCCAGGTCTGACCGCCAGCAGCGGCGAGCATCAGAGTGAACACTTCGGTGTCACTGGTTGCCGTGAGACCGAACCCCTTGTGCAGCAGTTCGTCGCGCAGCGCTGCAGCATTGACGAGGTTGCCGTTGTGTGCGACCGAAAGTGGGCCGTGCATCGTCTCGACGAGGAACGGCTGGATGTTCCGACCAGAGTTGGAGCCGGTGGTGGAGTACCGGGTGTGGCCAATTGCGTGATAGCCGGTCAACGGCGCCAGCGTGTCGGGTGTGAAGACATTGGCGACGAGGCCCGCCTCTTTATGTAGCCGGGTGCGTTTTCCGTCGCTCACTGCGATGCCGGCGGCCTCTTGCCCGCGATGTTGCAGGGCGAAGAGCCCGAAGAATGCGAGCTGAGCAACGCCCTCACCGTGTGGCGTCGACAGCCCGAGTACGCCGCATTCGTCTTTCGGCTTGTCATCGGTGACCACACCAAGCTGACGGTGGGGTTTGCCAATCGTGACAGGGACGTCGTGCAGGCTCATGGAATCTCCAGGGTTGCAACCGCATCAGTGATGCGTTGATCGGCGGGGTAGGTGCCCCGCTCGAAGGTGAGGCCGGTGAGGCGCTCGTAGGTTTCGATGTAGCGGGCAGAGGTCTGTTCCCACACTTCTGCAGGAAGTTCGGGTACGTCGCCCTCGCCGGTGTATCCGACGTCGGCCAACGCACGTCGCACGACCTCTTTGTCGAGACTCTGCGGCTCCTTGCCGGCAGCCATGCAGGCGTCGTAGGTGTCGGCAATCCAGAACCGCGACGAGTCGGGCGTGTGGACTTCGTCGATCAGCATCATTTCACCGTTGGTGTCGAGGCCGAACTCGTACTTGGTGTCGGCGAGGATCAGCCCAGCATGAGCGGCTCGCTCGCGGCCACGATTGAACACTGCCACTGCCACAGCTTGAACCTGGGCCCACAGTTCGCTTTCGACATGGCCGTGGTTGACCACATCCGCACACGACAACGGCACGTCGTGGCTGCCCATCTCACCCTTGGTTGTCGGAGTGACGATTGGCTCCGGCAGCTTGGTGTTCTTCTGTAGGCCGTCTGGGAAGTCGTGTCCGTACATGGTGCGAACGCCGGCCGCGTACTGAGTCCACAGTGCCGTGTCGGTGACACCTGTGATGTGGCCGCGTACGACTACTTCGACGGTGAGTGGCACCGCAGTGCGCGCAATCAGCACATTGGGGTCGGGGAGCGACACCATGTGGTTGGCGACGATGTCGGAGGTCTGTTCGAACCACCACCCCGCCAGTTGATTGAGCACCTGGCCCTTGAAGGGCACTCGAGCAATGATCCGGTCGAACGCTGAAAGACGGTCGGTGGTGACGAACAGTCGGTGGTTGTCACCAAAGGCGTACGAAACGCGCACTTTGCCGTCGCGCCGGTCATCGAGCGGAAGGTCGATGGTGTCGAGCGGCGTCAGCGTCATGGCAGTGTCAGAGTCCAGTGGCGTGTCGCACGCCGTTCTCGAACAGTCGCAAACCAAGATGCTTTGGCCCGCCGCCGCCACGGGCGTGGTGAGGGTGCTGGCGAGCCACGATGTGATTCTCTGGGTGAGGCATCAGTCCGAGTACGACACCCGATGGATCACAAACACCGGCGATATCGCCGACGGAGCCGTTGGGATTGGTGCTCCGGTAGCGCAACGCCACCTGGCCGGCAATGGTGAGCGACTTGGGGTCAGGATGGACATATCTGCCTTCACCGTGCGCGATCGGACAGTGGATTGGGTCCTCGATTCCCTTCGTCCACACACAGGAACTCTTTTCTACGGTGTCGAGTACAACCCAGCGACAATCGAAGTTGCCCTGCGCGTTGTGCCCGAGTGCACCCGGAAGCAGCCGGGTGCGGGTGAGTACCTGGAATCCGTTGCAGATACCGATGAGTGGCCGACCTGCATCGACAAAGCCACGAAGTTCCTCGCCGAGGCCGATCATCAGGTCGAGTGCGAGCATGCGGCCCGCACCGAGTGAATCGGCATGGCTGAAGCCGCCCGCGATCACGGCAAGCCGGTAGTGGTTGAGCAGCCGCGGTCGTTCGACCAGTTCGCTGGCAAGCACGATTTTGGCGTTGGCACCGGCGAGCTCGAGGGCCTGGCGGACATCGTGGTCACGGTTGGTGCCTGGCCCGGCGATGACAACTGCAGAAACCTGGTTCATGACTCGGTTCCGGTTGCGTACGCATCTCGATTGAACGCATCAGCGAGATCAGACACGAGGATCGGCTCGATGCCGGGCAACGACAACATGCCTGAATCGCTGACTTGGCCGATCTGCAGGCACTGGTTGTCCATGACGCGCGTGAACGCAGCAGCGCTGCGCGGCTCGATTTCGACGATGAGGCGGCCCATCGACTCACTGAACAACGATGTTGCGTGGTCGTGGTGGGGCAGTGTGTCGATGCTCGCACCGAGACGGCCGGCAAGGCACATCTCGGCCAGCGCAACGGCAAGGCCGCCCTCGCTGAGGTCGTGGCACGACACCACGAGGCCGGCCTGCATGGCGGCATGGAGGTGGCGATAGTGCGTTGGCGCGTCAGGATCGGGTGCTGGCGCAACACCTGGCTCCGAGGGTTCACCGAGGACTTTGTCGAGGTGTGAACCGGCAAATTCGGAACTTGTGTTGCCGATCAACATGAGCAAGTTGCCGGGCTCGACAAGGTCGGGGGTGATACAACGATCGGCGTCCGGCACGTGAGCGACAGCGGTGATCACCAGTGTGGGTGGCACTGCGTGGCGCTCACCATCGGCGCCGATGTACTCGTTGTTCAACGAGTCTTTGCCTGAGACGAAGGGGGCGTTATACATGTAGGCAGCGGCGCAGCAGCCTTCGACGGCAGCGGCCAATGTGCCCAGCGTGCTCTCGCGGCGTGGATCGCCCCACGAGAAGTTGTCGAGGAGTGCGATCTTGTCGGGGTCGGCACCAACGGCGACCACGTTGCGGATTGCTTCGTCGACGACAGCGTAGGCCATGGCTTCGGGGTCGTGCTGTCCGAACCACGGGTTGACGCCGATGCCGATAGCGATGCCGTGTTTGGCGAGCGGCTCAGCGAGCACTACGCCGTCGGCCGGGCCGTCGGACGCTGCGCCGATGAGCGGGCGGACCACCGTGGAGCCAAGGATTTCGTAATCGTACCGGTGGATAGTTGTGGCCTTCGATGCGATATTCGGATGCGATAGCAGCGCCAACAACGCGGCGGCAGGGTCGTCGACCTTGCGGGTGGTGAGCTCGGAGCGGGTCGGATCGGGGAGCACCGCATTCATTCGGCGCTGCGGACGGCCATCGTGCAAGAACGTCGTGTCGAGTTGGCACACCGGCGTTCCTGCCGAGCGGACGGTGAGCACGTTGTCGCCGGTGAACTCGCCGATGTCGGCGACGCCGACACCAACACGCGTGCAGCGGTTGACGATCGCGCTGACGTTGCGTTTCGGGACAGAGATGACCATCCGTTCCTGTGCTTCGGAGAGCCACACCTCCCACGGCTCGAGACCGGGGTACTTGCGGGGCACGAGATCGAGTTCGACGTCGGCCCCGATGCCCTCAGCCATCTCGCCGACTGCCGATGACAGGCCACCTGCGCCGCAATCGGTGATTGATGAGTAAAGATGCTCGGCACCAATCAGCACGTCGATCAAGAGCTTCTCGACGATCGGGTCACCGATTTGAACGCTTGCGCCAGCGACTTCGCCGGTGGTGGCATCCATTGTCGCCGACGAGAAAGTCGCGCCACGGATGCCGTCACGGCCAGTCGCTCCCCCCAGCACGAGCACGCGGTCGCCCGGGCTCGGGCCGTGGTGGAGCGGGCGTGATGGCGAGGTGCCGATGCATCCGGCGAACACGAGCGGATTGGTGGTGTAGGCGGGGTCGTAGAGGAGTGCTCCGGCAACGGTCGGGAGGCCGATCTTGTTGCCGTAGTCGGCGACACCGTCGATCACTCCTTCACGAACCCGACGTGGGTGCAGAGATCCTTCAGGAAGGTCGGCGAGAGGCAGATCTGCTGGCCCGAAGCACAAGATGTCGGTGATGGCGATGGGCTTGTGAGCGATGCCAAGCACATCGCGGATCACGCCGCCAACACCGGTGTTGGCACCGCCGAACGGTTCGACCGCAGACGGATGGTTGTGTGTCTCGGCCTTGAGCGCAATCGTCGTGCCCTTCGCGAACTCGACAATGCCGGCGTTGCCGACGAATGCCGACCTGACGAACGCTGCGTTGATCGTTTCGGTGCAAGTGCGGAGCTGCTGCATCAGTGGCACGAGTTCTTGCTTGCCACCATCGGGGCCACCCGTCGCGTGGATCACGGCTCGGAACGTCTTGTGCGCGCAGTGCTCACTCCATGTCTGGCCGAGTGTTTCCAACTCCACGTCGGTGGGGTCACGGTCGAGTGACTCGAAGTGGTCGCGGATCACCACCATCTCTTCGGGATCGAGGTACAGCGCCCGGCTGTTGTTGATCGCGTCGAGTCGCGCCTCGTCGGCACCGCGGATCGGGATGATCGTCGCAGCGACACTTTGGCGAGCGCCCGGGTGCAGCGGCTCGATCATGCCCCATGTCCATCGCTCGATGATCGGATTGGTCACAAGCCGGGCGATGACCTCGTCGGCCAACTCGTCGGACACGTGGTCGCTGAAGCGGATCCGGCGCCCGGTTGCAGCGGCCTTGATGTCGATGCCGAGTTGCTCACAGGCGTGACGAACCGCATCAGCCCCGCTGTCGGTCACTCCGGGTTGGAGGATGATTTCCACGGCATGGCTGGTCGGAAGGTCCCAATTGCCACGCTGGAGTAGCGGGTCGACGAGGACGCTGTGGAGGCGATCGCGGTCAGCTGATCCGAGGTCGCCATCGATGAACACGATGTCGGCGACGAACACCTCCTGGAGTGCGCCGAGACCAAGGTCGGCCGCGCCGCGCTCGATTGCAGACGCGCGTGGATCAGCCTCGATCGGACGGAGGGTCAGTCGATGCCGGGGGACCACGTTGGCGACTGTAGGGAAGGCCCGTCGGCAGCCGCGAAAATTGTACTTTTAGTTCGTGCACGAATGTGGCCGTAACGAGGTGGTCGGCCGCAGGGAGCCGTCTCGCTTGTTTCACTGTGTATTTCTCTCGTCTAGGTGGAGTCGTCGCTGCCGCTGCGATGATGGAGTCATGGCGGATCAGAGCACCAGACAAGCAACCAGGCTCGTTTTGGTACGCCACGGTGAGTCGCAAGTGACCGTGGACCGGGTGATTGGTGGGTATCGAACGTGCAGTGGCCTATCCGCGCTCGGCCGTGAACAGTCAGGGCGTTTACGCGACCGTCTGAGCAGCACGGGTGAACTTGACGGCGGAGTGCTGATTGCCAGCAACTTCGCCCGCGCACTGGAGACTGCACGCATCTTTGGCCCGGCAATGGGAACCGCCGAACCAATCGAGATCTTCGGCTTCGGCGAGCATGACCCAGGCCCCGACTTCGACGGTGTGACGTTCGCAGCGTATGTCGAGCAGTTCGGTTCACCGAACTTCGCCGGTGATCCGCACTTTGACGTGTTTCCAGGTGGTGAGACCGTCGCGGCGTTCCATCTTCGCGTTGGCGCTGCCCTTGCTCAAGTCCTCGACGAGCAGGCCGGCCAACTCATCGTGGTGTCATGCCATGGTGGCGTCGTCGATGCCATCTTCCGACAGTTGCTACGTACTGCACCCACCGGAATTTTCGACCTCTGGACGACCAACACATCGATCACCGAATTTGTGCTCTCATCGGATTCAGCTGCTCGTGATCAGCGCTGGCGACTCGTCCGATACAACGACGCGGCCCACCTGGCCGGGCTTCCTCGTGCGACGGATGAGGTAAGGCCCACCGAAACCGATGCGACGAAGTCTGAAGCGACCAGCAGGGCCTGATTGGTATGCAGCAGTGGGTCGTCGTCGGGGCTGGCTCGGCTGGCTGCGTGCTCGGTGCACGGCTGTCTGAAGATCCGGGCCGCCACGTCACGGTGCTCGACGAGGGCCCATCTCTGTTACCCGGCGAGGTGCCTGCAGCGATCGACGGGCCGAACTTCCTCGCTGCACTCGACGAGCCGGGTCGTACGCACGATGGCCTGTTGGCGACTCGGACCGGTGGGGGAGCGGCATGGGTGTACCAGCGTGGCCGCGGTGTCGGAGGGTCGAGTGTTGTCAATGCGATGGTTGCCAAGACGATCGATCCCGCACTGTGTGCTGGGTGGGGCTGGACCGATGCCGACGTCGCCGCCAGTCGGATGCAGATCCCGAGCGAAGTGGTCGCTCCTCACGAACTCGGCCCGGTCGATCAGGCACTTCTTGCAGCCTGCCCTGCAGCACGGCCGGCTCACCTCACTCGACGCGACGGCCGCCGGTGCACTGCAGCCGAGGCGTACCTCTGGCCGGTTGCCAATCGACTGAATCTCAATGTTCGGCCCGACTCCCGCGTTGATCGGGTGCTCTTCAGCGGCAACCGAGCCGTCGGCGTGCGACTCACCGATGGAACGGACATCCCTGCCGATCGCGTTGTCGTTTCGGCCGGCGCAATTCACAGCCCTGCCATCCTGCTTCGGTCTGGTGTCGAGATGCCCGGCCTCGGCCGCCACCTGCAAGACCACCCGTCTGTTGCCCTCACGCTTCAGTATCGAGCTGGTCACGTCGCCGACAGCACCGGACTCTGCTTGGGTTCGTTGCTTGAGCAGCGAATCGGTTTGGACACCATGCAGTTGCTTCCTATGAACCATCTTGGTGCTGAGGCGCCAGGGTTTGGGTTACTCATGGTCGCTCTGATGACCCCCACCGGCAGCAGCGGCACGGTCGCCATCGATGCATCCGGTGATCCGGTCATCAACTTCAACCTGCTCGATGACCAACGCGACCTCGACGTGCTTGTCGCCGGGGTTCGGCTGGCCTTGGATGTCGTTCGACGGCCAGCGTTTACCGAGTTTTTCGATCAGGTGTACATCGATGCCAGTGGAACGACCGCCGATGCCCTGGCCGATGACGCCTCAATCGCGACCTGGATACTCGGGAACGTCGCTGATTATGTCCATGCCACAGGTACGTGCGGAATGGGTCGAGTCGTTGACGAGCACGGCGCTGTCACTGGCTATACCGACCTCTACGTGTGCGACGCATCGGTGTTCCCGTCGATCCCTGACGTGAACACCCACATGCCAACCACACTGCTCGCCGAGCTGATGTGCCTGCGTGGAATGATGACTCGATGACCTAGAGCAAGGGCTTGCACGAACTCGGTGACAACTGCTTTGCATATCTGCAGCCCGACGGGGGCTGGGGATGGAGTAACGCCGGGCGACGTCGACGCACGAGAATGCTCCACGACACGGCCTCGTCATGCACACTCGACTCGATGCTGATCAGGCTCGACAATTTTTCGGGGAGGTTGTCGCACTGCCCTCAGCGGTCTGGCCAACGTGTCCGCGGTCCGCAACGCCGTCGGCCGAACTGTGTGCCGTGATGGCACGGTTGTTCAAGCAGGCGCCGTGGTCGACTCGGCGTTGCCTGATGATGGGGAATCCGACGGCGCTTGCTCGGCTGCTGCGGCCGTCGTGAGCGACCGGCGCACTGCGAGTACCCAGCCGATGAGGACGCAGAACGCGAAGATGAACCATTGGAATGCGTACGACAGATGGTTACCTTCGCTCAGTTCTGGTGGGTCGAGAAGTTGTGGATCGCCAGGCCCGACTGCGGGAGAACTTCCCAGCAGTTCGACGTACATCGGGATGTAGTCAACGCCCGGAGATTCAGCGGCGATTTGGTCAATGTTGACCCTCCGCAGCTCAGTGATCAGGGTTTGTTCCGCATCGCTCAAACCGCCACGCTCGCGTGACTCTGTCAGTTTGAGGCGTCCTTCGATCTCGACTTCTCCCGGGAAAGGTGTCGGTAGGGTCGCCTGGACGGGAATAGCGCCACGGTTCACCAAGAGAACTGGCCCTCCGGGTGTTTCGAGGCGGGCGAGCACGTTGTCGACGGCACCTCCTCCTTGTGATCGGTTGAAGAGCGCAATTTGTTCGGGGGCATACGTGCCGGTAGCCCTCACCCTTCGATTGACGAAGGCCTCGGGGTCGACCCGCAGTTCGTCGAGCACGCTGGCGAGCGAGACTGGCGCCTGTTCGATTTGGGCAACAAAGGCGGCGTTGTCTGTTCGTCGTTCGTCCAGCCGATCGAGTTGCCACATGCCGAGGTTTGCCATGGTGGCGACAGCCGCCAGCACGAGGGCGTGGAAGGCAATCCAATTCGGGCGGAAGAGAAAGCTGAACCGGGAAAACGACGACGGGCTGTCTGACGTGGGGGCCATCGCTCTGTGACGGTATCGGTGGTTTGTTACTGTCCGTTTCGTGGGCCCAGATGACATCACTGCTGCTCGACTCTCAGAAATTATGGGCGGCGAGGTCGGCGCCATCGAATCGACCCGAATCGGTGACGGACTGGTCGGCCTGAACCTCCGAGTGCGGCTGCTCGATGCCGCACCTGAGCTACCCGCCTCGGTCGTGATCAAGTTGCCTTCGATCGATGAGACGAGTCGGGCGACAGGCATCGCGCTGCGGAACTACGAGCGAGAAGTGAAGTTCTACCTGCAGGTTGCTGACACTGTTGACATCCGTGTGCCGGAGTGTCACCTCGGAGAGTGGGACGAGTCGACCGGTGATTTCGTCCTGGTCCTCGAAGACATGGCTCCGGCCGAGCAAGGAGACCAGGTCATTGGGTGCTCTGTCGAGCGGGCAGAAGTTGCTGTCGAAGAACTTGCGCTGCTCCACGCTCCTCGTTGGGATGATCCAGCGCTGCACGATATCGACTGGCTCGGGCGACGTACCTCGACGGAGGACGTCGCCGGTGTGGCGGCGTTGTGGGCAATGTTCCACGGACCGTTTCTGGAGACCTACGCCCGGCACCTCAGTACCGAGCAGATCGATCTCAGCAAGATGTTTGGGCCGAGAATTCTGGACTGGATGAGTGGTCGGGAAGGTCCGCTTGCCATCACCCACGGCGATTACCGGCTCGACAACCTCCTTTTCGCCACACCCGCAGGTGGCCCGCCCGTCACTGCAGTCGACTGGCAGACCCCCGGTCATGGGCCGCCGGTCGCCGACCTCGCCTATTTTTTGGGCGCCGGCCTGTTGCCCGACCAACGGGCTGTCTCTGAGCGATCGCTACTCGACCGGTACGCAGTAGCGCTCGCTGCTCGCAGCGTCGACGTCGATTCTTCGTGGCTGTGGACGCAGTACTGCCGGGAATCGTTCGGCGGTGTCGTGATGGCGGTCGTCGCGTCTCAGATCGTTGGTGAGAGCGCCCGAAGCGAATCGATGTTTGCAGCCATGGCGACGCGCCATTTGCAACACGCGTTGGACACCGGCGCGATCGATCTGATCTGATCCAGGTGACCCATGGAGCTTCCTGACTTCCACATTCCTCACGCCGAGAAGATCGCGTGGATGATCGAAACGAACGGGTGGGCGCTCGAACCCGTCGTCGCCGATCCAGATAGCGAACCACCGACGCCGTCCTACGCATACTCGATCGGCATGCCCGATGCGGTCGGCTTTCCCGATGTGGCCGTCTTCGGCCTCACGCCCGTCGCAGCAAACGGACTGGTGACACTGGTGGCTGATGCTTGCCGAGGCGGCACCGACATCCCGTTGGGCGTTGAAGTGGTCGGTTTACTCGACAACGAACTGCGTTGCTGCTTTGCTCCAATCGATCTCGACGAGCACGCAGGCTTCTTCATGACGGCGGCGTCGTGGTTCCGGGGTGCCCCGTTCCAGATGGTGCAACTACTCTTTCCCGACCGCAACGGCTTCTTACCGTACGAAGCTGGCTACGAACATCGCATGCGCGTTGCCCAGCCAGTGCTGGGCCGCCTCGCCGACTGAGCGCTGAGCTGACGTGTCGATCGAGACAGCGCCACGTGGATTGCTCTCTCACCTGTTCAGTCACATTGCCGGAATCCTCAAACGTCACGAAAGCCCCGCGACTCATTCTTGGTCAGAAATTTTGTCGCCAAAAGCTTGACAGACAGGGAAGTTGGATTCGGTTTCTTGGTCAAGTTGTCGATTCTGGAGGGCGGGATCGTTTCTCTCTGGGCTGGTACATTCGGCTCGGTATGGCGAGCCCCACGCAACTCCCTGCACGTGGTGCATGGCGACCTGGAGACGGACCCGGCAAGCGCCAGTTCTTCACGTTTGCGACTGACCGGCGGGGCGCTCTCGATTCGGGTGCGGTCGGGCTCGACACCAAGTGGAGCGGCGGCGACTACTACGACGCGGAGCCAGCGGAGGTGCGAACAGAAGGCCTCGCAATCGCTCGCATGGTTGCTCACCGGAGCGACATGCTCTCCTCGACGTACCAGCAGCGGCAGATCCACGAGATCTTACGGTCCAACGCCGTCGACTGCGATGTCGCTGAAATTGATTCACCCCACAGGCACGACGCGTTATTGATCACGAGCGATCAGTTAGCCGAGCCGCTCGGGCGAATGCTCGCTCAAGCCTCCAAGACGGACGTCTGAGGCGGCGGCGTCGTGCCCGAAGGCCTCGAAGCAGAAATTTGGCGGCGTTCGCTTGAAGGGTTGGTGGGGTCGACGATCACCGATGTGTGGGCCGACGAACGGTCGGCTGATCTCGGTGTCTCGTCGATGCTTCCCGGATCCCTCATCACGCGCATCGACCGGCTCGGTAAGGTCGTGTTGATTGCAACCGACGGCCCAACTATTGGCTTGCATTTCGGTATGACCGGCCGCGTCGAGGTGCACGGGGCCGCTCCGATCGAGCAACTCGAGTATGCATCGGGTCGCGACCTCGCCGAATGGGATCGTCTGCGGTTGTGGGTTGATGACGCAAGTACCTCAGACCCGCCGGCGTTGAGGCTCAACGATCCACGCCGCCTCGCAAAGGTCTCGATTGACCCTGACCTCACGCACCTTGGTGTTGACTTCTTTGCGATCGATCGATCAAGCATGGAGCAGGCGATACGGAGTCGAAGGTCACCAATCAAGTCGTTGCTGTTAGATCAATCGGCGATCGCAGGCATCGGGAACCTCTGTGCTGACGAGGTCTTGTGGTGGTCAGGTATTGCTCCGCAGCGACGAGCGAGCAGTCTGACACATACAGAACGAGCGGCACTCGTGACGGCGATACGGCGGCGCATGCCGATCATGTTGCGCCGAGGTGGAAGCACGATGGGGGTGCTCTCTCCGGAGGTGCGTTCGGCCGCTGGCCCATGCCAGCGCGACGGCGTCACGCTTGAACGCTCGACAGTGGGCGGTCGGACCGCTGTGTGGTGCCCCGATCATCAGCAGTGACCGCACGGTCGATGGCTGCAGCTGGCACACTCTTGCTCGGTGAACAGTGAATTGGTGAGAGCCCTTGACGGGGACGCAGCGCGGCAATTGGCCGTCGGCGATGTGTCCTCGACCCGCACGGTCTACGCCGTCGTGCTCGCTCTCGTGGCCATCGGCGTCGTCCTCGCCTTCATCGGTGCGTGGATCGTCCGTCAGACGAAGCCCGACCTGGAACTCTTTGCTCCGCTCGAGCGGATGGCTGATCGATCGTGGCGTCATCAAAATCCGGAGCAAAGGTGCCGAACGCTTGACGAGGCTCGGCCGGATGGGGTGAAGTCGGTGCTCCGCGAGACGGGCCTGCCCGAGGTCTCCAATGTCATTGATGACGTTGACAACAGCGAAGTCGAACCCCACCCAGACCTGGCAGCTCTTGCGGACGACGAGTAATTTGGTCCGTTCCTCAAGTTCTGGGCAGCGCGGCTGCAACCGGAAGTGATTTCCGTGTCCGGTCGGTCGATCGGACTGCTAGATTCGTGGGTGCTCTTCGGAGTAGCAATCATGCGGATGTGGCTCAGTTGGTAGAGCGCAACCTTGCCAAGGTTGAGGTCGCCGGTTCGATCCCGGTCATCCGCTCCAGAACCCCTCAGTTCAGACTGGGGGGTTCTTCGCTTTTTCGCTGTTTCACGGACAGTTCGTTGTGCGGTCCAACGGTTGCCAGAACTTTTGGCGGCAACAGAATTGTTGATTGCGGCACAATCCTGTGGCTTCGGCACCTCGTCGCGTAGGCTGACTGCCCGCCCGAAAGGACCTGCTCTATGACCTCGAACTCTGTGCTGACTCACCGCAATGTTGGTGTTCTTTCGATCGAAGCGGTCGAAGCGCCCGAAATAGTGACATCGGCGTGGATCGATGAGCAACTCGCTGTCACCTACGAACGCACCGGGATGAAGGCAGGAACGCTGTCCGATTTGGCCGGTATTGAATCTCGTCGCTGGTGGCCTGCAGACGTCACGTTTGACAAAGCCGCGGCACTGGCAGGGCGCAAGGCACTCGATAGCTCAGGCATCGATCCGTCGAAGGTCGGCATGCTCATCTCGACGTCGGTGTGTAAGCACCATCTCGAGCCTTCCGTTGCCTGTTCCGTTCACCACCAACTCGGCCTGGCCCCGAGCTGTTTGAATTTCGATGTAGCGAACGCCTGTCTCGCATTCGTCAACGGCATGCAGATTGCAGCCGCAGCAATCGATTCAGGCGCCATCGACTATGCACTCGTCGTCGACGGCGAGGGCAGCCGGTACACGCAGGAACAAACGATCGCTCGGCTGCAACAGCCGACGACAGAAGCTTCAGATATTTTTGCCGAATTTGCATCGCTGACCCTGGGCTCTGGTGCCGCCGCTGCGCTACTTTGCAGGATGGACAAGCATCCTGATGCTCACCGCCTCGTCGGTGGTGTGGCTCGTGCGGGTACCGAGCACCACAAGCTATGCATTGGTGATCTGGAAGCGATGTACACCGACACCCACGCGCTGCTGATTGCGGGCCTCGACCTGGCTGAAGCCGCGTGGAAGAACGCCGGTGCTGACTTCGACTGGGAAGCGGGTATGGACTGGTACATCGTCCACCAGGTCAGCTCCGTGCATACGCGTCTGCTCTGCGAACGGTTGGGTATCGACCACAAGCGGGCCCCGCAGACCTTCCCCACCAATGGCAATGTGGGTCCGGCCGCGATTCCGATGACGCTCGCCAGCGTCGCGCACAAGATTGCTCCAGGCGATCGGGTGCTTTTGATGGGCATCGGCTCAGGGCTGAACACCAGTTACACCGAAATTGTCTGGTGAGCGCTCGGTCCTGGGTTCCGGATCAGCCCACCGCCGCCGACCTTGCGTCGTGGCACCTCGACCCGGCCTGGTCGCGGATGCTCGATGTTGCGAGCCATGACGGCTCGACCTACCGATGGCACGTCCTTGACTCGGGTCCAACACTCGACGGGCCGCCCGACGTCACGATGGTTTGTGTGCACGGCAATCCGACGTGGGCGTACTCGTGGGCGACGTTTCTCCGGAAGTTTGGTACTCGGTGCAGGGTGATTGCTGTCGACCAGCTCGGGATGGGCTTTAGCGAGCGAACTCAGCTGCGTCGCTATGCCACACGTGTCGCCGATCTTGGTGACGTGATCGACGCGCTCGCCATCGACCCGGCCACGCCGTTCACACTCGCGGCCCACGATTGGGGCGGAGCGATTGCCATGGGCTGGGCGGTCGACCACGCTGATCGCGTCGCTGGCATGGTGCTGTGCAACACCGGCATCGGTGTGCCTGCGGGTCGGAAGTCGCCGCGCCTGATCCGGCTCGCTGCCGCTCGCCCGTTGCGCGACTTCGTGTGTCGGCGAACACCGATCTTCGTCAGCGGAACCACCCGGCTCTCCGGTTCCCGGATAAACGCTGCTGACCGTGCCGCCTTTGCGGCGCCGTATTCGTCGGCCAAAGCCCGTGGCGCAGTAGCTGACTTCGTGGGCGACGTTCCGTTGCAGCCTGGCGGAGGGCATCCCTCTGACGCCGCGCTGGCCGAGGTCGCCGCCAAGCTCGGAGCGATCACTGCACCGGTTTTGCTGGCCTGGGGCGCGGCTGATCCTGTCTTCAACGACGACTTCGCGGCCGACCTCGCCGAGCGAATTCCGAACACGAGCATGCAGCGTTTCCCTTCGGCGAACCACCTGGTTATGGCTGAGGCTGATGTTGCGTCAGTCGTAGACGACTGGCTGAGCGACCGCGTCGCTGATTGGTCGAGCAACAGTGTTGATGACCGTGTTACACCACCCGCAGCTGTGTCGGCCCCGTCGAAACCGCTCTGGGCAGCGCTCAACGAGCGTCGAACCGATACGTCCCCGGCGTTTGCAGACATGGCATCCGGACAGTCGATCAACTGGGCCGATTTCGCCGGTCGCGTCGATGGTGTCGCCAGGCAACTGGTAGATCGGGGCTTACGGGCTGGCGAGCACGTTGCAATGCTGACCCCTCCCGGAGTCGACCTCGTCGTTGCCGTGTACGGCGTCTGGCGAGCCGGCGGCGTTACCGTTGTTGCTGACCGAGGGTTAGGACTCCGGGGTCTCGGAAGCGCCGTTCGCAGCACCCGACCGAGCTGGGTCATTGGTCCGAGCCGAGCGTTGCGTGCCGCCAAGACACTTCGCTGGGCGCCTCGCGCCGAGCACGTTGACGTCGATGCGCTGATGGCGCACCTAGCCGTCGGATCGGAGCCGCCAGAGACCGAACCTGCGGCGGAAGATCTCGCCGCGATTCTGTTCACCTCCGGCGCCACCGGCCCAGCAAAGGGTGTTCGGTATCTCCACGGTCAGCTCGCAGCGCAACGCGACGCACTAGCTGCGACGTACGAGATCACCACCAACGACAGCCTGGTTGCTGCATTCGCTCCGTTTGCGCTCTACGGACCTGCGCTCGGAATCTCCACGGTGCTGCCCGATTGTGACGTCACCAAGCCGGGCGAACTCACGGCGGTTGCACTCGACGATGCGTGCCGACGGCTCAACGCGACGCTCACGTTTGCTTCGCCCGCTGCACTTGCCAATGTCCTTGCGACAGCCGGATCTGCGACCCAGGGGCTCGACGGGCTGCGCACAGTGATGTCAGCCGGCGCCCCTGTGCCTGCCGAGACGCTCACTGCGTTGTCTGCGCTTGTCCCGAACGCGTCGTTCCACACGCCGTACGGCATGACCGAAGTACTCCCAGTCGCGGATATCAGTCTCGAGGGGATCAATGCCGCCACCGACGGAGATCCGATCGGCGGTGTCTGTGTCGGCGCTCCGGTGCAGGGCGCACTGGTCGAGATTCTTCCGCTCGGATTTGATTCTGCGGCGCCGCCTTCGCCGGTGGCCACAGGCGACATGGGCGAAATCGTCATCTCCAGCCCCTGGGTGTCTGACGGTTACCACGGCCTCTGGGCTCTTGATCGGGTTGCTCGCCCGCAGCGTGGCGACGGCAAGGTCTGGCACCGGTCCGGAGATGTTGGTCACCTCGATGTTGCGGGCCGACTGTGGGTCGAAGGTCGCGCGGTGCACAACATTGACAGCCCGGCAGGTGTGATCACCTCGGTTCCCGTCGAACGTCTTGTCGAGACGTCGTTGGCGCTTGCTCGGGTTGCTGCAGTCGGCGTCGGCCCAGCGGGACGTCAACAGCTTGTGGTCGTTGTTGAAGACCAGCACGGCGCTGATGGCTTGGCGTCAACCGACCTGACGGTTCGAGTGCGTTCAGTCGTCAACCAGCCGGTTGCAGCCGTGCTCAGCCGTCGATCGTTGCCAGTCGACATTCGCCACAATGCGAAGATTGACCGAATAGCGGTCGCTCGTTGGGCAGACGACGTTCTCGCTGGTCGCCGTTTCCGGCGGAGCTAACTGTGCGCGTTCTGGTCACCGGTGCGTCCAGCCTGATTGGTGACGGCGTGGTACAGGCACTCGCGGCTCGCGGTCACGAAGTGGTTTGCCTGCAGCGCAGCCCTGTCGACAGACTCGCAGCGCTCGACGGAGTCGAACAGCAGCTCGGCGACATCAGAGATCAGGCTGCAGTCGACCGCGCAGTGCAGGGCTGCACCGGCATTGTCCACCTGGCCGCGAAGGTCGGTGTGGTGGGGGAGCGCGATGAGTTCCTGTCGATCAACGTTGAGGGCACTCGGAAGCTGCTCGCAGCTGCGACCAAATCGAAGACCACTCGTTTCGTTCATGTGTCGTCTCCATCGGTGGCACACGGCGGCGAAGCCATCATGGGTGATGCCGCGACGCCGCCGGTAACCGGACGAACACGCTCCTGGTACGCCGAGTCGAAGGCGATTGCCGAGACAAAAGCGGTGGAGGCCAACGGGCCACATCTTGGCGTCGTCGTCATTCGTCCCCATCTCGTGTGGGGCCCGGGTGATACGCAGCTCGTTGGCCGCATCGTCCAACGAGCTCAACAAGGCAGACTCGCCCTGGTCGGCGGGGGGAGATCGCTCGTCGACACGACCTACATCGACAATGCCGTGAGCGCTCTCGTGGCGGCGCTCGACGCGGTCGCTCCCGGTGCGACCTGTGCCGGCCGGGCGTACGTCATTGCGAACGGTGAGCCGCGTCCGATCCGCGACCTCGTTGCAGGGATCTGCGAGGCAGCTGGCGTTCCGTTCGAGCCGAGAGATGTTTCGCTCGGCGTAGCACGCACGATCGGCTCGCTCTTGGAACGTACCTGGCCGAAGCTTCCGCACCGGCTGCGCCAAGGCGAGGTCGAGCCGCCACTCACCCGATTCGTTGCTGAACAGCTCGGCACGGCGCACTGGTTCGACCCTCGCCCGCCGGCGCTCGACCTCGATTGGGAGCCAACGGTATCGATTGACGATGGGCTCGAACGACTGGCGGCTTGGTTCAGAGAAATCTCCTGATCAGCTGGTTCTCGCCGCTATCGTCAATGCCGCTGGCGACGTGGCCGAGTGGTTTAGGCAACGGATTGCAACTCCGTGCACATGGGTTCGATTCCCATCGTCGCCTCCAGCTGATGAGCCCCTGACGAGTTGCTGACTCAGCAGGGGCTCATTAAGTTTTCGGGCGAGATGCGATCAGCTCGGCCAGGCGGTGCGGGCCTGCGGCACAACGTCTGTCAGATACATCTCCAGCGCGTCGTCGTCGACGGGGAGACGGAGTGCGACGTTCACGAGATCGGCGCCGGCGTCTCGATATGCACCGATCCGTTCGAGAACGTCGTCCGCCAAGCCCGTGAGCGCACCGCCGGTCACTCGTGCAGCGGTCTCTGGGCCCCACTGGTCGATGATCCGTTGCAATTCGGTATCGGCTGATGCTCGATCTGCGCCCATGTGAAAGGCCAGGTTGATCGAGCGCTCGAGTGTGGCGGGGTCACGGCCGATCGCCTCGCACGCGGCATCAAGCTGTTGGTTGAGGCGGCGGTATTCGACCGGATCGACGTACGGCACGTTCCACCCGGAGCAGTACCGGGCCGCGATCGCCGGTGTTCGCTTCGGTCCACGGCCGCCTGCCCAGAGCGGCATCGAACCGTTCAGTGGGCCGGGCACACACGTGACGTCATCGACGCTGAAGTGCTCCCCTCGATGTGTCGTGGTTGCGGCTGGGCCGAGCATTCCCGTGATGATCTCGAAGGCATCGGTGAGCATGTCAAAACGCACACCGGTCGACGGGAAGTCGTAGCCGTGTGCACGAAACTCAGGCTCGTGCCATCCGGCACCGAACCCGGGTTCGAAACGTCCACCCGAGATGTGGTCGATAGCGACACACGACTTTGCGAGCACGGCAGGGTTGCGGAACGGAGCGCAGAACATCAGACAGCCGATGCGTGCCTGCGAAGTGACCGCCGCGAGGGCGCCGAGTGTGGCGACCGCCTCGAAGTGTGGCGTCTTGCCGCCGTTCGGCGGTGCCTCGTACAGGTGGTCCCAGACTGAGATCCAGTCGACGACATCGTCGAAGCGCTTCCACAGCAAGGCCATGTCAGCCATCGGAGCGTTCTGCTGGCCGAGGTGGACCCCGAGTTGCAGCGCGGCCCGCTTGGTCATGTGGCGCCGCCGAGTTCTTCACCGGCGAGTGCAATTCGATGCATCAGCCGCCGATGGCTCTGGTAGTCGTTCAGTGCCGAGTGCCATGTCGGCCGGTTGTCCCACCCGACGCCCTGTTTCGTGACCGCCGCGTTCACGTCGAGCAGCTTGCGGCCGGTGTGCCATGCTCGCCCCAGGCGTCGACGAAGAGTCGGGTCTCGCTGTCGGTGATCTGTGTGATGTCGGTGTCTTCGACAAGTGCTCCGACGTGATCAGAAACTTGGGAGATTCGCATCTCCGGAGTTTTGCAAATCTGATGGCCTCAGTTCGTTGTCGAGCTGGTCTCAGCTGGCGAGTTCGGCCAGGGTCTTGTCGGCTTCGTTGGACCCGAGCACCAGGAGGATGTCACCGTCGAGCGATCCAGTGGAGGTCGGAATGTCGTTAGGAAGTGACAGAACGATCAAGCCACCAAGGGTTGTGGCGAGTATTTCTGCATCGGCCCGGGCTGCGTCGCTGGCGTAATACACGACAGATTCGCTTGCCCGTACAGCGCTGTCGGTTGGCGTCAAGACCGTGAATCCTGCTGCTTCGAGAAAGCCGCTCATTCGGCCCGCAGAGCCGTTGATCGTGTTGGCATTGGCGACCACGATTGTCGAGCCGTCTCTGGCGCCTGCCGCTGTGTCGCCAGCGGCGTTGTCTGGCGATCCTCCGGCGAGCTCGCTCAGTGGCTTGTCGGCCTCGTTGTTGCCGAGTAGGAGAAGGACCTGACCGCCAACGAGCGTGCCGTCTTCGGTCGGTACTGCGTCAGGGAGCTCTTCGACGCCGATACCGCCGAGCGTGAGAGCGAGTGTCTCGGCGACGGCTTGAGCGCCGACCGCGGCCGTGTAGTAGACGACCGACTCTTCGACCTTTTGCGAGCCGTTGACAGCGGCTCCGGTGGTGAAGCCGGCGAGCCCGAGGGCATCGGTCATGCGGCCGGCGGAACCGCCGACGATGTTGCCGTTGGCCACAACAACGGTGGCGCCATCGAAGACCATCGGAACAGTCGTGGTGGTCACGGGCGGGTCGGTGACGATCGGAGCCGCTGTCGCCACGGGCGCCTCGACCGCGAGAACAGTCGTCGAAGTTGCCGACGTGCCGTCACTATTTCCGCCGCTGCATGCGACCAAAAGCAATGAGCCGACGACGGCGAAGGGGACGGTGCGTGCTATCACATTCACATACTGTCAAATTCTCACGCTGTGTCGGTACATGTGGTCGTTGTAGCGCCTCGAACACCGGTCGTTACCCGGCGCGCGGCCACATCAAGCGGGCACCATTCGAAGCGGTCGAGCTCAGGAAACTCCTGGGTTTGACCTCACTCGGGCGATCACTCCATTTCGAAGGTGTTGCTCGCCGGATCGAGATCGCCGCGGGCTGCCCAGGTGTGGATTGATAGATCAGAGTCCCTGCACTACGAGCCGGCGGTTGTGCCGCCATCGCCGCAACGTAGCGGCCAGCGACGATGGGCTGACCCGCAGATCAGTACAGTGGCGCCGTGATCAGGCGGGCGTCCAGTACATCTCTGCTGGTGGCCGCCGCATTCATTGCAGCCGGATGCGGGGGAGCGGACAGCGGAACAGTCGACGTTCTGGCAGCGTCGTCGTACACCGATGTTGCCGAGTTACTTGAAGCGCTGCTCGAGGAAGAACTCGGGCTCGATATCGAGTTTTCGTTCGGATCGTCAGGATCGTTCTTGGAACAGATTCGCCAGGGTGCCCCGGCGTCCGTGGTGATCACGGCTGACAACGCGACCATGCAACGCATCAGCGATGCTGATCTCGTTGACTCGATCGTGTCGATTGCCACGAACGAATTGATTGTCGTCGTCGCCGACACTTCGGCCGGGCGTGGCATCGAAAGTGTCAGGGACCTCGAATCGAGTGGCGTGCTCGTCGTGCTGTGCGCATCGTCAGCACCGTGTGGGGCGGCCACCGATGCGTTGCTCGGCGGACTCGACCTCGATGTCGACGCAGCAAGCCGGGAACCGAACGTCAGGGCAACGTTGACCAAGGTCCGGTTGGGCGAAGCTGACGCTGCGATTGTCTACCGGACCGACGCCTTGGCGTCACCCGAACTGCGCGCCGTGCCGATTGCCCAGGCCGACAACGTGCAGGTGATCAGCCAGGCTGCAGCCGTGGGTGGCCGTGACAACGCACTGCGAGTTCTCCAGGTCCTTACTGAACCGGCTGCCGTGGCGATCCTGGCCGAGGCAGGGTTCGGATCACCATGAATCGTCGACCACCGGCGTGGGTGTTTGCGATGGCGGCAATCCCGGCGCTGCTCTTGGGCGTTCCGCTCCTTGCACTGCTCTGGCGCCTCCCCTGGAGCAACCTCGGCGCTGCATTGGGCAGCGATGCGGCCACATCAGCTCTCGTCTTGTCGCTCATCACTTCGTTGATCGCTACAGCCCTGTGTGTCGTGTTCGGCCTGCCGCTGGCGTGGGCGCTCGCATCGGGGAGAGGGACGACGACGCGGGTCGTGCGGGCGTTGTGTCTGCTTCCGATCGTGCTTCCGCCTGTCGTCGGAGGTGTGGCGTTACTGCTGGCGTTTGGTCGCCAGGGAATCGTTGGTCAATGGCTGGCCGATGTCGGGGTGCAGCTGCCGTTTACAACAGCGGGTGTCGTGTTAGCACAGACCTTCGTCGCTCTCCCGTTCTTCGTGTTGTCGGTCGAGGCGGCGCTGCGTCAATTGGACGCCGAGTACTCCGACGTGGCGATTGTTCACGGCGCAAGTCCGTTCCGTGCATTCGTCTCAGTGACGCTGCCGTCGGTCGGGCCAGCGGTGGTGGCCGGAGCCGTTCTGGCATGGGCCAGGGCGCTCGGTGAGTTCGGCGCCACCGTCACCTTTGCCGGAAGCCTTGAGGGCCGGACGCAAACGTTGCCACTTGCTGTGTACGACCTCCTCGAACGCGACCCGGCCGACGCCGTGGTGCTGAGCGCTGTACTGGTGGTCGTGGCGGTCGCAGTCCTCGTGGGTCTGCGCGATCGTTGGTTCGGCATCTTCCGATCGGACGTGTCGTCATGACCACGCACGTCCGCTTTGATCGCGGCGACCTACTCCTCGATGCCCTGCTGCCGGACGCTCCGATTGTTGCACTCACTGGCCCGAACGGGGCAGGGAAATCAACCCTGCTGCGCTGCCTGGCTGGGCTCGAACCGGCGAGTTCGGTCGACTGGCTTGGGCCCCCGCCATCGAGTGTCGGCTATCTCCCGCAGCGCACTTCGCTGTTCCCTGCCATGTCGCTCCGTGACAATGTCGCCTCGTCGCTTCGCTTTATCGGGGTCAGCCGAGTTGAGGCTCGCCAACGCGCTGAAGAACTGTTGGCCGAGTTCGAGATTCACGAGCTTGCACGTCGCCGCCCGCACGAAGTGTCCGGCGGGCAGCGTCAGCGAGCCGGTCTCGCGCGAGCAATTGCTGCTGGCCCTGATCTGTTGCTACTCGATGAGCCATTCGTTGCGATTGACGTGGCTGCACGCCGTTCGATGCGGATGCGCCTCGTGGAGCACCTTGGCGCGTCTGGAACGCGCTGTGTACTGGCCACGCACGACGACGCTGATGTCCAAGCGATGGGCGCAGTCCGGGTCGAACTGGCCTGATTGTTTGGAGTCGAGTTGGGCGGCAACGACAGATGGAGGAAGAAAGCGGGTGACGAAAACGAGCGCCAGCGCCGAGCACAGAAAGCAAGCAGCCCGGCGGCGACGTACACCCAAGTAGTTCGTTCTGGCACCCGCGGCATTCATTTCTCGATCCGCATGTTTCGTTCTGGCCTGTTGCACAGGCCTAAGTTCTGGTACCGGTCACTACATGGCAATACCGTAGGAATTTCTTGGCCAACCGTCATGAAACGTGCCCACGGGTCGACAAAAGGGGGAGTGAGATGTACACCACGAAGCAATCGAACGTGACGGATCTAGCTGTACTGGATTTGTTCTGGCAGTGGTACGAAGTCTCGTACCTTCCGGTAGCGGTGGACGGCGGACGCGTCGCCGCATGACCCAAGGAGCACCAACGCGATCCTCCGCTGATTCTCACGTCACGGTCGTCGTGCCCGGCGAACACGTGATGACAGCGCTCGTCGGCCCGCGCGATCAGTTTTTGAGGCGCGTCGAGCAAGAATTCCCCTCCGTCGCAATTCGCGTCCGTGGGAACGAAGTCCGGGTGTCCGGCGAGGAGACATCTCACGTCACGAATGTGGCGCGGCTGTTCGAAGAGCTCGTCACGCTGATCCAAAACGGTCAGCAGCTGGATGACAACACGCTCGACCGGGTCTTTACCATGGTGAAGTCCAATCAGCGGCCAAGCGAGATCTTGACGCAGCAGGTGCTCCGGAGCGCCAAAGGACGTCAGGTCAAGCCGAAAACAGCAGGTCAGAAGCGGTATGTCGACACCATTGCGAAAAACGTCATTACGTTTGGCATCGGCCCGGCAGGTACCGGCAAATCGTGGCTTGCCGTGGCGATGGCGGTGCGCGCACTACAGGCCAAAGAGGTCGAGCGGATCATCTTGACCCGCCCAGCGGTCGAGGCCGGCGAGCGGCTGGGGTTTCTGCCGGGCGATTTGATGGCGAAGATCGATCCATACCTGCGGCCGCTCTACGACGCTCTCTACGACATGCTCGACGTGGAGGGTGTGCAGCGTCTGATTGAGAAGCAGGTCATCGAAGTCGCGCCGCTCGCTTTTATGCGCGGCAGAACCTTGAACAACAGTTTCATCATTCTTGATGAAGCGCAGAACACAACACCTGAACAGATGAAAATGTTTCTGACACGTATCGGATTCGGTTCGCGTGTCGTCGTCACGGGCGACGTGACCCAGGTCGATATCGCTGGCAACAAGAGCGGCCTCCTGTCGCTCGAGCAGACTTTGGCTGGAATCGACAACCTGGCCTTCGTCAAGCTTGGTAGCGCCGATGTGGTTCGCCACAAGATCGTTGCCGACATCGTGCGGGCCTACGAACGACGTGACGAAGAAGCCGAAGCCATCCGTGAAGGCCGGCGTGAAGTCGAGCGCTGACGACATCACGGTCGTTGCGGCCGATGAGCGGTCGGCGGACGATTCTCCCGACTGCAACGTCGACGTCGAGCGCTGGCAGCGGCTGGCTCACGCGGCGTTACTGACCGAAGGCGCGAGCGGTGAACTCACGCTCACGTTCATCGACCTCGACGATATTGCTGAGCTCAATGTCGAGTACATGGGCAAAACTGGTCCGACCGACGTGCTCTCGTTTCCGCTCGACGACGAATCGATGATGACACCCGAAGGTGAGGTGATTCCGGCCCTGCTTGGTGACGTCGTGCTCTCACCGGCAGTCGCAGGTGCGCAGTTCGCTGACCATGCCGGGACCTATGACGACGAAATTGCGCTGCTTGTCGTTCACGGCGTGTTACATATCTTGGGGCATGACCATGCCGAACCTGCAGAAGCAGCGACGATGCGCGCCCGCGAGCTAGCTCTCCTCACCGCGCATCACTGGGGTGGGCCCGCTCCGGTTGAGTTCCAGCAGATTCATCATGATGAGGTTGCCGAGGCATCGGAGTAGGTTTCGTCTCCATGGAGATCTCCCTGGATGGAAAAGTCGCGCTCGTCACCGGAGCCTCACGTGGTATCGGCAAGGCGATAGCGGCTTCGATGGCCGCTGCTGGTGCAAAGGTCATGTTGAACAGTCGTAAGCAGGATGCCCTCGAGGCGGCTGCTGCCGAGATGACCGGCGACGTCGATGTGTTCGCCGCCAACGCTGGTGACGACGACGCGGGTCAGCGTGCTGTCCTCGCTACGATCGAACGCTTTGGCGGGCTCGACATCCTCGTCAACAACGCTGCGACGAACCCGTTCTACGGGCCGATGATGGACGTCGACAAGGGCCGCTACGACAAGACGTTCCAGGTGAACTTGGATGCTCCTATCTTCTGGACACAAGCCGCATATGAACACGCACTCAAGGACAAGCCGGGCGTTGTCATCAACATCGCCTCGGTCGGCGGGCTTCGCGCCGAAGGCGGCCTCGGGGTCTACAACCTGACCAAGGCAGCAGTGATTCACCTCACCCGCCAACTCGCCAGCGAGATCGGTCCGAACCGCGTCGTCGGCATTGCACCTGGGCTCGTGCAAACCGACTTCGCCGCCTACCTCGTCGACAACTTCGGCGACAGCCTGGCTGCTCGTCTGCCGCTCAAGCGGCTCGGCGACCCACAAGACATCGCCAACCTCGCCGTCTTCCTCGCAAGCGACATGGCGAGCTGGATCACTGGCGAGACCTACGTCATCGATGGCGGCGCCGGCGTCGCAAGCTCCGGAGTCTGACGCTCAGACGATTCGGCGAAGTTTGCCGAGGGCGGTGCGCGGGAGTGATTCGACCAGTGTGAGGCGTTTTGGCGCCAGGTAACTCGGCGCAGTTTCCTTGACGTGCGACCGGATCGATTCCAGGTCAGGCGTTCGCCCGGCGACAGGAACGACGACAACTTCGACGATCTGCCCCCATTCGGTGTCGTCGATACCGCGGGCCATGACATCAGCGACATCGGGGTGTGTCGTGACGATTGCCTCGACGGCCTCGGGCCAGACGTTCTCACCGCCGCAGATGATCAGGTCGCCCTTGCGGCCGTCAACGTGCAGTTGGCCGCCGTCGGTCCAGCCACCGAGATCGCCGGTGTGCAGCCATCCGTCGTCGGTGATGGGTGAATTGCCGGTGCGGTAGCCGCGTGTGAGCATTGGACCGCGCAATCGGATCTCATGATCGTCGCCGATGTCAACCTCGACGCCATCGAGTGGAATGCCGTCGTAGACGACTCCCGACCCGGTTTCAGTCAAGCCGTAGGTCGCCACGACATTGGCCGGGCGATCCGCCGGTGGCCGGGCCCCGCCGAGGACGATGGTCCGGAACTTGGTGGAGTCGATGCGAGGGAGCGCCGTGGCGACGAGCGCGACCAGATTCGCGTCGGAGGCGTCGACCTCAGCGGCATCGAATGCTGGGAGCACTGTCAGAGCCGTGCCGGCGTGTAGGGCGCGAGTGACGACCGACAGTCCGCCGACGTGCGAGAGCGGCAAACAGGCCAGCCAGTGATCGCCGGCACCGACTCCGAGACGGATGCTCGTCGCTTCGGCTGAGGCAGCCACAGCGTCATGCGTGAGCACCACTCCTTTGGGACTGCCGGTCGACCCGCTGCTGGCGACCACGAGCGCGTCGCCAGGCTCGACATCGTCGCCGACGCGCATCGCTACGCAGACCCGTTGCTTGGCGCCCGCGGGAAACCGTTGGTCAACCGGGAAGGCAGCGTCGCCGTTCGCCCAGATGCGCTGCAGTTCCGCGACGAAGTCAGGCCCGCCGGGAAGGTCGAGGGCAACCAGGCGGCCAGCCATGTCAGCCGATGATCGGATCGATCGGCGTGAAGGTGCCGACCAGCGACTCGATCTCGCCGGCCACCGTGAGGCAACGCTGATCGCTGAAGCGGTCGCCCATCACCTGGACGCCCACCGGGAGACCGCCAACGACGCCAGCGGGGGTGATCGCAGCTGGCGTGCCAAGCAGGTTGGCGATGACCACCGGGCGGATCGTGTCGGTCACCAGCTCGGTCTGAGCAGGGTCGAGGTCGGCGTCGTGCTCAAATGCTGGCAAGGCCCAGGTAGGGCCGATCAGGATTGGGTACTCAGTAAAGAACGCGGACCACGTTTGCATCACGCGGTACCGCTCGAGATGGCTTGTAAGAACACCAGCCAAGTCGGTTGGTTCGAGTTCGCGCTCAAGGTTGGCGAGCACTTTCTGGCCGCCCTCGCCCATGACCAGAGAAAGGAGTTCTTGTTGCTGACGAACATCGGCGATCAGCATCTGCGCCCACAGGGCGATCACCGTTTCGTAATCGGGAGGCACGACCTCGACGACGTCGTGCCCGGCGTTGCTGAGCAGATCGCCGACCGACCGAATGGCGTTGGCAATGCCAGGGTCGGTACGGCCTCCAGGAGGCTCAGGGAGCATGGCGATCTTCATCCGCTCGCCGGGTGCGGCATCATCGAGGACAGCGGAGACACTGCGCGGATCTCGTGGGTGCTGGCCGGCAAGGATCTCGAGGCCGGCGCGCACGTCAGCAATGGTGCGTGCCATTGGCCCTTCCACGACCATCAACTGCGAGGAGATTGGCATCTCGAGCGGAGGAACGACGGTGGCCATCGGGATCACACCGACGGTTGGCTTCAAGGAGGCGATGCCACAGCAGTGCGCAGGGTTTCGGAGTGAGCCGCCGATGTCGTTGCCCAGTCCGATGGGACTCATTCCAGATGAAATTGCGGAGGCTTCACCACCGCTCGACCCTCCAGCCGTGACATTCGGGTTCCAGGGGTTACGGGTCAGCCCGTGGAGTTGGGAGTCGGTGTGCACGCGGAGCCCGAAGTCGGGGAGGTTGGTTCGAGCAAAGGGAATGGCACCAGCAGCGCGCATCCGGGCGGTTGTCGGCGCGTCGATTGACGCAATCGCACTGGCCAGCGCGACGACACCTTGCGTGGTCGGGGTGCCGGCCACGTCGATGTTCTCTTTGACTGTGCAAGGCACACCGTGCAGTCGACCTACTACGGCGTCGGCGGCGACCGCGGCGTCGGCGGCGTCGGCGGCAGCGAACGCTTCGTCGTCCAAGCGCCGCACGACTGCGTTCAAATGTGGGTTGACCTTGTCGATGCGGGCGAGATGTGCCTCGAGCACTTCACGACTCGACGCCTGCCTCGTTCGGATCTGCTCGGCAAGTTCGAGCGCCGACATTTGCCACAGTTCGCTCATGCACGCATTATGTCAGCTGGCATGATGGAGATCTCATGAACCGTTGGATCGTCGGGGCCCGCCCCCGCACCTTGCCCGCTGCGGTCGTCCCCGTAGCTATCGGCGCTGCTGCCGCCGTGGGTGTCGGGCCAATTGCCTGGTGGCGTGTTGCTGCCTGCCTTGTCGTCAGCTCGATGCTGCAAGTCGGGGTCAACTATGCCAACGACTACAGCGATGGCATCCGCGGCACCGATGACGTTCGTGTCGGCCCGGTCAGGCTCGTTGCCAGCGGCCTCGCACCAGCGAAGTCGGTCAAACTCGCGGCCTTCGGATCCTTCGGCGTCGCCGCTGTCGCAGGCGCCGCAATTGCGCTCGACACGTCACTGTGGCTGATCGCAGTCGGCGCAGCCGCCATTGCTGCTGGCTGGTTCTATACCGGGGGTCCAAAGCCGTACGGATACATTGGCCTCGGCGAAGTGTTTGTGTTTGTGTTCTTCGGCTTGGTCGCCACTGCAGGCTCCACCTACGCCGCTGTTGCCGAGGTCACCGGACTTTCCGTCATCGTTGGGTGTGCTGCTGGCTCCCTCGCTTGTGCATTGCTCGTTATCAACAATTTGCGTGACATCCCGACCGACCGTGAGGTCGGCAAGAAGACACTGGCCGTTCGGCTCGGCGACCAGCGCACTCGGTGGTTCTATGTCCTGTTGATCGCAGCAGCCTTTGTGTTCGTCGTAGTGGCCGCAGCAACGGATCGGCCGTCGGCGCTCATCGGTCTCGCCGCCGTGCCGATGGCGATCGTACCGACGCGTGCCGTGCTGGGCGGAGCGAACGGCAAGGCGCTGATCGGTGTCCTCGGAGCAACCGGCAAGCTACAACTCTGCGTCGGTGTCGCCGTGACCCTCGGCCTGGCACTCGGCGGCTGATCAGTCTCGCTCCTCGCCTGCGTGACCGATGTCAGAACTCGGTGTGATCGTGCTGGTCGATCACTGGGAAGCGAGCCAGTCGACGAGCGCATCGGCGGTTCGCTCAGGCTGCTCGAGATGGACGCTGTGGCCGGCGCCAGCGATCGCTCGAAGCTCCGCGTGCGGCAGCGCCATCGTCATCCGCTCGGCGATTGCCTTGAATTTCTGGTCATGTTGACCAACCAGCAGCAGGACTGGGCAGCTGATCTCAGTCAGGCGATCCCAGAGGGGCGCCTGTGTGCCGGTGCCGGCATGGCGAAGGCTCGAAGCCAGGCCGACGGCGGTGTTGCGAAGCCGATCGACCCGCATTGCCTGATCAGGGGTCAGGCCAGCGAACAGCGGCTTTTGGAGCCACTCGTCGACGAACGCTTCGACGCCGATGGTTTCGATTCGGTCGGCGAGTAGCTCGTCGTCGCTTCGACGCTTGGCGCGATCGGCGGCGCTGTCGATCCCGGCGGTGGCTCCGATCAACACCAACTGCTCGACCGCCTGTGGGTGAGCGAGGGCGGCGTGCAGGCTCACACGTCCACCCATCGAGTAACCGACGTAGGTGGTGCGGCCGCCTGCTGCAACCAAGTGATCAGCAGAGCCCCATAGGTCGGAGCGAACGTCGCTGGCTGATCCGTGGCCCGGGAGATCGACTGCAATGTTCTGGTCGAGCCCGCGTGAGCTGAGGAGATGTTGGAGAACCGACCAACTCTGTGCGGTCTGCGTGAATCCGTGAGCGAGGAGCACAATCAGTCGGTGGCGGGCTTCAGCATGTTGGCAGCGATGTTGCGGAGCACCTTTTCGAAGGTGTCGGCGTCTTGAGCACCCGGCACTGCCCACTCACGGTTAAACACGTAGGTCGGCACCGCTGTGATGCCGTTGTCGCGGGCGTCTGCAATTTCGGCTTGGACTTCGGCGACACCTTGATCGGAGGAGAGAAATGACTCGACGTCGTCGCGGGTGAAGCCCAGTTCGATGGCGCATTCGACAAGGACGCCAGGGCTGCCGATGTGCTGGCCATCGGTGAAATACGCCTGCATGAGCCGCTCTTTCATCACAGCCTGGGCAACCGGGGAGCCGGGAAGGCCAGCCAGCCAGATGAGCCGGTGAGCAAGGAGCGTGTTGGCCCGGAGGGCCTTGTCCATATTGAACTCGATGCCGTCTTCGGCGGCGGTGGTGGTCACATGGGCCAGGATTTCAGCGGCCTTCTCGGGACCACCAAACTTCTTGGCGTACCCCTCGGCGACGGGAGTCGCGACGCCCGGTGCCGCATCTGGGTCGAGCTGGTAAGCGTGGTATCGGATGTTGAAGTCGACGCCGAGGTCTTCGTCGATCTGGCCGAGGCCGTTCTCGAAACGGCGCTTACCGATGTAACACCACGGGCAGACGACATCGGAGAAGATGTCGATGTCAATAGTTGGACGGGTGAGATTCGCGCTGGTGTCCACGATCTCCACGGTAGAGCCCTATCGTCTCGAAGCAATGGTCGAACCGATCCGAGCCCAGGATGTTCAGGCAACGTTCTGCGCCACCCTTGTCGACGAGTGGATCAATCAGGGCGTGCGAAGCGTCGTGATTGCCCCTGGATCCCGGTCGACACCATTGGCCCTTGCCCTCACCGCTCGCGTTGAGTTGAGTGTTCAAGTCGTTCATGACGAACGCGTCGCTGGCTTCGTTGCGCTCGGAGTAGGTCTCACCGGCGTCCCGGCGATTTTGTTGTGTACGAGTGGAACTGCCGCGGCGAACTTCTTTCCGGCCGTCGTCGAAGCAGGGTTGTCGGACGTTCCGATCATCGTGGTCACGGCCGATCGGCCGGGAGAACTACGCGGCGTTGGAGCGCCGCAGACCATCGATCAGGTCGAGCTCTACGGTGGCCACGTCCGTTGGTACCACGACCCCGGCGTCGCTGACGCTGCAGAGCGTGGTCAGTGGCGCTCCCTGGCCGCCGCCACCCTGCAGCGCGCTCGGACTGGCCCGATTCAGTTGAACCTGCCGTTCCGCGAGCCCTTGTTGGGGAAAGCAGGTGACCTCCCTGAACCGCTCGTACATAACGATGAGGTCGCGGCCCCCGAGTCGTTTGGCGATCCTTTGTCGGCGATCTCTGCGCCTCACGGGTTGATCCTTGTCGGCGGACGCAGCGGCGTCGACGCTGCCAGCGTGGCAGCACTTCATGCTCTGACCGGCTGGCCGATCCTGGCTGACCCGATCTCTGGGATGCGCCACCTCGACGGAGTGGTCACGACGTCCGAGTCGATGCTGCGCTCGGTGCCGTTCGCCGCCGACCATCTCCCCAGTGTCGTCATCCGAGTTGGGCGACCGTCGACGTCCAAGACACTGGCCCAGTGGATCGACCGTGCAGTCGTCGACGGAGCTCAGTTGGTGCAGGTTGGCGGTCCTGGCCTGATCGATCCCGGGCGTAACGTCGATGCTGTCGCCACGATCGACGCTGTCATCACGGCCGTCGGGGGCAGCACGCCAGACTTGAATTGGCTCGACGATTGGATCACGGCTGACCGGGCCGCCGACGCTGCTGTGCTCGCTGCCATGTCTGAAACGGGTGAGTTGTCGGAGCCGCTCGTTGCCCGAACCATCGCTGATCATCTGCCAGCCGGTGTCGACCTCGTCGTGTCGTCGTCGATGCCGATTCGCGATCACGAGTGGTTCGGAGGGCGGCGGGCAACAGCCCACTCCAATCGAGGAGCCAACGGCATCGACGGGGTGATGTCGACAGCCCGCGGCATCGCAGCGGCTGGCAAATCAGCGGCAGTACTCATCGGTGATCTTGCCTACGTCCACGACAGCAACGCACTCGTCGGGCTCGTCGCGAACGGCATCGACCTCCGGGTCGTTGTCGTCGATAACGACGGCGGAGGAATCTTCTCGTTTCTTCCGCAAGCGTCGACCCTGGAGCACGATCGTTTCGAACAGCTCTTCGGTACTCCGCTCGGGACAGACGTGGCGGGGCTTGCTGCAGCCCATGGCGTTACCGTTCGCACGGTGGTGACGGCGGACGAGCTGATTGACCAGCTCGCGACACCGGGCCCGTGGGTTGTCCGTATCGAGTCGACGCGTGACCGCAATGTCGAAGTGCACGCCGATCTCCACGCCGCAGTTGCAGTTGCCATCGGCTGAACATCGGCCAATATGCTGACCGCGAACAAGCGGCTGCAACACCCGTTGAGGCAGGGGTCTACTGGCGGGAGTCGCTTTCCACGCCACGAAGGTGTCGCTGGCCCTATGGCCGCACGAGAGCGCTGAGCATGGCCTGGAACTTGGCCTGTGTCTCGGCAAGTTCGGACAACGGCTCCGACTCGGCAACGATGCCGCCCCCGGCGACGAGCCTGGCGACAAGCCGGTCGTCAGACAGCTCGGCGCAGCGGATGGTCACAGCCCACGTGCCGTTGCCGGCTGCGTCGACCCAGCCGACTGCACCGCCGTAACGGCCTCGCTCGAATCCTTCGACTCGCTCGATCAACTCGATGGCGTCCGACCGGGGGTGGCCGCCGAGCGCCGGAGTCGGCGACAGCGCCCGCACGAGATCGATCACACTCGGGCCCGGCTGGCTGAGCATGCCCTCCATTCGGGTGCCGAGGTGCTGCACGTTGGCAACCGAGACAATGGACGGCTCTGGCTCCCAGTCGAGGTAACTCGCCCAGGGCAGCAATGTGCCGTGGACCTCGTCGATCACGATGCGGTGTTCGATCCGGTTCTTCGTACTGGCCTGCAGCGCTGAGGCGAGCGCCGCATCGTTGGTGGGGTCGCCGGTCCGTGGCGTGGTACCGGCAAGCGGATGCGAACGAACGACTGCGCCATCGACTTCGACGAGGAGTTCGGGTGAGGCGCCGATCAGGCCGTCGATCGAATATCGGTAGCACGATCCGAACGACGCTTTGAGCCGACGGAGGACCGCAGCGACATCGATGGGCTGGTCGGCAGTCACGGTGATGGGGCGGGCAATCACTGCTTTGGTGAGTTGGCCGGCTCGAACCGCATCACGTGCTGCTGCGACCGCAGCCAGGTACGTGTCGATGGGCGCGCTGTGGCCGATCGAGTAGGTCGTCGCAGTCGGGGTCGGTTTGTCTGGTGCCGAGAGTGCCTCGGTTGGGTCGGCATCGTCGAACGTGGTGACCCACTGCGTGCCGTCGGCGCGCTTGCCGACAAGGACGGCGGGAACGACGAGATCACCGTCGTCGCCGGGTCGGAAAGGTAGCGAACCGATGGCGCGCGGCGTGACACCGTCGACGGTTGATCGGTGATTGATCGCTGCGAGCCATCGGACTGCTGCATCGATAGGAACACGTGCTGCAATACCCCGGCCCGCGATGCCAACTCCGTCACGAACGAACAGGAACCCGTCGCTTCCTGCGACGTCGTTGAGGTCCGGGGTAGCTCCGTCGGCGCTGATCAGTTCGGAGAGCGGTCGGGTGACTGCGTACATCACAGCAGCGGTCAGGCCCGCGTGCCCACCATCAACTGGGTCAGCCCGCCGGACAGTTGAGTATGTTCGGCGTCGGCGAAGCCGGCATCTTGTAGTGCGCTGACCATGACGGCAGGTAGGGGGAGGTAGGCAACGCTTTTTGGGAGGTAGGCGTATGCCGGGCCGTCGGACAGCGCCGCGCCGATCTTGGGCACGATCTTCCCGAAGTAGATGCCATTGCCCCAGCGGACCACGCGGTTCTTCGGAACGCTCACGTCAAGCAGGGCGATACGGCCGCCGGGCCGGACGACTCGGCCGAGTTCGTTGAAGAACGTCGGCAGGTCGACCAGGTTACGCAGTGCGAAACCGCACATCACACCGTCGACAGAGCCATCAGGGACCGGGAGACGCAGGATGTCGGTCTGGACTCGCGGGCTGCCGGACCGATCGGCCGAGAGCATTCCGAAGCTCAGATCCATCGAGACCGACGACATGCCAGCCTTGCGGAGATCGATGCACAGATCGCCGGTGCCGCTTGCGAGATCAAGCACGTTGCTTCCGGCGGGCAGAGCAAGATCGCGCACGGCACGCTTGCGCCAACGGACGTCGAGTCGGAACGAGATGATTCGATTCAGGCGGTCGTACTTCGGAGCGATTGCGTCGAACATGTCGCGAACGGCAGCGACCTTCGCTTCGCCCTCTGGAAGGTGTTCGGTATCCCAAGAACGTGTGTTACTCACACGCTCAGGTTAGGGGAGGGGTCAGCTTGTTGCCCTGCCCTACTCGACGGAAGGCAGCATGTTGCTCGCAGAACGGTCGATGGCCTCGACCTCGGCGCGCGCCTGAGCGAGGGCCTGGACCTGCAGGTCGGCCTCGGAGATGACTTGTTCGAGCAGTTGCTTGGAGTCGCTGACCGTGGTGCTTTTGATGAGCGTCGCAACGGCGTCTTCCAATGCCTTGACGTGCGGTTCGAATTCGGCAACGGCGACAGCGCGGTGGCTGCTGGGCAACCCGGCGGCAGCGACAAGTCGTTCGTCGATAGCCATGGCTTCGGCCTCGATCTGCTTGGTCTGCATCGAGAGGCCGAGTTCGCCGAGCCGAGGGTTGCCGTTTACTGCGCGGACGGCGTCGGCGAGGCGACGGTGCAGCTTGGCTTCCGGCGAATGTGCGCCAGCCCAGGACGCTGGTGCTGGCGACGCTCTGCCTGGGACCACTTCGTTCTGCTTGGCGAAGTCGCGTTTTCCGCGTACTGAGAGCGCCACGCCGAAGCCGACGATGCTGACGACGGCAGCAAGCAGGATGAAGGAGATGATCATTTAGCCACCACCTCTGGCTGAGACGGCGACTGCAACCAAAGCAATCACCAGGACGGCGACGACGATGGCCGTGATGATCTTGACCTTGCTGAACGGGCGGGCACCGTGGACTTCGCCGGTGACACCGTTGATGTACACCTGGAACGGCTTATTCTCATAGATCACCGTGAGTAGCCAGATAGGCAGCAGCAGGTGTTTGTAGGTCATCTGTAGCCAGTTGATGTTCATCGAGTGGATGTCCTGCTGATCGCCGCCAATGTCCCGCTTAACGGTGTGACGGATCTCCGTCTCCATCTTCGCCGTTGCCTCAGGGAGGCACTCTTCGACGTCGTTGTCGTAGGTGCGAGCGAGATGGCCCGCTGCGTACTCGGCCGAGTACGGCTTCGCTGCCTCGGTCGGCCACGGTTCGAGTTTCTCAATTCGCTGACGTTCGAACCCTTCGTTCGCGAACACGGTGATGTCGTCAAAGCTGTTCTTCACCTGGCCGCGCGCCGGAGTCCATCGGGTAAGAGTTTCGGTATGGCGATCGTCGCCGCTGCCAACGGTGACGGTGTAATTGTCGCCGCGCCGACCGGTGTAGTTCGTGTTCGTGTCGGCGTCATACGTGAAGTACGCCGCGTACACGCTGGAGAACGCGCCGGTGCGGCCATAGGTCTTGAACTCGGTCGGAGCGAACCAGCGCTTACTGATCCACTTTTCGATCAGTTCCTTGGCCTGTTTATCGTCGACCGAGAACGGCAGCACGCCATCGACCGGGAGGCGGTCGGGGGCGTCGTGCACATCGTCTCGCTGAATCGGCGTCGCACAATACGGGCACTTCTCGGCAGTGAGCGTGCCGGCAAAGGTGGTGCGACCGCCACAGTTCTGGCAGACGATCTGCTTCTCGGCCCCGACGAAGTTCTCGCGGTGGGCGTTCTTGCCGGACTTGACGAGTTGCAGCGCCGCACGGAGATCATTCTCGCTGACCTGCTCTTGCTGACCTTCGATGAGTTCGTGTGTGTTCCCGCAGTGCGCGCACTTCAGCACTTGCGACTCGATGTCGAAATGCAATTCGCCGCCGCAGGCGCCGCATGGGTAGGTGCGGCTGTCTTCGGTGCCATGCTTCATCGCCAACGAGTCGCGTGACGGTGCGTCCTCGGGGGCCGCTTCGTTGCCGGGCGGAAGTAGCCCTGAGCCGCCCGGATCAGGCCACGGCGGTGGTGGTGGTAGCCGGTCGCTCATCGGCGGCTACTCACTCGGTTACAGGTGCAGAAGGCGGCACTGGTGGTGGGGTGGCGCTTGACGTTGGCATGGGCGGCGGAGCCGAGAACAGATCCTGCAGATCGGGAACCGACTGAGCCGGAGCCCATGCCGCCATTCCCTGTGTCCACACGAGTGTGGAGCCAGCGACCTGCCCGTTCTGGATACCAGCCTGCATCTGGGCCATGTTGTACGGACCACCGGACTGGCCACCGTGATCGACGTGGTACATCGCATGACCCGGCAGCGGTGGGGGCGCGGGTGCGGCGGCAGTGGGCTGTTGTTGGCCGGTCATCCCCGGCATGCTCTGGGCCATCTGGCCAGCCATCATGGCGCCCATACCCATTTGCATCATGTCGCCCATGACCGAGCCACCCTCGTTCTTGGCAGCAGCGAGCATGGAGTCCGCGACTTGAGCCTGCTGGTATTTGTTGAGGTCAACGTTCTCGATGAAACCGGATGCTTCGACGCCCTTGGCCACACCGCGAGTCATCGACTGCGTGATCTCATCGGGGAGCGAGATGTTCATCGTCATCTCCGGGATGGAGAGGCCGAACTCGTCGTCGACGCGCTCTTGCACGAACTCGGCGAGCTTGGCGGATAGGGCGACTTGCTGCCCCTGTAGGTCGATAGCGCCGAGGCCGGTCGCAAGGACCATGTCGGAGAATGCCATCGAGATGACTCGACGTAATAGCTCGGCGATTTCGTCGGCTTCGACGGCTGAGTCGGTACCGATGACCTCCTTGAGAAAGATTTCGACGTCGACGATCTTGACGACGCAGAGGCCGTTGGCCCGGATCTGCACCATTTTGAAGTCAGGATCGCGAACTGTGACGGGCTGGGGGGTTCCCCAGCGCAGGTCCGTGACCGGCCGGGTGTTGATGAAGTAGACCTCGCTGCGGAACGGACTGTCGAAGCCGTGCTTCCAGCCCTGCAGCGTCGACATGATGGGGAGGTTCTCGCTCGTG